>Ga0306924_10000055_pt1 | contig 71633 bp, 68 predicted proteins | sample sta12Can44000111_FD_203756 | JGI IMG/M metagenome (GOLD analysis project Ga0306924, IMG submission 203756) | Lab enrichment of tropical soil microbial communities from Luquillo Experimental Forest, Puerto Rico - statanox.12C.anox.44.000.111 (v2)... | ecosystem: Environmental > Terrestrial >... | reverse complement strand
GCCGAGGGCGCGGGCCAGCGCCTCGACGCGCTCCGCCGCGACGCTGGTCGCGGCGGCGGTGCGCTCGGGCGTCCACTCCGGCAGCACCCGGCGCCGGAGCTCCTCGTAACCCTGCACGTGCGCCTCGACGAAGGCGCGGTCGACGAGGCCGTCGCGGTCGAGGACGTGCATGAGGCCCAGCGCCAGCGCGCCGTCGGAGCCGGGCTTCGCCAGCAGCACCTCGTCCGCGAGGCGGGCCGTCGGCGTCCGGTACGTCTCGACGAGCACGATCCGCGCGCCGCGGGCGCGGGCCGCCTTGGCCCGGGCGACGAAGTGGATGTTCGTCGCGACCGCGTCGAGGCCCCAGAGGACGAGGAGATCACTCTCCGTCGCCTCCTCCGGGTCCATACCGGCGGTGTCGCCCATGACCGCCTTCCAGGCGGCGCCCTTGGCGGGAGAGCAAATCGTGCGATCGAGGCGCGAGGCGCCGAGCGCGTGGAAGAAGGCGTGCCCGGCGTTACGCTGAACGAGCCCCATGGTGCCGGCGTACGAGTACGGCAGGATGCACTCGGCGCCGTGCTCGGCGATGAGCGCCTTCCAGCGCGAGGCGATGAGCGCCACCGCCTCGTCCCAGCTCGTCGGGCGGAAGCGCCCCGACCCCTTCGGCCCGTCGCGGAGCAGCGGGGTCGTGAGGCGCGACGGCGCGTGCACCGTCGCCTCGTAGCGGTTCATCTTCGGACAGAGCGTCCCCTGCGACCACGGGTGATCCGGGTCGCCCCGCACCGCCACCGCCCGGCCGCCCTCGACCTCGACGAGGAGCCCGCAGCAGTCGGGGCAGTCATACGGACACGCGGAGCGGTGGACGGTCGGCATGGCCGTCATCCTGCCCCGCGCGGCGGTGGGATTCAAACCCGGCGCCGCCGCGCCCGGACGCTGCCGGCCGGCGCTCGACACCGCCAGCGTGATCACCACGCGTCACCACTCCCGATCGCCAGTACTCTTCCGCGGGGCCGCCCCACGATTCCGTTGACCGCGCCCCGGCGCTGTGGCTGATCCACCGCGCATGGCCACCGCCCTCGTCACCGGCGCCAGCGGCTTCCTCGGCCGCGCGCTCGCCCGCGAGCTCATGGGGCGCGGGGTGGCGGTGCGGGCGCTCCTGCGCGCGTCGAGCGACGCCTCCGTGCTGCCGCCCGGGGTCGAGATCGTCCACGGCGACGTGACGCAGCGAGACGCGGCGCTCAGGGCGGTGGAGGGGTGTGAGCTCGTCTACCACCTGGCCGGCATCCGCCGCGCCGCCGACCGAGGGACCTTCCTCTCCGTGAACGCCGGCTCGACGCGCCTCCTGCTCGAGGCCTGCCTCGCCGCAGGCGCGGCGAGCCGGCGCTTCGTCCTGGCTGGCTCCCTGGCCGCATCCGGGCCCTCGCGAGAGGGGAAGCGCGAGGAGGAGCCATTCGCCCCGGCCGAGTGGTACGGCGAGTCGAAGGCGGAGGCCGAGCGGATCGCGTTCTCGTTCGCGGACCGGCTGCCGGTCGCCGTCGGGCGGCCGCCGCGCATCATGGGGCCAGGCGACCGCGAGAACCTCTTCTTCTTCCGCATCGTCGCGAAGGGCTTCGTGCTGCACCTCCTCGGGCCGGAGCGGCCGCTCTCCTGGATCGACGTCGACGACTGCGCCCGCGGCTTCGCGCTGCTCGGCGAGCGTCCGGAGGCAGTCGCCCAGGCCTTCTTCCTCGCCTCCCGCGAGCGCACCAGCGTGGAGGGCCTGCAGCGCGAGGTGGCGCGCGCGCTGGAGGTCTCCCCCCGCACGGTGCCGGTGCCGCCGGCGGCGCTCTCGGCGCTGGGCTGGGCGGCCGACGCGGTGGCCCGGGTCACCGGCCGGGCACTCCCGCTCAACCGCAAGCTGGCGCGCCAGGTCCTCGCTCCGGGCTGGACCTGCTCGCCGGACAAGGCCGAGCGGCTCCTCGGGTTCACTCCCGGGACGTCACTCCGCGATTCGCTGGCCCGTTCGGCGCGCTACTACCTCGATCGAGGATGGCTATAACATCGGAGCTCACCTTCGAGCCCCAGCCGGGACATCCTCACCGCATGGCCGACGCACAGCGAGCCGCGTTCTTCGACGTGGACGGGACCCTGGTCCGGACGAACATCGTCCACGCGTTCGCGTACTACGCCCTCAACCAGGGCAGCATCTTCGGCACCGCGCTCAGGACGGCCCGCACCGTGGCCGGGGCGCCGCTCTACTGGGCGCTCGACAAGCTGAACCGGAAGGCGTTCAACGAGGTCTTCTACCAGTCCTACCGAGGGATCTCCCAGGACCGGCTGGAGGAGCTGGCGGAGGAGCTGTTCGAGGAGGTGCTCCGCCCGGCGGTGCACCCCGGCACCCCGCGGCTCCTCGAACAGGCGCGTCGCGCCGGCTGCCGGATCGTGCTCGTCACGGGGGCGCTCGACTTCACCGTGCGTCACCTGGCGCGCCACCTGGGCGCCGACGATCTGGTCGCGAACCGGATGCACTTCGTCGAGGGCGTCGCCACCGGCCGCGTCGTCCCGCCCGTCGTCGAGGGTGCGCACAAGGCGGTGGCGGTGCGCGACTACTGCGCCCGCGAGCGGCTCGCCCTCGATCAGAGCCATGCCTACTCCGACAGCTTCTCCGACTACCCGATGCTGACCGTCGTCGGGCACCCGGCCGCCGTGAACCCCGACCTCCGCCTGCGCAACGTGGCCCGCGCCTACGAGTGGCCCATCCTCGACACGACCCGAGCCTGAGAATGCGCCCCCTCTCCCGCCTCACGCGGCTCCACGAGCAGACGGAACAGGTCGTCACCCTCGACCGCGACTCGGCGCCCCGCGTCCTCTTCTCCGGCGAGGATCTGCTGCTCGAGGACATGCCCATCGGGACGAAGGTCATCTACCCGAAGCCGCCCATCGCCGGGCTCCCGAACGTCAAGTCGGCCATCCGCTGGGCCATCAACCACCCCGAGGAGAGCGAGCCCCTCCACGCCAAGCTGCGCCCCGGCATGAAGGTCACCATCGCGCTCGACGACATCTCACTGCCGCTCCCGCCCATGCGCACGCCCGACGTGCGGCAGCAGGTGCTGGAGGTGGTGCTCGAGCTGCTCGCCGACTCGGGCGTCGACGACGTCCACCTCGTCATCGCCATCTGCCTCCACCGCCGGATGACGGCGGCGGAGGTGAAGCGGATGGTGGGCGAGCGGATCTTCGACGCCTACTGGCCCGACCGGCTCTACCACCACGACGCCGAGGACCTGGACGGCCTCGTCACGCTCGGCACCACCCGCCACGGCGAGAAGGTGATCGTGAATCGCCGCGCCGCCGAGTCGGACCTGCTCGTCTACGTGAACCTGAACCTCGTCCCGATGGACGGCGGCCACAAGTCGGTCGGGACCGGGCTCACCAACTACGAGGGCGTGAAGGCCCACCACACGCCCGACCACATCCGCAAGAGCGACTCGTACATGGACCCGCCGCGGTCCGAGCTGCACCGCTCGGTCGATCGCATCGGGAAGGTCATCGACGAGCACCTCGACGTCTTCCACATCGAGACCACCATCAACAACCGGATGTTCGACGGGCCGCTCGGCTTCCTCATGAAGCGCGAGGACCACTACACCGAGGTGGACCGGCTCGCGCTGGCCGGGATGCGGGCCGCGCTCCGGAGCATGCCGCGCGCCGCGAAGCGCAAGATGTTCCACGCCGTGCCGGCGGCGTACGAGGTCATCGCCGTTCACGCGGGCCGGACCGAGCCGACCCACCGCAAGATCCTGGAGAAGAGCTGGGATCAGTACGCGGTGGACGTCGACTTCCAGGCCGACATCGGCGTGATGGGGATCCCTTTCATCTCGCCCTACAACGTCAACTCCATCCTGAACCCCCTGCTCGTCCAGGTCATGGCCTGCGGGTACTTCTTCAACTTCTACCGGGGCAAGCCGCTCGTGAAGAAGGGCGGGACGCTCATCCTCACCCACCCCTGCTCGGACGCGTTCGATCCCGACCACCACCCGAGCTACATCGAGTTCTTCCACCGGCTCCTGCCGGAGACGCGCGACGCGAAGGTGCTCGAGGCGAAGTACGAGCGCGAGTTCGCCGAGAACCCGAGCTACGTGCACATGTACCGGACCGGGAACGCCTATCACGGCGCCCACCCGTTCTTCATGTGGTACTGGGGCGAGAACGGGCGCCGGCACTACGGCCGGATCATCGCCGTCGGCGCCGAGAACGAGCACGTCCCGCGGCTCCTGGGCTGGGAGCGCGCCGAGCGGCTCTCCGACGCCATCGACATGGCGCGCGCCCAGCACGGCCGGAGCGCGGAGATCGCGCTCCTCCACCACCCGCCCATCGTCATGACGCAGAACCTCGGATGAGCGAGCCGACGCCATCTCACGCTCCCGAGGAGGGAGCCCATCAGCGCTCCGGCGTGCTCGACGTCGCCGCCACGCTCCGTGGCAAGCGCCTCCTCGTCACCGGCGCCACCGGCTTCGTGGGCAAGGTCATGCTCTCGATGCTGCTGCACCGGTACCCGGAGATCGGGAAGGTATTCGTGCTGGTCCGCCCCGGCACGGGCGGCACCGCCGAGGCGCGCTTCTTCGGCAAGGTGGCCGAGAGCCGCCCGTTCGACCCGCTCCGCCAGCAGCACGGGGCGCGGCTCGACGCCTTCCTGCGCGAGCGCTGCGTCCCGCTGGCCGGCGACGTCTCCGATGAGCTCTGCGGGCTGTCGGAGGAAGACCTGGCGGCGCTCGGCCCTCTCGACGCGGTGGTGAACTGCGCCGGCCTGGTCGACTTCAACCCTTCGCTCGAGCTGGCGGTCGACGTGAACACGCTCGGCGCGCGCCACGCCTCCGAGCTCTGTCGGCGCACCGGCGCGGCGCTCGTCCACGTCTCGACCTGCTTCGTGGCGGGCAACCGCAGCGGGGTCGTCTTCGAGGACGAGGGGATCGAGGGCTACTTCCCGCGGCGCGACGGCGTCGAGGGCCGGCCCACCGCGCCCACCCTCGACGCGCGCGACTTCGACCTCGACCGCGAGCTGGCCGACTGCGCGCGGCGGATCGCGCGCGTGCGCGAGGACGCCGAGGACGCCGCGCTCCAGTCCGAGCTGCGGGCGCAGGCCCAGGAGCGGCTCCGGGCCGAGGGCCGCGCCGGCGACGCGCGCTCCGAGCGGCTGGCGCTGGGGCGCGAGAAGCGGCTCTGGATCTCGCAGCGCCTCGTCGACCTCGGCATGGAGCGAGCGCGCCACTGGGGCTGGCCCAACACCTACACCTACACGAAGAGCCTGGGCGAGCAGGCCATCGCGCGGAGCGGCGTACGCTTCGCGCTGGTGCGCCCCGCGATCGTGGAGACGGCGCTGAGGTATCCGTTCCCAGGATGGAACGAGGGGTTCACGACCAGCGCGCCGCTCGCCTTCCTCGGCCTCAAGGGACAGCGCGTGTACCCGATGGGCGAGCGCGCCATCCTCGACATCGTCCCGGTCGACCTGGTCGCGGCGGGCGTCATCGCCGTGACCGCCGAGCTCCTCGCGGGCGGCGGCGAGCGCGTCTACCACCTGGCGTCGAGCGACACCAACCCGCTCTACGTCCGGCGCGCCCTGGCGCTGGTCGGCCTCTACCGGCGGCGGTTCTTCCGCCGGCGGGAGGAAGGGAGCCGGCTCGGGAACGCGATCCAGGCACGCTTCGAGCCGTATTCCGTCTCGCGCCGTCACTACGAGACCTTCAGCGCGCCCGCCTTCGCCAAGCTGGCGCGCGCGGCGAGCCGGCTGCTCCGCGACGAGGGACCGCGCTGGGGCGCTCCGCGCCTGTCGGCGCTGGCCGGGCGCGCCGCCGACGCGCTCGACGAGGTCGAGTCGAAGCTCGCGCAGACGGAGAGCCTGTTCGAGCTCTTCATGCCGTTCGTGTGGGAGAACCGATACGTCTTCCGCTGCGCGAACGTCCGGGCGCTGCACGCGCGGATGGCGCCGCACGACCAGCTGCGCCTCCCCTGGGATCCGGAGCGCATCGCCTGGCGCGAGTACTGGCTCGACGTGCACATGAAGGGACTCGAGGAGTGGGTGTTCCCCGGCCTGGAGGAGGAGTCGAAGAAGAAGGTGCACGCGGTGAAGCAGCACCGCGACGTGCTGGAGCAGTTCCACGCGTCGTGCGAGACGCACCGCCGGCGGGTCGCGCTGCGGATGAGCGGGGCGCGGAAGGACCGCTTCAGCTACGCGGAGCTGGGCGCGTTCGCGCGCCGCGTCGCGGGCGCGCTCGCCGCCCGCGGCGTCCGCCCCGGCGATCGCGTCCTGCTCGCCTCCGAGAACCGCCCGGAGTGGGCCGTCGCCTTCTTCGGCGTCCTCTCCGCCGGCGCCGTGGCGGTGCCGGTGGACGCCGAGCTCTCGCCCGCCGAGCTGGCGAACCTGGCCCGCAGCGCCGGAGCGAAGCTGGCGCTCCTCTCCGAGCGGGTCGCGGAGCGCGTGCCGGAGCTGCTGCAGGCGTGGCGGAGCGGGGACGGCCCGGCGCCGCTCGGGCTCGGCGAGGCGCTCTCGGGGGATCCCGCCCTCGCGCCCCGGCTGCCGCCGCCCCAGCCGGACGACGTGGCCTCCCTCATCTACACGAGCGGGACCACCGGCACGCCCAAGGGCGTGCTCCTCACCCACCGGAACTTCGCGAGCCTGGTGGCGAAGCTCTCGGCGCTGTTCGACCTCGGTCCGGGCGACGGCCTCCTCTCGGTGCTGCCGCTCCACCACACGTTCGAGTTCACGTGCGGGCTGCTCGTACCGCTCGCGCGCGGCGCCGAGGTGGAGTACCTCGACGAGCTCACCGCCGACACGCTCGGCGACGCGCTGGAGAGCGGGCGCGTCACCGCCATGATCGGCGTCCCGGCCCTGTGGGCGCTGCTCCACCGGCGCATCACCCAGGAGCTGTCCGCGCGCCCGGGGGTAGTGGAGTCCACCGCCCGGGCGCTCATGGCCGCGAACGCCGGGCTGCGCGACCGGGTCGGCGCGAACTTCGGGAAGCTCCTCTTCTGGCCGGTCCACCGCAAGCTCGGCGGGAGGCTGCGCATCCTCGTCTCGGGCGGCTCGGCGCTTTCGCCGGACGTGCAGCGCGCCTTCCACGAGCTGGGCTTCGACCTGTACGAGGGGTACGGCCTCACCGAGGCCGCGCCCGTGCTGGCGGTCTCGACCCCCGGCGACGGCCCGCGCGCCGGGACCGTGGGCCGGCCGCTGCCCGGGATCGAGCTGCGCATCGACGCCCCCGACGCGACCGGGGTGGGCGAGGTGCTGGCGCGCGGCCCGAACGTCATGGCCGGCTACTGGAAGCAGGGCAGCGATCGGCCCGAGATCGATCGCGAGCTGACCGCGGCGGTGCTCGACGGCGGTTGGCTCAGGACGGGCGACCTGGGCCGGTTCGACGCCGACGGGCAGCTCGTGCTGGTCGGCCGCAAGAAGGACGTCATCATCGACGCCGACGGCAAGAACGTCCACCCGGACGAGGTGGAGGAGCACTACCGCTCGGACGATCTCGTGAAGGAGCTGTCGGTGGTGGGGCTGCGCGACGGCACCGCCGAGAAGGTCGCGATGCTCGTCGTGCCTCGTTGGGAAGACCGCGACCGGGCCGAGGTGCGGCGGCGGCTCGAGCAGCACGTGCGGCGGGTCTCGGCCTCGCTGCCCTTCCACCAGCGCGTGAAGGTCTGGCACGTCATCGACCAGGAGCTGCCGAAGACGTCCACCCGGAAGGTGAAGCGCGCCTGGGTGACGGCGGAGCTACGGCGTCTCGAAGCGGCCGCGCAGCACGGCGCCCGCGCGCGCTCCGCGGCGCGGGAGGGACACGGTGACGGCTGGGTGCTCGACGTCGTGGCGGAGGTGTCGCGCCGGCCGCGCGCGAGCGTGACGCGGGCCAGCCTGCTCGCCGCCGATCTCGGCTTCGACTCGCTCATGCTGACCGAGCTGGCCGCGGCGCTGGAGCAGGCGGGCGTGCCGCCCAGCGTGACGGACGGGCTGCACCAGATCGAGACCGTGGGCGAGCTGGCGCGCGCCGCCGGCGCGGCGGTGCACCGGGCGGAGCCCGAGGCGCCGGTGAAGGCCGACGCCGAGGCCGGTGCGCGTGAGCCGGACGTGGCGCTGCCGGGGCCGCTCTCGGCGTTCGGCCGGCGGCTGCTCGCCGCGGGCCAGCGGGCGCTCTACCGCGACCTCTACAAGACGGAGGTCCGCGGGCGCGCCTACATCCCGCGCGACCGGAACTTCCTCGTCGTGGCGAACCACGCCAGCCACCTCGACATGGGCCTCGTCAAGGTGGCGCTCGGCGATCAGGGCGAGCGGCTCGCCGCACTGGCCGCACGCGACTACTTCTTCGACACGACGCTCAAGCGCGCCTACTTCGAGAACTTCACGAACCTCATCCCGATGGAGCGCTCCGGCTCGGTCCGGCAGAGCCTCCGCGCCGCGGTCGAGGCGCTGCGGCACGGCATGAACCTGCTCATCTTCCCCGAGGGGACCCGGTCGCGCGACGGCCGGATGGCGCGCTTCAAGGCGACCGCGGGGTACCTCGCGCTCCAGTGCGGCGTCGACGCGCTCCCGCTGTACATCCGCGGCACCCACCAGGCGCTGCCGCCCGGTCAGCTCCTGCCGCGGGCCGCCGACCTGGAGGTCCTCATCGGCCAGCCGATCCGCGTCGACGAGCTGCGCCGGCGAACCTCTCACCTGCCCCGCGGCGAGGCGCACAAGGAGGCGACGCGCATCATGGAGGAGGCGGTGCGGGCGCTGGGTGGGTTGCCGCCGACCGCGAGCTCGATCACGACCGTGGCCGGGACGGCGACCGCGGGCGAGAGCACGGCGGCGGCCTACCGCGCCAGCGGCCACGAGGACCCGTGAACCTCCTCGTCACCGGCGCGACCGGCTTCCTCGGCTCGACCCTCCTCCCGCTGCTGGTCGAGGGCGGACACCGCGTGCGCATCCTCGCCCGGGGCGACGCCGCGCAGGCGGAGGCGCTCGGAGCCGAGGTGGTGCGCGCGCCGCTGCAGGACCGCGACGCCGTGCGGCGCGCGCTCGTCGGGGTGGAGGCGGTCTTCCACCTCGCGGGCCAGGTCGCGTTCGACGCGCGCGATCCCGCCTCGCTGTACGAGCTGCACGTCGAGCGCACGCGCACCCTCCTCGAGGACGCCCGCGCGGCGGGCGTCGGACGGTTCATCCTCGCCTCCAGCTCCGGGACGATCGCCATCTCCCGGGAGGAGAGGATCCACACCGAGGCGGACGACCACCCGATCCAGGTGGCGGCGCGCTGGCCCTACTACCTGTCGAAGATCTTCCAGGAGAAGACGGCGCTCCGGTTCCACCGCGACACCGGATTCCCCGTCGTCGTGCTGAACCCCTCGCTCTTGCTCGGCCCCGGCGACGCCCGCCTCTCCTCCACCGACGTCGTCTTCAAGTTCCTCGAGCGACGCATCCCGGCGTTGCCTTCCGGTGGGCTGTCGTTCGTGGACGTCCGCGACGCCGCGACCGCGTTCGCGGCCGCCCTCGAGCGCGGGCGCCCCGGCGAGCGCTACCTGCTCGGTGGCGCCAACATGACCTTCGCCGACTTCTTCGCCCGGCTCTCGCGCCTCTCCGGCGTGGCGCCGCCGGCGCTGCGCCTCCCGTCCAGGGTGAACGTCGCCGGGGCGCACCTCCTCGGGCGCTGGCACGACTGGCGCGGGAGCGAGAGCCCCATCTCGCCCGAGGAGGTGGAGATGGGCGAACACTTCTTCTACGTGGACGCCCGCAAGGCGGAGCGCGAGCTGGGGTTCGCGGCGCGCGATCCCCAGGACACGCTCCACGACACGGTGGCGTGGCTCGAGCGGAACGTCCGCGGCAAGGGAGCGCGGCGGCCGACCACGGTGGGCGATCTGAGGAAGCTCGACTCGTAGTGCGTGGGCCGGCCCCTCTCCCTTGCCCTCTCCCCGGTGGGGGAGAGGGTCTACGAGCTCATCGTGTTTCGTCTCCCTCGCCCCGCGAAGCGGGGAGAGGGCCGGGGAGAGGGGTGGGCGCCCCGCCGTTCACCGCGGCTCTTTTCTCGGCCTCCACAGCTCCGCCATGCCGCGCGGCTCCGAGACGTAGACGCGCTCGTAGGTCCGCCCCAGCTCCGCGAGCACCTCCCCCCCGCACTCGTCCAGCGCGGCCGGCCCAGTCGCGCCCCAGACGATGACGTAGTCGACCCTTCCGCCGAGGGCGAGGTACGGCCAGAGCTCGACGCACGGCGGCTCGTCCTCGAGCCCGAAAGGCCGGGTGTTCAGGTACGTGAACGGGTTGAGCTCGTCCCTCCAGCGCAGCGGGGTGTGGGTGGTCTTGGCCTGGCTGTTGTCGAGATCGATCCCGTGCTGGTCGGTGGCGATCCAGCCATTCACGTGCTGGAACACCTGGACTCGGTACGAGAGCAGCTTCTTGCCGTCGATGGCCCCCGCCTCGCGCGGCCCGAACGGCTGGAACGTCAGCGGCAGGATCGTGCTCCCCTCGGCCACGTGAGGCGCCACCGACTCGTACTCGGCCAGGTAGCCGTCGATCTGCCGGTACTTGAACAGGCGGAACGCCGTCGCGGCGAGGAATAGGACCACCAGCGCCCACGCCGCGAGCTTCACCGTGCGGAGCGGCACGCTCGACCACCCGAGCCAGAGCAGCGCCGCGAAGAAGGGATACAGCGCGAGGCGATCCGTGAGCTGCGCCCCGTCGGCGACCGCGTCGGGCGTGAGGAAGTACAGGAGCGTGGCGAGCGCGCCAGCGGCGAGCCAGCCGTCCACCAGGCGCAGCCGCCGCGCGCGGCGCGCCCGCAACCCGGACGCCACCGCCAGCGCGATCGTGAGCGCCACCGGGAACGTCAGGAGCAGCTCGCGCCGATCGAACGAGACGAGCGCGTACAGGCTCGCGAAGTGCTTCGCGTAGTCGAAGAGCGACGGCCGGTAGACGTACGGCTTCGGCTGCCGGACGACGAAGAGCGCCATGAGCCCGACGGCGGGCAGCGCCCACGCGTACGTGGCGAGGCCGCGGCGGACATGGCCGCGCAGCACGATGCCGCGGCGCCGCGCCCGGCCCCGCGCGCGCCAGAGCCCGAGACCGCCTCGCCAGGCCAGGACGGCGCCGAGGGCGGCGAGCGCGGCCATCGTCGAGACCGAATGCGCGACGAAGAGGACGAGGGTCACCGCGGAGAAGGCGAGTCCGGTGCGGGTGGTGAGCCGGCCACGGGTGCGGTACCAGAGCCCGACCGCGACGAAGAACAGCGCCAGGCTGTAGCTGAAGTTCCAGAACCCCATGTGGAAGGGGTAGCTGTGGAGGAACGGGAAGATGGTGAGCGCCGCCCACCGGCCGCGCTCCGTGCGCGGCAGCGCGTAGCGAAACGCGAGCGGCAGGAGCACGAGGTAGCCGGAGAGCACGAGCTTCTCGGCCACGCGCGGCGAGACGACCTGGACCAGGCCTGCGAACAGGAGCTGGGTGAGCCAGTTCGGCTGCAGACCGTAGTTCGGGAGGTAGTAGTGCTGGAGCAACGCCGAGCGCGGGAGGCGAAGCAGGCCCATCACGCTCTCCACGTGGTTCGCCCCGTCCTGCGTCGGAACGTGCGGCACGAGCCAGATGGGCGCGAGCCCGATCACGAGCAGCGCCGCGAAGAGCGCCGCGGGCGCGTGGCTCCGGAAGGGGATCGCGCGGGTGCGTGCCACCGGCTGCTCCCGCGGCCAAGGCGGCGCTCCCACCAGCCCCGAGGGCGCGGTCGCCTCCTCGACGTGCCTCACGCGGTCCCCCGCGCCTTCGCCTGCCGCCACGTGAAGCGCAGGTTGCCGGCGAAGTTCCAGAACGTCGCGAGGGCGATGCCGGCGCACTGTGCCGGGTAACGCAGGACGCCCAGCGACTCCCGCTCGAGGCCGTGGAGCAGGAGCACCCGCAAGAGCACGAACGTCCCGAGCTGGACCCCCAGGCCGACCAGGCTCACCGCGTTGAAACGGATCGCTCGTTCGATGAGCCCGGCCGATGCCCTGGCATTTCGATCACGGTAGGTGAACGCATTGTTGAGGCCGAAGTTCCACAGGATGCTCACCTCGATGGCGATCGCGGAGGCGAGCACCTCGCGCACCTGGAGCGCACCCGCGAGCAGCGCGAGCACCCCGAGGTTCACCACCACGCCGGACGCGCCCACCGCGAGGAACCGGGCGAAGCGCGCTTGCGTCGAGAGCGCGTCGCCCGGAGCGCGCGCCCTCCCCGCGTCCCCATGGGTCGCGTCTCGCCGCACATCCGAACGCATTTGGCCATCAGCCTCCACGGGTCCGAACCCCGCAGAGCCAAAGCTGCGCCGCGCTGGCCCGCGCGGGATGTGCCTGAGAGGGTTGCCTCACGACGAGCGCCCTCTGAGCGGTCGGCGGAGCCCGAGCTCCATCTCCGTGGCGAGCCCGACGCTGACCTCGCCTCGCATCGTCCGAGCTGCAGTGCTGATCACGACGACGCGCGCCGCATGACGCGGCCGACGAGCTCGTCAGCGGTGAAGGGCTTCACCAGTTCCTCGTCCGCGCCCTGGGTCGCGCGCAGCATCTGCGAGTCGCCCGACATCTTGACGATCCGTACGTCGAGCCGCGGCGTGACGCTCCGCAAGCGCGCGATGGCACGATCGCCGACAGCGCCGTCGCCAGGCCGGACGTCGATGAGCGCGACGCTCGGCTGAAAACCATTCTGAAGTGTCGCCTCGACTTGCTGCGCCGACGTGGCCGTCGCGACGGTGGCACCGTTCATCTCGAGAACCTCCCGCACGCTGTCGGCCAGGTCCTTGTCATCGACCACGACGAGCACGCGCTCGCGCGACTCCTCTGCCGGTTCATGATCCATCGAGCGGTGTAACCAGCAGGCGCGCGAGAGTTGAACGCGGCCCGGCAACAGCTTCGTGACAGGTGGATGCGCCGAGCGCCTGGCTGCACGGCCAAGGGTCGAACGAAAGCGTGCAGGTGTCGCTCGACGCACGACCCCTGAGTCGAACCGCCGGGCGTGGCCGCCGGACCTCCCGGCCACGCCCGGCGTCGCAACCCCTGCACTCTCGACGCGGTCCCCGCGCCAGGGCCCCCACCCTGGAACCCACGCCGCGTCGCTGCTGCCGTTGAGTTTGGCACCCCTGCGGCCACCGCCCAGCCCCTTGAGGCGGTGACGTGTGAGCGACTTGTCGCTGGTACCGAGCGCTCGGTGCGCGCGAGCGAGGCTCCGGCGGCAGAAGCTAGCCGACGAGCGACTCGGTCCGGTCGAGCGGCTTCCTCATCGATGCCACCGCCGGTGCGGCTGCCGAGCCGGCGCTAGTGCGCGGCGGCGGCGCAGATCAGGACGCGTGCCAGGAGCTCATCCGACAGCCAGCGATGAGCGGGTGGAGTCGCCTTTCGGTAGCGATCGACGAGCGCGCGCCAGCACCGATCGCACAGGGGATGGTCGGTCCGCGCCTGCCGCCGTCGACTCATGCCGCGGTAAGACGCGCGGCGGCTGCAGGCACAACGGTGCTTCGACGCGCGGCCTTCGGAGCTGACGCTTGCCGACATGAAGACCTCCCGAGCAGGCCCCTCCCTGAAGGAGTGGCCACGTACGAGAGCCGCAGCACGTCCCTTGATTGGGGGTCAAGAGACTCGAGCGCGGCGGTGCACCCTCATGCAGACCCGCCTACGGCCGGCAGACGCCCTCGGTGCAGAGGCTTCCGGATGGGCAATCTTGGTACGTCTGGCACGGCACGCCGGACTGGACCCTTTTCGTAGGCTCCGGCGCCGGAGGCGGCTTCAGCGGAGCGGGCGGCACAAAGGTCATGGCTGGCGAGCCGGCGATCGTGGTCAGGAGGTCGTTCGTCTCCTGCTGGCACTGCGCCTCGAACGCGGGCGCGATATCGATGCGGTTACTGGTGGTGACGCTGCGGTTGGTGCGCAGCGTGGCGAGCCCACCGGCCGTGAGCGTCAACTGCTGCGCGACGACCGCCTTGCACGATCCGTCCTCGCAGGGCACTTGCGTAGGCTGCTGCTGCGACGTGAGCACGCCCCCTTCGCGGTCGGAGACTGCCACGAGCACGCCACGGGACTGGAACTCGCCGAGCGCGCGCGCCCACACCTCGTCGCGCTTGTGAGGGTCGTACTGGGCCGTCGCGACCGTGTGACGGGCCACGGTCTGACGGGCCGCGGTCGTCGTCCCGCAGGCGAACGCGACCATCGAGACGAGCGCGATCCGCTTCATGGTGGACCACAGCTTAGCATCCGGCTCGCTCGTCCAGATCCCCCGCGCGTCGGAGCGCGCGTCCCAGGCCGCGAACGGGGCGGAGCGAGAAGTTGCGGTGATTCAGCCGGGTGCGAGAACTCGCCTCAGCGTGAACTCAACACCTGTGCGGGGTTTTGCAGGCGCTAGCTAGCCTGCCCCATTCAAGCAGAACCTCGAGAATCTCGCAGCTTGGTGGTCGTCGATGGCCGGGGGTGGCGGGGCAAGGTGGGGTAGGAGTGGGGCACGAAAACGACGACTGTGGCGCCGGCCTCCGGCGATGGACGTTGACGCGGCCCCGACGAGGAGGCGCGGTCGTGCGAGAGTAGGAGGTGCGATGGGCACTTCGCTCCGCGATAACGTCGTCGTCTTGACGGGTGCCTCTTCCGGAATCGGTCGGGCTCTCGCGCTCGAGCTGGCAAAGGAAGGGGCGCGGCTCGTACTCGCCGCTCGAAACCTCTCGGCACTCGAGACCGTCGCGGGGGAGTGCAGAGCCCGCGGCGCGTGCGCCGTCGCGCACGAGACGGACGTCGCCGAGAAGGAGCAATGCCGGGAGCTCGTCGAGCGAGCGGTCGCTGAGCACGGGCGCATCGATACCGTCGTTCACAACGCGGGCGTGAGCATGTGGGCTCGCTTCGACGAAATCGCCGACCTCGGCATTTTGGATCGGCTCATGCGAGTAAACTACTTTGGGCCTGTCTACCTAACGTACTACGCGCTGCCCTGGCTGGAGCGGAGCCGCGGCCGGATCGTCGCAATCTCGAGCGTCGCTGGTGTGACCGGCTACCCGACACGCTGCGGGTACTCCGCAAGTAAGCACGCACTTGTGGGCTTCTTCGACACGCTACGCATCGAGCTCGCGCCGAAGGGAATCACTGTCACTGTCGTCTATCCCGGTTTCGTGACGAGCAGCATTCGCGAACGCGCTTTCGGTCCTGACGGCAAGCCCCTGGGAAGGAGCCCCGTTCGCGAGTGGGAGGGGATGAGCGCCGAACAGTGCGCACGTCTTACCGTGAACGCGATCGTTCGACGGAATCGCGACCTCTACATGACCGCACACTCGTGGGTAGCGAGGTGGCTGCGCCGCCTCGCGCCCCGGGCGGTCGACAGGATGGCCGCGCGCTCCATCCTGTATCGAAAGTGAGCGAGCCGGCCGGTTCGGTGCGTTCGGTGTGAACGAGCGAACGCTGCGCCTGGAGCGGCGATGAGCATCAGCGCGAGGAGCGGAGCGAGGATGCGCAAGACTCTGCCGCCGCTCCAGCGATCCCCATGCCATGTTCCTCCGACAGCCGTCACCGGTAGGCCTCTGGAAGTACAATGGCCTGGAGCCGAGCGGCCCCAAGCCATGGTATTGATTAGGGGATTTCTTGGAGGCACCGGGCGGATTCGAACCGCCGAATACGGGTTTTGCAGACCCGGGCCTTACCACTTGGCGACGGTGCCATCTCGCTGCGAGGGAGCCGTTGTAGCGGACCCCCGCCGCGCCGTCAACGCGCCGGGAGGCGCCCGCACCTCCGCCCGGGCCACCGCCACGCCGCGGGCGCGCAGCGCGGCGACGAGAGCGGGGATCTCGGCCTCGGCGGCGGCTCGGAGGCCGGCGCGGACGTCGAGGACCACCTCGATGCCACGCCCGTCGCGCATGAGCGTCACCCGCAGATCGCGTCCGAGCGACAGCTCGAGCGAGGGGCGGTCGCCGCGCCGTGCTGCGATCGCCAACGCCTCCAGCACCGCGGGTGGCCAGAGCGCGCCGGCGCGTCCAGGATCGGCGGTGCGCACCTGTCCCGCGTCTGCCGTCGCTCCTGGAGCGGAGGGTAGCCCCCCGCCGCCACGCGGCTCGACCTCCGTGCGTCGCTCCTCCAGTGCGCGGTGCCCCTCCTCGGCTCCGCGCCGCCGCCTCGCGAGCGTCGACTGGCCCAGCGCCGCCGCGGACCGCGCCAGCCCCGAGGCGTCGCCGGCCCGGGCCCGCCCTGATCGCGCTCTCGCGAGCGCCACCGCGAAGGCCCCGCGCGACGCCGCGCCGCGAGCTCGCTCGGCGCCGCGTCCCACGCACGCGCCCACGGGTGCGCTCCTCACGCAAGGTCCTCCAGGGCGCAGCCGCAGCTCAGGGCGTCTCGCCGCGCGCGGACCCGTGCGCAGCGCACGTCTGCGTCGCACTGGAGCGCGCGGAGGCGCGAAGCGAGCTGGGAGACGTCCGCCTCCGCGCGGCGCGCGATCAGGTCGTGAGCGGCGGCCGCGTCGAGGAGCCCGACCGCGAAGGCCCCCTGCCCCACCAGGCGCGCCTGCTCGCCGCGCTGGCGCCGGTCGTCTGCCCGCCACCGAGCGACCCGGACGCGCTCGCGCGCGGCTCCCAACGCGGCCGCGACATGCGCCGCCTCGTCCTCCACCCGCCGCCACGCCTCCAGCTCGTCTGTCGTGCGCCCGGTCATCGCGCCTCCATCCGCCCGCCAAATGCAGTCGCGGTGCCAACAGACGCCGCCAAGCATCGCGCAGGACAGGCCCCGAGGACATCGGCCTGTAGGGCGAGGGCTTGTCCCCCGCCGCGGCGTTCAGTGGACGCGGCGCGGACCGCGTGACCGCCGGCTGGACGAGCGTCTCCCCTGGCGTTCGTCCCTTCTGCGCTCCACCGCCCTGCCGCCATCCCGGAGGCAGCCTTGGCGGGCGTAGCGCCGGCCTCCAACCTTGATGGCGTACCTGCGGGCGCGAGGAGGAGCGGATGGCGCTGGCGCGTCGGGCGGTCTGGGCGTGGTGGTGTGCGGCGGCCCTCCTCGCCTGCAGCGGCTCGCACTCGACGACCTCGGCCGTTGCCGACGGCGGCACCGCCGCGTCGAGCGACGACGGCGGGACCGTGAGCGACGGCGGAACGGGCGACACTGCCAGCGCGGATGGCGGGATGGATGGAGGCACCGCGGACGCCGGCAGCGCGCTGGTGCCGCCCTTCACGAAGGACAGCTGGACGTTCTACGGCACCGGGCAGGGCCTTTCGCAGAACGTGAACGACGTCTCCGCCGACGAGGGCGGCAACGTCTACGTGGCCGGCGGCGACGCCGTCTACGCGAAGCGCCGCACCGACACCGGGTTCCAGCGCTTCGACGCGGCGAACGCCGGCCTCACGCAGAACTGCTACGCGGGGGTCCCTCCGGAGTCCGACCCCGGGTTCGAGGCGGCCATCAACCGCGTGCACCCGTCGCCTCCCGGGCCGGCGCAGCTCTGCCCGGTGCTCGCGGTCGCCGGCGCAGCGCCGGGCGTCGCGATGATCGGCCTGCAGGGAATCGGGACCGACGAGGACCTCGACGCGGACTGGGCGCAGGACTCGGGCGGCGCCGACCTCGTCCAGTTCGACGGGGCGAAGCTCACCCGGACGCGGCACGTCTTCATCGCATCGCCGCCGCAGACGATATGCGTCGCGCCCGACGCGAGCGGGCATCTCGTGGAGACCCACGCCACGTATTGCTCCAACCCGCCGGACCCGTTCTTCTGGCAGGTGGGGCGCAGGAAGCTCCGACAGGTGTTCCGGATCGTGGCGAACCACCGGGCGGGCACGCCGCTGTACGGCGACATGTTCATGGGCGGCACGCACGCCAGCATCACGGCCTACCTGCACGACTCCGCGTCCCGCGGCCTCCCCGACCACACGGTCGGTCAGCCCCCGAAGTGGGTCGACGCGAAGGACGTCTGGGAGCATGACCACCCCGCCCTCTGGTCGAATGCGCGGAACGCCTACCTCACGGGCTACACGCACGCGCTCGCGGTCGATCCGTGGAGCGGCACCCCCTGGTGCTCGAACGGCTTCCGCACCGCCTGGCTCCGCGGCTACGGCGCCGACCTGCACTGGGACGTGTGGTGGCTCGAGCCGCTGACCGCCTCCAACCCGTACTGGTACAACGTCTGGCCGGACAACGCCGATCCGACCCTGTCGCTCGACGACAACGTCGAGTCGCTGTCCTTCTGCGATGATGGGACGCTCTGGATCGGCTCGTCGGCGCACGGGCTCGCCCGCCGCGATCCCGGCGGCGGCTTCTCGTACCTTTCGCTGCCGGATCCCGACAAGCACGGCAACAGCGTCTACGCGGTGGCTTGCGACCCCAGCGATCACTCGGTGTGGATCGGGCTCGGCTGGGGAGGTCTCATGCGCTACCGCGACGGTCAGTTCACGTCGCTCGACCCGACCGGCCTCCCCGAGTTCGTGCGGCAGCCGGTGCGGTCCATCCAGATCGACCGCTGGTCCACGCCACGCATCGTCTATGCCGCGTTCATACCCAGCGCCGATGCGAGCGGCGTCATCTCGCGCGGCGGCGGCGTCGGGGCCTTCGCGGGACCTTGAACGTCAGGTGTAGTCGCGCTCGATGACCTCGCCCGGCCGCGCCGGGCCGGTCAAGAGCGCCAGCGCGTCGGTGAGGATGCGCTTCTGCAGCTCCGGCTCGTTCGGCTTGCCGAGCGAATGACCGACGATGAAGCCGCGCGGGCAGAGGGCGCGCGGGGGCCGCGCCTGCGCGCTCTCCTCCGGCTCGACGGTGATGACGACGGTCGGGATCCCGACCATCTCGATCAGGCGTTGCACGGTGACCACCGTGCGGTGGCAGAGCCGTCAACCGCCCGTGAGCAGCACGACGTCGGGGCGGGTGCGATCCACCTCGCGCACGAGCTGCGGCAACGTCTTCTCGCGCAGCTCGCGCAGCGCCTGGCTGAAGCCGAGCGAGAAGTGCCGCTCGGTGAGGCCCCCGATGCGCTTGTCGTGCGCCAGCTCGCGCAGCCGGTCGATCGGGAAGATGCAGTTGATGTCCTGGTCGGCGCAGGCGTGGTCGTAGTGCGCGTCGTCGAACGTGAGGTCCGCGCCCGTCGCCTCGCCCGAGATGACCCGGTAGCTCGAGTCCCCTTCCACCTCGAACGGCGCGTCCTTCTTCCCGCGGACGCCCGCCGTGGAGACGAGGCACACCGTCGCCTCCTCCAACCTCCCCGCGAAGGGCGTGTAGGGGACGCAGTAGCGCGACAGCTCGAGGGGCTTCGCCTCGGTCTTCTCGGTGGCCATGGTGGAGCTCCCTCGAGCGTCGCCGGCCGCTACTTCAGCTTGTCGAGCGCCGCCATGATCTTGTCCGTCGGCGGTTGCTCGCTGATGTCGTGGATGTCGATGTAGGCGACCTTTCCCTGCTTGTCGATGACGAAGATGGCCCGCTCGGCGAGGCCGTCGCCTCGGAGCACCCCGTACTGAGCGGCGACGTGGCCGTACGGCCAGTTGTCCGCCAGGAGAGGGTACGACAGCCCGCCAAGGGACTTCGCCCACCCCTCCTGCGAGTGTACTTGGTCCGTGCTGATGCCCAGAACCTGGGCATTCCGCCGCTCGAACTCGGAGGAATCCTCCTCGTACGAGGGCATCTGCACCGTTCAGACCGGCGTGAACGCAGCGGGGAAGAAGGCCAGGACCACGTTCTTCTTTCCGCGGTAGTCCGAGAGACGGACCTTCTTCTTCGGACCCCCCTTGCCAGCGGTGTCGCCGGTGGCCGGGAGCTCGAAGTCGGGCGCCTCCTCGCCGACCGCGAGCTTCCAGATCGCTTTCGCCATCAGGTTCTCCTTCCGTGTCATTGTGGGGACTCCCTGTCACGGTAAGGAGCGTGACGCACCGTGACCATTCGACTTCGTAGTCGAACCCGAAAAGGTCGATGCGCACGCACCGTACGCTCTGCTAAAGCCGGCCCACAATGGATCTGCTGACCCGCTTTGCTGGGAACGTCCGGCGCCTTCGAGCGAAGAAGAAGCTTTCGCAGAAGTCGCTCGCCGACAAGGTCGGCATCTCGGTGTCCTACGTCTCGATGCTCGAGCGCGGCCAGCGGTCGCCACCGCTCGAGACGGTCGAGAAGATGGCGAGGGCGCTCGGCGTGACGCCGGCGAACCTGCTCGGCGGCAAGTAGCCCGCCGCGGCCAGCTTGTGCTGGCCGGCTCGCCTCTGCGACACTGCCGGGTCACCCTCGGCCGGAATGGCACCGGCCCGCGGAGCGTTTTGACCGGCCGATGGCGCTTTCACGGCGAGACTTTCTCAAGGGCGCGGCGGCGCTGGCGGTGGCGGGTGGCGCCGCCCCCGCCGCGGCGCGCGCGACCGAGGAGACGCGCGCGGAGCGCCGCGCCTTCGCCGTCGAAGACCTCGACCCGGCACACGACGGGCTACGCATCGTGCAGCTCTCGGATCTGCACGTCGGCGACCGGACGCCGCTCGAGCGCATCCGCGACGCGATCGCCCGCGCCAACGCGTTCGAGCCCGACCTCGTCGTCCTGACCGGCGACTACCTGTGCCGCGATCGGCAGGGCGTCGGGTTGATGCGGGAGCAGCTGGGCGGGCTGGAGGCGCCGACCGTCGCCGTCCTGGGCAACCACGACCACTGGGTCGACGCGCGAGGCGCGACGCGCGCGCTCCAGGCGCTCGGGTACGCGGTGCTTCGGAACCAGAACACGACGCTCCAGCTGCGCGGCGCGGCCTTCACCGTGATCGGCGTCGACGATCGCCTTTCCGGCCAGGCGCGGCCGGAGCAGGCGCTGCGCGGGGCGGAGCCGGGATCACGCCTCGTCCTCGCGCACGGCCCTCGCACCGCGGATGACCTGCGCGGCGCCGGGCTGCCGCTCCTCTGCCTGTCCGGGCACACTCACGGCGGGCAGTGGCACGTCCCTGGGGTGACCCCCTTCATGCTGCGGGCACTCGCCCACGAGCCGTACGAACGGGGGCTCTACCGCGTTGGTCCGGTGCAGCTGTACGTGAACCGCGGCGTCGGGAACTCCGCCCTCCGGATCCGCATCGACTCGGACCCCGAGGTGACGCTGGCGACGCTGCGGCGGGCGTGACGCGCTCGCGACGCATGCGACACCGAAATGTGCCGTGCCAGCGGCCTCGGAACGCTCTACGCTCACCAGTTTGGAGGTGAGCGATGTCCGCTGCCCTGGTCGTCCCCGCGAGCACCGAACGCGCCCGGCTGGACGAGGCGCTGTCACGGCTGCGTGACGGCGCCCCGCGCTGGGCGCGCCGGCCGCTGGGGGCGCGCATCGCGCTCGCTCGCGACCTCCTGCGCGGCGCGGCCCGCATCGCCGACCGGGCGGTGGCCGCCGGCTGCGCCGCGAAGAGCCTGCAGCCGGGCACGCCGGCGGAGGGGGAGGAGTGGCTGTCGTCGCCGTACGCCACGGTGCGCTTCCTCCGCCAGACCGTCCGCTCGCTCGTCATGCTGGAGCGCAACGGCAACACGCCGGTGGGCCCGACGGGCGAGACGATCGACGGCCGGCTGACGGTGCGCGTCTTCCCCGCCAACCGCCTCGACGCGCTGCTCTTCGCGGGCATGCGCGGCGAGGTGCACCTCGAGGCGGGCGTCGACGAGGACGAGCTCAACCAGTCCCGGGCGCGCTTCTACAAGGCGCCCGATCACGAGGGGAAGGTCTGCCTCGTGCTCGGAGCGGGGAACGTCAACTCCATCCCGGCTGCGGACGTCGTGACGAAGCTCTTCAACGAGGGCAAGGTCTGCGTCCTCAAGATGAACCCCGTCAACGCGTACCTGGGACCGCTCCTCGAGGAGGCGTTCGCCGACGCGATCGCGGCCGGGTTCCTGGCGGTGGTCTACGGCGGCGCGGACGAGGGGAGCTACCTCGCGCACCACCCTGCCGTCGACGAGGTCCACATCACCGGCTCCAACCGGACGCACGATCTCCTGGTGTGGGGCGCGCCCGGCCCGGAGCGCGCCGAGCGCATGGCGCGCGGCGCGCCCCTGCTCGAGAAGCCGATCTCGAGCGAGCTCGGGAACGTGACGCCCATCCTCGTCGTCCCTGGAGCGTGGACCGATCGCGAGCTCGCCTTCCAGGCCGACGACGTGGCGGGGATGGTGACGAACAACGCCTCGTTCAACTGCATCGCCGGGAAGGCACTGGTCCTGCCGCGCGGCTGGAGGCAGCGCGACCGCTTCCTCGAGCTCGTGCTCCAGAAGCTGGCGCTCACGCCGGCCCGGCGCGCCTGGTACCCGGGCGCCGAGGAGCGCTATCAAGCGCTCACGGAGGGTCGCGACGAGATCCGGCGCCTGGGCGGTGGCGAGCACACCCTGCCCTGGACGCTCCTCTCCGGGCTCGACCCGGACGACCCGGGCGAGCAGGCCTTCACGACCGAGGCGTTCTGCTCGCTCCTGTTCGAGACGCAGGTGGGGAGCGACGATCCCGTCGAGTACCTGACGGAGGCGGTGCGCTTCTGCAACGAGCGGCTGTGGGGAACGCTCGCGGCCTCGATCCTCGTGAGCGCGCGCGCACAGCTCGACCGGGGCGTGGCGGGCGCGGTGGAGCGCGCGATCCGCGAGCTCCGCTACGGCAGCGTCTGCGTGAACCTGTGGCCCGGCATGGCCTACGCCGCCGGGACGGCGCCATGGGGCGCCTACCCCGGATCGCCGCTCACGGACATCCAGAGCGGCCGCGGCTTCGTCCACAACACGCGCATGCTGGAGCACGTCGAGAAGTTCGTGCTGCGCGGCCCGTCGTGGAGCCCGGTGAAGCTCCCCTGGGTCCCGAGTCACCGGACGGCCCACGTCCTCGGCCGGCGCCTCACGGCGCTGGAGGAGGACGGGCACTGGCGCAAGCTGCCGGGCGTCTTCGCGGCGGCGCTGCGTGCGTGAGTCGCCGCTGCGGGCTACCAGACCTCGCAGCGCTGCTCGCCGGCGCGGACCATCGTGCTCCCCGCCGGACAGGAGAACGCCTCCTGGAACGCGGCGAGGTTCGACAGCGGCCCGTTCACGCGCCACCTCGGCGGCGAGTGCGGATCGGTCGCCGCGCGGAGCCGCGCCGCTTCCGGCCTCACCGCCGCGCACCACGACTGCGCGTAGCCGATGAAGAAGGCCTGCTCGGGCGTGAAGCCCGCCACGGGCGCGGCGGGCTTACCCGCGAGGCTCTGCCGCCACGCCGCGTAGGCGAGCCTGAGGCCGCCGAGGTCCGCGATGTTCTCACCCAGCGTGAGGTTTCCGTTCAGCTTCACGTCGTCCACCGCCACATACCCGTCGAACTGCTTCGCGACGCAGGCGGCGCGCCGGTCGAACTCCGCGCTGACCGACGGCGTCCACCAGTCGGTGAGGTTCCCCAGCGCGTCGTACTGGCGCCCCTGGTCGTCGAACCCGTGCGTGAGCTCGTGCCCCTGCACCATCCCGATCGCGCCGTAGTTCACGGTGTCGGGGGCGCCGCGCGTGAAGAAGGGGGGTTGCAGGATGCCGGCCGGGAAGACCATCTCGTTCATCGAGGGGTTGTAGTAGGCGTTCACGGTGGGGGGAGACATCTCCCACTCGTTGCGGTCGACCGGCTTCCCGATCTTGGAGAGGTCGCGGTTCACCTCGAACGCCTGCGCGGCGAGGAGGCTGTTGAAATACGAGCCGCGATCGACGTGCAGCGCGCCGTAGTCCCGCCACGAATCCGGGTAGCCGATCTTGTTCACGACCTTGGCGAGCTTCTCGCGTCCCTTCTTGCGTGTCGCGTCGTCCATCCAGCCCACGCTGTCGAGGGTGCGCCCCATCGCGCCCTCGATCTCGCTCACCATCTGGCGCGTGCGCGCCTTGCTGTCCTCGCCGAAGTGGCGGCGCACGAAGGCCTGACCGAGCGCCTCGCCCAGCGCGCCGTCGGTGGCGCGGACGCAGTCCTTCCAGCGTATCTCCTGCTTCTCGGCGCCGGTGAAGTGCTTGGACATGAACGCGAACCGCTCGTCGAAGAACGCCTTCGGCAGCGCCCGGTGGGAGGCGGTGGCGGAGAGCACGCGCCACGCGAGATAGGTGCGCCAGGTCGCGAGCGGCGTCGTCGCCAGCAGCTCGTCGATGCGCGTCAAGAATCGGGGGGTGGTGGTGCTGAAGGTCGTGAGCCTGCCGTGGCCGAGCGCGTCGAGGTACGCCTTCCACGGGAAGCGCGGGGCGGCCTTCTCCAGCCCGGCGAGGTCGACGCGGTTGTAGGTGCGCTGCGGATCTCGCATCTCCACCCGGGTCCAGTGCGACTGCGCGAGCGCGTGCTCCAGTCCGTAGACCGCCTTGGCGTTCTCGGCCGCCTGCGCCGCCGGCACGCCGGCCAGCTCGAACATGCGGGTGACGTGCTCGCGATAGGCCTGCTGGATGGCGGCGCTCTTCGGGTCTTCCTTGAGGTAGTAGTCGCGGTCGGGCAGCGAGAGCCCGCCCTGCTCGACGACGCCGATGACCTGGGTCGCGTCCTTCGCGTCCTGATCGCTCTCGACGCGGAACAGCGGGAAGAGGCCCTCCTTGTGGAGGACGCCCAGCTCCTTCGCCAGGGTCGGCACGTCCTTCACCTGATCGATGCGCGACCACTGCGCGAGGAGATCCTTCGTGCCGCGCGCCTCGATGCCCGCCTCGTCCATGCAGGCGGCGTAGAAGTCGCCCACCTTCTCCGGGAAGCGGTCCTTCGGATCGAACTGGCTGGCGGCATTGGCCTGGGCGATGTCGCGCAGCAACGCCACGTTGCGCTCCTCCACCTCGGAGAAGCCCCGGCTCCAGATCGACTTCTCCGGTGGGATGGGGGTCCTCGCGATCCAGCCGCCGCACGCATACCGGTAGAAGTCGTCGCACGGCTTCACCGACGGATCGACGATGGACGGGTCGATGCCAGGCGTGGCGGGAGGGGACTCGGGTGCCCGGGCACCCGGCGCGCCGGCCGACTTGCAGGCGATGCCGAGAGTGCAGGCGAGGACGACGAACACGAGGGATCGGGGCACGGTCATCTCCGCAGGGGGTTCACGCGCGCGTGCGCTTGGCGATGCGCTCGGCGCGGCGCGAGGCGGCCACCTGAGCGCGGCGCGCTTCCTCCTCGGTCTCGGTGAGGAGCAGCGGCGCCTTGCTCGGCTTGCCGTCGGGTCCTAGCGCGACGAAGGTGAGGAAGGCGTCGCAGCAGAGTTTCTTCTCGCCCGTGCGCGGATCCTCGGCGTCGACCGTGACCTCGATCTCCATCGAGCTGCCGAACACCGCATTCACCTGGGCGCGGAGGATGGCGATCTGGGCGACGCGGATGGGCGCGTGGAAGGCGAGCTGGTCGATGGAGGCGGTCACCACCGGCATCCGGCTGTGGCGCATGGCCGCCATCGCGGCGGCGAGGTCGATCCACTGCATGACGCGGCCGCCGAACGCGTTCCCGAAGCTGTTCGCGTAGCTGGGGAGGACGAGCTGCGTCATCTCGACGCGCGAGCCGGAGGCGAGCTTGGCGGAGGTGAGCTCGGACATGGCGCTCTCCTTAACACGCAGAAGACGCGGCGGGCAGGCCCTCGCCAGGCCGCTTCGCGTTCGTCAGGGCGCCGGGGTAGATGTCTCGCATGCCGCTCGAGGTCACGCTCATCGACTACGCCCGCGACCCGCTCACCAAGCTCTACGGCGCCTACCGCACCTGCTACACGCCGAAGACGCCGGGCCAGGTCTGGGCCGAGATCCGCGACGGCCGCATCGCGCCCGAGACCATCCGCGACTTCATCCAGGAGCGGCTCAAGACCGGGCACGCCTCGCCGCTCGAGCAGGTGGTGTTCTGGTTCGGCATCTCGGGCGTGTCGCGCTCGCTCAGCCACCAGTTCGTGCGCCACCGGATCGGCATCAGCTTCGAGCAGCAGTCGCAGCGGTACGTGAAGTACAGGCAGGACCGGCTCGATTACGTGACGCCGAAGACCTGGGACACGACCCCCGGGATGCGCGACGAGTACGACCGCCTGATGGCGGAGATCACGCGCGTGTACCAGCTCGCGCTCGAGAAGGGCATCCCGGCCGAGGACGCGCGCTTCGTCCTCCCCAACGCCACGCCGACGAACTTCCAGGTGATGGTGAACTTCGCCGAGCTGCTCCACATCGCCGATCTGCGGCTGTGCTGGCGGGCCCAGTGGGAGATCCGCCACATGGTGGCGCTCATGCGGCGCGAGATCATGAAGGCCGTCCCGGAGATCGGGGGGTACCTGCAGCCGAAGTGCGGCGACAAGCGGATGGGCTACTGCGACGAGCCGGTGAAGGATTGGGAGCAGTGCCCCATCGGCAAGGTGCGCCCGCACAAGGAGCAGATCTTCCAGCTCTTCCGAGAGTACAAGGCGGGCAACCTCGCGCCGCTCGGCGAGGACGATCTCCGGAAGGTCGAGGACGCCGGCAACGAGGGCTGATCCCCTCTCCCCCTTCCCACGGGCAGGGGGGGCGGTGTTCCCCCGCTCCCCTGACAGGGGAGCGAGAGCTAGGAGAGGAGGCGGCGAGCCGGGCGCGAGGTAGGATGTCGCGTGCGCCGATCACGGTTCGTCAACGGCTCCGTCGCGTTGCTCCTCCTCGCGCTACCCCTCACCGCCTCAGCCCAGACCGTCAACCTGCAGGGCCGCGCCCTCGCGGCGCCGGGTGGGCTGGCGGTCCCCGGGCTATCGCTCGCGGGGGCGGAGGAGCCGACTGCGGTCCAGCTGAACCCCGCCGGCACCGGGTTCGTCGCGGCGCCCACCCTGCAGTACTTCCACGAGGGACGCAGCGGGACCGGCCTCGGCGAGGACGGCTTCTGGCTCGGCGCGAAGGTCTTCGGGCTCGTCCCCACCCTCGCCATGCAGTGGATCCGCCCACAGGACGGCGGTGGTTCCCGCTTTCGCCTGACCACCTTCGCGCTGGCCCTACCCTTCCACCAGATCGCCTCGCTCGGGGTGGCGGGCAACTTCTACTCCTCCCCCGACCCGGCGCTGGACAAGCTGTGGAGCCTCGACGCCGGGCTCACCCTCCGCCCGACGCGCCACCTCTCCGTCGCGCTCGCGGTGCGTGGGATGAACGCGGAGCTCTCCGGGCACCGGCTGCCCATCCACTACGACCTCGGCGTCGCGACACGGCTCTTCGGAGACGGGCTCACGCTCTCCACCGACGTCTTCTCCGACGACCAGGCGCGGGGCGACCTCATCGCGCGGGCGGTCGCGCTGGGGATCGGGATCGAGCTCACCTCGGGCGTCGGGCTCCTCGGCCAGCTCCAGCTCCCCGCCCACGCCGGGGAGACCGGCCCGTACGGCTCCGTGTACGGTCAGCTCGCGCTCGTCCTCAACTCGCCGCACGTCGGGCTCACCGTCGGCGGTGGCGGTGGCGAGGGCATGGACCGGAGTTGGGTCGTCGGCGCGCGCCTCTCCGCCCAGCGGTACCGCGGCGAGCTCGCCGCGCCCACGTCCGTCCCCGACCTCGACCTCGCGCGCGCGCTGTCGCGCGGCCGCTCGCTGCTGTTCCCGGTCGAGCGTGACCGCTGGGGCGCGCTGCTGCGGCGGCTCCGGCAGGTGCGCGACGACGCGAAGCTGCCGGCGCTGGTGGTGCGGATCGACGATCTGCCAGTGGGCCAGGCTCGCGCCGAGGAGCTGCGGCGGCTGCTGCTCGAGGTGAAGGCGCGCAAGCCGGTCGTGGCGTACGTCGTCGGCGGCGGGCTGAAGGAGTACCACCTCGCCACCGCCGCCACCGCCGTCCTGGCCCCGCCATCGGCCGCGCTCTTCCCGGCGGGCCTCGCCTCGACCACCCCGTTCCTGGCGCGCGGGCTCGGGCGGCTGGGGGTCGGCTTCGACGTCGTCGCGATCGGCAGGTACAAGAGCGCCCCCGACCCGCTCGTGCGGCAGGACATGAGCGAGGCGCAGCGGGAGGTGGCCGACGCCGTCCAGGGCGACGTCTTCGACCGGCAGGTGCGCGCGATCGCCGCCGCACGCGCCCTCCCGGAGGCGCGCGTGCGCGAGCTCATCGACATCGGCGTGTTCAGCGCCGAGGAGGCGCGCGGGGCGGGGCTGGTCGATGGCCTCGCCTGGCCCGACGAGCTCGAGCGCGCGGTCGCTTCACAGGTCGGCCGTGACGTGAAGCTCGCCTCCACGCTCGACGAGTCGCCGCCCCGCGCGGCGCAGCGCTGGGGCCCGCGCCAGAAGGTCGGCGTGGTGCGGGTGGAGGGGGCCATCGCGGGCGGTCAGAGCCGGCCCGCGCCCCTCGGCGTGGACGGCATCGCCGGCGCCGAGACCATCGCCCGGCTCTTGAAACAGGCCGCGGCCGATCCCGAGGTGGTCGCCATCGTGCTCCGGGTCGACTCGCCGGGCGGCGACGGGCTCGCGTCGGACCTCATCTGGCGCGAGGTGATGCAGGCGCGGCGCGCCGGGAAGAAGGTCGTCGCCTCCATGGGCGACGTCGCGGCGAGCGGTGGCTACCTCGTCTCGGTGGCGGCCGACGCCATCGTAGCCGAGCCCTCGACGCTCACCGGCTCGATCGGCGTCTTTGCCCTGAAGCCTGACCTCTCCGGCCTGCTCGAGAAGCTGGGCGTGAACGCGGTCACGGTGAAGCGCGGCCGCCACGCCGACCTGCAGTCGTTCACGCGGCGGTGGACCCCCGAGGAGCGGGCGCTGGTCGAGCGAGAGGTGCGGGCCTTCTACGAGCTGTTCGTGTCGCGCGTCGGGGAGGGGCGGCACCTGCCGCGGGAGGCGGTCGAGGTGGTGGCGCAGGGGCGGGTGTGGACAGGGGCCCAGGCGCGCGCCCGCGGGCTGGTCGACGAGCTCGGGACCTTCGACGACGCGGTCCACCTCGCCATGCGAAAGGCCGGGTTGCCCCCCGACGCCGAGGTCGACCTGAAGGCGTTCGAGCCCGAGCGCGGTTTCCTTTCCGACCTCGTAGGAGGCCTCGACCTCCAGGCCGACGCGTCGCCGATCGCCTCGATCGGCCGCATCCCCGAGCTCCGCGCGCTCTCGCTCTTGCTCGAGGTTGGCCCGCTCGTGGCGCTCCCACCGGGCTGGGTCGGTCTGGGCGAGGCGGCCGGCGACGCGGCAAGTCCTCCGCCTGGAGCGGGCCCCGGCTCGCGGTGAAGTTGAGGGAGGGCTTCCGCCGGTACTGCTTTTTTGTTAAAGAACGAGTTGTCTCCCTCCCGTTTGCGATCTAGGTTTTCGGGGAAGGGCAGACCCCCGCCTGCAGGCTCGCTCGACGCATTGAGGCGCCGCGATGCCGCAGCGGACGCGGCGCAGGTCAGGGCCGCGCAGCGGGGAGCGGGTCGAGCGACCGGACACGATGTCCAGGCCGCGCTCCGACCACGCATGGCCAGTCCAGGACGCGCCGCGGTGAGCCAAGAAGCCCCGCGGCCGGAGCAGAAGACAGCATGACCGAGAACGAGCAGACCCCGCCCGCGGGCGACGCGCCCGCTCCCGACGCACCCGCCTCCGAGCAACCCGCTGCCGCCGCGCCGAACGACGGCCAGGGTGCCGCCGCACCCCAGGGCGTCCCCGGCCAGCCCGGGCAGGGCCGCCGCCGCCGGCGCCGCCGCGGCCGGCGCGGTCGCGGTGGTCAGCCTGGACAGCCCGGCGCGGCGCCCAACGGTCCGGCGCAGGCCGCGCCCGGCGCGAACGGGCCCGCGGCGCCGGCGGTGGCCGGGCCGCAACCCGGGGGCCAGCCCGAGCAGACGGAGGAGGTCGAGGGCGTCCTGCAGTTCGAGGGCAAGGGGCTCGGCTGGCTCCGCGATCCGAAGCGCAGCTACCTCCCGCAGCCGTTCGACGTCGAGGTGCCGCGCTGGCTCGTCGAGCGCATGCACCTGCAGCCCGGCGTGCTCGTGAAGGGGCTCGCGAGCGTCCGAAACATGAAGCGGATCCTCTCTCGCGTGGACCAGGTGGAGGGGACCGACCCCATCGCCGTCGCGCGGCGGACGCACTTCCAGAACCTCACCGCGACCGACCCGACCGAGAAGCTCCTCATGGAGACGCGGCCCGACGAGATGGTGGGCCGGGTGCTCGACCTGATCGCTCCCATCGGCCTCGGCGCGCGCGCCCTCATCACCTCGCCGCCCAAGGCCGGCAAGACCATCATGCTGCAGCGGATCGCCCAGGCGATCACGGCCAACCGGCCCGACGTGCACCTCATGGTGCTGCTCGTCGACGAGCGCCCCGAGGAGCTCACGGACATGCGCCGCAACGTACAAGGCGAGGTCGTCGGCTCGTCCAACGACCTGCCGGCGGACGAGCACATCCACGCTGCCGAGATGGCGATGGAGCGCGCCAAGCGGCTGGTCGAGGGCGGCAAGGACGTCGTCATCCTGCTCGACTCGATCACCCGGCTCGCGCGCGCCTACAACCGCGAGATCGAGTCCTCCGGGCGCACCCTCACCGGCGGCGTCGACAGCCGCGCGCTGGAGCGCCCGAAGCGGCTCTTCGGCGCGGCGCGCAAGGCCGAGGAGGGCGGCTCGCTCACCATCATCGCGACCGCGCTCATCGACACGGGCTCGCGCATGGACGAGGTGATCTTCGAGGAGTTCAAGGGCACCGGCAACATGGAGGTGGTGCTCTCGCGGCAGCTCGCCGAGCGCCGCATCTTCCCCGCCATCGACATCGCGGCGTCCGGCACGCGCAAGGAGGAGAAGCTCTTCCTCCCCAAGGAGATCGAGAAGATCCGCAAGCTGCGCGGGGCGCTCGCCTCGCTCAAGCCGGTCGAGGCGATGGAGCGGCTCCTCAAGAAGCTGTCCGAGTTCGACTCGAACGAGGAGTTCCTCTCGAGCTTCTGATGTAGGGCGTGGTCCGACCTCGCGCGGTCGTGTGCGTCCGGGGTTGCCCTCCCGCGCCGGCGCGGAGCATGATGCGGCGGCCGTTTTCTCCGGCGGGGGTCCATGGGCCAAGACCGCGTCTTCATCGTCGACGACGACGAGCTCATCCTCCGCGCGCTGGCCCGGATCCTCGACGGGGCCGGGTTCCGCACCCGCTGCTACTCGTCGCCCCTGGAGGCGCTCGCGGCGCTCGACCGCGATCCGCCGGCGGTCATCATCTCCGACTACATGATGCCGGCGATGGACGGCGTCTCCTTCCTCAAGCAGGCGCGCGCTCGCCTGCCGGACGCCGCCCGCATCCTCTGCACCGCCGCCGAGGACTTCCGGGTGGCGCTGCAGGCGGTCAACACCGGCGAGGTCTACCGGATCATCTCCAAGCCGTGGCACCAGCAGGAGCTGCTCGCCACGGTCACGCAGGCCATCGACGCGGCGCGGCTGCGGCGGGAGAACGAGCGCCTCACGGCCGAGGTGCAGCGTCAGAACGAGCAGCTCCGAGAGATCAACCTGCGCCTCGAGGAGATGGTGCGGCAGCGCACGCAGGCGCTGCTCGAGGGGCTCATCTCCGCCCTCGACTACCGCGACGCCGAGACGCAGTGGCACTCGCGCCGCGTGTCGCTCTACGCGCGGCGCCTGGCGCAGCAGCTCGGCATCGGCGAGCCCGAGCTCACGACCATCGAGCATGGCGCGCTGCTCCACGACATCGGCAAGATCGGCGTCCGCGACGGCGTGCTGCTCAAGCCGGGGCCGCTCGCCGCGGACGAGTGGCTCGAGATGAAGCGCCACCCGGACCTGGGGTGGCAGCTCCTGCAGCGCGTCGACTACCTGCGCAGCGCGTCGGTCATCGTCCTGCAGCACCAGGAGCGCTGGGACGGCCGCGGCTACCCGGCGCAGCTCAAGGGTGAGGAGATCGTGGTCGGGGCGCGGATCTTCCACGTGGTGGACACGCTCGACGCGATGACCAGCGATCGGCCCTACCGGCGCGCGAAGCCGTTCAGCGACGCGCGCGCCGAGGTGGTGCGCTGCCGCGGCACCCAGTTCGATCCGGCCGTGGTGGACGCGTTCCTCTCGGTACCGCCGCAGGAGTGGGAGCGCATCCGGCTCGACGTCGAGACCGTCGCGGTGCTCTCGGCCGACCTGGCGGAGCGGCCGCCGCTGCCGGCCAAGACGACCGTCCCCTCCCTCGACGAAGCCTGACCAGGAGCAGCCCGGAGATCGCATGCCCCGCCTCGTCTTCGCCGTCGCCTTCCTGGCCGCGCTCGCGGCCGGCGCCGCATGCAGCACCCCCGCCACGCGCACCGGGCCGGGCGCGACCGCGGCCGCCGCGGCCAGCCCCGAGCCGGGCGCGCGCGTCGTCTGCGAGTACGAGAGACCGACCGGCAGCAACATCCCCGTGCGCACCTGCCGCCGCGTGGCCGACGACCAGCAGCGCGATCACGCCCGCGACGCGGCGATCGACGATCTCAACAGACCCCAGACGCAGTCGCGGAGCGGGCACTAGCCCCGCGGCAGACACGCGACGCGCGCTCTCGAGCGCCTGCAGGCACGCGGGCGGCGAGCACGGCCGGCGCGACGGGCTCGCCGCGCCCGCGCGAGTATAATCAGCGCATGGCCACGAGCTGCTACGGTTGCGGAGCGGAGCTGCGCCTCGACGGTCCCGTAGGGCGGCGTACCACCTGTCCCGACTGCGACGCGGATCTGCACTCCTGCATCAACTGCCGCTTCTACGACGAGGGGGTGGCGCACGAGTGTCGCGAGCCGCACGCCGAGCACCTGATCGACAAGCAGGCCTCCAACGCGTGCGAGCTGTTCCAGCTCGGCGACGGCGCCTCGCGGCGCCGCGCCCGGTCGAGGGCGGCGCGCGACGCGCTCGGGGCGCTCTTCGGCGAGGCGCCCGGTCCTGCGGAGCAGGACCCGCGCGACGCGCTCGAGGCGCTGTTCCGCAAGCCGTGAAGCTCGTCACCTGGAACGTGAACGGGGTCCGCGCCCGCGAGGCCCAGCTCCGCGAGCTCGCGGAGCGGGAGCGGCCGGACGTCGTCTGCCTCCAGGAGATCAAGGCGACGCCAGCGCAGATCCCGACGCTCCTGTTCGACCCCGGCGGCTACTGGGCGTACTGGCACGGCGCCTCGGCCTACTCCGGCGTGGCGTTGCACGTCCGTCGGGAGCTGGCTCCAGGCCGGCCCGCCTTCGCCCACCCGTCGTTCGACCACGAATGCCGCGTCGTCACCGCCGAGCTCGGCCCGCTCACCGTGGCGTCGATCTACGTCCCGAACGGCGGAAAGGATTTCCCGGCCAAGCTGCGCTTCCTGGAGGCGCTCGACGCGTGGGCAGCGGAGGAGCACGGGCGCGGGCGGCACCTCCTGCTCTGCGGGGACCTCAACGTCGCGCGGGCCGACGTGGACGTTCACCCCAAGGAGCGCAAGCCCGGGGCGATCGGGCAGCGGCCCGACGAGCGCGCCGTGTTCGCGAAGCTGCTCGGCCGCGGGCTCGTCGATCTGGGGCGCCAGCTCCACCCCGATGACGACGAGCTCTTCACCTGGTGGCCCCCCTGGCGGAACCTCCGTCAGCGCAACATCGGGTGGCGGATCGACTACGTCCTCGCGAGCGAGGCGCTCGCGTCGCGCGTCTCGCGCTGCGACAGCCTCCGGGAGGTCGGCACGAGCGATCACGCGCCGCTGGTGGTGGAGCTCGGGTGACGCCGGCGGGGGACGAGCCCCCGCCCTACGGCGGTTGAGCGAAGGTTTGAGAGGAGGCGGCGCACCGCGCGCGCCACCGCGGGGGCGGGACCCCCTGCCCGTTCGCCCTGAGCGTAGGCCCGCGGAGCGGGCCGTAGTCGAAGGGCGAACGCGCTCAGTACATGCTCTGCACGATCCAGTCGATGTACTTCTCGCTCCCGTCCTCGATCCGGAGTGCGACCACCTCGGGCACCTGGTACGGGTGGAGCGCCAGGATCCGATCGCGTAGCTCGGGGAACCGCTTCGCCGGCGCCTTCAGGACGAGCAGCGCCTCCTGCTCGTCGCAGACCTTCCCCTCCCAGCGGTAGATGGAGCGCACCGCCGGCACGACGTTGCCGCAGGCCACGAGCTTCTCCTCGACGAGCGTCCGCGCCAGCCGCGCCGCCTCCTCCGCTCCCGGCGCGGTCACCAGCACGACCAGGGTGTCCGTCACAGCCCCTCCGCCTTGGCCACGATCTCCTTCATGATCTCGCTCGTGCCACCGCCGATGGTGAGCAGCCGCACGTCGCGCCAGGCGCGCGCGACGTCCGTCTCCACGACGTACCCCATCCCGCCGTGGAGCTGCATGCAATCGTACGCGACCCGCTGGGCGAGGTCGCAGGCGACGAGCTTCGCCATCGAGATCTCCTTCACCGCCGGCTGGCCCCGGTTGAACAGGTCGGCTGCGCGGTACGTGAGCCAGCGCGCCGCCTCGATCGCGGAGCGGTGCTCGGCGAGCTTGTGGCGCCACACCTGCATCGAGACGAGCGGCCGTCCGAAGGCGCGCCGCTCGCGGCCGTAGGCGACGGCATCCTCCATCATCACGTCCATCGCCGCCACGGCCATGAGCCCGGCCGCGAGCCGCTCCCCCTGGAAGTTCTGCATCACGTAGGCGAAGCCCTGCCCCTCCTCCCCGAGCAGGAAGCGGCGCGGGACGCGGCAGTCCTCGAAGAAGAGCAGCGCCGTGTCCGAGGCGTGGTTCCCCACCTTCTCGAGCTTCTTCGAGACGGCGTAGCCCTTCACGTCGGTGGGGAAGGTCAGGAGCGAGAGGCCCCCGTGGCCCGTCTCGCCGGTGCGGACGGCGAGCGTGAGGAAATCGGCTCGGGTGCCGTTCGTGATCCAGGTCTTGCTCCCGTTCACGACGAGGTCGTCGCCGTCGCGCCGGGCGGTGGTGCGGATGGCGGCGACGTCCGAGCCGGCGTCCGGCTCCGAGATGGCGAGGGCCGCGATCTTCTCGCCCCGCAGCGCCGGCGCCAGGAACTCGCGCTTCTGCTCGTCCGTGCCCAGTTCGGCGATGATCGGCGTCGCCATCTCGCCCTGGACCAGCATCGCCATGTTGAGCCCCGCCGATCGCGATCGCGCGAGCTCCTCGACGTAGGCGACCACGTACCAGTAGTCGAGCCCGGAGCCGCCCCACCGCTCCGGGTGGCGGATGCCGAAGTAGCCCAGCTCGCCGAAGCGACGGAAGAGGTCGCGCGGGAACAGGCCCGCCTCGTCCCATTCCCTCGCGTGAGGCGCGAGCTCCCGCTCGCAGAGCTCGCGCACCGTGCGCCGGAACGCGCGGTGGTCGTCGGTGAACGGCTCGAAGGCGACGGGCATCGTTCACTTGTAGCGGGCCAGAGGCTCCCCGGCTGCTCTCTCCCCGGTGGGGACCACGTCCCGCGACTCTCGCCGGCGAAGCGTGGGCGGGTCCTATCCGCCGCCGCACGCGCGGGGCCTCGAGCACGAAGCGTGATGTGGACCCAACGCGACCGTCGACACCGCGTCGCACCGCCTATCCGCTCATGCCCCGGTGCAACCAACCGGCTAAGTGACCTTCTCTCCTCCCGGAGGATCGCCGTGATCGACCACCTGATACTCAAGGTCCGCGACCTGCAGCAGGCGAAGGCTTTCTACGCCAAGGCGCTCGCGCCGCTCGGCTACGAGGTGCTGATGGAGTTCGAGGGCACCGCCGGCCTCGGAGCTGAAAAGAAGCCCGACTTCTGGCTGGCGCAGGACCGCGAGAACATGCGCCCGATCCATGTGGCGTTCACGGCCGAGTCGCGTGCGGCCGTGGACGGGTTCCACGCCGTGGCGCTCGCGGCGGGTGCCAAGGACAACGGCAAGCCGGGCATCCGCGCCGACTATCACCCCACCTACTACGCTGCGTTCGTGCACGACGCGGATGGCCACAACGTCGAGGCGGTCTGCCACCGCTGACCCGCGCTTACAAGATCTCGGTCAACGTCCGCGCGAGACTTCGCCGGTCGCCGGCGCGACGGCGACCGCCACGGCCGGAGCGGGCCGCCCCCCCCGCACCGTCCCGTAGGCCACCCCACCCACCGCGAGCGCGGCGCCGAGCACGGCGGGCAGCCCGGGCTTCTCCCCGAGCAGCGGCAATGCCAGCGCGTACTGGGCGATGGGCGTGAGCTGCAGCCAGACGGCGGCCTCGGACACGGAGAGCGCGCCGTAGGCCTCGGTCATGAGCACCTGCGCCGCGAACGCGCAGAGCGCCATCGCCACCGCGACCGCCCAGGCGGGCCCGAGCGCCGGCCAGGGATCGAGCGCGAAGGGCAGCACGACCGGAAGTCCGGCCAGGCAGAACCAGAAGAAGATGGTCGGCGCGTTGTCCGTGCCGCGCATGGAGCGGATGGTGATGGCGCTCGTGGCCGCGAAGACGGCGGCCGCCAGAGCTGCCGCCTCGCCCCACCCCGCCCCTACCCGCAGCGCCCCCTCCCCCAGCACGAGGGCGACGCCGCAGGTCGCGGCGACCAGCGAGGCGATGAGGTGCACCGTCGGGCGCTCCCCGAAGGCGAAGAAGGACATCCCGGTCGCGAGGATGGGGAACAGGTTGTAGAGGAGCCCCGCCTCGCCGGCCGGGATCCGCGAGAGCGCCGCGAAGTACAGCACCACCACCAGGCCGCCGGAGATCCCGCGCGAGACGAGCAGCCGGTAGTTGCTCGGCCGGTACAGGCCGGGCCGGAGCCGGAACACGCCGAGCGACACGAGCGCGCCCACCGCGAAGCGCACCACCGACAGGTGGCCCGCGGTGAACGCTCCCGGACCGCGCGACAGCCGGCGCGCCAGCACGGCCATGAGGCCGAAGCAGAGCGCCGAGCCCGCCAGCTCGAGGCGCGCCAGCGCCCTCCGCCGCGCCTCGCCCGCGCCGCTCATGCCGGCTCGACCGGCTCCATCACGGGCTGCACCTCCGCCCCGGGCTCGGCGGGGCGGTGGCCCAGGACGCTGCCGTAGACGACGCCGCAAGCGCCGAGGACCATCCCGAAGATGCCGAGCGGCGAGAGGCGCTCGCCCAGGATGAGCGCCGCCCACAGGAAGCTCGCGATGGGCGTGAGCTGCTGCCACAGCGCCGCCTCGCCGACGGTGAAGACGCCATAGGCGTGCGTCATGAGGATCTGGGCGAAGAACGACAGCACGCCCACCGCCAGCCCCAGCCCCCACAGCCGCGGGTCGTGCGGCCATGGTCCTCCGGAGAGTGGCAGTCCGCAGACGAGCCCGCCCAGGCAGAACGAGAAGAAGATCGTCGGTGCGTTGTCGGTCGGCCGTAGCGCGCGAATCGCCACCACCGCCCCACCGCCGAGGATCGCCGAGGCGAGGCCGGCCGCGACGCCGGCATCGAGCGCGATCGCGAGGCCCGCGCCGGGGGCGATGACGAGCCCGACGCCGAGCGTCACGAGCGACAGCGCCGCGGCGAGGTGCACGGTCGGGCGCTCGCCCAGCGTGAAGATCGAGATCGCGACCGCGAAGACCGGAAACAGGTTGTTGAGGAGCGTCGCCTGGCCGGCCGGGATGCGCGCCAGCGCCACGAAGTACAGCAGCACGGCCAGGCCGCCCTGCAACCCGCGCGCGACGAGCAGGCCGCGCCGCACCGGGCGGAAGGTCCCCGGTCGAAGGCGAAACAGCGCCAGCGTCATGGCGGCGCCGACGGCGAACCGGACGGTCGTCATCTGGGCGGCGGTGAAGCCCCCGTCGCGCGACGCGAGCCGCGCCAGCGACGCCATGAGGCCGAAGAGCGCGCCGGAGACGAAGAGCTGTCCGCGCGCGGCGAGCCGTTTCGCCTTCATGTCGCGCGGATCGTCTCCAGCTCGCGACCGAGCGCGTCGGAGAAGCGCACCAGCTCGGCCTGCGCCGCCCGGAACCGGAACAGCGCCAGCTCGCCCCCCGGCGCGCCGCCCATCCCGGCCGCCTCGGCGAGGAACCCGGAGAGATCGATCGCGATCTCGACCACCGCGCCCCCCGGCGCCGCGCCGAGCTGCACCGCGAGCGGCCCCTCCGAACCGGTTCGCCAGGCGAAGCCCTCGTCCTGCCCGCGGAGGAGCGCGGCGGTTCCGGCCAGCAGCTCGTCGATCTGCGCCGCCGCGACGCGCAGGGGCGGCAGCCGGACGAGGGGCCACCACTCACCATCGCGCGCGTCGAGGTACTCGATCCCCGCGCTGGCGAGCAGCTCCAGCGGGCCCTCGCCGGCTCCCCCGCCTCCGGGCGCGGGCGAGACGCGGCCGGCGAGGGTGAGCGCGCAGCGCAGCGCGCCACGGTCGTTGCGGAGCTCGGCCATGCGCTCGCTGGAATACCTCCTTTCAGGCGCGAGGGGAACCGCCACACCCCCGTCGCTGGCCTGGAAGGCCCTGACCGGTTAAAGACAGCGGTTCCATGAGCGAGCCCGAAACGATCGTCGTCAAGGGGGCCCGCGAGCACAACCTCAAGTCGATTCAGCTCGAGATCCCGAAGAAGAAGCTGGTCGTCTTCACCGGCGTCTCCGGATCGGGGAAAAGCTCGCTCGCCTTCGACACCCTCTACGCCGAAGGGCAGCGCCGCTACGTCGAGTCGCTCTCCTCGTACGCCCGGCAGTTCCTCGGGCAGATGGAGAAGCCCAAGTACGACACCATCCGGGGGCTCTCGCCGACCATCTCGATCGAGCAGAAGGCGGCCTCGAACAACCCGCGCTCCACCGTCGGCACCATCACCGAGGTCCACGACTACCTGCGCGTGCTCTACGCGTCGATCGGGGTCCAGCACTGCCCCAGCTGCGGCCGGCCGGTCGGTAAGCAGACCGCGCAGCAGATCGTGGACGCGATCCTCGCGATGCCGGAGGGCTCGCGCATCCTGCTCCTCGCCCCGCTCGTCCAGAACCGCAAGGGCGAGTATCGCGAGCTGCTCGGCGACGCCCACAAGCGCGGCTTCGCGCGCGTCCGCGTCGACGGCGTCGTCCACTCCCTCGAGGAGCGGCTCGTCCTCGACAAGAAGCTGAAGCACGACATCGAGCTCGTCGTGGACCGGCTGGTGGTCAAGGCGGACATCCGGAACCGCCTCACCGACTCGGTCGAGACGGCGCTCCGCGAGGGCAAGGGGACGCTCATCGCCGCCGACGCCTCCAAGGAGCAGCAGGTCGGGCCGGGGGTCGACCCCGAGGAGTACAAGAAGAGCGACCGCTTCTTCTCGGAGCTCAACGCCTGCCCGGTGTGCGGCCTCTCGTTCGGCGAGCTGGCGCCCCAGAACTTCTCCTTCAACAGCCCGCTCGGCTCCTGCCCCGACTGCCAGGGCCTCGGCACTCGCGCCGAGATGGACCCGGACCTCATCATCCCCGACCCGTCGCTCACCATCCGCGAGGGCGCCATCGACCCGTGGGCCAGCGGGATGGAGAGGGGCGAGGGCTGGACCTTCGAGTTCGTCGAGCACCTCTCGCGGTCGCTCGGCATCGACCTCGACACGCCCTGGGCGAAGCTGCCCAAGGCGCAGCGCGAGGTCGTCCTCAACGGGAACGAGGGGATGAACCGCGCCCGCATCGTCTGGGAAGGCGTGGTGAACCAGCTGCACCGGCGGTTCAAGGCGACGGGCTCGGAGGCGATGCGGCGCTACTACATGCGCTACTTCTCCGACAAGCCGTGTCCGACCTGCCGCGGCGAGCGGCTCCGGCCCGAGAGCCGGGCGGTGGAGATCCGCGGCCGCGGCATCGTCGCGCTGTCCCAGCTCACCATCGCCGAGGCGCACGCCTGGCTCGACCAGCTCGACCTGAAGGGCCACGAGGCCCGCATCGCCGACGAGCTCCTGAAGGAGATCAAGAACCGGCTCAAGTTCCTGCTCGACGTGGGCCTCTCCTACCTCACGCTCGACCGCCCCGGCCCGTCGCTCTCGGGCGGCGAGAGCCAGCGCATCCGGCTCGCCTCGCAGATGGGCTCCGAGCTCACGGGCGTCATCTACATCCTCGACGAGCCGTCGATCGGCCTCCACCAGCGCGACAACGGCAAGCTGCTCGGGACGCTGAAGCGGCTGCGCGACATCGGCAACTCCGTCATCGTCGTGGAGCACGACGAGGAGACGATGGAGGAGGCCGACTGGCTCATCGACTTCGGGCCGGGCGCGGGCGAGCACGGCGGCGAGATCGTGGCGCAGGGCACGCCCGACGAGGTGAAGCGTCACCCCACCTCGCTGACCGGCGCTTACCTCTCCGGGCGGCGGGAGATCGCGGTCCCGGAGCGGCGCCGCAAGCCGCGTGGCGCGGTCACCGTCGCGGGCGCCGCGGCGAACAACCTCAAGGACGTCACCGTCAAGTTCCCGCTCGGCACGCTCAGCGCGGTCACCGGCGTCTCCGGTGCGGGCAAGTCGACGCTCGTGAACGCCATCCTCCGGCCCGCGCTCATGCGGCTCCTGTACGGCACGCGCGAGGTCCCGGGGAGGCACCAGGCCATCCTCGGCCACGAGCAGATCGACAAGGTCATCGACATCAACCAGCAGCCCATCGGCCGCACCCCGCGCTCGAACCCGGCCACCTACACGAAGGTCTTCGACCTCGTGCGCGAGGTGTTCGCGCAGACCCCCGAGGCGCGCGCCTTCGGATACCTGCCCGGCCGCTTCAGCTTCAACGTCAAGGGCGGGCGGTGCGAGGCGTGCCAGGGCGACGGCATGAAGCTGGTGGAGATGCACTTCCTCGCCGACGTGCTCGTGCCGTGCGAGGTGTGCCACGGCAAGCGCTTCAACGAGGCGACGCTGCGGGTGCAGTTCAAGGGCAAGAACGTCGCCGAGGTGCTGGACCTGTCGGTCCACGAGGCGATGGCGCACTTCGCGAACCACCGCGAGATCCTGCGCATCCTGCAGACGCTGGACGACGTCGGCCTCGGCTACGTGAAGCTGGGGCAGCCCTCTCCCACGCTCTCCGGCGGCGAGGCGCAGCGCATCAAGCTCTCGCGCGAGCTGGCGCGGGTCGGCACCGGGCGCACGCTCTACATCCTCGACGAGCCCACCACCGGGCTCCACTTCGAGGACACGCGGCGCCTGCTGCACGTGCTCGACCGGCTGGTCGAGGCGGGCAACACGGTGGTGGTGATCGAGCACAACCTCGACGTCATCAAGTGCGCGGACTGGATCGTCGACATGGGCCCCGAGGGCGGCGACGCGGGCGGGCTCGTCATCGCCGAGGGCACGCCGGAGGAGGTGGCGGAGGTGAGGGAGAGCTTCACCGGCCACTACCTGGCGAGGGTGCTGCGCGCGCACCGCGCCCGTCGTCCGGCGACCGGGCGGACCGCCTAGCATCGCGCCGGCGCCTTGGCCTCGCCCACCGAGATGGGGTACTGAGCGTGCTCCACTCACCGGGGGAGCACCATGCCGAGCACCCACGACAACCTGAAGGTCGCCTTCGCCGGCGAGAGCCAGGCGAACCGCAAATACCTCGCCTTCGCCCGCCAGGCCGACAAGGAAGGGTACCCGCAGATCGCGAAGCTGTTCCGCGCCGCCGCCGAGGCCGAGACGCTCCACGCGCTGGCCCACCTCGGCAACTTGGGCGGCGTCGGCTCGACGCTCGAGAACCTTCGCGCCGCGGTGTCGGGCGAGACCTACGAGTTCGCCGAGATGTACCCGCCGATGGTGGAGCAGGCCGAGGCGGAGAACCACAAGGCGCGCCACATGCTCGGCTTCGCGAACGCCGCCGAGAAGGTCCACGCCGGTCTCTTCTCCCAGGCGCTGCAGGCGCTCGAGTCGGGCGCCGACCTGTCCAAGATGGACGTCTACCTCTGCCCGGTCTGCGGCGACGTCGAGTTCGGCAACCCGCCCGACCGGTGCCCGATCTGCGGCGCGCCCGCGTCCAAGTACCAGAAGATCGGCTGAGAGCCCGACGTGACGGGGGTGGCGAAGGGCGGAGCGGTCGCACCGGCCCCCGCTCCGGCGCGCGTCCGCCGCACCGCGGCCGTCGCCCAGGTGCTGGCGGCCGCGGCGCTGTGGGGCGTGAACGGCGTCGTGGCTCGCGCCCTGTTCAAGCGCGCCGTCGACCCGAGCCACCTCGTGCAGGTCCGGATGCTGGTGGGCGGGCTCGCCCTGCTCCCGCTCGCCCTCACGCGCCGCGCGGGAGTAGACACGATCCGGCCGCGCCGGCTACCCGGCATCGCGCTGTACGCGCTGCTCCTCGCGGCGGTCCAGCTCAGCTACTTCCAGGCCATCGCCGCCGCCGGCGTGGCGGTGGCCATCTTCCTCCAGTACACGGCGCCGCTGCTGGTGGCGGCGTTCGAGGCGGTCCGGGCCCGGCGCCTCCCGTCCCCGCGCATCGCCGCGGCGCTCGCGACCGCGACCGCCGGGTCGGCGCTCCTGGTGCTGCCCGGCGGTGGGGTTCGCGTCCCGGCCGCCGGCTTGCTGTGGGGGATCGGCGCGTCGTTCGCGTTCGCGAGCGCGACGCTCACCGCGGGCGAGCTGCGGCGCGGGGGGCTGGGCGCCACGCCGCTCCTCGCCCTGGGCCTGACGCTCGGCTCGCTGGCGTTCATCCCGCTGCGCACGCCGTGGCAAGCCCTCGCCACCATCCCGGCCGCCGACCTGCCCTACTTCGTGTACGTGGCGGTGCTCGCCACCGCGCTCCCGTTCACCCTGTACGCGACGGCGCTCTCGGCGCTGCCCGGCAGCGTCGCCCTGCTGCTCGCGATGCTCGAGCCGGTGCTGGCGGCGGCGCTGGCCTGGGTGACGCTGGGGGAGGCGCTCTCGGCCGCGCAGCTCGCGGGCGGCGCGCTCATCCTCGGCGCGATCGCGATCGCCGCACGCGCTCAGAGCCAGTGAGGGAATCCCCAGACCGAGCCGGGCGAGCGAGACGCTAGCAGCGCGAGGCGCGACGACCGAGCATAGCCGGAGGCTATGTGAGGGAGGAGCAACGCAGCGATGCGACGCGGATCGCTCGATCCGGCGACGGGAGGGGATTTCTTCACTGGCTCTCAATAGAAGGGCCGGCGCGAGGCCGGCCCGTTCATGGCTGCGCGTGAGCGCTCAGGCTAGGCGTGCTTCGCGGCCTTGTGACACTTGCACTCGCCCTTCGTGCAGGCGCAGTCCTTCCCCTTCGCGCAGTCGCACTTCTTGTCCGCCTGGTCGCCGGCGGCGAACTTGGCGGCGCCGCCGCAGTTCGGGCACTTGCACGCGCCCTTGGGGCAGACGCAGCCCTTGCCACCCTTCGTGCACTCGCAGTTCGGGGTCGCTTCGGCCTTCTTCTCGGGAGCGGTGGCGGCCGGCTTCTCCGGGGGCTTGGCGTCGGGCTTCACCTCTGGCTTCGCGTCCGGCTTCTTGGTGCTGGCCTTCTTGGCGCAGTCGCAGTCCTTGCCGCAGGCGTAGGCCGGGGTCGCGGCGGTCAGCGCGAACGCGCTCGCCACGGCTAGGGCGGCGCCCATCAGGAATCTCGTCGTCATCTGGGGGATCTCCTGAGAACGGGTCTCGCTACCGAGGTGACGAGCCTAGGAGCGCCACCCGCATCCGTCAAGCGTAGGCCTGCCCGCCCGGGTCATCCCGGACGGCGCATCGCCGCGCGGAACTCCCCATTCCATTGAGGCACCGGGGTGACGCGTGTAGATTCCGCGCTGAATGCCGACCCTCGAACCGGATGCGCTGCTGGCGATGCTGCGCGATCCCAACCGGGAGACGCAGGAGATCGCGGCCGCAGCGGGCGTCGCTCGCGAGGACGCGGCCCGCGCCGCCCGGCTCGCCCTCGGCCTCGGGAAGGCGAAGCCCGAGGAGCTCTTGACCCTCCCGCCCGCGCTGGCGCTGGCGCTCCTCCGCGCGGCCACCACCGCCGCGCGGGCCGATGTGCTGACCGCCACCGTGGCGCACCCGAACAAGGACGTCGCCAAGGAGGCGAAGCGCGCGCTGTACGCCCTCAAGATGCGCGGCGTCGCCGTACCGGAACACCCTCGTGCTCCTACGCCGCCGCCGATGACGGCGCCGGAGCCACCCGTCCCGTGCTTCGCCTCGACGGTCGACGGTCACGGTGAGCGCGCGGTGTGGATCGGCCGCTCGGTCCCCGGCAAGGGCATCGAGGTCGGTCAGGCGGTCATCTCCGACGAGAAGGGGCTCATCGAGCTCCACGTCGCGCTGCTCGGCCGCAAGGAATACCGGCAGTTCGCGAAGGACATCGTCGAGCGCGGCAGGTCCATGGGCGTGTCGGAGATCGACCGCGAGCAGGCGAAGGGGCTGGTCGCGGTCGCGCGCCGGCTCAACGACCTCGCGACGCGTCCGCCGCCCGCGGGCGCGGACGCCTGGCTGGGTCGGCTCGGACCGGCGCAGCCGCCGCAGGATCCTGCCGGGCGCTTCCCGCCTCTCCCCGACGAGGAGGAGCGCGCCGCGGTGGACGCGTCGGGCCGCCTCCACGAGCTCCCGCTCGTCCGCGGCTGGCTCGCGGACGAGGACGCGCTGCGCGGCCTGGCGGGGAAGCTCGACGAGATCGCGGTCTCGTCGCTCTACCTCGACGAGCGGCAGCGCGCGAACGCGGCGAGCAGCGCCATCGCGGAGGCGATCGCGGCGCTGTTCGATCCGCCACGGCGCGCTCGCTGGTCGTCGCGGCTGTTCGCGGTCGCCGACCACCTCGAGCGCGCGGGTGACGCGGTCCACGCCAGGCTCGCGGCGGCGGCGGCTCGGGCACTCCGCGCCGACGTCCCGCCCGACCGCATCCCGTTCGCCCGGCTCCTGGTCGAGAAGGCATTCCCTGCCGGCCGTGCCGGCCCGGTGGCGGCTCAAGCCATCGCGAGCGCGCCCGGCGGGTCTAACCCGGGGCCCCTCATCGTCCCTCCTTAGGAGCCTGTGAAGAAATCCCCTCCCATCGCCGAGACGAGCGATCCGCGTCGCATCGCTTCGTTGCTCCTCCCTCACATGGCCTCCGGCTATGCACGGTCGTCGCGCCTCGCGTTGCTCGCGTCTAGCTCGTTCGGCTCGGTCCGGGGATTCCTTCGCAGGCCCTGACATGTCCGACTACCGGAACCCGAAACCCACCGTCGACGTCGTCGTCCTCCTCCCCGGCGACCGCGTCGTGCTCATCGAGCGGAAGAACGCGCCCGCGGGCTGGGCGCTGCCCGGCGGCTTCGTCGACGAGGGCGAGACGCTCGAAGCGGCGGCGGTGCGCGAGGCGCGCGAGGAGACTGGCCTCGACGTGACCCTCGTCGAGCAGTTCCACACCTACTCCGATCCTCGCCGTGATCCACGCCAGCACACGATGAGCACCGTGTACCTGGCGCGGGCGACCGGCGATGCGCGAGGCGGTGACGACGCGGCGCGCGCCGACGCGTTCGACTGGACCGCCCTCCCGGCCGGGCTCGCCTTCGACCACGCCGAAATCCTGGCCGACGTCCGCCGATACCTGCTCACCGGCGCGCGGAGGCGCCTGTGACGCTCGGTCCCGTCGAGAGAGCCGCCCTGCTCGGGGTGGCGCGCGCCGCCATCCGAGCACGGCTCGGCGTCTCCCCCACCCCCGAGCTGCCGGCCGCCGGTCCGCTCGCCGATCCGGTGGGCGCCTTCGTGACGCTCCGCGTGAAGGGTGAGCTGCGCGGCTGCGTGGGCACCTTCACCCCCTACGGCTCGCTCGCGGCGACGGTGGCGCGCATGGCGGCGGCGGCCGCGACGGAGGATCCGCGTTTTCCACCACTCCATCCCGACGAGCTCGACGATCTCGACATGCAGGTCTCGGTCCTCGAGCCCCGGCGACGGATGCGCGATCCGTCCGAGATCGACCTCGGCCGCGACGGCGTGGTGGTCCAGCTCGGCTGGCACCGGGGCGCGCTGCTTCCGAGCGTCGCAGTGGAGGAAGGGTACGACGCCCACACCTTCCTCGAGCGGACCTGCCTCAAGGCGGGCCTGCCCCCGGGCGCCTGGCGCGATCCGCAAGCGACCGTCGAGCTCTTCGCAGCTCAGGAGGTCGGCCCTGGGCAGCTTGACCCCACCCTGTCCGACGTGTGACAGGGTTCTTTTAGACAACCCTCTGAAGGGGTAGTGGATGCCTCACGTCTTCGGCGCGTCCGCCAGCTTCGCCGTCGTGGTGCTGATGGTCCTCCTCGCGTTCGGCGCGCTCATCATCATCCACGAGCTGGGCCACTTCGCGGCGGCCCGGCTGTGCAGGATGCGCGTCGAGCGGTTCAGCGTCGGCTTCGGGCCGGTGCTGCTCAAGCGACGGAGCGGCGAGACCGAGTGGGCGCTCTCGGCGGTGCCATTCGGCGGGTACGTCAAGATCGCCGGGATGGGCGCCGGCGAGGAGGTCGCCCCCGGGGATCGGGCCGCCTACGCCAACCAGCCGGCGTGGCGGCGCTTCCTCGTCATCCTGGCCGGGCCGGCCATGAACTACCTGTTCGCGGTGCTCCTCGCGGCCGCGATGCTGGCGACGAGCATCGGTTTCCGCGAGCCGGACCCGGCGCCGGTCGTAGGCGAGGTGGTGGCGGGCGGCGCCGCCGAGCGGGCCGGGCTCCGGACCGGGGACCGGGTGCTCGCCGTCGACGGCCGGCCCGTCGAGAGCTGGAGCGCGCTCGTGGCCGAGGTGGTGGCTCACCCCGGGCGCGAGGCTCGCCTCGTGGTGGAGCGCGGCGGCGCCAGGATCGAGCTCACGGCGACGCCCGAGGCGAAGGGAGGGGTCGGGCGGCTCGGGATCGGGCAGGCGGCGCGCGTCATCCGGGCGAGCCCCGCCCAGGCGATCGCCGGCGGGCTCCGCCTCACGAACGAGCGCGCAGGCGAGATCCTGGCCGGCCTGGGCCAGATGGTCACCGGGCGGCAGCGTGCCGAGCTGCGCGGGCCCGTCGGCATCGCCCAGGAGATGGCCAAGAGCGCCCGCGCGGGCGCGGCGCCCTTCGTCACGATCGTGTGGTTCATCTCGATCGCGCTCGGCCTCTTCAACCTCCTCCCGGTCCCCGCGCTCGACGGCGGCCGGCTCGTCTTCCTCGTCTACGAGATCGTGACGCGCCGGCGCGTGAACCAGCGGGTCGAGAGCGTCGTCCACCTGGCGGGTTTCGTCGCGCTCTTCGGGCTGCTGATCGCGGTGACGGTGTTCGGGGACCTGGCGAGGATCTTCAGGTAGCGCCCGCCTGGGGGCAGCGGTGGCGGTCCTGTGTTAAGGAGGCCTGCGTGTCCCTGACCCTTCTCTACTTCGCTGGCGCCCGCGAGGCCGCCGGGCTGGCGCGCGAGACGCTCGACGTCGCCCCTGGCACCGTCGCCGACCTGCGGCACGCGCTCACCCTCCGTCACCCCGCGCTCGGTCGCGTGCTCCCACGCTGCCGGCTGGCCGTGAACCAGGAGATGGCGTCGGACGCCGAGCCCGTGCCCGACGGCGCCGAGGTCGCGGTGATTCCGCCCGTGTCGGGCGGCGCGCCTCGCTGCCGGGTGGTGGACCGTCCCCTCGCGCTCGACGAGGCCGTCACCGCGGTGCGCGCCCCCGGCCGCGGCGCGGTGGTCACGTTCGAGGGCGACGTCCGCGGCGAGACCCAGGGCCGCCCCGTCGTGCGGCTCGATTACGAGGCCTACGTGCCGATGGCGGAGCGGACGCTCGAGCGGCTGGCCGAGGACATCGAGCGGGAGCACGGGGCGTCGGTCGCCATCGTCCACCGCGTGGGTCACCTCGAGCCAGGCGAGGCCGCGGTCGTGATCGCTTGCGCGGCGCCACACCGCGCTCCCGCCTTCCGCGCCTGCGAGGCCGCCATCGAGCGGCTCAAGCACGAGGTGCCGATCTGGAAGCGCGAGGTGTTCGCGGACGGCAGCGTGTGGGTGGGACTCGGACCTTAGAGGTCGGTGTTCGCGGCGAGCGCTCCGCGATGCACTACGCGACATCGGCGCGGTGGTATCTTGCGCCCGGAGCGTACCGATGAAGGTCCTCATCGCCGACGACGATCAAACCATCCGCGCCCTGTTGACCGACATGCTGATCGACCTCGGGCACGTGGTCGTGGCGGCCACCAACGGTGCCGAGGCGGTCGAGCTGGCCGCGCGCGAGCAGCCGGACGCCGTCATCCTCGACTTCCTCATGCCGAAGCTCTCCGGCCTGGACGCGCTCAAGGCCATGCGCGAGCGGGGGCTCCCGATGCCGGCCGTGCTGCTGACGGCGATCAGCGACAGCTCGATCCGCGAGATGGAGGACGTCCCGGCGCCCGAGGCGATCCTGGAGAAGCCCTTCCGTCGGCGTGACATCGAGAAGGCGCTCGAGCTGGCGACGCACGCGTGAAGCCGGAATGAGGCTCTTCCGCTCGACGCTCCTGCTCATGCTGGCGGCGGCGGTCGTGCCGTCCGTCGTGCTCGGGTTCGTCCTGCTGCGGGAGGCGCACGCGACGGTCAGCCTCCGGGCGGCGGCGCTGGCCGGGGCCGCCACGCTGGGGGTCGCGCTCCCGCTCTCCGCCTGGTTCGCGCGGCGGCTGGCGCGCCCGGTCCTGGAGTGCGTCCGCGGTGCCCTCGACATCGCGCGCGGACGCTTCGGCCGGCAGGTGACGGTGACGGTCCGTAACGAGATCGGCGAGCTCGCGTACACCTTCAACCACATGTCGCGCCAGCTCGAGAGCTACGACCGCGAGAACCGCGCCCTCATCGCGGCGCTGGAAGCGGGCTACCTCGCCACGCTGCGCAGCCTGGTCTCCGCCATCGACGCCAAGGACCCGTCCACGCGCGGTCACAGCGACCGGGTGGCGGAGCTGGCGGTGGCGGTGGGCCGGGAGCTCGGCGTCGACGACGTCGAGCTGAAGGCGCTCGCGTACGGCGGGCTGCTGCACGACGTGGGGAAGATCGGGATCCCCGAGGCCCTCCTGCACAAGGCAGGCAGGCTCGCGCCGGCGGAGCTGGAGCAGATGCGCGCACACCCGGCCATCGGGGCCGACATCCTGCGCGGCGTCGCGTTCCTCGAGGCCGCCGCGCCGGCCGTGCGCAGCCACCACGAGCGCTGGGACGGGACCGGGTACCCGGACCGCCTCGCCGGCGAGGCCATCCCGCTCGTGGCGCGCGTCGTCAACGCGGCCGACACCTTCGACGCCTGCACCTCGGTGCGCCCATACCAGGAGGCGATCCCGGCCGAAGCGGCGCTGGATGTGCTGCAGCGGCTGCGCGGCACTCAGATCGACCCCACGGTGTGCGATGCGCTCGTACGCGTCATGCGGCGGCGAGTGCCCGCGGCGCAAGCTCCGGAGCTTGCTACCGGCAGCACCTGATTTAGAGTCGCGGGCCATGCGAAGACTGGCCCTGCTCGCCGCGCTCGCTGTCTCCGCCGCGCGCGCGGACGATCCGGCGCGCCGCGACTTCGACGCCGACCCCTCGCGGCCCGCCGCGCTCGCGGGCGGCGCCTTCGCGGTCGAGACCGCCGCGCCGGCCGCGCCCGGCACGGGGCACGCCGAGCTGCTGGTCGACTGGGCTCACGGGCTGCTCTCCCTGAAGCAGGGCGACTCGCGGCTGGGCCATCTCGTCGCGGATCGGGTCGCGCTGCACGCGCTGGGGAGCTGGTCGCTCGGGCCGGTCGAGCTCGGTGCTGACGTGCCCTTCACGGCGTGGCAAGGGTCGAACCTGGGCCTGCTCACCTCCCGCGGCGTCACCGGTCCGCTCGTCGATCCCATCGCGGCGACGGCGTTCGGCGACGTCCGGCTGCTGGGGAAGGCGCCGCTGCCGAGGCTCCTCCCGCTCGATCTCGCGGCGCTGGTCGACCTGAGGCTCCCCACCGGCGATGGGCGCGCCTTCCTCTCCGACGGCCTCGCGGTGAATCCGCAGCTGCTGGCCGGCCGCGCGTTCGGTCCGGTCCGGCTCGACGCCTCGCTCGGCTACCTCTTCCGGAAGAGCGGGCAGTACCTTCAGCTCGTGGTGGGCGACGGGGTCACCTACGGGCTGGCCGCCTCGACGGCGCTGCCGCCGCTCGCCCGCCTCACCTCCTGGCGCGCCGTCGTCGATCTCGCGGGCCAGGTGCCCCGCGCGCTCGACCTGTCGAGCGACCGCGCCCGCGCGCCGCTGTCGCTCCGCGCCGGCGTGCGCGCGCACCTCTGGCGCGACCTCGCGGTCGACCTCGGCGCCGGCACCGGCCTCGCCTGGTTCGGCGACTCCGGGTTCGGGCGCGAGTCGTTCCGGATCTTCGCCGGCCTGCGCTGGGAGCGGCCGTCCGCCGCCGGTGCCGCGGCGGCGCGGCCGGACGATCGCGACGGCGACGGGGTGCCCGACGCCGAGGATCGCTGCCCCGACCAGCCCGGACCGGCGGAACTGGAGGGCTGCCCAGACCGCGACGGCGACGGCGTACCCGACATCGACGACCGCTGCCCGGATCAGCCCGGCCCGCCCCAGAACGACGGCTGCCCCCTCGCGGCCGGCGCGCCGCTCGTCGAGATCGAGGTGGATCGCAGCCGGCTCTCGCTCCGGGACGCCATCACGTTCGACTCCGGCCGCGACACGCTCCGGTCCGAGTCTTCGCGCGTCCTCGACGAGGTCGCGCGCGCCCTGCTGGCGCACCCCGAGCTGAGCCGCGTGCGCGTCGACGGGCACACCGACAGCGTCGGCGGACGCGCGTACAACCAGGATCTCTCTGCGCGCCGCGCGCGCGCGGTCGTGCGGGCGCTCGTGCAGCGCGGCGTCACCGCCGACCGGCTGACCTCGGAGGGCTTCGGGTTCGATCGGCCGCTGGCCTCGAACACGACCGCCCTCGGGAGGGCCAAGAACCGCCGCGTCGAGTTCACCATCCTGGAGGCCGGCGGGCCGGGAACCTCCGCGCCCCCGCCCGAGGGCCGCGGCCCATGATCCGGCTCGCCGTCTTCGACCTCGACGGGACCCTGATCGACTCGCAGCTCGACCTCTGCCTGGCCGTGAACCACGCGCTCGCGACGCTCGGGCTCCCTCAGCGTTCCCTCGCGGAGGTGGCGAGCTTCGTCGGAGAGGGCGCGGCGCTCCTGGTCGAGCGCGCCGTCGCCCCGCGGCTGGAGCTGCGCGACGCCGCGCTCGAGGCGTGGTGGGACCACTACGAGGCGCACCTGCTCGATCACACCGTCCTCTACCCGGGCGTGCGGGAGCTCCTCGACAAGCTCCCCTTCCCGCTCGCCGTGCACACCAACAAGCCCGGCCGCCTCGCGCGCCGCATCCTCGATGGCCTCGGCGTCGGGACGCGGTTCGTCGAGGTGCTGGGAGGCGACGAGGCGCCGCGCAAACCGGCGCCGGAAGGTACGCGCGCCCTGCTCGCCCACCACCGGGTGATGCCGGAGGACGCGGTGCTGGTGGGCGACAGCCTCATCGATCTCGAGCTCGCCCGCGCGGTGCCGCTCCGGTTCGTGCCGGTGGGCTGGGGGCTCGTCGCAGCGGAGCGGCTCGCCGCCGCCAGCGCGACGCGGCCGGTGCAGGGCGCCGCGGAGCTCGCGGCCGCCCTCGGCGTGCCGTGACGCACCCTCGCGCCGTGTCCACCGGTCCGCTACGATGGCGCCCGGCATGACCCTCGACGCGCGCGTACGGGCGCTGCTCACCGGAGGCCGCTGCAACGACGCGGCGGCGCTCGCCATCCGCGAGCTCGGTCCACAGGTGCTCGCCTACGTCTCCTCGCTGGTGCGGAGCGAGAGCGACGCGCGCGAGGTCTTCGCGCAGTTCGCCGAGGACCTCTGGAAGGGGCTCCCCCAGTTCCGCGGCGAGGCGTCGCTGCGCGGGTGGGCCTACCGCGTCGCCTGGCACGCCACGGCCCGGTATGCCCGCGACCCCTACCGCCAGCGCGGGCGGAGGCTCGAGACGCACGAAGCCTCGGCGCTCGCGGCGGAGGTCCTCTCCACGTTCGGTGAAGACGGGTGGCGAGCCGACCGGATGGCGGTGCTGCGGTCCCGACTCGCACCAGAAGAGCAGACGCTCATCATCCTCCGCGTGAACCGTGGGCTCCCCTGGCGGGAGGTGGCCATCGTCCTGGCCGAGGACGGAAACCCGCCGCCGACGGAGGCGGCGCTGCGCAAGCGGTTCGAGCGGCTCAAGGACAAGCTGGGGAGAGCGGCTCGCGCCGAGGGGCTGATCGAGTAGCGGCCCCTTTCCGACGAGCGTCGTGCGTCCCACCGCGGCGCCGTCGTTCCGAAAACTGGCCGGCGCACGCTCCCGGTGGCACGCTCCGGCCATGCTGAGGCTCCTCTTCGGGCTCGCGCTCTGCGCCGCGCTGGCGGCGGCGGCCGCGTTCGTCCCGCTGCGCGGGCGGACCGTCCTCGACCGGTGGCGTGCGGCGCCCGACGCGACGACGTTCGCGACCCGGTCCTGGAGCGAGGCCAAGGCGGCGCTCGGGCTCGCCCCGGAGCCCCCGCGACCCGGTTCGCGTCCCAAGGCGCGGCCGCTCCGCTCCGCCGCGCGCGGCGCACGGCCGGCTCCGCCGACCGAGCAGCACACGGACGCGGACCGCGCCGCGCTGGAGCGCGTCCTCGCGGAGCGCGCGCAGCGCTGAACGACCGTCAGAACACCCTTCACGACCGCCGACAGCCGCCGCGCTGCCTTGTGGTCTCCTCCGGCCGCCCTCACCTTCACCGGGGGGTGCCGGGATGCGGCGTCTGGGCTTCGGAGCGATGGCGGTGACGGCCGCCCTCCTGCTCACCGTTCGATCGTTCGCCGCCCCGCCCACCGAAGCGCCGCGCGAGGCCCAGGCGCGTGGTCCGCTCCCCGAGCTGACGCGGCTCGCCCAGTCGGCGCTCCCGGCGGTGGTCGGAATCGTCACCCTCCAGGGGGAGCGCGATCCGGCACCCGGCGATCCGCTGAGGGACGTCTTCGACCACTTCCGCGGGGACGCGCCGCGCCGCGGCCTCGCCAGCGGCTTCATCGTCGACCGCGACGGCCTCATCCTCACCAACGCCCATGTGCTCGAGGGCGCCGGCCGCGTCGAGGTCGAGATCGGCGAGGACGGCGAGCGGCTCCCGGGGCGCGTCGTGGGCAGCGACGCGGCGACGGACGTCGCGCTGGTGAAGGTATCGGCCGGGAGGCCTCTCCCCGTGCTGCCGCTCGGCGACTCCGACCAGCTCCAGATCGCGGAGTGGCTGATGGTGGTCGGGAATCCCTTCGGCCTCTCGCACAGCGTCACCGTCGGAATCGTGAGCCACACGGGTCGCTCCGACGTCGTTCCGGCAGGTCACGACGGTTACTACGACTTCATCCAGACCGACGCCTCCATCAACCCCGGCAACTCCGGCGGTCCCGTCCTCAACCTCCGGGGCGAGGTGGTCGGGATCGCGACGGCCATCAACGCCAGCGGTCAGGGCATCGGGTTCGCGGTGCCGATCAACATGGCGAGGGAGGTATTCGGGCAGCTCCGCGACCACGGCCGCGTCGTGCGGAGCTGGATGGGCGTGTCGGTGCGCGAGTTGGTGCCGGCGGGGGGCCGCGCGGCGCGCCCGCGCGAGGTCGTGGTCACGGGGGTGGTGAGCGGCGGGCCGGCGGCGGCGGGCGGCCTGCAGGTGGGGGACGTCATCACGGGGTTCGAGGGGCGCCGCATCGCAACCGCCGCCCGCCTGCGCTGGTATGTCGCCACGGCGGGTGTGGGCCGGAGCGTCGCCCTCACCGTCAGGCGCGGCCCGGACGAGCGACGCCTTCACGTCGAGCTGGGGGCGCTTCCGGGGGGTGACGACCCCTCCGCCGTGGCCGGAGGGGCCGCCGCGGCCGGCGGGCTCGACGAGTAGCGGCCGCGTTTCACGCACGGCTTGCGCTCGTCGCCGCGGTTGGGTTATCTAGCGACCCCCGCGCCCGCTCTCCGGGCGCGGTCGCCTTTTCGAGAGAGCCATGGCCGAGACCGCGAAGAGCAAGAAGAAGGCGCCGGCGCCCAAGGGCGGCGGCAAGAAGAGCTGCCAGATCGAGGGCTGCAAGCGCGCGTACCGCGCGAAGGGGCTCTGCTTCTTCCACTACAAGAAGTGGCGCCGCGGCGAGCTGGAGAAGAAGCCGGGCCTGGGCGCGCCCCGTTACGGCACCTGCGGCAAGGAAGCCTGCAAGAAGAAGGTCGTGGCCCACGGCCTGTGCCAGGAGCACTACGACGCCTGGAAGGCGAGCCGGAAGAGCGCCAAGCTCGCCGTCGCTGCGCCCGCGGCGGCCGCCGAGGCGCCTGCCGCAACCTGATGCCGCGAGGCGGGGGCCAAGCCCCCGCCCTACGGAACGGCACCCTTCCTTCTGAGCTTCCGTTCGCCCTGAGCGTAGCGGCGCGAAGTCGAAGGGCGAACGCAGTTCACAGGGCGGCGCCCTCGCGCCGCCCTGCTTCATCACCCCAGCTTCAGCTTGCGCTCGAGCGCCCTCGCCGCCGCGAGGAGCAGCTCCACCTCCCGCTGCGTCGGCTCCGCGCGCGCCAGGAGACGGCGCCACTCCGCCAGGATGTGCTCGGGGTTCTGCGGGTTCAGGTAACCAGCCGCCCCCAGCACGACCTCGAGCCGCCCCCAGAGCGCCTCCAGCGCCGCATGCCGCGCTGGCGCCTGGCCGGGGGGGCGCGCGAGCGCCGCCGCGGGCCCCTCCGCGAGCCGAAGCTCGTAGGCGAGCACCGCCGAGGCCATGGCCAGGTTCATCGAGTCGTATGCCGGCGTGGTCGGGATGGTACAGGCCGCCTGACACAGCTCGAGCTCACGGTCCGAGAGACCGCGGCGCTCCTCGCCGAAGAGGACCGCCACCGGCCCGTGGTCACTCCGCGCCGCGATTTCGGCCGCGAGCTCGCGGGGCGATATCGGCGACCGGCCCTCGACCGCGCGCGAGGTCGTGCCGCAGGTCCACGTCGCGCCCGCCAGCGCCCCCCGGGCGTCGGGGTGGATGGCGGCGGCCTCCAGGACGTCGGCGGCGCGGCGCGCCGTCTTGCGAGCCCGCAGGAGCACCTCCTCCCGCGCGCCCAGCGGTCCCCCGCCTCGCGGCAGCCCTCGCCACGAGGGTGGCGCCACGATCGCGAGCCGCGACAGCCCGAAGTTCTTCATCGCGCGCGCGACGGCACCGATGTTCTCCGCCGAGGAGGGGCGGTGCAGCACGAACCAAACGTTGTCGAGATTCAAATCGCGTACCTCGCTACAATCGGCCCGCTCCCCGCCAGAGCGGGGATGCTACACGAGGTCCGCCATGATCCCCGAGCCCTCCATCCGCGCGCAGCTCCCGTTCACCCTGCGGCAGCTCGACCTCCCCGCTCTCGGCGAGCTCTACCGCGGCAAGGTGCGCGACAACTACGCGCGCGGCGACCGCATCGTCATGATCACGACTGATCGCGTCTCGGCCTTCGATCACGTCCTCGGGACGATCCCGTTCAAGGGAGAGGTCCTGTCGCGCCTGACCTTGTTCTGGTTCGACAAGGTGAAGGACCTCGCGCCGACCCACCTCGTCGGCGCGCCGGATCCGAGCGTCATGGTGGTGAAGCGGGCGAAGGCGCTGCCGGTCGAGATCGTGATCCGCGGCTACATCACCGGCTCCCTCTGGCGTGACTACCAGGCCGGAAAGGCCGGCGCCTACGGCATCACCTGGCCCCAGGGGCTCCGCAAGGACCAGCGGTTCGAGGCCCCGATCGTCACGCCCTCCACCAAGGCGGAGTACGGGAAGCACGACGAGCCGATCAGCGAGGCCGAGATCCTGAAGCAGGGCCTGGTCGCGCCGGAGATCTGGCGCGAGGCGACCGCCATCGCCCACCGCCTGTTCCAGCGCGGTCAGGAGTGGGCGGCGAGCCGCGGGCTCATCCTCGTGGACACGAAGTACGAGATGGGCATCGCGGACGGGAAGCTCGTCGTCATCGACGAGATCCACACGCCCGACAGCTCGCGCTACTGGGTGGCGGACGGGTACGAGGAGCGCTTCGCGCGCGGCGTCGAGCAGGAGATGCTCGACAAGGAGAACATCCGCCAGTGGCTCATCAGGGAGCACGGGTTCTCCGGCCACGGACAGCCGCCGCCGCTCAGCGACGACGTGCGGGTCATGCTCGCCACGAAGTACATCGAGGTCTACGAGCGCCTCACCGGCACGCGGTTCGAGTCGCAAGTGGGGAACGTGGCGGAGCGGATCGAGAGGAACCTGCGGGCGCAGGGGTACCTCTAGACGCCGGGGCTCGCCCGCGCGCGCGGCAGTCGTCGAACGCGCGGGCGAGGCGTCGCACCGCCTCCGCGAGCTCGGGCTCCGACAGCGCGGTGAAGGCGAGCCGCACGAAGGGGTGTCGCGCGCCGTCGAACGCGTATCGCCGCCCGGGGTGGAAGAGGACGCCCAGCTCGAGCGCCCGTGCCGCCCATTCCTCCGCGTCGACGCGCGGTTCCATGACCCTCACCCACAGCGCCATCCCGCCCGGCGGGGAGCTGAAGGAGACGCTCTCGCCGAACGTCCGGCGCAGCGCGGCCATGAAGGAGTCCCGACGCCGCGCGTAGACGCGCCGGGCGCGCCGCGCGTGGCGCTGGATCTCCCCGTCCTCCAGCAGCTCCGCCACCGCGCACTCGACCGCCAGGTTCCCCTGGCGGTCGAGGAAAGAGCGGTGCGTCGCGATCTGATCGCGGAAGGCGCGCGGCGCAGCCACGTACCCGAGCCGCAGCCCCGGGGCGATGATCTTGGCGAGCGATCCCACGTAGACCACGACCCCGGCCCGGTCCAGGCTGGCGAGCGGCAGGACGGGCCGGCCCTGGTAGTGGAAGTCGTGGTCGTAGTCGTCCTCGATGATCGCCGTCCGCGTCCGCCGCGCGAACTCCAGCAGCTCGAGGCGGCGGCCCGCGGCCAAGGTCGCCATGGTCGGGTACTGGTGGTGCGGGGTGAGGTAGACGGCCCTGAGCGGAGTGCGCCGCGCGATCACCTTCAGGGCGGCGACGTCGAGCCCGGAGAGATCGACCGGGATCGGGACGAGCCGCGCCCCGTGGTACCTGAGCGCCTCCCACGCGGGCCGGTAGCCGAAGGCCTCGACCGCGACGACATCCCCTGGCCGGAGGAGCGCGCGCGCGACGAGGTCGAGGGCCATCTGGCTGCCCTGCGTGACGACGAGGTCGTCCGGGCCGGTGGCGAGGCCACGCGCCGCCGAGAGCATCTCGGCGAGCGCCGCTCTGAGACGCGGGTGCCCCTCCGGATCGCTGTAGCCGAGGACCGAGAGGGCCTGGTGGCGGACCGCACGCCGGTACGCCCGGGCCAGCGCCGCGGTCGGGAGCAACCGGACGTCCGGCACGCCGATGCTCATGACGAGCGCCCCCGGCGGCGCCTTGGCCAGATCGGCCCGCTCCGGTGCCGGCTTGAGGTCGAACCCCGCGCGCGCGGGGACCTCTGCGCGCCGGGAGAGGCTGACCGAGGACGCCCGGGGCGCGACCTCGGGGAGCGCCCTCGAGACGAAGGTGCCGCGGGCCTCGGAGCTCTCGATCCACCCCTCGGCCAGGAGCTCGTCGTAGGCGGCCACCACGGTGTTCCGGTGGACGGACAGCGTCTGCGCGAGCGTCCTCGTCCCCGGCAGGCGCATGCCGGGGCGGAGCCGGCCGCGTCGGATGTCTCCCGTGATCGATCGCGTGATCTGCAGGAACAGCGGCTCATCGGCCGCCGGGTCGAGCGCCAGGGGAAAGCTCCAGGTCGGCATCGGCCTCTCCTCCAGCGGTCCTCGTCGTAACGCGGCGGCGGGCACGACCTCCGGTCGCCATGCGCGCTCGCTCTCGCCGACGGATCTGGACCAATCGAAATCCGGAATCTGGCACTTTCCGGAGTACCAGTGAACCTGACATCCTCGCGCCGGTTCACATCAAGGGGGGGTCGCGTGCGCGCCGCATCGCCACAGCCAGGCCGGGGCTACCTCATCGCTACGACGGGGGTGCTCGTGTGGTCCTGGACGGGCATCCTCATCAGCTACCTCCTCCGCCACCACGCCATCGCCCCGATGACGCTGGCGTTCTGGCGGGACGCGACCGCTGCGGCGACGCTGTTCCTCGCGTTGACCCTCCTCCGGCGCGGCCGGCCGCGCGTCGCCCGCCGCGACGTCGGGTTCCTGCTCCTCTACGGCGGCGCGCTCACGCTCATGAACGTGAGCTGGACGTGGTCGGTCGCCTGCAACGGGGCGGCGATCTCGACCGTGCTCGTGTATTCGTCGGCGGGGATGACGGCGCTCGCGGCCCGCTTCTTCTTCGCGGAGCGGCTGAGCCTCGTGCGGCTGCTGGCGTTCGCGGGCGGCCTCGCCGGCTGCGTCCTCGTCGCGAGGGCGGACGATCCCGCGCAGTGGCGCCTGAACGCGGCGGGCATCGTCGCCGGGCTGCTCTCGGCGGTGAGCTTCGCGGCGTTCAGCCTCATGGGCAAGGCGGCGTCGCGCCGGGCCATCGAACCCTGGACTGCGACCCTCTGCACCTTCGCGGTCGCGGCCACGGCGCTGCTCCCCATCGCGTGGCTCGCGCTCCCCGCCGGCGGCGCGGGCGCGTCGCTCCTCTCCCTCGGCGCGCGCTGGGACGGCTGGGGGCTCCTGCTGCTGCTCGTCGTGCCCACGCTCGGGGGCTACGGGCTCTACACCGCGAGCCTGGTGCACCTGCCCGCGAGCACGGCGAACCTCATCGCCACGCTCGAGCCGGTGCTGACGACCGTGTGGGCGTACCTGCTGCTCGGAGAATCGCTGGACGGGGTGCAGATCCTGGGCGGCGGGCTCATCCTCGGGAGCGTCATGGGCCTGCAGCTCGAGGAGAGGCTGTCGCGGCTGGTCGAGGCGAGGACGAGCGCCGCGAGCGCGCGGTCCTGCGCGAGCGCCGACGGTTGAGTCAGCTCTCCCCGAACACCCGCCGGAAGATCGTGTCCACGTGCTTCAGGTGGTAGTCGAGCGCGAAGCAGGCGCCGATCTCTCCGCTGCTCAGCACGCGCGAGACGTCCGGGTCGCGCTCCAGCGCGGTGCGGAAGTCGACCTTCTCCTCCCACACCTTCATCGCGTTCCGCTGCACGTAGACGTAGGCCTCCTGGCGCGGGACGCCCTTCCCCACCAGCGCCAGCAGCACGCGCTGCGCCTCCTGCAGCCCGCCGGTGAGCTCGAGGTTCTGCAGCATGCGCTCGGGGTAGACCCGCAGCCCGTCCATCATCCCGGCGAACCGGTTCAGGCCGAAGTCGAGCGCCAGGGTGGCGTCGGGGCCGATCACCCGCTCGACGGAGGAGTGGCTGATGTCGCGCTCGTGCCAGAGCGCCACGTCCTCCAGTGCCGCCAGCGCGTAGGAGCGGATGAGCCGCGCCAGGCCCGTCAGGTTCTCGGAGAGGATGGGGTTCCGCTTGTGGGGCATGGCCGAGGAGCCCTTCTGCCCGGCCGTGAACGGCTCCTCCGCCTCGCGCACCTCGGTGCGCTGCAGGTGGCGGATCTCGGTCGCCTGCTGCTCGAGCGTCCCGGCCGCCACCGCGAAGGCGCAGAACAGCTCGGCGTGGCGGTCGCGGTTCACGACCTGCGTGGCGGCCCCCTCCGCGCCGACGAGGCCGAGCTTCTCCATGACGAACGCCTCGACACGCGGATCCACGTTGGCGAACGTGCCGACCGCGCCCGAGATCTTTCCCACCGCCGCGGTGCGGCCGGCGCGTTCGATCGCCTCGCGCCGCCGGCCCCAGGCGTCCCACCAGCCCGCCAGCTTCAGGCCGAAGGTGACTGGTTCGGCGTGGATGCCGTGGCTGCGGCCCATCATGGCCGTGACCTTGTGCTCGAAGGCGCGCTTCCTCAGCGCCGCCCGGACCCGGTCCACGTCCGCCAGGATCATCGCGGTGGCCTCGCGGAGCTGCACCGCGAGCGTGGTGTCGAGCACGTCCGAGGACGTCATCCCCTTGTGCAGGTGGCGCACCGGCAGGCCGCCCCGCTCCTCGAGGAAGGTCAGGAAGGCGATGACGTCGTGCTTGGTGGTGCGCTCGATCTCGTCGATGCGCGCCACGTTGGCCGGGGTGAACTCGAAGCCGGAGAAGGCTCGCTCGAGCTGGCCGTAGTCCTCGGCCGGGACCTGGCCCAGCCGCACCATCGCCTCGCAAGCCGCCAGCTCGACGTCGAGCCAGATGCGGAAGCGCCGCTCGGGTGACCAGATGCGCGCCATCTCGGGGCGCGTGTAGCGAGGAATCACGGTGGCCTGCCCCTCTCCCCGTCCCTCTCCCCGCTGCGCGGGGCGAGGGGGACGGAACACGTTGCTACCGCCCGGTGGACCCGAACCCCCCGTGGCCGCGGCCCGTCTCGGACAGGTCGTCGGCGACCTCCACCTCGACGCGCGTCACCGCCGCCACCACCAGCTGCGCGATGCGCTCGCCGCGCCTGACCTCGAACGGCTCCTGCCCCAGGTTGACGAGGAGGACGCCCACCTCGCCCCGGTAGTCCTGATCGATCGTGCCCGGCGCGTTCACCATCCCGATGCCGTGCTTGAGCGCGAGCCCGGAGCGCGGCCGGACCTGGCCCTCGTGGCCCGGCGGCAGCTCGATGGCGAGGCCGGTCGGCACGAGGCGGCGCTCGCCGGGGGCGAGCGTGCACGCCTCGTCGGCGCGCAGATCGAGCCCGGCCGCGCCGGCGCTGTGGTAGCTGGGCAGCTCGTTCGGCGGGCCGCGCCTGGCGACCCGCCGCACCCTGAGCACCGGCGCCACGCTCACGCCTGCGAGGAGCCGCCGCCCGTGCCCGTCCCCGCGCCCTCGGCCTTCTTGGCCGCGTCGGCCAGGGCCTCCTTGCGCGAGAGCCGGATCTTGCCCGCCCGATCGACGGAGATGACCTTCACGAGCACCTCCTCGCCCTCGGAGAGGACGTCGGAGACGCTCTTCACCCGCTTGTCGGAGAGCTCCGAGATGTGGATCAGGCCGTCGGTGCCCGGGAAGATCTCCACGAATGCGCCGAACTCGGCGATCTTCCGCACCGTGCCGAGGTAGGTCTTCCCCACCTCCGCCTCCTGCGTGAGATCGCGGATGCGCTTGATGGCCGCCGCGACCCTCTCCTGGTCGGAGCTGGCGATCGAGATCGACCCGTCGTCCTCGATGTTGATGGCGCAGCCGGTCTGGGCCGTGATCTCCTTGATCACCTTGCCGCCGGGCCCGATGACGTCCTTGATGCGCTCGGGGCGGATCTTGATGGTCGTGATCCGCGGCGCGTAGGCGCTGATCTCAGCGCGCGGCGTCTGGATCGACTTCAGCATCTCGCCCAGGATGTGCTTGCGGCCCTCGGCGGCCTGCGACAGCGCGCGCTCCAGGATGTCGCGCGTCACGCCGCCGATCTTGATGTCCATCTGGATCGAGGTGATGCCGGCCTCGGTGCCGCACACCTTGAAATCCATGTCGCCGAGGTGGTCCTCGTCCCCGAGGATGTCGGAGAGGATGGCGATTTTCTCGCCCTCCTTGATGAGGCCCATCGCGATGCCGGCCACCGGGGCCTTGATCGGCACGCCGGCGTCCATGAGCGAGAGGCAGCCGCCGCAGACGGAGGCCATCGAGGACGAGCCGTTCGACTCCATGATGTCGGAGACGATGCGGACCGTGTAGGGGAACTTGTCCTCGGCCGGCATGACGTGCCGGAGCGCGCGCTCGGCGAGCGCGCCGTGGCCGATCTCGCGCCGGCCCGGGCTCCGCAGGAACTTCACCTCGCCCACGCTGAAGGGCGGGAAGTTGTAGTGCAGCATGAACTTCTTGAAGATCATGCCGGTGAGCTGCTCGACGCGCTGCTCGTCCTCGGCGGTGCCGAGGGTGGTCGCGACCAGCGCCTGCGTCTCGCCACGCGTGAAGAGCGCCGACCCGTGCACGCGCGGGAGCAGCCCCACCTCGCAGGTGATCTTGCGGATGTCCCGCTCGCCGCGGCCGCCGATGCGGCGCCGCTCGTCGGTGATCATCTTCCGCATGTACTCGTACTTCACGTCCTCGTAGTACCCCTTGATCTCCTTCTCGCGGAGGGCGAGGTTCGCGAGCTTGGCCGCGTCGCCGCCGGCCTCCGCCTTCAGGGCCTCGAGGAGCTCCTTCTTGATCTCGGAGAGGCGCCCATAACGGTCGTGCTTCTCGTTCCGCGCATACGCCTCGCGCACCTTCTCCCAGGTGAGCGACCTCACCTTCGCGCGCAGCTCGACGTCGTTCTTGGGCGGCTCGAAGGCGCGCTTGGCCTTCGCGCCCTTGGCCTCCGCGAGGCGCTTCTGCGCCTGCAGCAGGTCCTTCACCGCCGCCTGCCCGAAGAGCAGGGCGTCGATCATGACCGCCTCGGACACCTCCTGGGCGCCGCCCTCGACCATGACGATGGCGTCCTCGGAGGCCGCCATGATGACGTCGAGGTCGGCCTCGGCGCGCTGGGCGAGGGTCGGGTTCGCGACGAACTGGCCGCCCACCCGCGCCACGCGCACGCCGGCGATGGGGCCGTTGAACGGGACGTCCGAGATCTGCAGCGCCGCCGAGGCGCCGGTCAGCGCCAGGACGTCGGTGTCGTTCTCCTGATCGAAGGAGACGACGCTGGCGATGATCTGCGTCTCGTTCGAGTAGCCCTCCGAGAAGAGCGGGCGGCAGGAGCGGTCGACGATGCGCGAGACCAGCGTCTCCTTCTCGGTGGGCCTGCCCTCGCGGCGGAAGAAGCTGCCCGGCACGCGGCCGGCGGCGAAGAGCTTCTCCTGGTAGTCGACGGTGAGGGGGAAGAAATCGATCCCCTCCTTCTTCTCCTTGGCCGAGACGACCGTCACGAGGACGATCGAGTCCCCCATGCGGACCCACACCGCCCCGTCCGCCTGCTTCGCGATCTTGCCCGTCTCGAGCAGGATCTCCTTCCCGCCACACTGCACCCGTTGCTGAATGGGATTCATTTGATGCACTCCTCCTGAGCGCCGCGCAGCCGCCCGGGGCGACCGCGCCGTTCGTGGACCCGCGCCGGCGCTGACTGGGCCGAGGAGCTTCGGTTCCTGACGGGGCCGCTCCTTCGTGAAGGAGCCGTCCAGTCGGAAACGGAAGCACCCCGGGTCCCGCCGTCGCGGGTACTGCGGTTCACTGCCTCCCGAAGCGCGAGCGCCCCGGCCATCGGCCGAGGCGCCCTGTTGCTCCGGCTACTTCCGGATGCCGAGCTGGTCGATGAGCACCTTGTACCGGTTCTGGTCGACCGTCCTGAGGTAGTCGAGCAGGCGGCGGCGCTGGCCGACGAGCTTGAGGAGCCCGCGGCGCGAGTGGTGGTCCTTCTTGTGCGTCTTGAAGTGCTCGGTGAGGTACGCGATGCGCTCGCTGAGGAGCGCCACCTGGACCTCGGGCGACCCGGTGTCCTTGTCGTGCCGCCGGTACTTCGAGACGAGCTCGGTCTTCTTGTCCTGCTCCAGCGCCATAGTTGCTGCTCCTTTGAAGTCCGTCACCGCCGCGGGGGCGAAGGCGTGCGCCACGGGCGACCGTAGACGGGTGGAGGGGTGGTGATAGTGGATTCCCGAGGAGCCGTCAATGGATGGCGCGCAGGACGCGCACCGGCCGGATGACCCCGCCCTGGCCCTCGCACACCGCGAGAAGCGCGCCGTTGGGATCCAGCGCGCCGCAGAGCCCGGCCGGCGCGGCCGGGAGGGGGAGCGCCTTGCCGTGACCCAGGTCGCGCGCCTCCCCGGTCGAGAGACGGACGGTGGGCCACCCCCGGAGCGCGGCCTCGACGGGCAGCACCCGGGCGGCCGCCGCGGCGGGATCGGCCGCCGCGAGCCGCTCCAGCTCGCCCAGGCCGATGGCGTCCTCGAGGGTGAACGCCCCCACCGCCGTGCGGCGGAGCCCGGCGAGGTGCGCCGGAACGCCGAGCGCCGCGCCCAGGTCGGCGGCCAGGGTGCGCACGTAGGTGCCCTTGCCACACCGGACCGACAGTCGCGCCCGGCGCAGCCCGTCCTCGACCGGTGACAGGGCGAGCAGGTCGAGCGCGTCGACGCGCACCTTCCGTGGAGCTCGGTCGACCGCCTCCCCCGCGCGCGCGACCTGGTGGAGCCGGCGGCCGCCCACGCGCACCGCCGAGTACATCGGGGGGACCTGCTCGATCTCTCCCAGGAAGCGCGGCAGGGCGGCGCGGACGGCCGCCGCGTCGAGCGCCGCCGGGTCTCCGCGGGCCGTGACCTCGCCCTCGGCGTCCTCGGTGGTGGTCGCCGCGCCGAACGCGACGATCGCCTCGTAGCCCTTGTCGCCCTGCGTGAGCCACTGCTGGAGCTTCACCGCCTCGCCGAGGCACACCGCCAGCACGCCGGTGGCGAGGGGATCGAGGGTGCCGGTGTGGCCGGCCTTCTGGGCGCGGAAGAGCCGCCGCGCCCGCGCCACCACGTCGAACGACGTCGGACCGGCGGGCTTGTCGACGACGAGCAGGCCAGAGAGGGCGAGCATGCGCGCGCGGTCGCGGCGGGGGGATCACCTACCCCCGTCCTACGACGACTTCTCCTTCTCCTCGTCGCGGATCGACTTGAGCAGCCGCTCGATCTTGTCGCCCTCCGCCACGCTGGCGTCGTAAGCGAAGCGCAGGTGCGGCGTGTGGCGGAGCCGGAGCCGGTGCCCGACCTCGCGCTGCAGGAAGCCGGCGGCCGACCGCAGCCCATGGAGCGTCTGCGCGCGGGTGGTGTCGTCGCCGTGGATGGAGACGTAGACCGTGATGTCCTTCAGGTCGGGGGGCATCTTGGCGCCGGTCACCGTGATGAACCCGGTGATCCGGGGGTCCTTGAGGCCGCGCGCCAGAAGCTCCCCCAGCTCTCGCTGGAACTCGTGCGCCACCCGGGCGGCGCGATCGTGCGTGCTCATGTGTCCTCCTCCCCCTGTCCGTCGTCCTCGTCACCCCACCCGTCCACGTCGGCCAGCGTCCGCCCGTGCCCGCCGTCGTCGCCCATCCCATCGGGGAAGGTCTCGATGGCGATGACGCGATCGAGCACCTGCAGCTGGCCGCCGTGCATCGAGCCGACGAAGTCGGCCACCTTGTCGAGCGTCTGGTTCACGAAGGCGTGGTCGTTGCCGACGGAGGAGACGCCCACCACGCTCCGCTGCCACAGGTCGTTCTCGGCCACCTCGGCGATCGAGACGTTGAACTTGGCCTTGACCCGGTCGAGCGCCGAGCGCAGCAGGTGACGCTTCGACTTGAGCGACCCGGGCTCGGGCAGGTGCAGCGTGAGTCTCAGGACGCCGACGAACATGACGGAGAGAGGGCGGCCGGCGCGCGCCAGCCGCCCTCGCGATGAAACGTAACCGGCCCCGGCGCGCTAATCCAGCGACGGGCGGATCGACTCCTGCTCGTAGACCTCGATGACGTCGCCCGGCTTGAAGTCCTCGAACCCATCCACGCCGATGCCGCACTCGAGCCCCTGCGCCACCTCGCGGACGTCCTCCTTGATCCGCTTGAGCGAGGAGACCTTGCCGGCGCGGACGACCTTGCGATCGCGCACCACGCGGCAGAGCGCGTTGCGGCGCACGACGCCGTCCGTCACCGCGGAACCGGCGATGACGCCGACGCGGGTGATGTTGAAGACCTGGCGCACCTCGGCCTTGCCGAGCGGCTTCTCCTTGATGATGGGCTCGAGCAGCCCGACCATGTCCTCGCGGACCGCGTCGACGGTCTCGTAGATGATCGAGAAGAGCTTGATCGTGACGCCCTGCTGGCTCGCGATCTGATCGACCTTCGTCTCGGGCTTGGTGTTGAAGCCAACGATGATCGCCTTGCCGGCGGCCGCGGTGAGGACGTCCGACTCCGTGATGACGCCCACGCCGGAGGTGAGGATCTTCACCCCCACCTTCTTCGTGGCGAGCTTCTGCAGCGCCGTCGACACCGCCTCGGCGGAGCCCTGCACGTCCGCCTTGACGACGATGTTGAGCTCCTTCTGCCCGCCCGTCTTGGCCTTCGCGAAGAGGTCCTCGAGGGTCGCCTTCTTGACCGACCCGAGCTCCTTCTGGCGCGCCTTCACGGCGCGGTGCTCGGCGACCTCCTTGGCGGCCTTCTCATCCTCCACCACGTCGAACTCGTCGCCGGCGGTGGGCACGCCCGAGAGGCCCAGGACCTCGACCGGGTACCCCGGCGAGACCTCCCGCACCTGCTCCCCGCGCTCGTTCATCATGGCGCGGACGCGCCCGTACTCGGCCCCGGTCACGAGGGCGTCGCCGGTCCGCAGCGTGCCCTCCTGCACCAGCACCGTCGCGACCGGGCCGCGGCCCTTCTCGAGCTTCGCCTCGATGACGACGCCCTTGGCGAGCTTCTCCGGGTTCGCCTTGAGCTCCAGCACCTCGGCCTGCAGCGCGATGTATTCGAGCAGCTCGGGGATGCCCTGCTTCGTGCGCGCCGAGACGGGCAGCATGATGGTCGTGCCGCCCCACTGCTCGGGGACGAGCTCGTACTCGGAGAGCTGCTGCATGACGCGCTCCGGCGTCGCGCCCGGCTTGTCGATCTTGTTGATGGCGACGAGGATGGTGACCTTCGCGGCCTTCGCCTGCTTGATCGACTCGATCGTCTGCGGCATGACGCCGTCGTCGGCGGCCACCACCAGCACGACGAGATCGGTCACCTGCGCGCCGCGCTGGCGCATCGCGGTGAAGGCCTCGTGGCCCGGCGTGTCGAGGAAGGTGATGGGCCCCTTCGACGTCTGCACCGAGTAGGCGCCGATGTGCTGCGTGATGCCGCCCGCCTCGCCCGCGGCGACATCGGCCTGGCGGATGGCGTCGAGCAGCGACGTCTTGCCGTGGTCGACGTGACCCATGACGGTGACGACGGGGGGCCGTGAGGTGAGCTTGGCGGCGTCCTCCGCCACCTCCGGGATGTACTCCTCGACCTCGAACCCCTTCTTCTCGACGGTGTAGCCGAACTCGCTCGCCAGGAAGGCGGCGGTGTCCGCGTCGATGAGCTGGTTGATGGTCGCCATCTTGCCGCCCTGCATCAGCTTCCTGATGAGGTCGGACGCCTTGACGCCCATGAGCTGCGACAGGTTCGAGACCGAGATCGACTCCTCGACCCGGATGATCTTCTTGTGCTCGGCCTTCTCGGTGATCTGCGTCTTCGCCCCCTTCTTGGTGGCCTTCTTCTTCTTCCCGCGGATCGGGATGTACGACCGATCGTTGATCGCCGCCGCCACCAGCTCCTTGCCGGTGAGCGACTTCTGCGCCTCGTCGGCCGGGCGGCCGGTGCCGCGCCCGCGCTTCTTGTCCTTGGAGACGTCGATGAACTCGCGCTCGCGCCCGAGCATGCCCGGGACGACCTTGAGCTCGCGGACCTCGCCGAGCGCGCGCGGGCCGGGGGCCGCCGGGAAGCTCTGCCGCGACGAAGACGGCGGCGTGACGCGGCGGACGGGAACCGTCGGCCGCGAGATGACGACCGCCTGCGTGGACGTCGGGCGCAGCGTGCGCGGGTCGACGGCCGGCCGAGCGGGCGCATGGGGGGCGGCCGCCATCGGCGCCGGCGCGCCGGCGCTCGCCGGGCGGGCCTGAGGCGCGTGCGGGGCAGCCGGCCCCGGGCGCGAGGGCGCGTGCGGCGTCGGGCGCGCGGGCGCGGCCGGCGTCGGGGACACCGCCCCGGCGGTGGGCTGCGTCGGCGCCGGTGGGGCGGGCGGCGGCTCGGGGGCGCGCGCCGAAGGCTGCGGCTGCGGTTCGGCAGAGGCCGCGAGCGGCGCCTGCTCGGACGCCGGCGCAGCGGCCGGAGCGGGAGCATACGGGATCGGGATCTCCGCCGGCTCCGGCGCGACCTCGGCCGACTCAGGCGCAGGCTCGGGCCATGCCGGCTGGGGGGCAGGCGCGACCTGCACCGGCGGCGCAGGCGGCGGCTCGACGTGCGCGCGCTTGCGCACGACGAACCCAGGGCCCGCCGGCTTCACCGGGGCCGGCTTCGGCTTCCGCTCGCCCACGATCTTCTCCAGCGCCGCGGCCGCCTGGTCGTCCTCGAGTGAGGAACTGTGGCTCTTCACGTCGGTGTAGCCGAGCGCATGGAGCTTATCAACGAGCTCGGTGTTCGAGAACTCGATTCCATGCTCCCTGAGCTCCTTGCCGAGCTCGTGGACCCGCTTCTTCGACATTGCTGGCACTCCTAATCCTTACGGGGAGTTCCCGTCAACACATCGCGGCGCAGCTCGGGGGGAGCCACCACGCCCGCTCGTCTGAAGGCACGGCCGAACGCTCGGCGCTTCTCCGCCCTCGCCAGGCACGCCCGATCGGCGTGCAACCAGGCGCCCCGCCCTCCGGACCGCCGCAGATCCACCTCCACGCGCTCCTCCACCACCCGGAGCCGCACCAGCTCGCGCTGCGGCGCCGGCGTCCCGCAGCCGACGCAGGTGCGAATGGGCTCCGACATGCGCGCCCTAGACCGGGCTTCTCCCGCCGCCAACGGCGGCGCGCTCCGCATTCAGCTCCGTACGCAGCTTCGCCTCTTCCTCGAGGTAGACGCCGACCGCGTGCTTGATCTGGCGCACCTTCTTGATGCCCAGGTCGCTCGACTCGGCCAACTTCATGACGTCCGCCTCGTTGTGGATCGCCTCGACGGTCGAGTACCCGGCCCGCTTGAGCTGCTCGATCGTCTTCTCGCCGACGCCGCGCACGCGGGCGAGCCGCTCGTCCTGCGACAGCTCGTCGGGGTGGCGGCGCGCCTCGGCCAGCCGGGCGGCCTCCCTCTCCTGCTCGAGCCGGATCTCCTCCTCGGTGTCGACGACCGCCTGCTCGCGGGCGTGCTTCTGCAGGTCCGGGATCATGTCCATCGTGAAGCCCGGGAACTGCGTCAGCATCTCGGGGGCCGCGTTGGCGAGGTCCTGGGCCTTGCGGAACCCGTGCGCGTACAGCATCTCCTGCAGGTTGTCCGGGATGCCGATGGCGGTGAAGCTCTGCGTCGCGAACTCGCGCATCTCCTTCACGCGCGACTCGCTGTTGATGTCGAGCTTCCACCCGGTGAGCTGGGACGCGAGCCGCACGTTCTGCCCGCGCCGCCCGATGGCGAGCGAGAGCTGGTCATCGGGGACGATGATCTCCATGGCCCGGTTCTGCTCGTCCATGAGGACCCGCGAGACCTCGGCCGGCGCGAGCGCGTTGCAGACGAAGCGGGCGGGGTCGTCGTTCCAGGGGACGATGTCGATCTTCTCGCCGCGCAGCTCCTGCACGACCGCCTGGACGCGGCTGCCCTTCATGCCGACGCAGGCGCCGACCGGATCGACGTCCGAGTCGCGCGAGCTGACGGCGATCTTGGCGCGCCCGCCCGGCTCGCGGGCGGCCGCCTCGATGACGACCACGCCCTCGGCGATCTCCGGCACCTCCATCTCGAAGAGGCGCTTCAGCAGCTCGACGGAGGCGCGGGAGAGGATGATCTGCGGGCCCTTCGACTCGCGCAGCACGTCGAGCACGAAGGCCTGGATGCGGTCGCCGGCGCGATAGCTCTCGCGCGGGACCTGCTCGCGGACCGGCAGCACCGCCTCGGCGCGGCCGAGATCGACGATGACGTTGCCGCGCTCGAAGCGCCGGACGATGCCGGTGATGACCTCGCCCTTGCGATCCTTGTACTCGTTGAAGATGTTCTCGCGCTCGGCGTTGCGCGTCCCCTGGATCATCACCTGCTTCGCCGTCTGCGCGGCGATGCGGCCGAACGAGCGGCGGAAGGTCTTCAGCTTGAGGAGGTCGCCCCACTGCTCGTCCTGCGCCTTCGCCTCCACCTCGTCCTCGGGGCGGTAGTAGATGGGGAAGTCGAGCTCGTCCCCGACGTCCACCTCGATGCCCTTCTCGCGCGCGACCGAGAGAGGGATCATGTTGACCGGGTCCGGGAGCGGCACCTCGGGCGTCGGATCGCCCACGATGGTGAGCACCTGGAAGAGGTCGATCTGACCCTTCTCGTCGTCGTAGTGCGCCTTGAGGTTGCGCTCGATCCCGAAGTGCTTCTTGGCGGCCATCGCGATGGCCTCCTCCAGGATGGACACCAGCGTCGAGCGCTCGATCCCCTTGTCCTTCGCCACCTGGTCGAGGATGAGGTTGAGGTTCACGGTCTGCTGCATGGCTACTCCTTCCTCCTCAGGTCGGCCTCGAAGTCGTACTCGAGGTGCGCCTTGGCGATACGATCGTGCGGGATGCGGTACACCGTCCCGTCCGCGTCGACCTCGACGGCGCCGTCCTTGAATCCCTTGAGCGTGCCGGACCAGTTCTTGCGCGGTCCCGCCGGCGTATCGATGGGGCCGTACGTCTTCACGTGGACGCGCTGCCCCGCGAAGCGCTCGAAGTCGGCGGGCTTGCGAAGCGGCCGGTCCAGGCCCGGCGAGCTCACCTCGAGCGTGTACGCGGGCTCGATGAAGTCCTCGACGTCGAGGATCGGCTCGATCGTGCGCGACAGCTCCTGGCAGTGGTCGACGGTGACGCCGCCGGGCCGGTCCACGAACAGCCGCAGCACCCAGCTCGCGCCCTCGCGGCCCCATTCCGCCTCGACGAGCTCGAAGCCCTCGCGCGTGATGACGGGCTCGAGCAGGCGGCGAACCTGGTCGGCGACGGACTCTGAACCAATGGCGGTCATGTTCCAGAAAAACGAAAAAGTGGGCGTTACGCCGCCCACTTTCGGGTCCCGGCAGGCCGGGGTCGAAAATGTCGAAGGGGGTAGGTAACAGAACGATCCGGAACGGTCAAGGACGGCGCAGGTCGCCGTCTGCCGGGGCACCCGGCGCCGGGCGGCTGCCGAGGCGCAGGCCGAGCAGCCATTCGCGGTTGCCGGCGGGGCCTTCGACGGGGGACTCGGCCTCGCCCACCACCTCGAACCCGAGCCCGCGGGCGGCGTCCTTCACTTGCTCCAGCGCCGCCCGCCGCTGGGCGTCGTCCCGGACGACGCCCCCCTTGCCCACCTCGCCCTTCCCCACCTCGAACTGAGGCTTGACCAGCAGGACCGCGGCGCCGCCGGAGCGCAGGAGCGCCTTCACGGCCGGCAGCACGAGCCGGAGCGAGATGAAGGAGAGATCGCCCGTGACGAGGTCGACCGGCCCGCCGAGCGACGCGGCGTCGAGGTGGCGGGCGTTCTCGCGCTCGCGCACCACCACGCGAGGGTCGGCGCGCAGCTTCGGGTGGAGCTGTCCGTACCCGACGTCGACCGCGAACACCTTCGCGGCGCCGCGCTGGAGGAGGAGATCGGTGAAGCCCCCCGTCGACGCGCCGAGGTCGGCGCACACCTTCCCCCGCGGATCGACCGGGAACTCCGCCAGCGCGCGCTCCAGCTTGAGCGCGCCGCGGGACACGTAACGCTGCGGCGCGGCGTCCTCCTTCACGCGGAGCGGCAGGTCCGGATCGACGAGCTGGCCGGGCTTGTCCACCCGCTGCTCCCCGGCCACCACGGCACCCGCCATGACGAGCGCCTGCGCCTGGGTGCGCGAGGCGGCGAGGCCCTTCTCGACGAGGAGGAGGTCGATGCGTTGCTTGCGGGACACGCCTCTCCTCTCCCCGGCCCTCTCCTCCGCAGGAGGAGAGGGAGTCGAAACGATTGGGCTCCTTGATACACCCTCTCCCTGGAAGGGAGAGGGCTGAGGAGAGGGTTGGCGCTCGGCGCTCCTACGCGACCCCGCGCGCGGCGCTGTCGCCGACCAGCTCGCGGACGGCGGCGGCGATCCCGGCCGCGTCGATGCCGATCTCGGCGCGCTGCTTGCCGGCGTCGCCGTGGGTGACGAACTCGTCGGGCAGCCCGAGCCGCTTCACCTGCAGCGAGGAGAGCAGCCCGCGCCGCTCGAACACCTCGAGGCAGGCCGCGCCGAAGCCACCCATGAGCGCGCCCTCCTCGACGGTGACGACCCGCCGCGCCGCGGCCGCCAGCTGGCAGAAGAGCTCCTCGTCGAGCGGCTTCACGAAGCGAGCGTCGACCACCGCCACCGCGGCGCCGTCCCGCGCCAGCGCCTCCGCCGCCTCGAGCGCCGCCGCGACCGTCGTCCCGGCGGCGAGCACGAGCGCGTCGGGGCGCGGCCCGGCGGCGCGCGCGATCCGCGCCTTCCCGATCTCGAGCGCGGCGGGGGAGGCGTCGAGCTTGACGCCGAGCCCGGAGCCGCGCGGGAAGCGGAAGGCGGCCGGGCCGTCGTGGGCGAGCGCGGTGGCGAGCATGTGGCGCATCTCGTTCTCGTCCGACGGCGCCATCACCAGCATGTTCGGCACGCAGCGGAGGTAGGAGAAGTCGAACGCCCCCTGGTGCGTCTTGCCGTCGGCCCCGACCAGCCCGCCGCGGTCGAGCGCGAACGTGACCGGCAGCTTCTGCAGCGCCACGTCGTGGATGATCTGGTCGTAGGCGCGCTGCAGGAAGGTCGAGTAGATGG
>Ga0306924_10000052_pt1 | contig 73851 bp, 65 predicted proteins | sample sta12Can44000111_FD_203756 | JGI IMG/M metagenome (GOLD analysis project Ga0306924, IMG submission 203756) | Lab enrichment of tropical soil microbial communities from Luquillo Experimental Forest, Puerto Rico - statanox.12C.anox.44.000.111 (v2)... | ecosystem: Environmental > Terrestrial >... | reverse complement strand
GGTGAAGACCGTCCCCGACCTCATCGCCCTTGCGAAGGCCGACCCGGGGAAGCTCAGCATGGCGTCGCCGGGAATTGGAAGTGCCGGACACGTCGCCGGCGAGATGTTCAAGATGATGACGGGCGCGAACATGCTGCATGTGCCGTACCGCGGCTCGGTACCGGCGCTGACCGACCTCATGAGCGGGCAGGTCCAGGTCATGTTCGACAACCTGCCCTCATCGATCGAGCACATCAGGGCTGGCAGCATTCGAGCGCTTGCGGTCACGCCCGCGACGCGCTCGCCGGTTCTGCCTGATATCCCGACGATCGGTGAGTCGGTGCCCGGCTATGTGGGGGGCGGCTGGTCTGGAATTGGCGCGCCTGCCCACACCCCGAGCGAAATCGTCGACCTGCTCAACCGCGAGGTCAACGCCGCCCTCGCTGATCCGAAGATCAAAGAACGGCTCGAGAATATGGGCAGCCCGGTCTTGATGATGTCACCTGCGGAATTCCGCAAGCTCATCGTTGAGGAGACCGAGCGGTGGGCGAAGGTGATCAAGTTCGCGAAGATCAGACCGGAGTGAGGCGGCCGTCGGGGCGGGCCATTTACACCGCCGACAACTCGCCCTCAAGCCCGACCGGCACCTGCTCTTTGGCGTCGCGCCGCCCCTCTGTGTCCTGCGCGATCAAGAACTCGATCACTTGCCGACGGACCCAGTAATCGATCAGGTCGGCTGTTAGAAGCACGGGCGCAACATAGCGAGTGAGAGGAGCCGGCCTGTCCACCATCTGTCACTCCATGCTTTCGTAGTTCCTGCCGGGATCTCCGGGTTGACCGACTTCCGGCAATTCGCAGATACTTCTATTTCAGCGGCAACGTTAGCCAGCGCCGGCGGCCGATGCATTGATTCAGATCAAACCAGCTCCGCCGGCCCGATATGGTGGCAGATGCCCCGGAATGGCGCGCTTTTCTTACAAGGATCAATCAGAAATCATCGGCTCAGCGGGAGCCTCACTGCCGACGCGTGCTCAATTGGCTGGGCTGATGCCGGCGGCCTTGATGATCGGGCCCCACTTGTCGATTTCAGACTGAAGCAGCGCTGCGAACCCTTCAGGCGTCGAGCTTTCGATAACGACGCCGAGCGGCTCGAACCTTGCCCGCACCGCGGGTTCGGATAAGGCCCTCACCGTCGCGGCATTCAGCTTGGCGATGATCTCGGGCGGGGTCTTGGCCGGCACGAACAGCCCATACCAGGACGACACGTCAAAGCCGGGCACCCCGGACTCGGCAATTGTCGGCAGGTCCGGCAAGGTCGGGAAACGTTTCAGCGTGGTGACGGCGAGCCCGCGCAGTTGCCCGGAGCGCACGGTTTGCAGTAGCGAGCCGGTCGTGTTGAAAGCCGAATCGACGCGGCCGGCGATCGTGTCGGTAATGGCGCCGGCTCCGGCGCCGCGATAGGGCACGTGGATGAGTTCGATGCCCGCCATGCGCTTGAACAATTCACCGGACAGGTGCGGCGTGGTGCCGATCCCCGGGGAGGAATACGTCACTTTGCCCGGATTGGCCTTGGCGTAGTCGATGAAACCGTGGACGGAGGTCAGCGGCGAGGCCACCGGCACCGCGAGGATGTTGGGAAAGCGGCAGAGCAACGACACCGGCGCGAGATCGGTGACGGAATCGTAGTTGAGCGAAGCATAGAGAAAGCGGTTGATCGCAAGCGGAGGCACGCCGAGCAGCAGCGTGTAGCCGTCAGGCGCGGAGCGCGCGGCGGCCTCGGCGCCGATGTTGCTGCCGGCGCCGGGCCGGTTGTCGACCACGACCTGCTCACCCAGCAGCTCCGACAAACGCGCAGCGATGATGCGGGCCGCCGAGTCGGTGCCGCCACCGGCCGGGAATGGCGCGATCAGCCGAATGGTGCGGTTCGGGTAAGCCTGCGCTTGAACTTTGCGAGGGAGCGCGCTCGATGCTGCAAATGCCGCGCTAAGCTTGATCAGCCGGCGGCGGGTGATCGCTTTTGTCATGGCGCGCGACGCAATTCGCAAATGGCAATCTCGCGGGCGCGCATAATAGCACACACCTAACGAACTTTAGATGTGGTGGATGAACGGGCCGCAAATTCGGTCCGCTACGATCAAGCGACCCCCTCCCGCGTAGTCAAGTCGCCAGTAAACCCGCTACGCGAGGCGCAGGCGCCGAGCGCTAGTAACGTGCGGCGTAGTAGCCGAAATAATTCCGGTCTCCGTAGCCGTAGTACGGCGGATAGCTATAGCTGTAGGCCGGATAGCCGTAGGCGTAAGCGGGAGCGGGAGCGTAGGCGTAGTACGGATAGGCATAATAGGGTCGCGCATATGCGCTTCCGACAACCGCGCCGAGGGCGAAGCCGCCAAGCGCCGGGGCCCACCAGCCGCCTCGCCAGCGGGCATCAGCCGGGGTGGGCGTGGCAATTGCTGCGACTGCGAAGGTGGCGGCTGCGGTGAGAGCGATCAGAGATTTCCTCATGACTGTCACCTCGAAGTTGAAAGGCCTCTGACGCACGAAGGATGACGCGGTCAGAGCTTCCCGTTGGAAAACGCATTCAGGGCGCCAGCGGTTCGACGGGAGATGAGGAAAATTTCTGCAAAAATATCGTAGCCCGCCACAAACCGGCGTCATGACCGGGCAGAAGCGCGTCTGATCGGCACACGCTCTAAACCGCGGTGTCGGGAAGGTCGTCGGGGAACGGTCCGAATCGCTTGCGCAGTCGATCGCGAGGGCCTTCAACGGCCTCGACCAACTCGTAATAGAGGCTCTTGTAAGTGAGGAAGACGACGCCCTCCGCTTTCATCCTGGCAATCGCCGCATCGATCCTTCGCGACGAGGAAAATAAAAGCTCCTCGACGGCGTAGACCTCATAACCAAGCTCGAGCAGGCCAAGGCAGGACTGAAGGACACAGACATCGGTTTCGCAACCCGCCACGATCACTTGCTTTCGCTTCAGGCGCGCGATGTAATTCTCGATGTCTTTTTCTTTCGTCAGGTCGAAGAAATCTTTTTCGAAGACCTTGCCACGCACGTGCTTGTTGATCTCTTCGGGCCAGGAGCCCTTTTTATCGACCGGCCGCTCAAGTGTTATGACGATCGGCACCCGGAAATAACCGAGCAGGCGAGCAAAGTTCTTTGTATTCGTCTTGATCTTGGATCGAAGACGCTCCTCCACCTGCGACAAGAAGAATTCCTGGACATCGATGATCAAGCCCCAGCACTGATCGGCGACAATCCGTTTGGCCTTCGTCGTGTCGGGGTCGCGCGGCGTCAATCTCGTATCTCGACGGCCAAGCCTCTTTGCACAACCGATGACATTTCGGAATACGCGCTCCGCAACGGAGCAAAGACCCTGTGCAACGCGCTCTTGGTGATCAGCATGTCACGCAAAGCGAGATAGTCGATCCCGGTGCCGAGGAAACATGCGACGGCATCGGCGGGCGTTTCCACGATCGGCTCTCCCTTCACGTTGAGGGAGGTGTTGAGCAAGACGGGTACGCCCGTGATCGCGTCGAATTCCTTTAGCAGTCGGTACAGACGCTCGTTCTGGTCTTGTCGAACGGTCTGCACGCGTGCCGTGCCGTCGACGTGCACGATGGCCGGGATTTTCTCCTTCCATTCCGGCCGGACGCGTTTGACGAGCAGCATGAACGGGGATTCCTCATCGCCTTCGAAAATTTCGTTTGCCCTCTCGGCAAGAACGACCGGTGCGAACGGCCGAAAGGCCTGCCTGTGCTTGACCCGATTGTTCAGCTTATCTTTCATGCCGGCCTCACGCGGATCCGCCAGGATGCTGCGATTGCCGAGAGCGCGCGGCCCAAATTCCGAGCGGCCTTGAAACCAAGCAAACACATGGCCTTGGGACAGCAACTTTGCCGTATCGCGGCATATATCCTTGCTTGACGTATTGATCATTTGCAAACGAACGAGCCAGTCATCGGCGGCCGCCCGCGCAACTTGATCCGAGTAGGGAGCACCGAGATAGGCATGCTGCATGACCGATGAGCGTTGTTTTTTCAGAATTGCCAGATAGCCGTAGTAAGCGCAGCCGATCGCCATCCCGTCATCGCCCGCGGCGGGCTGAATCCATATATTCTCGAAGCCCGCTTCCCGCGCGATCCGCCCGTTCGCTACGCAATTGAGCGCCACCCCGCCGGCCATGCACAAATTCTTGGCACCGGTCGCTTCACGCAGCCAGATTGCGCGCTTGAGCAGCAATGTCTCCGCGTCATCTTGAGCCCGCCAGGCAATGTCCTTCCAGTGCTGCATCGACGGGCTAGCTTCCCAGTCCCGCTCCTGCTCCGGCAGGAACGGCTTATCGAAGTCGCTATCCCACGCGGGAACATCCACCTCGTCGCCGTTGATCGCGAGCAATGGCTTTGCGGCACCGGGACGGCCGTACGGCGCCAAGCCCATCACCTCGCCGCACTTGTTCCAGTGCGCGAAAATGTAGATCGAGACCCGGCTGTACAGCGCTCCAAGGCCGGGCATGAAGTAAAACTCGTCGCTGAGAAATCCGCGAACCGGTCTGAGCCAGATCTTTTTCAGCGTTTCAATTCTGGAGCCGTCGAATTTGTAATAGCTCTCCGATTCGCGAGCCAGCGGGTTGACCTTGTCGGTGAGTTGGCGCGGTTCGGTGACGTCGGAACTGTAATTGCCTACTCCGTCCACCACCATCACGACCCCCTCGTTGAAGGGGCACGCGGCAAAGGCGCTGTATGCGTGCGCCAGGTGATGCGATACGGTGACAACCTTGTTCGATTTCGCGAGATAGAGAGGATTGCGCTTCGCTTGAATTCGTTCCTGGTCGTCCATCACTTCGGGCACATATTGCGACACCATGCGCAATTCCAAATCCTCGACCGGCAGGACGTAGCAGTTGCGCACCACCAGATCGACGTCGTCGAGCGAGATGCCTTCAGCGGCAAGACAGTAATCGACCACTTTTTGATAAAAACCGCCGTCGTGCTTCTTGCGCGTTATCCGCTCTTTGTTGATCGCGAACGCGATCTCGCCGTCGCGAAGCAGACAGGCGCTGACGTCGTGGTCATACGCATTTATGCCAAGGACGTAGACGTGGTTTCTCGCCATTCGTTTTCTGCTTCCGGCATGTGCGCTGAGGCGACGTTTGATCCATTGCGGCGAAGAATGCTCATTTCCGGCTTCGACAACAAGGCCGCGCCGCGCTGCGCAGCAGCGCCGTCGCGCAGCGTCGGATTGCGGCAGTTCGACAACGCATCCGGCAATGGCGCTCGCTCAAGTCCGAGAGGTGCGGCGTGTGTTGCCGGTGCGAGCGCCATTATGTCGGGAAAGAAACGTGCGTCAGCGCCGCGGCGCTTGACCCTGGCTGGGCACGGGCCTAACGTTCACGCATTCAGCAAGCCAGGGTGATGTCATGAGGTCAAGTCGCGCTCTGTTGGGCTCCGCGGCTCACGGTCTGGTTCGCGGCTTGGCGGTCGTAGCCCTGGTCGTTGTCTGGTCCTTTAGCCATATCGGGACGTATGCGCTCAGCGTGGTCGGCGTATCGAGCGCCCTCTTGACCACGACCGCGACGCCCGCCGACGCGTATTGGCGCCGTTGGCGGCGACCCTACCGCCGCTGGCGACGTTATCGCCGCTGGCGCTGGTAAGCGGCCGCGCCGTTCCCTTATTTATCGGTCGAGTTGAAACCTGCGGCTTCGCGCGTCGCCAGTAGCCGCGCGTCGCGCGGAATCCGCCGCACTTCTCTAGCGCCCTCGCCTGACGCCGGGCCGGCAGACGATCACGTCAAATCCCGAAGGCAAGCCTGACCAGGTGTAGCCCGGGCGCGGTACGCATCCAGGTGGCACGGGAGCACAGCCGAGAACGGTACATGCAATTTGCGTCCGCGGCTGCGCCTCGGCGCTGCGCCGGGTATACGATTTGGCGTTGACGCCGGTCGAAACCAGAGACGCGATGGCGGCGATGATGAGTGACTTGCGCATGACTCCCGTATCATAGCCGGGGATGAGCGAAGCGTTCTGTCTAGTCGAGAAGCTGATCGAATGAGCACGGACTTTGCTGCTACGTTCGGTCGCTAGTGGCATGCCTAGGCCAATCTCTTGAGTTCTCTCTCCACGGCCTCGGCGGAGTGCCCGACATTCTTCACCGCTTCGGACAGCCGCTCCTTCGATACGCCGAATTTATCGGCCCAGTACTGAACTTCGTGCGGTTCCAGGAGACTGATGCGGCTTCGGTCTTGCGGACCTTCGTTGATGAGATCGTCGGGCATGGTGTCTCTCCGATTTGACGTTCAACGCGGCCGTCCGCGGCGAGTTCCAACGACCGCCTAGCACTATGGCTTCAACGGCGATCAGCTTCGGTCTAACGGACACGCCTCGCAAAGCTCTCGAATTGTTTGCAGCGCGTGATACGCTGCGCTTGCAAAATCCCATTGGGGACCGCCGTGAAACTGACGCGCCGACGGCTTGTGTCTCTGGCGGCGGGCGCTGCCGCCCTCCCGGTCGTCTCGGAGATTGCGAGAGCACAGGTCTATCCGTCGCGCCCCGTGACGATCATCGTGCCGGTGCCGCCCGGCGGCGTCGCCGACCCGATCGCGCGGATCCTTGCCGATCATCTGACGGTCACGCTCGGCCAGCCCGTGGTGGTCGAGAACGTCACCGGCGCGGGCGGCAGCATCGGCGTCGGCCGCGCCGCGCGCGCAGCGCCGGACGGCTACACGCTCAGCATCGGCAATTGGCTGAGTCACGTCGGCGCGAGCGCCGTTTACCCGGTGCAATACGACGTGCTCAAGGATTTCGAGCCGGTATCGCTGCTGACCAACAGTCCGGTCCTCATCACCGCCCGGAAAGATTTTCCGGCGAACGACCTCAAGGAACTGATCGCCTGGCTCAAGGCAAATCCGGACAAGGCGACGGCTGCAACCGTCGGCGCCGGCAGCGCGTCACAAGTGAGCGGCGTCTATTTTCAACGCGCGACCGGCACCCGGTTTCAATTCGTGCCCTATCGCGGCGGCGGCCCGGCCGTGCAGGACGAGGTCGCCGGCCATGTCGACCTGATGTTCAACGAAGGAACGGGCGCGCGGCCTTACGTGCTCAGTCACCAAATCAAGGCCTATGCCGTGTTGGCCAAGAGGCGCTGGTTCGCGGCACCGGACATCCCGACCAGCGAGGAGCTCGGCGTGCCCGGGATCAACATTTCATTCTGGCACGGGCTGTGGGTTCCCAAGGACACGCCGAAGGAGATCGTGGCAAAGCTCAACGCCGCGGTGGTCGAGGCGCTCGCCGACGCGACGGTACGCAAGCGGCTCACCGACATCGGCCAAGAGATATTCCCGCGGGACATGCAAACCCCGGAAGCGCTTTCCGCCTTCCACCAGGCCGAGACCGAAAAATGGTGGCCGGTCATCAAGGCGGCCGGCATCAAAGCTCAATAAGCAGCCCGTAACGAGTTACTGCGGCTCGAGGCCCGAGGCCTTGACGACCTCTTGCGCCTGCGCGCGGTCTTTCCTGATCTCGGCAGCGAATTGTTCCGGCGTGTTGATCGCCGGCACCAGGCTGCGAGCGCTGAGATGCCGTTCGCGAAAGGCGGGATCAGCGACGATCACCGCCACCTCTTTGGCGAGCTTGTCGACGATCGCTCGCGGCGTGCCGGCCGGCATGCCATACCAGCTGCGCGACGGCGGCCCGCTGTAGCCGGTCTCCGCCAGGGTTGGCACCTGCGGGAAATTCGGCGACTTGATGTTGTTGACCATCACAAGCGGCGTCATCGTGCCGGCGCGGATCTGCCCGATGACGTTGCCTTCGCCGATCAAAGCGATCGGCGTCGAGCCGCTCAATACCGCGTTCACCGCCTCGCCGCCGCCTTTGAACGGCACGCGCACCCAGTCGGCGCCCTTCTCCTTCTTCAGCGTCTCCATGTAGAGCGCGAGCGGGACCGAGGCGGTCAGATAATTCAACGTGTCGGGTTTGGCCTTCGACAGCGCGATCAATTCGTCGATGGTCTTGACCTTGAGCTGCGCATTCACCACCAGCGTCTGAATCAGGTGGTAGAGATTGGTGACCGGCTGCAGTCCCTTTTCCGGATCGAACGGCATGCTCTTGAGCAGAAACTGATTGTACGCAATCGGCTCGGCGTTGAGGATGCAAATCGTGTAGCCGTCGGGCGGCGCCTCGGTGCAGGCGCGCGCCCCCACATTCTGCATCCCGCCGGGACGGTTCTCCACGACGATCGGCTGTCCCCAGCGCTTGAGCAATTCGTCGCCGAGCGCGCGCATGAAGATGTCGCTGATCCCGCCGGCGCTGGTGGTGGTCACGGCCTTGATCGGACGCGTCGGGTAATCCTGTGCTTGCGCGGGAGTTGCGAGCGCGATGAGTGCGAAAGCAAGCAGGATTTTCATCATCGCTGTCTCGCTCGCGTCTGTTTTGCTCGAAGCACCTTCCGCATGCTCGGTGCGCTCCCCTCCCCACCGAACCCGGCTCGCCTGAGTACGATGGCTCGCGCGACATCGTCCCCTCCCCCGTAAGCGGGAGAGGGAGCACGCCGAACTTGACGCACGTTCATGCATTCACCCCGCCAAGAGCTGCTTCACCCATCCGCTCGCCTTGCCGAAATCCATCTTGCCGGAATAGCCCTGCTTGAGCGCGGCCATGACCTTGCCCATGTCCTTGATGCCCGTCGCGCTGGTCGCCTTGATCGCTTCGGCGATCGCGGCCTTTGCCTCGGCCTCCGACATCTGCTGGGGAAGATAGGCGCTGATGATCTCGATCTCGTCGCGCTCGCGCGCGGCAAGCTCCGTGCGGCCGGCTTTGTCGTAGAGCTCGACCGCTTCCTGGCGCTGCTTGATCAGCTTCTGCAAGAGGCCGAGGATCTCCTCGTCGGCGAGCACGGCCTTGCCGCGGCCCTGCGCCTCGATGTCGGCGTTCTTGAGCGCGGCATTGACGAGGCGCAGCGTCGACACGCGGCGCTCATCGCGGGCCTTCATCGCGCCTTTGAGGGCGGTGTTGATCTCGTCGCGCAGCACAGCTATGGCCTCTCGCAAAATCGGCGCTCGAGTCGAGTCCCTCGACCGGCGGCGCGGTTCAAGACTTAGGCCTTCGATGAGCGAGAAACAACCGGCCCACCCCGGAAAGGCTCAAGCCGAAGCATCATGGGCGGAGCCGAAGCCGAGCGCGCTCCTCGTGCTCGCCGATGGCACCGTATTCGAAGGTTTTGGCTTCGGCGCAACAGGTCATGCGGTGGGCGAGGTCTGCTTCAACACCGCCATGACCGGCTATCAGGAAATCCTCACCGACCCCTCCTATGCCGGGCAGATCATCACCTTCACCTTCCCGCATATCGGCAATATCGGCACCAACGAGGATGACATCGAGACCGTGAACATGGCGGCGACGCCGGGGGCGCGTGGCGTTGTGCTGCACACCACGATCACGCCGCCGTCGAACTATCGCGCCACGCGCCATCTCGACCTCTGGCTCAAGGCGCGCGGCATCATCGGGCTTGCCGGCATCGACACACGCGCGCTCACCAGCCGCATTCGCGTCAACGGCATGCCCAACGCGGTGATCGCGCACGAGCCCTCGGGCCGCTTCGATCTCCACGCGCTCAAGCAGGAAGCGCGCGCGTGGCCGGGCCTCGTCGGCATGGATCTCGTGCCGATGGTGACCTCGGGGCAGCGCTTCACCTGGGACGAGACGCCGTGGGAGTGGGACAAGGGCTACGGGCGGCAGGGCGATCCGCGCTTTCACGTGGTCGCGATCGACTACGGCATCAAGCGCAACATCCTGCGCCAGCTCGCGGGCAAGGGCTGCAAGGTGACCGTCGTGCCGGCGCAGACGTCGAGCGAGGACATCCTTGCGCTCAAGCCCGACGGCGTTTTCCTCTCTAACGGCCCCGGCGATCCGGCGGCGACCGGAGAGTACGCCGTGCCGGTGATCCGCGACATCATCGCCAAAGGCATTCCGACTTTCGGCATCTGCCTCGGGCATCAGATGCTCGGCATCGCGGTCGGCGCCAAGACGGTGAAAATGCACCAGGGCCACCATGGCGCCAATCATCCGGTGAAGGACCTCGTCACCGGCAAGGTCGAGATCACCTCGATGAACCACGGCTTCGCCGTCGACGGCGCCACCTTGCCGGAAAACGCGACCCAGACCCACGTCTCGCTGTTCGACGGCTCGAACTGCGGCATCGCGCTCAAGGACAAGCCGGTATTCTCGGTGCAGTACCACCCGGAAGCGTCCCCCGGCCCGCGCGACAGCCATTACCTGTTCGAGCGGTTTGTCGAGCTGATGCGGGGGCAGAAGAAGCGCAGCTGATTTGGCGGCGTGCCCTCGGCGCATGCCGTCATCACGGCACCCGCGCGCGTGTTCCTTGTCTTTTCAGGCGGAGGGATAAGGAGGGCCCAAGCTGAAGCCATTTGACCAAAATCCGACGGTACGGTGCCGCGATCTCCTGGCCCTCCTGCTCATGCTGACGGCGCCGACGGTCGGCCGTGCGCAGTCCGCGGCCACCCCACCAACCAATGCCGCAACGGCGCTGATCAAGGCCTATCCGGACTTCCTCGATCGGAGCGAAGGAAACGACCTTGTTTGGAAGGACGGCACGCGCATGCGCATCGACGACGGCAAGGGCGCCAAAAGCCTCGATGCGCTGCTCGATGATCCGGACATCAAGGACATGTTCTTGATGAAATATCCCCTCGGCAAGCAAGGCCTCGCCCCGGCCGTCAATTTCGATCCCGGCCGGATAAGATATGCGCCGTTGCACAAGAAGATGTACGGCGACTGCCGCAGCGGCGATGTCCTGGCAAACGCAGTCGATGTCGTCTGGCTGCCGAGCGACTACGGCAAAAGCCTCAAATTCTCGAAAATCAACGGCGCGGCGGCGGCGCTCCAACGCGTATCGGATGAACTCGATAAGCTGCCGCGGCGGTTTCTAAGCTACCTCAGGCCCAGCCAGGGCACCTACAACTGCCGTCTGGTCGCGGGAACGAATCGCGAGAGCACGCACGGTTTGGGGATCGCCATCGATATTGCAGCCGCGCACTCTCACTATTGGCGCTGGTCGAAGCCCGACGCCGATGGGCGCTTGCTCTACAGAAACGAGATTCCCTGGGAGATCGTCGAGATTTTCGAGAAGCACGGCTTCGTCTGGGGTGGCAAGTGGTACCACTACGACACCATGCATTTCGAATACCGGCCGGAGATCGTGCTTCGCGCCGACTAAGTCGCGTAATGCCGGCTCCGCTTCGCCTATTGCCCTGACGGCGCAAGCAGATCAGCGGCCTGTTTTTCGAGCGCCGAGCGCTCCGCCGGTGACGCGCGCGCAGCCCGATGGAGCAGTTCGGCCGCCTGCTGCTTGCGGGCTTCCCAGTTGGGACCTTGGGCAGCGGCGTCCGCAGCCACGCGCCGAGCAATCTCGGAACGCACCTTTTCGTTTCCCTCGTCCAGGGCTGCGTTCTCGCGATCGAGCAGTTCCTTGCGTCGCGCCTCGAAGGCATCAAGAGCACGCTGCCGTAGCTCCGGTAGCTTTTTTACCGCTTCCTCGGCCGCCTTACTGTTACGATCCTGGAATTCCCTCTTGGTCAGGCGCTCGTTACCGAAATCGATCACCGTGTCGGGAGACAGGGCCAGGAATTGGGCGCGCGTCAATGCCTTGGCGGAGACGGTGGGGCTCGCGGCAGGTGCGGGTTGTTGTGCGTTCGCCGCGCGTGGCGCTGCACTCAACGCCAGCAGTACGGAGACTGAGACAATAAGCGCTGCCCGCATGGCCTCTGCTCCGATCCGACCCGATCGTCGGTAGGGTACGTCTATCGGGCCCGTGACAACGATGTCCGCCCAGTATTCGATCATGGTGCAACTATCGATACGCCATTGTACGCCCTCTTGCGGGATCGACGCTGTGGACCACAAAGGCCGCTCGGTCGCATTAACGCTGCCTCCGAAATAGTCCCACTGGAGCGGCGTGACCGAATCGAGCACCCAGCCGTTGTGCAGGGTTGCGTTAAATGTGTCGTAGCCCGAACCGCCGTTGCCCCAGCCGGAAGAGTGATAACCCTGGAGGCCGGTCGGATTAAGCCCAGTGCCAAAGGGCGGGAAATTGTTGGAGCATTCCAGAGGCCAGTTGGTTTCACCCTGGTCCTGGCATCTGTCGCCCGAACCCGGGCCTATGTCCATCGAGCAGGAAATGCGCTGCCACGGCAGGCTCTGGACGTCGCGGAACGCGGTAAAGTTCGCCGGCCATGGATTGCTCTGGACGCCGCACGAGGCCTCGAGCGTAAATGTGACGGTCTGATCCAGCACGCCGGTAATGAACGGAATCTGGCCGGAGGCGAAGTTATCGCCCCACTGCAGACTTTGCAGCTGCACGTCATGCTGCTGTCCGTTGAAAGCCGTATAGTGCATCACCGCCTTGCCCGGCAGCTTGCCGAAATTCTGCCCCTCGATGATGACCCAGCCGTCGGGTTTGAGTTGCGAGAACAGGAACATCCCGGTGATCTGAGGGCCGTGAACCTGCAGCGCGGCGCTCGCCGTGCCGCTGCAATTGCCCTGGCCGTGCGCCAATGGCGTGTAGGTCCCCGGCTTCGTATACGCATGGTAGACCAGGATGGGAAAATTGCCGGGCAGATGCACTGTCGGTGTACCGTCTCCCAGATCGACGGTGAATACGCCGCATTGGCCCGTCCCGCTCACTCTGATCGTTTCGAGCGCGCATGCATCCACGGGAGACGGATTGAAGGTGAGGCCGGTGATCGTTCCCTGCGCGCGCGCACCGGCAACGTGCAGGACCAGCGCCAACGTGCCTAGGAACGCCGTTGAATATCGGAGGTTCACGGGCACCTCCTCTGCGGCTTAACGTGCGAACCTTCTTCGTTCATCGCAGCCCGGCCGGTTACGCGCAAGTTACGGCGCCGCCACACTGCCGCCAGGGACTCGCATTCGCCCGCTTATCGATTTTTTGCAGCCTAGAATCAATATTCAAAATTGTAGTGTCTGGCCGTCGCCCAACGAATACCGCGAACTTCGATGTATCCGCGCACTTAGAGCAATCGTTTTGAATCACAGCACGGCGTCGTCCCGCCGTGACGGAATTTGATCTCAGCGACGGTTTTTGTTGCAAGCGCACGGCCGCGCTGCGATGTTTCTCAATAAGAAGCCACCAAGTCGCTTCCATTGCTGCTGGAGAATCGTGATGATCACGCGCCGTCAGTTCAATGCGACAGCGTCCGCCGCCTTACTCGTTCCGAGCGTCAGTGCCGTTGGGGCACGCGCCGCGACGTGGCCCACCCGCGCTGTGCGCATCATCGTGCCCTTTGCGGCGGGAGGGCCGACCGATGTGATTGGGCGCATGGTCGGCGAGCGGCTCTCGAAGAGCTGGGGCCAACAGGTCGTCATCGAGAACCGGCCGGGCGGCGGTACCAATATCGCCAACGAGGTGGTCGCGCATTCGGAGCCTGACGGCCATACGATCTTAATGGGCGGGCAGTCGCAGGCGACGACACGAGCTCTCTATCGTTCGCTCAACTACGATCCCGTTGCTGATTTTTCTCCTGTTGCTTTCATCTGCGGCTACTCGTTTTTCATGTTCGTGCCGAACTCGCTTCCCGTGAAGTCCGTGCGCGAGTTCGTCGCCTATGCCAAGGCAAACCCGGGCAAGCTCACGCTCGCCTCACCAGGCACAGGGTCATCCCCGCATCTTTGCGGCGAGCTGTTCAAGCACATGGCCGGAATCGAGATGGTGCATGTGCCGTATCGTGGCGCTGCCCCGGCGATGAACGACCTTATTCCCGGTCGCGTGCATCTCCTCTTCTCCGGCGGCGCCACGCTCGACAATGCGAGATCGGGCCAAGTGCAGGCGCTCGGTTACACCGGCGCCAAGCGCGCCGCCATCGCCCCGGAAGTGCCGACGATCGCCGAGGACGGTGTCCCCGGCTTTAACGTGATCTCCTGGTACGGGTTTTTCGTGCCGGCCAAGACTCCCCGCGAAATCATCATGAAAATGAATGCCGACACGATTGCCGCCCTCGCCGATCCGAACGTGCAGGGGCGTCTGCGGCCGCTCGGCTACGAGAGCAGTCCCGATTCGCCCGAGAAGGTCGGGGGATTTCTCAAAAGCGAAGTCGAACTGTGGACCCGCGTCGTCAAGGAAGCCGGCCTCGCGCCGCTGGACTGACGCCCGGCAGGAGACTGTTGCGAAGCGGGCGGCGATCGCAACCCGCGGCGGCCTGACGCGTTCATAGGGTGGCAACGAAGCCAAGGATGGAAGCCATGGACGTGTCCACGCGATCCGCGGAGCCGCTTGCGTTGATGTTTCGCGACGACGGCTCCATACCCAACAACCCGCGCCTGCCGTTTCTGGTCTATCGCGGCGCCATCGAGCTTGCCGGGAAGGAAAGCCCCGAACGCACCATCGAGAGCACGTTCGGCGCAAACGGCTGGGGCGACATGTGGCGCAACGGCATTTTTCCCTACGTGCACTATCATTCCATGATCCACGAGGCGCTCGGCATCGCGCGCGGACGGGCCAAGGTGCGCTTCGGCGGCGAGGCGGGCGAGGTACTCGAGCTCGCGCCGGGCGATGTCGCGGTGCTGCCGGCCGGCACCGGCCATCAGTGCCTGTGGGCGACGCCCGATCTGTGCGTCATCGGCGCCTATCCGAAGCGCGGAAGCTACGATCTCTGCCGCGGCAGCAAGGCCGAGCATGCCAAGGCCCTGAAAACGATCCCGGAGGTGCCGCTGCCCGACAGCGATCCCGTGCACGGCAAGGCGGGTCCGCTGACCACGCTCTGGCGGGCGGAGCGCCTTGCCCTATAGTCCGCCGGGGCGCCATAGGCGCGCTGGGGACAAAGCGATGGGCGACTGGATCGCCTTCTGGGATTCCGAACACTCGATCTACGTCAATGCGCGCCACCGCGACGTGCATTACCGCACGATCGCTCAGGATATGCGCACGCACCTGCCCGCGGGGGCGACCGTGCTCGATTACGGCTGCGGCGAGGCGCTGCACGCCGAGCTCATCGCCGGTTCGGCGAAGGCACTGATCCTGTGCGAGGCCGCGCCGAAGGTGCGCGCGGCGCTCGCGCGCCGCTTCGCCGGCGACGCCAAGATCAAGGTGTGCGCGCCCGGCGAAATCGGCGCATTGCCCGCACGATCCATCGACGTCGTGGTGCTGCATTCGGTGGCGCAGTATCTGACACCGCAAGAGCTCGATACCCTGCTCGCCACCTTCCACCGCCTGCTGAGCGACAAGGGGCTTCTCATCATCGGCGACGTGATTCCGCCGCACGTCTCCGCCTTGGGCGACGCGATAGCGCTCCTTCGCTTTGCCGCGGCGAACGGCTTTCTCGGCGCCGCGCTCGTCGGGCTCCTTCGCACGCTCCTCTCCGACTATTGGCGGCTGCGCTCCCACCTCGGCCTCACGCGCTATGGCGAGACGGCCATGACCGCCAAGCTCGCCAATGGCGGCTTTTCCGCCCGCCGCGCGGCCAAGAATATCGGCCATAACCCGGCGCGCATGACCTTCATCGCGCAGCCGGTGTGAGGCGACTATTAGCGCTCGTCGGCGCAGGCCTATTCGCGCCGTCATGGCCGGACTTGTTCCGGCCATCCACGTCTTTGCAGTTAGGGAAACAAGACGTGGATGCCCGGCACAAGGCCGGGCATGACGAATGGAGCTGTTGAGCGCGGTGGCGCCGCCCTTCCCTCCCCCCCGATTCTAGTCTAAACAGCGGCCCGCGCGCGGGGACGCAGCCTCTGCGCCGCCGAAGGACGCGCAAACGGCGCGCCCTTTTTTTGTGCCCGCGCCGTCCCAACATATCGCCGAGCGACATGCCCAAGCGGACCGACATCTCCTCGATCCTGATCATCGGCGCGGGGCCGATCGTCATCGGGCAGGCCTGCGAGTTCGATTATTCCGGCACGCAGGCGGTCAAGGCGCTCAAGGTCGAAGGCTATCGGATCGTCCTGGTCAATTCCAATCCGGCGACGATCATGACCGATCCCGATCTTGCCGACGCCACCTATGTCGAGCCGATCACGCCCGAGATCGTCGCCAAGATCATCGAAAAGGAGCGCCACGCGATTCCCGGCGGATTCGCGCTCCTGCCCACCATGGGCGGGCAGACCGCGCTCAATACCGCGCTGTCGCTCAACCGAATGGGGGTGTTGTCGCGCTTCGACGTGACGATGATCGGCGCCACCGCGCAAGCCATCGACAAGGCGGAGGATCGCGAGCTCTTCCGCGAGGCGATGCACCGCATCGGGCTCGAGACGCCGCGTTCCAAGCAGGTCAAGACGCTGATCAACGCGCTCGCCGCGCTCGAAGAGATCGGCCTGCCCGCCATCATCCGCCCCTCGTTCACGCTCGGCGGCACCGGCGGCGGCATCGCCTATACCAAGGCGGAATTCATCGACATCGTCGAGCGCGGCATCGACGCCTCCCCCACCAACGAGGTGCTGATCGAGGAATCGGTGCTGGGGTGGAAAGAGTTCGAGATGGAGGTGGTGCGCGACAAGCGCGACAACTGCATCATCGTCTGCTCGATCGAGAACCTCGATCCGATGGGCGTGCACACCGGCGATTCGATCACGATCGCGCCCGCGCTCACGCTCACCGACAAGGAATACCAGATCATGCGCGATGCCTCGATTGCGGTGTTGCGCGAGATCGGAGTCGAGACCGGCGGCTCGAACGTGCAGTTCGCGGTCAATCCCGCGGATGGGCGGCTGGTGATCATCGAGATGAATCCGCGCGTGTCGCGCTCCTCCGCGCTCGCCTCGAAGGCCACCGGCTTTCCGATCGCCAAGGTCGCGGCCAAGCTCGCCATCGGCTACACGCTCGACGAAATCGCCAACGACATTACCGGCGGCGCGACCCCCGCCTCGTTCGAGCCGACCATCGACTACGTCGTCACCAAGGTCCCGCGTTTCGCCTTCGAGAAGTTTCCCGGCGCCGAGCCCACCCTCACCACCTCGATGAAATCGGTCGGGGAAGCGATGGCGATCGGGCGCACCTTTCAGGAAAGCCTGCAGAAGGCGCTGCGCTCGCTCGAAAACGGATTCACCGGGCTCGACGAAATCACCATCGAAGGACTCGGCCAGGGCGACGACAAGAACGCGGTGCGCGCCGCGCTCGGCACACCCACTCCCGAGCGCATCCTCAAAGTGGCGCAGGCGATGCGGCTCGGTTTCTCCGACCAGGACATCCACGCCTCATGCAAGATCGACCCGTGGTTTCTGGGCGAGATCCGCGGCCTGATCGAAGCCGAGGCGGATATCCGCGCCAAGGGCCTGCCGCAAAGCGCGGGCGCGTTCCGCCGCCTCAAGGCGATGGGATTCTCCGACGCGCGGCTCGCCAAGCTCACCGACGTCCCCGCAGCGACGGTCACGCAGAAACGCCGCGCGCTCGGCGTGCGGCCGGTGTTCAAACGCATCGACAGCTGCGCCGCGGAGTTCGCCTCGCCCACCGCCTACATGTACTCGACCTATGCCGCGCCGTTTGCCGGACCTCCCGTCTGCGAGGCGACACCCTCGGACAAGAACAAGATCGTCATCCTGGGGGGCGGGCCCAACCGTATCGGCCAGGGCATCGAGTTCGATTATTGCTGCTGCCACGCCGCCTTTGCCCTCAAAGAGGTCGGCTACGAGACCATCATGATCAATTGCAATCCGGAGACGGTCTCGACCGACTACGACACCTCCGACCGCCTCTACTTCGAGCCGCTGACCGCCGAGGACGTGCTCGAGATCATCGAGACGGAACGCTGCAACGGACAGCTGCGTGGCGTCATCGTGCAATTCGGCGGCCAGACCCCGCTCAAGCTCGCCGAACCGCTGGAAGCGGCGAAAATCCCCATTCTCGGGACCTCTCCCGATATGATCGATCTGGCCGAGGACCGCGATCGCTTCAAGAAGCTGCTCGACAAGCTCAAGCTGCGGCAGCCGACCAGCGGGGTGGCCACGAGCCCGAAGGAGGCGCGCGCGATCGCCGAGAAGGTCGGCTATCCGATCGTGATCCGCCCCTCCTACGTGCTCGGCGGGCGCGCCATGGAGATCGTTGCCGACGTGGCGCAGCTCGAACGCTACATTGCGCGGCTCGCCGGCGATCTCGACCGCCCCTCCGAGCTCGTGGTGTCGCCCAAGCGCCCGCTGCTGATCGACCGTTATCTCTCCGACGCCATCGAAGTCGACGTCGACTGCCTGGCCGACGGCAAGGACACGATGATCGTCGGCATCATGGAGCATATCGAGGAGGCCGGCATCCATTCCGGCGACAGCGCCTGCTCGTTGCCGCCCCACTCCCTCGCACCGGCTGCCATCGCCGAGCTCGAGCGGCAGACGCGCGCGCTCGCGCGCGCGCTCAAGGTCGGCGGCCTGATGAACGTGCAATACGCCATCAAGAACGGGGACATCTATGTGCTCGAGGTCAATCCGCGCGCCTCGCGCACGGTGCCTTTCGTCGCCAAGGTGATCGGCGTTCCGGTGGCGAAGATCGCGGCCCGCATCATGGCGGGGGAGACGCTCGCGAGCTTCGCGCTGAAGCCGGCGGCGTTCGAGCATATCGGGGTCAAGGAAGCGGTCTTTCCGTTCGCCCGTTTCCCCGGCGTCGATACGCTCCTCGGGCCGGAGATGAAATCAACCGGCGAGGTGATGGGCATCGACAGGAATTTCGCCATCGCTTTCGCCAAGAGCCAGATCGGCGGGGGCTCACGGCTGCCGCGCACCGGCACCGTTTTCGTCTCGGTCCGGGATGCCGACAAGCCCCGGGTGCTGGAGGCCGTTCGCCTTCTGGTCTCGGCCGGATTCCGGATCATCGCTACCTCCGGTACCCAGCGCTACCTGGCCGAACAGGGGCTGCCGGCGGGGCGAATCAACAAGGTGCTGGAAGGCCGTCCCCATATCGTCGACGCCATCGCAAACGGCGAGGTTCAGCTGGTTTTCAACACCACGGAGGGGGCGACCGCCCTGGCCGACAGCCGGTCGCTACGGCGCGCGGCCCTCTTGCATAAAGTGCCGTACTACACCACTCTTTCTGGGGCCGTCGCCGCAGCGCAGGGAATCAAAGCCTATCTCGGGGGCGACTTCGAGGTGCGCGCGTTGCAGAGCTATTTCGGCGGCAAGGCCGCATCCGGGAAACCGGGGCCGGCTGCCTGACGGTACGTGTTTGGGACAGGGTTCGGGTCGCGTGGCCGAACGACGCTTTCGGCCCGCGATCGGAATTATTGTCTCTCGGCTGTAGTCGGAGGTTCGAAGGAACAAATGGACAAGATCCCGATGACGGCGGAGGGCTACGCGGCGCTCGAGCATGAGCTCAAGCACCGCCAGCAAGTCGAGCGGCCGCGGATCATCCAGCAGATTACGGACGCGCGCACTCACGGCGATTTGTCGGAAAATGCCGAATACCACGCCGCCAAGGAGACGCAGTCGCACAACGAGACGCGCATTGCCGAGCTCGAGGACAAGCTCGCGCGCGCCGAGGTGATCGACGTGTCGAAACTCTCGGGCGATACCATCACCTTCGGTGCGACAGTGACGTTGGTCGACGAGGACACCGACAAGAAACAGGTCTGGCAGCTCGTCGGCGAGCCCGAGGCCGATGCCAAGAAGGGCAAGATCTCGATCACGTCGCCGCTCGCGCGCGCGCTGATCGGCAAGGGCAAGGGCACCAGCGTCGAGGTGATGACCCCGAGCGGGGCCAAAGCCTACGAGATCAAGAAGGTCGAGTGGCGCTAGAGCGCTGCTGGGCATCCTGCGTCGCGCGCATCCCGATTGGATTGCGCCATAGGCGCTAGATCAAGGCAATTCTTCCGCCGGTCATGCGCGGGCAGAAGCGCGTAGAAGACGCGCGTGAACGCGCTTATGACCCGCGCATCCATCTTCTTTGTAAGAAGCTTGCGCGAAGAGGGACGAACTCGGGCTTGCCCGAGTTGCGCAGTATAATGTGCCGCAAGTCGGGTAAACCCGACTTGCGGTGTCAAGCCCGGCAATGACGACTTAATTTGAGCCCGCGCTTGCTGAGGGACCGAGCGAATTGGGGGACAGTGCATGAAATTCGGCGTGTTCGACCACATGGACGATGCGGGCGGCCCGCTCGACAAGCTTTACGCCGACCGCCTCGACCTGATCGAAGCCTACGATCGCAGCGGCATCCACGGCTATCATCTTGCCGAGCACCATTCGACGCCGCTCGGCTGCGCCGCTTCGCCGGGGCTGATCCTCGCAGCGCTGACGCAGCGCACCAAGACATTGCGCTTCGGCCCGCTCGTCTACCTTTTGCCGTTCTATCATCCGCTGCGCTTGATTGAGGAAATTTGCATGCTCGATCAGATGAGCGGCGGCCGCCTCGAGCTTGGGATCGGGCGCGGCGTGTCGCCGTTCGAGACCCGCGCTTACGGACTCGACTTCGCGCAGACCGGCGAGATCTATCACGAAGCCTTCCAGCTCATTCTCAAGGGCCTCACCTGCGACGAGCTAACGTTCGAAGGCAAGCACTACCAGTTTCGCAACGTGCCGATGATCCTGCGCCCGCTGCAGCGCCCGCATCCGCCGCTTTGGTATGGAATCACGATCCCCGAGAATGCCGATTGGCCGGCGGCCAACGATGTGAACATCGTGACTATCGCGTTGCGCCCGATGGTGCGCCTCATCCTCGATCGCTACCGCGCCGAGCGCGCCCGGCTCGGCAAGGCGCAAACGCCGTTCATGGGAGCTGCGCGCCACGTGGTGGTGGCCGAGACCGACGAGGCGGCGCTTGCGATCGCGCGGCGCGCCTATCCGCGCTGGCGCAGCAGTTTCCGCTGGCTGTTCGCGCGCCATGGCGCCGAGCCGCGGATCGCGGCGCTTTACCCGCCCACCTTCGACGAGCTTGCCGCAATCGACAATGCCGTCGCCGGATCGCCCCGCACCGTCCGTGATTTCGTCGCCGCGGAGGTCGAGGCGACCGGCAGCAATTACTTCGTATCATGGCTGGCGTTCGGCGACATGACGCACGCGGAATCGCTGCGCTCGCTCGAGCTGTTTGCGCGCGAGGTGATGCCGGCCTTCGCGAGCGCGCGCGCCCAGGCTGCGCAATAAACTCGGGACCAGAGGCACGCGCGAGCGACGAACTCGTTCTTACCCTCCCCCTTGTGGAGAGGGGAGCACAGCAAGTGCGCCGCGTGGGTGTGCGCCCAATACCAAGAAGTCCTTCAGCGCGCCTTCATCTCCATGGGCACCATCGCGGCGTCCTTGGAATTGCGCAGCGTCAGCGACGTCTTGACGTTGCGCACGTGCGGCGCGGCGGTGAGTTCGGCGACGAAGGCTTGGAAGGTCTTGAGGTCGGGCGCCACGCATTTGAGGACGAAATCGATCTCGCCCGACAGCATCCAGCATTCGCGCACCAGCGGTTGGGCGCGCACGAAATCCTCGAACGCCTTGAGGTCGGCTTCCGCTTGGCTCGTCAGGTGCACCATGGCGAAGACCGTCACCTCGTAGCCGAGGAGCTTTTCGTCGAGCAGCGCGCGATAGCCCTTGATGTAACCCGCCCGTTCGAGCGCGCGCACCCGCCGCAGACAGGGGGGAGCCGAGATGCCGACCCGGCGCGCAAGCTCGACATTGGTGATGCGGCCATCCTCCTGCAGCTCCTTTAGAATCTGCTGATCGATGGCATCGAGACGCGCGGGCACGGAAGCTCCGGAGATTCGCTGCGGGTCGCCCCATTGTTAGCAACCGCGCCGGGCAACCGCGAAACATTATTGCTCAGCGGTATCTTGGCACCAGGCTTGTGCGGCCAAAGTTCACAAGCCTGTGGCTCTTGATCTGCGTATCTTGCATAGCTGCCGCGAAGCCATAGATTGTGCAGAGCGTCGATGCGCGTTTCGACCCCCGTTCCCGCCCGCCTGGGAACCGAGCGGATCGTTCCGGCCCGCAAATCGGCGCGCGATTTGCTGCAGGCGCTTTGTTGTCAGCGCACCACGGGGGTCTGTCGTCGATGGGGAAGATGAATCACGCGAAGCTCGGCATCATCGGTTCGGGGGCGGCCGGCTATACCGCCGCGATCTATGCCGCCCGCGCCATGCTGGAGCCGGTGTTGATTCAGGGCATCCAGCCCGGCGGGCAGCTCACCATCACCACCGATGTCGAGAACTATCCCGGCTTCGCCGATGTCATCCAGGGCCCCTGGCTGATGGAGCAGATGCAAAAGCAGGCGGAGCATGTGGGCGCCAGACTCCTCCCCGATCACGTGAGCAAAGTCGATCTCGGCCGGCGGCCGTTCCGGATCGAATGCGATTCCGGCGATCGCTACCTGGCCGACAGCCTCATCGTCGCCACCGGCGCCCAGGCGCGCTGGCTCGAATTGCCGTCAGAGCAGAAATTCAAGGGCTATGGCGTTTCCGCCTGCGCCACCTGCGACGGCTTCTTCTACCGCGGCAAGGAGGTGCTGGTGATCGGCGGCGGCAATACCGCGGTCGAGGAGGCTTTGTTCCTCACCAATTTCGCTTCCACCGTCACGCTCGTGCACCGACGCGACAGCTTCCGCGCGGAGAAGATTCTGCAAGATCGTCTGCTCAAAAATCCGAAGATTTCGGTGATCTGGGACAGCGTGCTGGAAGAGGTCGTCGGCGACGAAAACCCGCTCAAGGTGAAGGGCGTCGTCCTGCGCAACGTCAAGACCGGCGCGCTCACCGAGCGCACCGCCGATGGCGTCTTCATCGCCATCGGTCACACGCCCGCCTCCGAACTGGTCGTCGGGCAGTTGGACATGAAACCTTCCGGCTACATCAAGACCGAGCCGTTCTCGACAGCAACCTCGGTGCCGGGCGTCTTCGCCGCCGGTGATGTCACCGACGACATCTATCGCCAGGCGGTGACCGCTGCCGGCCAAGGCTGCATGGCAGCGCTCGAGGCGGAACGCTTCCTCGCCCTCCAGGGCGAAGCGGAGCCGGCCGTTGCGGCGGAGTAAAGCCCTTGCCGAGTCCGCAGATGACCATGGATTGGGACAAGCTGAAGGTGTTTCACGCCGCCGCGGAAGCGGGCAGCTTCACGCATGCGGGCGAACAGCTGGGGCTGTCGCAATCGGCGGTGTCACGGCAGGTCTCGGCGCTCGAACAGGAACTCGGCGTGTCGCTGTTCCACCGCCATGCGCGCGGTCTCATTCTGACCGAGCAAGGCGAGCTGCTCCACCATACCGCGCATGACGTTTTCATGAAGCTGGAAGCCGCGCGCGCAAAGCTGACCGACAGCCGCGAGCGTCCGAACGGCGAGCTGCGGGTGCAGACGACGCCGGGCATCGGCGTGCATTGGCTCACCCCGCGGCTGGGGGAATTCATCGATCTTTATCCCGACGTCCATGTCACGCTGATCACCACGGACGAGGAACTCGACTTGGCGATGCGCGAGGCGGATGTGGCGATCCGTTTGCGCCTGCCGACGCAGCCCGACTTGATCCAGCGCAAACTGTTCTCGGTGCGCTTCCACGCCTACGCCTCACCCGAATACGTCAAGCGTTTCGGCACGCCGCGCGCGCTCGATGACTTGGACAACCACCGCATCCTGCTGTTGGGCGGCAGCACGGTGCCGATTTATCTCGAGAATCGGCGCTGGCTGACCGAGGTGGGGCGCGACAGCAAGGGCGCGCGCACGCCGACGCTCACCATCAACAACGTGCTCGGCCTGCTGCGCGCGTGCCAGCGCGGCATCGGCGTCGCCTTGCTGCCGGACTATCTGGTCGAGGAGAACGGTGGGCTCGTGCAGCTGTTCGGCGAATCCGACACGATCGCGCTCGATGCCTATTTCGTCTATCCGGAAGAACTCAAAACGGTGGCGCGCGTGCAGGTATTCCGCGATTTCCTGGTCGCGAAAGCGCAGCGCTGGCACTTCTAGACGACAGCTGCGCGACAGGTGATCTCCGTCTGCCTGCCGGTTGTCGCATGGCTGGCATGCAACCCTTTGCGTTGTGTGGGAAAATCACGGCGGCATACTGCGCGCACTGGCGGCAGACGGTTGCCCATCCTCCCAGATTGCAATCGTAGCGTCGTCAGCTGTTCCCCTCTGGAAGGTGATTGTCGGCCCCCGCGCCGACGAACTGCACCGGACCCGCAAGGGTCCGGTTTTTCTGTGCGAGGGGCGAAAGTCCTGCTTCCTCCGCGCATGCGCCGCGGGTGCTTGCGTACCCCCCGCGCGCGCTCTACTTTGTTCCCGTTCGAAAACGCTAGGGAAGGCGACCAATGGCCTGGACAACCCCGACCCTCGTTGAGATCTGCGTCGGCCTGGAGATCAACGGGTATTTGCCGGCCGAGTTCTGATCCGGCCCATTTGCGTCGATCCTGAATGGGGCGATTGACCGCCCGCGTCCTAGGCTCGGCGGCGGGGGGAGGCTTTCCGCAGTGGAATTGTCATTGCCCGACATGCCGTCTGGCATGGGCTGGTGACGGGCGCGTGCGCCCGCGCACGCAGGCAAGCCTTGCCGTCACCGGCGACGGCGAAACTTGGACGTTGATCAACGCCTCCCCCGATCTTCCCCAGCAGATTCGCCAATCGCAGGCGCTGCATCCGCGCGATCGAACGCGCGCAAGCCCTATCAAAGCGGTGCTGCTCACGGGCGCCGAGATCGATCAGGTCGCGGGCTTGCTGAGCTTGCGCGAACGCGAGCCCTTCCTCCTCTGCGCCACCGCCGTCACGCTCGCCGCGCTCGCGGAGAACCCGATCTTCGGCGCGCTAGCGCCGGACGTCGTCACGCGCAAGGCGCTGGTTCCCGCCGCCCCGCTCGTGCTTCCCGGCGGATTGCAGGCGCAACTGTTCACGGTCCCGGGCAAGCTGCCGCTCTACCTCGAAGGGGAGAATCCGGATACCGCGAGCGAGACGGCGGCAAATGTCGGCGTCGAGATTGATGCCGGTCACGCGCGCATGCTCTACATCCCCGGCGCCGCCGCGGTGACCGAAGCGATGATGGCACGGATGAGCGGCGCCGACGTGGTCTTTTTCGACGGCACGCTTTTTCGCGACGACGAGATGATTGCCACCGGAACCGGCGCCAAGACCGGCCGTCGCATGGGGCACATGCCGATCGACGGAGCAGCGGGATCTCTTGCCGCACTCGAGGGCCTCGCCGGGCGGCGCATCTATGTGCATATCAACAACACCAATCCGATCCTGGTCGAGGGTTCGCCCGAGCGCGTGCTGGTGGAGCGCAGCGGATGGGAGGTCGCCGAGGACGGAATGGAGATCGCGCTGTGAGGCCGATGACGCCATCCGAACTCGAGGCGCAACTGCGTGACATCGGCGCGCGACGCTATCATCGCCTGCATCCGTTCCATGTGCTGCTGCACGGCGGTCAATGCACGAAGGGCCAGGTGCAGGCCTGGGCTCTCAATCGTTACTACTACCAGGCGATGATCCCGCGGAAGGACGCGAGCCTGATCGCGCGCTGCGATGATCCGGCGCTGCGCCGCGAGTGGCGGCGCCGCCTCGTCGATCACGATGGCGAGCACGACGGGGATGGAGGCATCGCGCGCTGGCTCAAGCTGACCGACGGGCTCGGGCTCGACCGCGACTACGTCGTTTCGCTGGCCGGCTTGCTTCCCGCGACGCGTTTCGCGGTCGAAGCCTATGTGCACTTCGTGCGCGAGAAGACGCTGCTCGAGGCCGCCGCCTCCTCGCTCACCGAATTGTTTTCGCCGCAGATCATCAGCGAGCGGCTCGAAGGCATGCTCACGAGCTATGATTTCGTCAGCCCCGACACGCTCGCTTATTTCTCCGCGCGCCCGCCGCTGGCGCAGCGCGACTCCGACTTCGCGCTCGACTACGTCAAGCGCCACGCGAAGACGCCGGATGCCCAGCAGGCCGTGCTGAAAGCGCTCGAATTCAAATGCGACGTGCTATGGGCCATGCTGGATGCGCTTTATCATGCCTATGTGGCGCCGAAGCATATTCCGCCCGGCGCCTTCGTGCCGCAGGACAGGAGCGCCGCCTGAGCGATTCGAGCGCCGTCATCCCTGCCGAGGCGCGGCCGCGACTGCCGCGCGGCGTGCGGCTCGTCCACAACGAGGCGCAGGGCGGCTGGGTCCTGCTTGCGCCTGAGCGGGTGTTCAAGGCCGACGCGATCGCGGCCGAGATCATCAGGCGCTGCACCGGCGAGGTCGCTTTCGGCGAGATCGTCGACGACCTCGCGAAGAGCTATGCGGCGCCGCGTGAGAAAATTCTCGCCGATGTGAGCGCGCTGTTGCGCGGCTTGGCCGACAAGCGGCTTCTGGAGTTGTGATAAAGTCACCGACGAGCCTTCGGACCACGCGGCCTTCGCAGGTTCCGCAATGCTGCATAAGCCTCTCGGGCTCCTCGCCGAGCTGACCCATCGCTGTCCGCTCGGCTGCCCGTATTGCTCGAATCCGCTCGCGCTCGATGCAAGGGAAGACGAGCTCGACACCGCGACCTGGCTGCGCGTCTTTCGCGAAGCGGCGGAGCTCGGCGTCCTGCAGGTGCACTTGTCGGGTGGCGAGCCCGGCGCGCGGCGTGACCTCGTCGACATCGCCGCCGGCGCCCGCGCGGCCGGCCTTTACAGCAACCTCATCACTTCCGCCGTGGGCGTCACCGAGAAGACCCTCGGCGCGTTGGCTGAAGCCGGGCTCGACCACGTGCAGATCTCCATCCAAGACAGCGAGGCTCGATCCGCTGACCACATCGCCGGCTACGAGGGGGCATTCGCCAGGAAGCGAGCGCTCGCGGCCGCGGTCGTGCGGCACAAGCTTCCGCTCACCGTCAATGCGGTGGTGCACCGCGCTAATCCCGATAGGATCGGAGAGATGGTGGATCTCGCGCTCGCGCTTGGCGCGAGGCGCATCGAGATCGCGCATGTGCAATATTATGGCTGGGCGCTCAAGAACCGCGCCGCGCTGATGCCATCGCGCGATCAGGTCGAGCGGGCGGCGGCGGCGGTGGCACAGTTGCGCGCCCGCCATCACGGCGGCATCGTCATCGACGCCGTGGTGCCGGACTATTATGCCCGCTATCCCAAGCCGTGCGTCGGCGGCTGGGGCCGTCGCTCCCTCAACGTGACGCCGGCGGGCAAAGTGCTGCCCTGCCACGCCGCCGAGTCGATCGCCGGCCTGCAATTCTGGAACGTGCGCGAGCATTCGCTCGCCGACATCTGGGCGAACTCCCCTGCTTTCGCTGCCTTCCGCGGCACCGCATGGATGAAGGAGCCGTGCGCGAGCTGCCCGCGCCTCGACTTCGGCGGCTGTCGCTGCCAGGCCTTCGCGCTCACCGGTGATGCGAGCGCGACCGATCCGGTGTGCCACCTCGCCCCCGACCACGCGCGGGTCGCAGAGCTTGCCGCGGTGCAGACCGACGCCGCTTACGCCTATCGGCGCATGTGATGCCGGAGGTCATGAGGGATTTTTAGCGGGAGACGAGGAATACCGCGCCTGATCCCTGGTTCATGACAGAGCCTGTGCTATCGTACCTGCCGGCCTAGCGCCGCGACAGGCACTCTCGAGCACGCGAAAGTGCGATCCATTGGAGCAAGCCCATGTCGTTCGACCCCATCACCTCCTCGACCCGCCGAAAATTCCTCGTCGGCTCGGCCGCATTTGCCGCGATTGCGTTCACGCGCGACGCGCATGCGCAGGCCCCGACCGGCCCGTTCAAGCTCGAACCGCTTCCCTACCCCAACAACGCGCTGGAGCCGCATATCGACGCGCGGACCATGGAAATCCACCACGATCGCCACCACGCGGCTTACGTGGCGAACCTCAACAATGCGGTCAAAGATCACTCGAACGTCGCGGCCATGCCGCTGCAGGACATTCTCGCCAAGCTTCCGGAAATGCCCGAGGCGATTCGCACCGCGCTGCGCAACAACGGCGGCGGCCACGCCAATCATACGACGTTCTGGCAGATCATGGGTCCTGGCGGAGGTCAGCCGCAGGGCGATCTCGCCGCGGCGATTACGCGCGACCTCGGCGGCTTGCAGAAGCTGCAGGACGACTTCAACGCCGCAGGCCTGCGCGTGTTCGGCTCAGGCTGGGTGTTCGTCAGCGTCACGCGTGACGGCAAGCTCGCGCTCGAGACGAAGCCCAATCAGGACACGCCTTTGATGGATTCAAAGCGGGTGCTGTTCGGCAACGACGTGTGGGAGCACGCCTACTATCTCATGTACCAGAACCGCCGCGGCGACTACCTCAAGGCGTGGTGGAACGTGGTCAACTGGGGCAAAGTCGGTGAACGCTATGCCGCGGCCAAGGCCGGCACGCTGACGATCTAGGCTGTTCCGCCAATGGGTAGCCATCGATGAAATCAAACAATAACAAAAGAGCAGGTCAGGGAGGATCATCATGACCCACTTCGCGCGCCCGTGCGCTCTCGTACTCGCCGGCACCGTCGGTACGTGGTTTGCGGCCACGCCGCCGGCGGCGGCACAGCAGCAAACTCCGCCGGTGTCGGCTGAGCAGCAAACTTCCCCCCAGCAGGCAGCTCCATTGCCGCCCGGCTCGCCGTTGATCGGCCGACCGGACTCCGATGCCGCAAAGCGGCTCGCGCCGGTCGCGCCGCCGCCGCTCCCGACCGCGGCGGACAAGCTTCCGCTCGACAAGCTCAAAGCGCCGAAGGGTTTTACGATCGAGCTCTATGCGAGCGGCGTCGACAACGCGCGCACCCTTCGCCAGGGCGACAAGGGCACGGTGTTCGTCTCGAGCCGCCTCAAGGACAAGATTCACGCCATCGTCGACAAGGGCGGAACGCGTGAAGTCAAGGTCGTCGCCTCGGGACTCTATCGCCCCAACGGCATCGTGCTGCACAAGGGCACGCTCTATATCGCGGAGCTGTCCCAGATCTCCAAGATCGACAACATCGAAGACAAGCTCGACAATCCGCCGAAACCGACCGCCATCTTCAGCGACCTGCCGAAGGACGAAGGGCACGGGTGGAAATATCTCACCGTCGGACCCGACGAGAAGCTCTATTTCCAGGTCGGCGCGCCCTGCAACATCTGCATGCCGTCCGAGCGGCATGCCAAGATCTATCGCCTCAACTTGGACGGCAGCGGACTCGAAGTTGTTGCGTCCGGCATTCGTCAGATCGTCGGCATGGACTGGCATCCGGTGTCGAAGCAACTCTACTTCACCGAAAACCAACGGGATTGGCTGTCGGAAGACATACCGGAAGACAAGCTCAATCGCGTGACCCAGCCCGGCAAGGACAATTTCGGCTTCCCCTATTGCCACCAGGGCAACATCCCGGACCAGGAGTTCGGATGGGGCCACTCCTGCAATGAATTCACCAAGCCGGTCGCCCTGCTAGGCCCGCATGCGGCCGCTTTGGGGATGCGCTTCTACACCGGCACGATGTTCCCGGCCGCCTACCGCAACCAGATCATCGTCGCGCGGCATGGCTCGTGGAACCGAAGCACCAAGGTCGGAGGTGATCTTGTGGTGGTGAAGCTTAAGCCGGATGGAAGCTTCAGGTCGATGGAGCCGTTCGTCACCGGCTTCATCCAGAACAACAATTATGTCGGGCGGCCGGCCGACGTGATGGTCATGAAGGACGGCTCATTGCTGGTCTCCGACGACTATAACGGCGCGGTCTACCGGGTCAGCTACGGCTCGCAGCGGACGGTTCGTCGCTGACGCTCGTGATCGAGGGCGACGTGTCCGCCCTCGATCCTTTCCGCGGCGTTCGCCCAGTTTTCGGAAGCGACATGCGCAGCCTCGCCATTGGGGCGATCGTCGCCGGTTTGGCTGCGCTGCCGCTCGGCGCGCAACCGCTCGACGCGCGGCTGCCAACTTGCTTCGCCTGCCATGGCGACAAGGGGACGTCGCAACTTCCCGAAACGCCCTCGCTCGGCGCCCAGCCCGCCTTCTACGCGACCGTGCAGATGTTGATGTTCCGTGACCGCCTACGCGTCACCGAACCGATGAATGAGATGACCAAGGGGCTCAGCGACGGCGACTTGCAAAGGGCCGCCGATGTCATTTCGAAATTACCGCCGCCGGTGCCGGTCTCCGGCACCCCCGACGCCGCGCGCATGGAACGAGGCCGCGCGCTGGGGCAACAATATCGCTGCAATTTCTGTCATCAAGCCGACTATGCCGGGCGCGAAAACGTTCCCAGGCTCGCCGGCCAGCGCGAGGATTATCTGCTCAAGGCGTTGCACGGCTATAAGGATAATTCGCGACGCGGCTACGACGCGTCGATGTCCGATGTCGTCTACCCGCTCAAGGACGCGGATTTCGCCGACCTCGCCTACTTCCTCGCGCGGCTGAAGTGACGGGAAACCATCGACGGTGCAGCGAAACCCTCGCCCCGCGCGTCAATGCGCGCCGCCGCGCCGTTTGAGATTGATGTGGATGTTCTTCTCGCGCGTGAAGCTCAACAGTTCCTCGATGCCTTCCTCGCGTCCCACGCCGGATTGCTTGTAGCCGCCGAAGGGCGCGCCCAGGAAATGCTTCGACACCTCGTTGACCCACACGAAGCCCGCCTCGACCGCCGCTGCCACGCGATGGGCGGTGGCAAGATCGTTGGTCCAGATCGAACACGTCAGCCCGTACTCCACCTGATTGACCTGCGCCAACATGTCGTTCTCGCCGCGCCATTTGAAGATCGAGAGAACCGGGCCGAAGATCTCTTCCTTGCCGATGCGCATGTTCATGGTCACGTCGGCAAACACGGTGGGCTCGACGTAGAAGCCCTTGGCGAGATGCGGATCGCTCGGCCGCTTGCCGCCGGCGATGAGCCGGGCGCCGTCCTGCTTGCCGGCTTCGATATAGTTGAGCACGCGATCGTATTGGGCCTTGCTCACGATCGAACCCATGGTCGTTGCCGGATCGGTCGGGATGCCGGGCTTGTAGCGCTTCACCGAATTCCTCACGCGTTCGAGCACCGCGTCGTAGATCTTCTCGTGCACGAAGGCGCGGCTGGTCGAGCCGCAGGATTGGCCGCACCAGGTGAAGTTCATGCCGTCGACGACGGCGGCCGAGACCGCGTCGAGATCGGCGTCGGGGAAAGCAATCAGCGCATTCTTGCCGCCGAGCTCGAGCGTCACCGGCTTGAGCGTATCGGCGGCGGCCTTCATCACCGCGCGGCCGGTCGGCACGCTGCCGATGAGCGCGACCTTGGCGACGTCGGGATGGCTCGCCAGCACCTGGCCGACCTCCTTGCCGCCCGGCACCAGATTCCACACCCCCGGCGGCAGGATGCCGTCAATCAACTCGGCCAGACGCAACGAGGACAGCGGCGCCTGCTCGGGCGGCTTGACCACGATGGTGTTGCCGGCGGCGAGCGGCGCGGCCGACTTTCCCGCAACGAACATGAAGGGATGATTGAACGGAATGATGCGCCCGACCACGCCGAAGGGCTCGCGCACCGAGAAATTGACCGCGTCCGGGCCCATCGGGATCGAGGCCCCCTTCATTTCGGTGACGAGGCCGGCATAGAAGTCGAGCTGGGCGGCGCCCATCTGTGCATCGCGCACCATCTCGGCGTAAGGGTTGCCGCAGTCGGCGGCATCGATCATGGCAAGCTCATCGCCGTTTTCGCGCAACACGTCGGCGATCGCGCGCAGCATCTTCGCTCGTTCGAGCGGCGGCACGCGCCGCCACTCGCGAAACGCGGCCTTGGCGGCGACGATGGCCGCCTCCGCGTCGGCGGCCGAGCCGTCGACCACCTTGCCCAGCGGTTCGCCCGTTCCCGGGCTGATGCTTTCGACGTAATGCGCCGATTTCGGCTTCTGCCACTGACCGGCGTAATAGGGATCACGATGCGACGGCAGACGGGGAGCGAGCGGCTGCGGCCTCGCCGCTGATGCAACTGCAACCATTGGTCACCTCCAACGCAGGAGCGAGCAGTCAGGATCGTTTGATGTCGTCGAGACCGCCGAAGCGGCCGATCAGCGTGTTGGCGCCGATGGCGATCACGAACAGAATGATCAACAGCGCATACATCTGCGGCATGTTGAAGATGCTGTAAGCCTGTATCACCAGGAAGCCGATGCCGCGGTTGGAGAGCTTCGTCTCCGCCAGCAGCGTGCCGATCAGCGCCACGCCGAGGCCAATCCGCACGCCGTTGATCACCGGATGGCGCATGGCCGGCAGATAGATCTTCATGATCATCTGCCAGGCGTTGGCGCGGAAGCTCTTGCCCACGCGGATCAGAACCTTGTCGATCTCGCGCATGCCGCCGGCGACATTGAGCGCAACCGGAAAGAAGCAGGAGATCGCACCCATCGCCACCTTCGATCCAGGGCCTACGCCGAACCACATGATCATGATGGGGAAGAAGATGATCTTGGGGCAGGGACCGAGATAGTAAAGATAAGCCTCGTAGGCGCGCGCCAAGAATTTGCTGCCGCCTAGCAATAGTCCGACCGCGAGCCCGCTCAAGCCGCCGATCAGCAAGGCAATCCCGATTTCGTAGGCCGTCGTGCCGAGGTGGAAGTAGAAGGTCGGGTCGCTCAGCGTCGCATAGAGCGCCCGGCCGATCGCGCCGAGCGAGGGAACCACGTCCCGGTAGAGCCATCCCGACGCGGAGACGGCTTCCCAGATCAACACCACCGCCACGATGATCGCGATGCGCAGCGCGGTCACCGGACGCAGCCAAAACGATCTTGCCGCTGGCAGGGTCAATCTACCGGTCTCAGCCATCGCTCGAGCCTCTCCGTGAGGATGAACACGCAAATACTGACCAGGATCACGAAACATATCGCAGCGTAGGTGCCCGCAAGATCGTAGCGCTCGGCAAGCTCGTTGATAAGCTGCCCGAGGCCGCCGAAATTGATTAAGAATTCGACGCCCACAATGTTAATGAGCGCGAAGATCAAACCGAGCCGCAGGCCCACGAAGATGGTCGGCAGCGCGGCGGGAAACAGGATCTTCCAGAATTGCTGCGACGGGGTCAGATTGAAGCTCTTGCCCACGTTGATCAGCACGCGCCGCGTTGCCATCAGACCTTCGAGGGTCTTGAGGATGACGGGAGCAAGACCGGCGGTGAAGCCCATCATGACGATGGTCATGGCGCTCCTGCCGAAGATCACGAGATAGAGCGGATACATCAGCACCAGCGGCGCGGCTGCGACCGCCGCCACCCAGGTCTCGGTGGCGAGCCGCAGCAGATGATAGCGGTAGAGCACGACCCCGCCGGCGATGCCGAAAATGGCCACCAGGATGCTCGCCGCGAAGGCCTCGCCGGCGGTGAGCAGAAACCGCTGCAGCACGTGCTCCTCGACGATCACGCGGGGAAACGCGGCGATGATGTCGGAGGGCATCGGCACGATGAAGCGATTGATCATGCCGACGCGAATGAGCAACTCGACAAGCGCGATGAAAGCGACGAACGAGCCGATGCCAAGCGCGGCCGGAAAATATCTGTTGTTGGCAAACGTCGTGGTCATCGCGTCTCGGTTTCGCGCAGTTTCCTGCTCTCCTCGTCGTCGAGCCCGCGGCTTGCTTCCTCCCGCAGATCGCTCCAGATCTGCGCCACGTAGCGCCCGAACGCCTCGCTCGAGACGATTTCGGAGCTGCGCGGACGGGGCAGAGCAATCTCGACGACACGCTTCACCTTGCCGGGACGATAGGTCATCACCACGATGCGGTCGGAGAGCTGCACCGCCTCGGTGATATTGTGGGTGATCAGCAGGGTGGTTTGCTTGAGCTGCTGCTGGATCTGCAGCACCTTGTCGCCGAGGAGGAGCCGGGTCTGCTCGTCGAGGGCCGCGAACGGTTCGTCCATCAGCAGGATCTTCGGTTGCGCCGCCAGCGTGCGCGCCATCGACACGCGCTGCCGCATGCCGCCCGACAGCTCTGCGGGATAGCGCCGCTCGAAACCTTCGAGGCCGACGAGTTTCACGAACTGCCGCGCCCTCTCGTAGCGCTGGGCTTTCGGCAAACCCGCGATTTCGAGCGGGAACGCCACGTTGTCGATCACGTTGCGCCAGGGGAAGGTGGACTCCTCCTGGAAGATCATGCCGATCGCTCGGTGCGGCCCGCGCACCCGTTCGCCCGCCACCTTGACCGTGCCGTCGTAGCCATCGAGCAGGCCGCCGATGACGTTGAACAAAGTCGATTTGCCGCAGCCGGAAGGACCAATCACGCCGACGAATTCCCCCGGCGCGACGCTGAGCGAAACGTGATCGATCGCGGTGAGAACGCCGTCCGGAGTCTGGAAGCGCTTGACAATGTCATCGACGACCAGAATGGGGTCGCCGGCCGCGATCTTCGGCGCACCCGCATCGATCCGCTCGAATGGCACGGCAGCCATTTGTCGGCCCCCTTCGGCCCCTCCATGCTTGCGCGGCAAGCCGAGGCGCCGGCTATAGCACATGACGGCCCTCGCAAGCTGCTGACGCGTGGCCGCACCGCGTTCGTCGCGGCGCCGCGCTTCAGGCCAACTCCGCCTGGAATGGCCGTCCGGCGCGCCGGCACCAATTCTCCCACGCCCGATTGATGCCGTAGGGGCCCGTGCGCTCCGCAACCTTGTTCACCTCCCCGGGGGTGAGGAATTTCACCTCGCCCATGTCCATAGCCTGCTTCTGCAGCCGCGCATTGACCTCGAGATAGACGGAAGCAAAGACCGCCTGGCGAATATCCCTGCCTGCCACGGTTGCGCCGTGGCCGCGCATCAGCGCGGTCGCACCCGCGCCGATGTGCTTTGCCAGATCGCGGCCCATATCCATGTTCTCGACCAGCAATGCGGTGTCGCCGAAATGGTCATGGGAATCCCACACCGGGACTTCCTGGCCGATCGACGCTCCCATGTGGAAAATCGGCTTGATCTTCTTGCCGGTTACTCCGAACGGGATAACGCTTTCGCTGTGATTGTGCACGACCGACATGACGTCGGGCCGCGCCTCGTACAGCGCGCCGTGGATGAACCGCTCGAGATACGGCATGCGACCGCGGGGGTCGACCGCACTGCCGTCGAGCGTGAACTCCATGATGTCGCCGCTCTCGATGCAGTCGGGCGCGCGTGAACGCGACAGCAGATAGCGTTGGGGATTGTCCGGATGGCGCACGCTGACGTGGCCGAAGGAGTCCACCACGCCTTCTCGCGCGAGAATGCGATTCGCGGTAACGAGTTCTTCGATCACGTGATCAAGCTTGGGCATGTCTCTCCTCGCGCTCCGTGACTTGCTTTCCTTCAACGTACAGGCCGATCCGGGACGGGGCAATTCGCTCAGCGAGTTCGCCACGATCTCGGCGAGGCTCCCTATTGAACTTTTCACGCGGGCCGCTAAAGCACTTGTCTCCTCTGCGCGTCGTCCGGTCATGGCAGAAAATCCCATTCCCGTCTGCGCGACTGCCGATGTCCCGCCCGGCAGCGTCAAGAGCTTCGAGGTGGGGGGCGAGCGTGTCGCCGTCTACAATATCGACGGGACCTTCTACGCCACCGAGGCCTATTGCACCCACGCCATGGCCGACCTGGGCGATGGGATTCTGGAAGGCGACGTCATCGAGTGCAGCCTGCATTTCGGCGCGTTTCACGTGCCGAGCGGCAAGGTCGTGCAGCCGCCCTGCTGCACCGACCTCAAGACCTTCCGGACCGAGGTGAAGAATGGGCAGGTCTATGTGGATCTCTCGACGCCGGCAGGAACGGCTTCCTGAGCCGGGGCCGGGGCCGGGGCGGCGGCCGAGGCGAGGCGACGCTTCAGCCTTTTTGGCTCGCGCGGCGGACCCATCAACACCGGCTGGAACAGCACCGCTGCCGCCATTGTCGTGACGAGCGCCAGCGCCATCAGCTTGCCCATGCTGGACGTGCCGGGGTGGCTCGATAGCCACAGGCTGCCGAACGCGGTCGCGGTGGTGAGCGCGCTGAACATCACTGCGCGCGTCAGGCTCGACTGCAAAAGGCCGGTTTGGCCGGCCCGCCAGGCCATAATGTAGTAGATCTTGAAGGCCACTCCGACGCCGAGCAGCAAGGGCAAGGCAATGATGTTGGCGAAGTTGAGCTTCATCCCGAACAGGACCATCAGCTCCATCGTCACCACGCCGGCCATCAGCAGCGGGATGAGGGTAAGAAGAACGTCGCCAAAGCGACGCAACACAAGCCAGAGCAGAATGGTGATCGAGCCAAGCGCCCAGAAGCCGGCTTCGTAGAATGCGCGGACGACCGTGCGGCCCGACAGGAGAATTGCAACCGGCCCGCCGGTGGCATTCGGTTCGACCGCGAGCACCGCGCGGGCGAACTGACGTAACGTTTCGTTGTCGGTCGGATCGCCTTTGGGCAGGATCTCCACCTTGTAGCGCCCGTCTTGCGTGACCCACTCGCGCGCGATCTCCGGCGGGAGCGTCTCGAGCGTGACCGGCTGCGCCTGCAGGTAGTTTCGCAACTCATCGAGCGCCGTGTTGAGCGAGGGGATCATGGCAGCCTGCGCGCGCCCCCGCAGGGCTTCATCGCCGCTGGCGAGCGTGGCGAGATCCTCCGACAGCCGCTTGGCGGCCTCCGCGCCGCGCCCGGTTTGGCTTCCCGCCGCTTGCTTCAAAGCGCCGACCGCGGACTTTAGCGCGGCCACGTTATCGGCGTCAGTCGGCGGTTTCTTGTTAGGGTCGGGCCGCAACACCGGATCGAGCACGGTCGCGAGCTGGCGGATGGCGGCAAGCTTGGGCTGCTGGTCGTCGGGAATGAAACTCTCGATGGTCTTGACGCTCGATACTTCGGCCAGCTTGGAGAGCTTCTCCATGTCGGCTTGGGCCGCTTCCTTGTTCGGCGCCAGCACGAAAATCGAGCTCGCCCCAATGTTGGGATCGCTTCGCAGCTCCAGGAACGTCGCGACGGATTCGGACTGAGGGTTTCTCAGATTGAGCGGATTGAAGTCGAACTGCAGCCAGTGCAGCAGCGGAAGGCCGGCAGCAACGACGAGGCCCGTACCGACGATAATCGCAATTCGATGTCGCTCCATGAAGCGGTCGACCGGAGCCAGGCTTTTGAAGCCCATTTCTTCCGGTTCGCCCGGCGGCCGCAACACGGTCAACAGCGCTGGAATGACCGTGATGCTCGTCAGGAATGCGACGATCATGCCGAGGCCGGCAAGCAAGCCCAGCTCCGATAGCCCTTTGTAGTCAGTCGGAAGAAAGGACAGGAAGCCGGCCGCGGTTGCCGCGGCGGCTAGCGTCAGCGGCGCTCCCACATAGCGCGCGGTGTTGACCAACGCCGTATGCAGATCATCCACCTCGTGACGTTCGGCGCGATAGCGCACGCTGAACTGAATGCCGAAGTCGACGCCAAGCCCGATGAACAGCACCGCGAAAGCGATCGAAATCAGGTTGAGCGCGCCGACGAGGGCGAGCCCAATCGCCGCGGTAATGGAAAGGCCTACGACCAAACTGATGGCGACGGCGGAAATGATGCGAAACGAGCGCAAAGCGAGCCAGAGAATGGTCAACACCACCACGACGGTCACGGTCGTGTTGACATACGCCCCTTCTTCCAAGGTGGCATATTCCTCGTCCGCGATCGCGACCGGTCCGGTCAGCCGCACCGTCGCACGGTATTTCGTGCCGAACTCCAAATCCGAGGCCGCTTGCCGAATGGCATCGGTCGCCGCCTTCCCCGGCATCAGCGCGGCGTAGTCGAGCACCGGCCGGATCTCGACGAAGCGGCGCCGCTCATCCGGTTTCGGCGGTCGGCCGTTGAGCATCGCGCGCCAGGAGAAGCTCGCGAAACGTCCGGCGATGGCCTCGTCGAGCGTGTCCGAGACCATGTTCAAGGTGCCGGAGAGATCGTCGAGCGTGTAATGGTTCATACGCGCGCCGATCAATCCGTAATTAAGCACGGTGGTCAGGCCGCGCAGACTGGAATCCTGTGCCAGCGTTTGGATCAGCGGCTTGGCTTCACCGAGCTTCTTGGTGAGGGCGACCACCTCCTGCGTGGGCAAGAACAAAAGTCCGTTCTTTTGGAAGAAGGGTCCTCCCCCCGCCTCCACAAACGAGCGGAAAAGGTCCTTCTGGCCGGCCAGCTTCTCGATCAGGGCCGTCGTCGCTTGGCTCACCAATTCCGATGTCGGGGCATCGATGACCGCGAGTATGCTCTCTTCTTTTGGCGGGAACGATTTTTCGAACGCCACCTCGCGTTGGCGCCATGGCAGGTCCTTGGAAATCAGCTTGTTGACGTCGGCGTCGATGGCGAAATGAGCAGCCGCATAGATGGCGGTGGCAACGCCCAAAACCGCTGCAATGGCTATGATTTGCGCCGCGTAGCGGGTGCAATAATTGACAATACTAACGATCGCCTGCTGCAGCATGCCTAGTCCTGGGGGCTATGCGATTGGGGTCCGATCAGAAGACATAGGTCGGTCTGGCCGGCGGCATAACAGGCAATTCAGTGCGTTGACAACGACTAAAGGTTGCACAGGAACACTGCCAGAACATCGATCAAGTCGAGTTAACCCGCCAAGCGACGTCAAGTTCGCAGGGGCGGCGAAGGGTCACGCAACCGCAAATTCATAAGCATTTTGGGCTGTGCCTGCCCGAACCGATGTGGGAAAATGTCGGAATCATGCCTGTTACGCCGATCCCCCCTGCCGCACAAACGCGTCCTGCGCAAGCAGTTCGTGATCGCACCCGCGAGGCCGAGGCCGTCCGCGCCGAACCCCGAGCCGTTCGCAAAGGTGCGCCGGGCGCGTCCGCGGGCGACAAGCAGCCGCGCAGGGCGATCAAGGTCATTCTCGCGCAGCCTCGAGGATTTTGTGCAGGCGTCGTGCGCGCCATCGAGATCGTCGAGCGGGCGCTCGAGAAGTACGGCCCGCCGGTTTACGTGCGCCACGAGATCGTTCACAACAAATTCGTGGTCGATAGCCTTAGGGCCAAGGGCGCCATATTCGTCGAGGAACTCTCGGAGGTGCCGCAGGGCGCGGTGACCATCTTCAGCGCCCATGGCGTCGCCAAAAGCGTGGTGAACGAGGCAGCCGGACGTCAGCTGCCGGTGCTCGACGCCACCTGCCCGCTGGTGACCAAGGTGCACAACCAGGGCAAGCGCTACGTGGCCCAAGGCCGCGTGCTCATCCTCGTCGGCCATGCCGGGCACCCGGAGGTCGAGGGCACGCTCGGCCAGATCGACGGGCCCGTGGTGCTGGTGCAGAGTGAACAGGACGTCGAAGCCCTGGATATTCCCCCCGATACGCCTGTCGCCTATGTCACGCAGACCACGCTGAGCGTCGACGACACTCGCGGGATCATTGCGGCGCTCGAACGGCGCTATAACAACATCGTCGGGCCGGAGATCAGAGACATCTGCTACGCCACCCAAAACCGGCAGTCGGCGGTGCGGGAACTCAGTCATCACGTCGATGTGATTCTCGTCGTCGGCGCCAAGAATAGTTCCAATTCCAATCGGCTGCGCGAGATCGGCGCCGAGGCCGGCATTGCGAGCTATCTCATTGCCGACGGCAGCGAGCTTGCGCCGGAATGGGTCCAGGACGCGAAAACGATCGGGATCACCGCCGGCGCGTCCGCGCCGGAGGTCCTGGTCGAGGACGTCATCAACACGTTGCGCAAGCTGGGCGAGGTCGAAGTCTCGACTCTCCCCGGCCGGCAAGAGCATATTGAGTTCCGATTACCCCGCGAACTGGCGACGGGCTGAGGCGTTGACCAACAGCTCTGAAGCGGCAAACAGGAAGACAGAAAGAATGCAAATCCCGTTTTTCAAGGAAATGCGCATTGGCGCCTACATCCTCAAGCAGAAACTGTCGGGGCGTAAACGCTACCCGCTCGTGCTCATGCTGGAGCCGCTGTTTCGCTGCAACCTCGCTTGCGTCGGCTGCGGCAAGATCGACTATCCCGATCCGATCCTCAACCGCCGGCTGACGGTCAAGCAGTGCCTCGACGCCGCCGACGAATGCGGCGCGCCGATGGTGGCCATTCCCGGGGGCGAGCCGCTGATCCATCGCGAGATCGGCGAGATCGTGAAGGGCCTGGTCGCCAAGAAGAAGTTCGTCTCGCTCTGCACGAATGCACTGCTCCTGGAGAAGAAGCTGCATCTGTTCGAGCCCTCGCCCTATCTCTTCTTCTCCATTCATCTCGACGGACTGCGCGAGCATCACGACAAGTCCGTTTGTCAGCCGGGCGTATTCGACCGAGCCATATCCGCCATCAAGGCCGCCAAGGCCAAGGGCTTCACCGTCAATGTCAACGCCACGATCTTTGACGGCCATCCGGCCGAAGCCGTCGCAGCCTTCCTCGATTACGCCAAGGAACTCGGCGTCGGCGTGTCGATCTCACCCGGCTACGCCTATGAGCGCGCGCCGGACCAGGAGCATTTCCTCAGCCGCAGAAAGACCAAGGAATTGTTCCGCAAAGTCTTCAGCATGGGTCGGGGCAAGAAATGGAATTTCATCCATTCGAACCTCTTCCTCGACTTTCTCGCTGGCAACCAGACCTATCACTGCACCCCGTGGGGCATGCCGACGCGCAACATTTTCGGTTGGCAGAAGCCCTGCTACCTGCTGGGCGAAGGCTACGCCAGGACATTCCGCGAATTGATGGAGACCACCGATTGGGATTCCTACGGCACCGGCAAGTACGAGAAGTGCGCGAACTGCATGGCCCATTGCGGCTATGAGCCGACCGCGGCCGAGGCGACGATCTCGCAGCCCTTACAGGCGCTGAAGGTGGCTCTATTCGGCCCGCGCACCCAAGGGCCGATGGCGCCGGAAATTCCCCTGGAGGGCCAGCGCGCGGCTGAATTCGTGTTCTCGCGCCACGTCGAGCACGAACTCGCGGCCATCCAAGAAACCGAGAAGAAGCGGGCCGCCGTCACGCCGATGGAGGCGGCCGAGTAAGGGGCCTTCACTTACGCCGTCCGCAATAAGGGAATAGCTTCGCTGCCGAACAGTTCGTGAGCCTGGGCGACTTCGTCGACCGGTGCGCTCCAGTTGAGCACCGTGAGAAAATGTCCGGCACCGACGGCTCGGCACTGTTCGATGATGTTTTGCGCAACGTCCTTCGATGTGCCGGTGATGAATTCGTCGTCGCTAAGCGTGAACCCGCCGGAGGGCGCCGGCGCGTCAGGCACATTTGCGCTTAGGCGTTCGTCCTCGGCCACAAAGCTTTTCAAGCGATCGGCAACAGCCTTCGCATAGAGACGTGCTTGGTCGTGCGTCGGCGCAACAGTTACACGCCGCCGTAGCGCAAAGTATTCGGGGCCCGCGTGAAAGCCGGCGGCGTCCGCTTCCTCGCGATAGGCGTCGAAGATTCGCTTGATCAATTGCGTGGAATTGAAACCGGTACTGATCTTTATCCGCCGTCGAGCGGCCCGCCTTGCCGACTCTGCGCTGACGACGGTCGTCCATCGCGGCGGAGACGGTTGCTGCAACGGCCGCGGCAGAAGCCGAAGATCGGAAAACGAGAAATACTTGCCGCGGTGGGAAACAACGCGATTGGCCAAGGCAGCATCGATCACCGTGACAATTTCGTCGTTGCGCTCGCGAGCCTCGGCCATCGTGATGTTCAGACGAGCGAGCTCCTGCGGCACGCCGATCGCGGTGCCGATCTCCAGCCGGCCGCCGGTCAAGTGGTCCAACATGCCGATTTCCTCCACTACCCGCGCCGGATGGTAGTAAGGCAGCACGACCCCCATAACTCCGAGACGAAGCTTCTTCGTTCGGGAGGCGAGCGCGGCGATCAGCAGATTCGGCGAGGCGGAGTAGGAGCGGCCGAAGTGATGCTCGCTGAAAAATATGCCTTCGAAGCCGAGCGCCTCGTCACGCACCCACAGATCGAGGTAGCGCGCGAAGAGTGCCGCCACATCGCGAGCATCCGGTTCTACGCTTGGACCGCCCAGTTCGGGCAAGAATTCAAAGAGCCAGGGTTTGATCATGTCGCTCCCGATGCGCGCTCACAGTTCTCTGCTTATTTCATTCGCAATGATCTGCGCTGCGCGGCGTAGCGCCTCACGAAAGTCGGCATCCCGGCTACGCGTAAAACGGGCGGTCGGCACCGCTAAATTGATGGCGCCGTGAATTTTCGCTTCACTGCGCACGGCAGTGGCGATGGCCGTAATTCCCAGCGTGAACTCTTCGCGGGAATAGGCGAAGCCTGTCGCTTTGACCTTCCCAATCTCTTTTTTCAGACGGCTCTTGGACCGGACTGTATGCGGCGTCACAGGCGCGAACGTCACGCGAGCCAGATATTGGCTTAGCTCCTCCGGACGTAGCTCCGACAGCATGATCTTGCCCGCAGAAACGGCATAGAGAGGCGCATTCATGCCGGCCTTCATGGTGTACGACAGCGCCTGCGTACTAATTGCGGAAGCGACCACCTCTACCGAGTCCCCACGTCGGACATAGAAGCCGCAAGTTTCGCTGACCTCCAGGCTGAGCTGGTGCAGCAGCGGCGTCACCCGATCGCGCAAAGACGGCCTTTGGACCTTCCTTGCGATCTCAACGACCTCCGCTCCAAGGCGGTACCGCTCGGTCTTCGGATCACGCTCCAGGAAGTTCCGCGACAGCAAGTTTGTGAGCAGATGAAACAAGCTGCTGCGAGGAATGCTTAAGCTCGTCAACAATTGCGAAAACGACGGCGGCTCGGAACAACCGGCCACATACTCGAGGATGTCGAGTCCACGGTCGAGCGACTTGACAGCTGAGGTCGCGTTTAGTTTCATAATATGGATAAGTTCAACCTATTGAACCTATACCCCAGCCCAACTCTCGTTGCAAGCGGCTGGCGCGCAGCTGAAACGCGCCAACCTAAAGCGGACGTCACCGCGGTCGAGGGCTAAGCAAGCGCCAGGCTCCGACGACAATTGCGACGGCATCTCGTCCCCAGCAACGTCGAAGAGAGCCTCTTGGACCGCCTCAAATGCGAGGACGCAATCGCGGTCGCCGCGGGAGCTGAGCAAGCAAACTCACATCCCGTACGACACCGCGCGCGCATTGGCGTTTTTGAGGTTGCGATAGCGCGCGAGCGCCCACAGTGGGAAGAACTTCGAATAGCCGTGGTAGCGAAGGTAGAATACGCGGGGGAAGCCGGTTGCCGTGTAGCACGGCTCGTTCCAGAAGCCATCCTTGCCTTGCGTGCGCAGCAAATAGTCGATGCCACGTTTGACCGCAGGATGGTCGCCCTCCCCTGCCGCCATCAAGCCGAGCAACGCCCAAGCCGTTTGTGACGCCGTGCTCGGCGCGCCCCCGTGCCCGCGGTAATCGAGCTTGTAGCTCGTGCCATCCTCTCCCCAGCCGCCGTCGGAATTTTGGATCGTGACGAGCCATGCGACCGCCTTGCGGAATTCGGCTGAGGCATGGTCGACGCCGGCGGCATTGAGAGCAGATAGCACCGACCAGGTGCCGTAGATGTAGTTCATGCCCCAGCGACCGTACCAACTTCCTTCATCCATTTGCGTGCGGCGCAAATAATCGAGGGCGCGTGCGACAGCCGCGCTGTTTGGCGCTGTCTCGTCGATCTGCGCCAGCATGGAAACACAACGCGCCGTCACATCCTCCGTCGGCGGGTCGAGCAAGGCGCCGTGGTCGGCGAACGGGATATTATTGAGATAGTAGTATTCGTTGTCTGCATCGAACGCGCCCCAAGCGCCATTCTCGCTCTGCATCCCCACGATCCATTCGCGTGCCGCAGCGATCGGGGCACTATAGTCGCTTCCCGTGCTCGAGCACTGTGCGCGGTCCATCGCCATCACCACCACCGCCGTGTCGTCGACATCGGGATAGTGTGGATTGGCGTACTGGAACGCCCAGCCGCCCGGGTGGACATCGGGCCGGCGCGCGGTCCAATCGCCTTTGACGTCGAGCACCTGCCTCGGCGTCATCCAGTCGAGACCTTTGTGGACTTGCGCAACGGCACGATCCCCCCCTGTCTCGAGCAGGCTATGACAGGTGAGCGCGGTGTCCCAAATCGGCGAAACGCAAGGCTGGCAATAGGCCTCGCGCTCGTGCACCGCGAGGAGCTTCTCGATGGATCGACGCGCGGTCGCGCGTTGGGGATGATGCTCCGGATAACCGAGCGCGTCGAACATCATCACGCTATTCGCCATCGCCGGAAAAATCGCGCCCAAGCCATCTTCGCCGTTGAGACGCTCCGTCACCCAAGCGACCGCGCGGTCGCTCGCGCGCTGCCGCAAGCGACGTGGGAACATCGGAACAATGCAACGTAATGCGGCATCGACGCCGCGGAAGAACCAAAACCACGTCGCCTTCTGCTGTGGCGCCTTCGGCGCGAGACGTATCGTGTGCGGCGGCTCGAGGAAGAGCTCGTCGATGGCGATTCCTTTTGGATTGCGCGCGCGCGGCCGCAGCGCCATCAGTACTAGGAGGGGCACGATGACGGTGCGGCTCCAGTAGGACATCTTGTCGAGGTGGAAGGGAAACCACCGCGGCAACAGCACGATCTCGAGCGGCATCATCGGGACGGCCCGCCAGGAAATAAATCCGAACAATGCCAGCATCACTCGCGTGAACACATTCGAGCGCGCCGCACCACCGTGCGCGCGGATCGCCGCACGGGCGCGGACCATGTGCGGGGCATCGACACCGTCGCCGATCATCTTGAGCGCGAAATAGGCTTTCACGCTCGCGCTCATGTCGAAGGCACCGTCGTGGAATAATGGCCAACCGCCGTGCTCGCCCTGGACGCGGCGCAGATACGCGGCGATCTTGGCTTCGAGCTCCGTATCGACCATCTCGGCCAGGTAATGCCGCAGCAAGACGTATTCGGCCGGAATCGTCGCGTCCGCCTCCAGCTCGAACACCCAATGTCCGTCCGGTTGCTGTAGGGCGAGGAGCGCGCGGGTCGCCACCTCGATGCTGTCGTCGAGGCTCAACCGGAGCGATTTCGGCTCGAGGGAGACAAGATGCATGGCCCTATTCTCATTTCACGATCGAGCGACGAGATCAGCCGCGCGAGTGCCGGAGCGGATCGCCCCTTCGATGGTCGCTGGCAGACCGGTCTTGGTCCAATCGCCCGCGAGCCACAAGTTGCTCCACGCCGTCGCCGCCGCCGGACGTTTGCCATTCTCGCCCGGCGTTGCGGCAAACGTCGCGCGGCGTTCGCGCACGATCTGCCATGGCGGCAACGCCATGGGAAGGCCGGCAACGGTCGCGACTTCCTGCCACAGTTTCTGCGCTAGCGCCTCGCGCGGCACGTCGAGCAGACGATCAGCAGCGCTGATCGTGACCGACAATCTATCAGGAAATGCGAAGAGCCACTCGATCGTCCCGTTCACGATTCCGATGATGGGCGCCAGCGTCGCGGGCGGCTCAAGGCGGAAGTGCGCATTAACGATGGCGCGAAACTGCGATGGCGTCTTGAGGTTTGGCACGAGGGCCGCCGCCACGACGGGCGGCACGGCGAGGATCACGTCATCGTCGCGGCTCGGCACTTTGTCGTCGCCGAAGTCGAGGCTCGCGACCTTGCCCTGCGCAAAATCGAGGCTGCGCAGCCGATGTCCAAACAGCACCTTCGCGTGCCGCTCCTCAAGAAAGCGCAGTGCCGGCTCGATGAAAACCGGGCCGAGCCCATCGCGGGCGATGAGCGGCCGACAGGCCTTCCCCCCGGCGAGCAAAGTCTCGCGCAGGACGACGCCAGCGAGGGCTGCACTCGCCTCTTTCGGCTCGATGTTGAGCGCGGCCAGCCAAAACGGCCGGGCGAGGCGCTCGTAGAGAGGGCCGGCGCACCTCACCGCTGCGCAGAGGGTTTTTTCGTGCGAAGCGTACAGCAGAGGAGCAAACGAAAGATAATCCCTCGCAGTCGTGCCCGGTACGCGCCGGCTCCTATCAAAAATCCACCATGGCAGGCGCCCGGAATTGATACGCAATGTCCAGCGCTCGCCGCTTGCGAGATCCACGAACGCAAAGTCAGCCGCCGTCGGACCCGCAAGCCCGCGCTTGGAGCCGATCGCCTCGAGATAGGACAGAGCGGCATGATTGCCCGACAGCAAAAGGTGGTTGCCGTTATCGATCACCATGTCGAGCAGCGGGTCGTGGTAGGACCGACAGCGACCTCCGGCCACGCCGGCGGCCTCGTGGACGAGGACGGCGACCCCGCGCGCCGCAAGGCGCACGGCGGCGGCAAGCCCGGCGAGCCCCGCGCCGACGACGTGAACCGTGCGTGGCATCAGATGAAGGCGTGCCGCATGATGATCCACAGCAGCCGCGGGCGCGGCAGGCGGATGGGGCGGCGCGGTGGCGACCAGCCGCGGGCGACGAGGCTGTCGAGGATGAGGCGATACGCTTCGCCCATGATGCGCGGGGCGCGCACGCAGCGGCGCGGGCTGCGCGCCATGATCTTGTCTGCCGACGCGAAATGTCCGCGTGCGCGCTCGACCACGCGCGCACAGACGGTCCCGACCAGCGGGCTCGCAAGCGCCGCGGCCGGATCGGTCGTCGCGATGCCAGCCTCGCGCAACGCCTCCGCCGGCAGATAGAGACGTCCCAGCGCCGCATCCTCGTCGAGATCGCGCAAAATATTGGTGAGCTGCAACGCCCGCCCCAAATGGTGAGCAAGCGCAATGCCATCTTGCTCTTCCATGCCGAAGACGCGGACCGACAGCCGGCCGACCGCGCTCGCCACCCGATTGCAATAAAGGTCGAGGGTCGCCTCGTCGGGCGCCCGAATATCCTCGATCACGTCCATTTCCATTCCATCGATGATGGCATGGAAATCCTCGCGCCGAAGTCCGAAATCGCGCACCGGCGCGAGAAGCCCGCGCGTGCGCGGGACCACGTTGCCTACATACAGTGCATCGATGTCGGCGCGCCAGCGCTGCAACTCCTCGCGCCGTTCACGTCGAAGGCCGCGGGCATCCGCGATATCGTCGACCTGACGGCAAAAGGAATAAATTTCGAACATGGCCAAGCGCTGCGCGCGCGGCAATATCCGCATCGCGTTGTAGAACGAGCTACCCGAAGCCCGTTCCGCCGCAGCCACGTCCGAAGCTTCTGCCAACGCCAACGTTTCACGCATCCTGCGGTCTATGGCCGGCCGCGAAGACGCGGCCGACGCGGCGGCTTGCGCCCCATAATAGGCCGAGAATGCCGAAGCCCGCGACCCCTGCCTTGCCGAGGTGGACGCGCTCGCTCAGCGGATCCCGTCGGCTCAGCAATCGGACCAGCTGCTCCGCGAAGGTCTGAATGACCGCGACCTCGAGGGCGAGCCGTATGTCATCGATACTGGCGGAAAATGGTTTGCTGTCGCGCAGGAGCGCGCCGGTGCGACCCGCAAGCCGACGGATACAGGCGAGCAGGCCAGGCGACGCGCGGTCCGCGCCCAATTCGCCCAGGCTCGTCCCGGTTTCAGCGAGCACATCCAGGGGAATGTAAACGCGGTCGAGGTTGCGGTAATCCTTTCCACAATCCTGCAAGTGATTGATGATCTGCAGCGCGGCGCACAGCGCATCGTTGGCGGGCCAAGTGGCACGGCTTTCGCCGTGCACGTCGAGGACAAAACGGCCGACCGGCATGGCGGAATAGGTGCAATAGCCGATGAGGTCGTCCCAGTCGCGGTAACGCAGTTTCGTTACGTCCATTCGAAACGCGGTGAGCAAATCCTGTGCGTGGCGCGGGGAGAGTTGGCGTGCCGCGAGTTGCGAGCGCAAGGCGACGCCGACCGGATCGTCGTCGCTCTTGCCGAGCAAGGTCGCTTCCAGGCGGTCCATCAGCGCAAGCTTTTCCGCCGGCGCCAGCTCGGAATGATCGGCGATGTCGTCGGCGGTGCGCACGAATTCATAGAAGGCGAGAATGGGCGCGCGATGGCGCGGATGAATGAGCCGCGAGGCCACGGGAAAATTCTCGTCCCGATGGCCTTTGCCCGACCGCGCTTCGGCGGGGGTGATCATGACCGCTCCGCGACGTTGGCCTGCACCCGTCCCTTCCACCTTCCGCCCTGTCCTTGCACATATTGACGGGCGGAATCGAGGGTAAAGAGCGTGTATTGCAAGGCAATAAGAGGAAGCGCCAGGCCCCAGAACGGCGAGAGCCGGTAGAATCGAAGCGTCGGCTGAAAAGCCACGAACATCGCTGTCCAAGCGGCGGCGCCAATCATGCGCTCGACACCGCTCGCGAAAATCGCGATGACCGGCGGCACGAGATAGGTCAGCGCCATTGCGGCTACGGTTCCCGCGAGAACCAGTGGCGAGTACCGCAGCTGCGCGTAGGCCGAGCGTGTCACCATATGGCGGATATCGGCAAAGCTCGGATAGCGGCGGACGCTGCGCACGCGCTCGGTCAATCCGAGCCAGATCGGCCCATGGGCTTTGAGCGCTTTGGCCAGGGCACAATCGTCGATGAGCGCGCCGCCCACGGCCTCGATGCCGCCAGCCTTCTGCAGAACGTCGGGCCGCACGAGCATGCAACCCCCGGCAGCCGCCGCGACCGCGCTCCGCGGCCGGTTTACCCAGGAGAAGGGGTAAAGCATCTGGAAGAAGAAAATGAACGCCGGAACAGCGACACGCTCGGCGAAGCTCTCGCAGTGCAATTTGACCATGAACGACGTCAAAACGAGGGCGTTATGCTCGGCATGCGCGACCAGCCGGCTGACTGAGTCGGACGAATGCACGATGTCGGCGTCGGTGAGCAGCACATAGCGCGGCGGCTGCGGCAACGCGGCTGCGGCATCGAGCCCCTGTTTGATCGCCCAGAGCTTGCCTGTCCATCGCGCCGGCAATCCGCGGCTCCTCACCACGGAGAGCCGCTGGTCGCCATCCGCAGCCCGGCGCGCGATGTCGGCGGTGCCGTCGTTGCTGTCGTCGTCCACTAAGATGATGGTCCACTGGCCGCGATAGTCCTGCGCGAGCAGCGATGCGACGCTGTCGCCGATGCAATCCGCCTCATTACGGGCAGGCACGACTGCCGCGACGGAGGGCCACGTCGGCAGCTCCGCTGAGACCCAATCATCGCGCTCGTTGCAACGCCAAAAGCCTCCGCGCGCGAAGAGCAGATAGAGCCAGACCACAAGAGCAATCGAAGCAACAGCAATCACGCGAGCAAAGCCTCCGCTCTGGCCCTGGCCCGCCGGTCCGCTCGGCGTCTTGGACCGGGCAAAAAACAATTCAACATATTCAATGGATTGAGAGAGGAAAAGTTGGACGGCGAGGCCGCCCTTGGTAAATTATCCGGCAGCGCTTCGCCTATAGGACCGCTAGGCCAAGCGCCGGTACGGCGCGCCAACTTGACGGCTGGTGCGTGTTTGGACGCAACGATCTTGTTGTACGCGCTGTGGGGGCAGAACGCATGGCCCGCGTCGATCCGGCGAAGAAAGAGGGCAACGACATCGAGGCGGTCTTTCAAGACCGCCTCAGTCGGGTTGCCCAGGATACGGAAGCGTTGCTCGACCGTCTGCTCGCGGCGACGCCGATCGATGGTGAACGGGCGCGGCCCAAGCGGCTGCTCGATGCCATGCGCTATGCGAGCCTGGGCGGCGGCAAACGTTTGCGGCCTTTCCTGGTGGTGGAATCCGCGGCGCTGTTCGATGTTCCGCGACAAAACTCCCTGATGGTCGGCGCAGCATTGGAATGCGTGCATTGCTATTCGCTCGCGCATGACGATCTGCCGGCCATGGACGACGACGATCTGCGACGGGGCCGACCGACCACGCATAAGGCATTCGATGAGGCCAGCGCCATTCTTGCCGGCGACGGCCTTCTCACCTTCGCCTTTGACATTCTATCGCGCCCCGAGACGCATCCCGACACCGCCGTCAGGCTCAACCTCGTCGCGGCGTTGGCCCGAGCCGCCGGCATGGGCGGCATGGTCGGCGGGCAAATGCTCGACCTCGCGGCTGAAGGGCGGTTCGACGATTCTCCGCCTGCGCTCGGCGAGCAAGACGTCAAGACTCTGCAGGCGATGAAAACCGGCGCGCTGCTGCGCTTCGGATGCGTTGCCGGCTCGATCTTGGGCAACGCCGACCAAAGCCGGCGAACCGCGCTCGAGCGTTACGGCTCAGCCCTCGGCGAGGCGTTCCAGATCGCCGACGATCTCCTGGACGTCGAAGGCGATCCGGCAACGGTGGGCAAGGCGACCGGCAAGGACGCGGCCGCTCATAAGGCAACGCTGGTCGGCGTGCTAGGGCCCGCGGCCGCGAGGCGCCGGCTGGAAGCGCTGGTTGCCGACGCGCAGGCCGCGCTGAACGCCTTCGGCAGCGACGCAGACGTGCTCAAGGCGGCGGCGCGCTTCGTTGCCACGCGCACGACGTGAGACGGGGAACCGCCGTGGCCGCAATCGACGGAGGGACTTGGTACAGCTGGGTGGACTCGAACCACCGACCTCTTGGTCCACAGCCAAGCGCTCTAACCAACTGAGCTACAGCTGCACGCGTCTTGGATTGCGGCGCAACGTAAGAGCCCCGTCCTGCTTTGACAAGAGCTTGAGCCCGTTGCGCAAGACGGGAACCGCAGTCGCATCCGAGTGCGTTTGAGCGCCCTCCTGAAACCCGCAGGCCGCTGCCGCTTCCAACCGCGCCGCATCAAAAACAAAGCCCGGGCGACGGGCCCGGGCCTTACTCACTGCAACGGTAGACGCGGGCCGCGAACTCAGGCGACCTTCTTGAACACCTTGCCGAAGCTTTCCTTGACCGGCTCGGCGGACTCGCTCGCCACTTTCTGCGCGATCGCGGCCAGCTCCTTGGACTGGGCCGTCAGCGCTTCGAACTGCTTGCGCGTATGCGCGGTCGAAAGCTCGACCATCTCCGAGAGCGACTTCACCGTCATCAACTGGCTCGCAAAGTCGAATGCGGCGTTGGTATTCGCGCGCGCCGCCTCGATCACCTTGAGACCATAATCGGAGGCGCCCTTGGACGCAGCCGCGTAGGTGTCTTCGAGGACGTCGGTCGCCTCTTCAGCGGCGGATTTCATCTTTTCGTAGGTCTCTTTCGCCTGCGAGACGCTCTTCTCGGCGATCTCGCGGAAGGCGGCCGGAATTTCCATTTTGGGAATCTCGAAGTTCGGCAATTCGAATTTCGGCATATCGAACGCGGCCGGCGAAGCTGCCTTGGATTTGGACTTGGAGGTGGTCGTCTCGATGGCCTCGGTCATTGAGGGATCCTTTGGCGGGGCGACAATTCGGCGTTGCACGGATCCGCGCCCGGTGCTGATCCATGCCGGGTGTGACAGCGACGCGTGGCCGCCGTCCTGAGACCGCAAACGCCACTGCCGCCTGGATGAGGCCTATATATCCTGCCTTTTGGTGCAATGCAACAGAAATATTGCGCCGCACAATAAGGTGCGATCAGACCAGCTTTTTTTGCTCCGCTCAGCTTTTCGGCGTAGCCGCATCCTTCGCCGCCTTGCTCGTGCTTTCGGCGAGCTCCTGCGCTTGCTCGTGTAGCGCCTGCATCTGTTGCCTGATGTAGTCCGCCTGCAGTCGCAACACCTCCTGGAGGTCGCGTGCCTGCACCAAATCCTGGGCAAACGCGAACGCGCTCGCGATGTTGCGCTCGGCAAATGTCATGGCCTTTTCCGTGACGTCCCTGGCACCTTTCCTGGCGGTTTCGGCCTGACCTTCGAACGCGCTCATGGCCTGGTGCGCCGCGGAAATGAAGCCGTCGACGGCCTGCCTCGCCTGCTCGACGCTTTTCTCGGCAAAGGCGCGCATTTCGGGGGGAACCTCGAAACGGTCGCTGGCGGCCATGATCACCTCCTGTAAATCGGCTGGTTGCGGCGCCCGACAGGGCCGACGAATTGCTGCGATACTAACGTCTCTGGCGCCGGTCGGCTCCTGCGCGACAAGGTGGGTCATCGCGCCTGCGGAGCGCACTGTAACAGGAATTGGAACAAACCCCATGCGTATCGTCGACATCCGCGAATGTGCGGTCCCGGTGAAATCGGACATGAGAAATTCGAGCTTCGATTTCTCCGAGATGACGACCTCGGTCGTGGCAGTCGTCACCGATGTCGCGCGCGACGGCAGGCCGGTCGTCGGCTTCGCCTTCAACTCGACCGGCCGCTACGCCTGCGGCGCGGCGATGCGCGCGCGCTTCATCCCGCGCATCCTTGGCGCCGATCCGCGCTCCCTGCTCGACGAAGCGCAAGCGAATTTCGATCCGGAAAAAGTCCTCGCGGTCATGATGCAACGGGAGAAATCCGGCGGCCACAGCGAGCGCTCGATTGCCATCGGCACGATCGAGGTCGCGGTCTGGGATGCGGCCGCCAAGATCGCCGGCAAGCCGCTCCATCGCCTGCTCGCCGAGCGCTACAACGCCGGCAAGATCGCGACAAAGGTCTTCTGTTACGTGGGCGGCGGCTGGTACGCACCGGGCCAGACCGTGCAGGATCTGCAGGACGAGATGCATCGCCATCTCGATGCCGGCTACACCATGGTGAAGATGAAGGTTGGAGGGCTGCCGCTCCCCGAGGACGTGCGGCGAGTGGAAGCAGTCAGGGCAATGTTGCCTTCGCACGCGCAGCTCGCGGTCGATGCCAACTCCAAATTCGGCCGCGATGAGGCATTCGTCTACGCCAAGGCGCTCGCGCCTTTCCGGCTGCGCTGGTTCGAGGAGCCTTGCGATCCGCTCGATTTCGCCTTGCTCGCGGAAATTGCCGGCCGCTATGCGCCGCCGCTCGCGACCGGCGAGAATCTTTTTTCCACGCAGGACGTGCAAAATCTCGTTCGCTTTGGCGGCTTGCGTCCGGATCGCAACGACGTCATCCAGATCGACCCGCCGCAGGCCTACGGCATCGTGCAATACGCGCGCACCGTCGCCATGCTCGAACGCAACGGCTGGCCGCGCAGCGCATTGTTCCCGCACGGCGGCAATCAGATGGCGCTCGCCGTCGCCGCCGGTTTTGGACTGGGCGGTGCGGAATCCTATCCCGGCGTATTCGGCGCCTTCGGCGGGTTCGCCGACGACGCCGACTTGCAGGACGGCTACATCACGCTAGCGGATAGGCCCGGGATCGGTTTCGAGGGGCAATCCGCCCTGTACTCGATCATGCGGAGGCTTGCGGCATGACGTGGTCGCGAGCAAGAAGCCGCTGCGGATCGTGTGCAGGGGCCGCCTGCGCCCCCATGCGCAACGCGATCGGAATCGGCTATTCTGCATCGCGCGACTTGGAACCGCGCACGCGCTCGGGCAAGGCGATGCCACGGAGGACAACGGCATGATCCGGTTCGGGAGATGCATGCTTCGATGCATGTTGGCGCTGGCGGCGCTGCTTCCGATCCAGGCAGCAGTCGTGTTCGCCGCGGAACAGGTCGACCTTCTGCTGGTGCTCGCCTCGGATGTATCGCGCAGCGTCGATCATCCGAAATTCCTGCTCCAGCGCGAAGGCTATGCGGCAGCGATCTCCGATCCGCACGTGCTGGACGCGATCAAATCCGGCCCGCAGCAGCGCATCGGCCTTAGCTTTGTCGAATGGTCGGGCTTCGGCGCGCAGAAACTCGTGATCGATTGGACCCTCATCGACGGAGCCGACGCGGCGCGCAAATTCGGCGATCAACTCCTGGAATTGCCCCGCTCATTTGCCGATCGCACCTCGATCAGCGGCGGCATCGAATTCGCCACCGCCCAGTTGGAGCGTACGCCGTTTGAGGCCACGCGCCGTACCATCGACGTCTCGGGCGACGGCACCAACAATGCGGGCCGGGACGTGAAACTTGCCCGCGACGAAGCGCTCGCCAAGGGAATTGTCATCAACGGATTGGTCATTCTCAGCGATCGGCCGGTGCCGTGGAACGCCGAGCATACCAACCCGCCCGGCGGGCTCGAGAAATACTATCAAGACAACGTTATCGGCGGCCCTGGCTCATTCGTCCTCGTCGCCGAAAATTTCAACTCGTTCGGCCGCGCCATCATCAAGAAGCTGATCGCCGAGATTGCATTGCTGTCGCCCGCGCCTCACCGTTGGGTGCGTTGAGACATTGCAGCCTCTGCCCCGGCACGGTAGACAAACCCCGCGGCGCGCGGGTGCAGCTTTTCGTGCGCGGCACCCGCCTCGACGGAAGCAGGGAACTCCATGCAAAAAGTCTATCCCGACGCCAGGGCCGCGCTTGCCGGCCTGTTGAAGGACGGCATGATGGTCATGGCCGGAGGATTCGGGTTATGCGGTATTCCCGAGCAGCTGATCCTGGCGATCCGCGACGCAGGCGTTAAGAACCTGACCGTCGTTTCCAACAATTGCGGCATCGATGGAGTAGGCCTCGGGCTTCTGCTCGACACCAAGCAGATCAAAAAGATGATCTCGTCCTACGTCGGGGAGAACAAGACCTTCGCGCAGCAATATCTCGCGGGCGAACTGGAGATCGAGTTCAACCCCCAGGGAACGCTCGCCGAGCGTATTCGGGCGGGTGGCGCCGGCATTCCGGCATTCTTTACTCGCACCGGCGCGGGGACGCAGATCGCGGAGGGCAAGGAGGAGCGCGAGTTCAACGGCGGACGCTACGTCATGGAGCGCGGGCTCGTCGCCGATCTCTCGATCGTGCACGCGTGGATGGGCGATACCGAGGGCAACCTTGTCTATCGCAAGACTGCGCGCAACTTCAATCCGATGATGGCCACCGCCGGCAAAGTCACCGTGGCCGAAGTCGAGCACCTCGTGCAGCCCGGGGATGTCAATCCCGACCATATCATCACACCGGGCATCTACGTGAAGCGCTTGGTGCATGTGCCGGACGCGGTCAAGCACATCGAGCAGCGCACCGTGCGCAAGCGCAACGCCGCGCCGGCGGGAACCGGAGAGGAGGTCTGATGGCCTGGACACGCGAGCAGATGGCCGAACGCGCCGCCAAGGAGCTGCGCGACGGCTTTTACGTGAACCTCGGTATCGGCATTCCGACGCTGGTTTCCAACTACATCCCGGCGGGCATGAGCGTGCAACTGCAAAGCGAGAACGGCATGCTCGGATTCGGTCCATTCCCGTATGAAGGCCAAGAGGATCCGGACCTCATCAATGCAGGCAAGCAGACGGTAACCGAGATCCCGACCACCAGTTTTTTTTCATCCGCCGACAGCTTCGCCATGATCCGCGGTGGACACATCGATCTCTCCATCCTCGGCGCGATGCAGGTCGCCGAGAACGGCGATCTCGCCAACTGGATGATTCCCGGCAAAATGGTCAAGGGCATGGGCGGCGCGATGGATCTGGTCGCCGGCGTCAAGAAGGTCGTGGTGGTCATGGAGCATTCGGCCAAGAACGAGCCTAAGCTCCTCAAGCGCTGCACGTTGCCGCTCACGGGAGCCGGCGTGGTCGATATGGTGATCACCGACCTCGGCGTTTTCACCATCGACAAGAAGGGCGGCGGCGGCATGACCCTGGTCGAGCTCGCGCCGGGCGCGACGCTGGAGGAGATTCGCAGCAAGACCCAAGCCAATTACCACGTCGCAAATACTCTCGCGGCGGCATAAAAGGTTCGCAAAGGCCGCAAAAGACGCGGCCAGATCGGCGCTAGGCCGGCCACGAAAGCGTCACAGAACGATTGCAAGCTTCGCGGTCTGGTTGCAGATTTGCACCGATCTCCCTCGGAATGGCCGACCAGCATGGTCGGCGAACGTTGAGATAAAGTCGCGTCGTGACCGCGGCCGTTGGCATCAGACGCCTTGCATTTGCCGTCGCGGCGCTGGCCGCCGCCGGGATCGGCGCGCTCGTGATCCTGCCGTTCCTGATGCCGGCCGACGCCGTGCGCAAGGCGGTCCAGGCCGAAATCCACGCGGTGACCGGGCTCGACCCGATGCTTCGGGGCCACGCCTCGGTGTCGCTGTTCCCGTCCGGCGCGGTGAGCTTCGACGACCTGATCCTGGGCGATAATCGTACCGGGGCGCCGGCACTGACGGCCGAGCATGTGGTCGCGCGCCTGCGCTTCTTCCCGCTTTTGATCGGACGCATCGAGATCGCGGACGTTTCGCTGATACACCCGACCATCGCCATCGTTTTTAACGCCGACCACAGCTCGAACTGGTCCGGCCACATCGAGACGCTGGCGCAAAATCTCAAAGCCGGGGCGGGCCGGCCGGCCTCGTTTTCGGAGATCCGGATTGCCGATGGCACCGTCATCCTGAGGGATGAGGCCTACGAGATCGTGGAGACGATCTCGAACTTGGAGATGGCGCTCGCGTGGCCGTCGATTTCGCGAAGTTTCGCCGCCACCGGCCGCTTCGTGTGGCATGACGAGCCGGTCGACGCCACGATCAGCCTCACCGACTTCGCTGCCGCGCTCGAGGGCGACCGGTCCGGCCTCAAGCTTCGCCTCGGCGGCCCACCCTTCAAGTTCGCCTTCGACGGCTACATCAGCTACCGGCCCACGCTGAAGATGGAGGGCACGGTCGCGGCTGATGCCGCGTCCTTGCGGGAGACGCTGCGCTGGACCGGCCAGCAGCTTCCGCCAGGCGGCGGATTCGGCCGCTTCGCGCTCAAGGCGCAAACCAACGTGGTCGGCGGGACCATCGCCCTTTCCGGCGTCAATATCGAGCTCGACGGCAATACCGGCGAAGGCGTGCTGACCTTCGACGCGCGCCAAAGCCTGCAGGGAACCCTTGCCGCGGAGGGGCTCGACCTGACGCCCTACGTCTCCACCGTGCGTTTGCTCAGCAGCAGCGAGCGCGGATGGGACACCAAGCCTATTGCGCTCGACGGCCTCGAGGGGGTCCAGCTCGACCTCAGGCTGTCGGCCGCTCGCGTCAACGTCGCCAACGCCAAACTCGGGCGCACCGCGGTGGCAGCCAATCTGCGCGACGGCAATCTCGCAGTCGCAATCGGCGAGTCGCAGGCCTTCGGCGGCGTGGTCAGGGGAACGTTCGGGCTCGCCAAATCGTCGACCGGCGCCGACTTCAAGGCGCAACTGCAATTCTCCAACGTCGATTTGGAGCAATGTCTCGGTGACCTGTTCGGCATTCGCCGGCTCGAGGGCAAGGGCAATCTCAGCGTCGCGCTCGATAGTTCCGGGCACAGCATTTACGGGCTGACCAAGGCACTGAACGGGACGGCGAGCCTCACCAGCCGCAAGGGCGCAATTGCTGGATTCAACGTGGAACAATTGCTCAAGCGCATCGAGCGCCGACCGCTGTCGGGCAGCGGCGAGTTCCGCACCGGCAAAACACCCTTCGAAACGCTCGCCGTCAATCTGCGAATCAACCAAGGCGTAGCGAATGTCGAAGAGGTGCGCATGGAGGGGCCGAGCGTCGGGCTGGCGTTGGGCGGCTCGGTCTCGATTCCCGCGCGCGACCTCGATCTCAGGGGCACCGCAAGCCTGCTCTCAAGTTCCACGAGCGGCACGGCCGCACCGGCATTCGAACTGCCTTTCATGGTGCAGGGATCGTGGGATGATCCGATCATATTGCCGGATCCGCAGAGCCGCATTCAGCGCTCGGGCGCAGCCCAGCCCATTTTGGATGCGGTACGCAATCGCAACCTGCGCGATCCTGTGCGCTCGGTCATCGAGCGGCTGACCGGGGCGGCACCGAGCGAAGCGCCGCCCGCAGCCGCAGCGCCGGCGCTGGCAGGGAGTTCCGGGCCGGCCGATCGCGCGCCTGCCAACGCGGAAACGCCCGCGAAGGGCGATATCGAACCTCCGCAAAACAACCGCTAATGCAACGTCGATCGGCGAGCGCGCACGGTGATAGGCCGGTCAGCGGGCGGCAAGACCTGGGATGCCGCCGCGCCCGACATCGTGAAACTTCGCGACCAACGAGGCACCGGCTATAGCGATTGCGACCAACGCGATCAGGATCGAGCAGATGGCATTGATCTCCGGCTTCACCCCGAGGCGGACCTCCGAATAGATCCGGATGGGGAGTGTCGTTGCGCCGGGACCGGTGGTGAAGCTCGCGACGACGAGATCGTCGAGCGACAAAGTGAAGGCGAGCATCCAACCCGAGGCTAGAGCGGGCGCGATCAGCGGCAAAGTCACGGTCAAAAACGTTTTCAGCGGCGGGCAGCCGAGATTCATTGCCGCTTCTTCCAGGCTCGTGTCGAAAGTCAGCAGCCGCGATTGCACCACCACTGTGACGAAGCACGCTATCAGCGTGGTGTGAGCGATCGTGATCGTCCAGAAGCCGCGATCGATATTGATCGCCACGAATAGCAGCAGCAATGCCAGCCCGGTGATGACCTCGGGCATGACCAGCGGCGCGTAGATCATGCCGGAAAACAGCACGCGGCCGCGAAAGCGGCCGAATCGCACCAGGGCGATGGCCGCAAGCGTGCCGAGCACGGTGGCCAAGCTCGCCGACACGAGCGCAATGCGCAGCGTCACCCAAGCCGACTCCAGCATGGCGCGATCCTCGATGAGCGCGGCATACCAGCGTAGCGACCACCCGCCCCAGACGGTGACGAGCCGCGAGGCATTGAAGGAATAGATCACCAGAATGACGATCGGCAGATAAAGAAAGGCGAGCCCCAGCGCGAGCGAACCGACATTGAACCAAGATGGTTTGCGCATAATCAGCGTCCGCCTGCGAGATCGCGCGTCCGCATCTGCTCATAAAACACGATCGGAATGACCAGCAGGCAGAGCAGCACGACGGCGACGGCAGAAGCGACCGGCCAATCCCTGTTGGCGAAGAACTCGGCCCACAGCGTCTGGCCGATCATCATGGTCTGCGAGCTGCCGAGGAGATCGGGGATGACGAACTCGCCCACGATCGGGATAAAGCAAAGCAACGCTCCCGCGACGACGCCGGGGCGCGACAGCGGCAGCGTCACCAGCCAAAATGCTTTCCAGTTCGGACAGCCGAGGTCGGCAGCGGCCTCGAGCAACGTCTCGTCCATTTTCTCCAGCGTGGCGTAGATCGGCAGCACCATGAACGGCAGATAGGAGTAGACGATGCCGATATAGACTGCGGTGTCGGTCGCAAGCCACGCTGGCGGCTCGTCGACGATCCGCAGCGCCAGCAACACCTGATTGAGCAAGCCGTCGCGTTGCAGGATGTTGATCCACGCATAGATCCGGATCAGGAAGGAAGTCCAGAACGGCAGCACCACCAAGACGAATATGACCGGCTGCCAATGCCGCGGGGCGCGCGCGATGCCGTAAGCGATCGGAAAGCCGATCAGCAGCAGCAGCAGCGTCGATCCGGCCGCGACTTCGAGGCTCTTGAGATAGGACGCGAGGTAGAGCCAATCGGAACCGAGCAAGGCGTAGTTTTCGAACGAGAGTTCGGAGAGCGCTCGTGCGAAGCCGCTCCAGCTGGCGGCGGAATCGAATATGGGCGTGTAAGGCGGCTGGGCGATCGCCGTATGCGAAAGGCTGATCTTGAGTACGATCAGGAACGGGAGGAGGAAGAAGGCGGCAAGCCAGAGATAAGGAACGAGCACGATCAACCGCTCGCCCCAAGATCTGCGCTCGCCCCGCTTGTCCATCGCTGCGTCCACCGCGCCGCCCTCGCCTATCGCGTCAGCACCATGGCCGCCTCGGCGGCCCAAGAGAGCCACACGCGCTCATCCCAAGCGATGGGCCGTTCGACGAGCCGCGTGACGTTGGCAACAGCCACCTTCATGACCGCTCCATTGTCGAGCCGCACCTTGTAGATCGAGAGGTCGCCCAGATATCCGATGTCCGTCACCTGACCGGCCGTGCAATTCTCCCCCTGGATGGGCGGCGGTTCGGGCGCGATGCGCACCTTCTCCGGCCGCAGTGCCACCCACACGGCATCACCCGGTTTCGCCTCGGCGGACGAGAGCGCGCGCAGCCGCCCGGCTGCCGCGCTCGTGACCACTATTCCATCCGCGCCTGCGTCGGTCACGCTGCCTTCGATCAGATTGACGTCACCGATGAAGTCCGCGACCCAGCGCGAGTTCGGCCGCTCGTAAATCTCTTGCGGAGTTGCCACCTGGATGAGCCGGCCGCGGTCCATGACCGCGATGCGGTCGGCGACCGTCATCGCCTCCTGCTGGTCGTGAGTGACGATGACGAAGGTGAGGCCGAGCCTCTGTTGGAGCTGCATCAACTCGAACTGCGTCTCGCCGCGCAGCTTCTTGTCAAGCGCCGCGAGCGGCTCATCGAGGAGCAGAACGTGCGGCCGCTTCACCAGCGAACGCGCGAGCGCGACGCGCTGGCGCTGGCCGCCGGAGAGCTGGTGCGGCTTACGCTTGGCGAAAGCCTCAAGCCGGACCAGCGCCAGCATTTCCTCGACGCGCGCGACGATCTCGGCTTTGGCAAGTTTCTCCTGCTTGAGCCCGAACGCGACGTTGCCCTCGACGGTGAGGTGCGGAAACAGCGCGTAGCTCTGGAACATCATGTTGATCGGCCGCCGATACGGCGGCACGGGCGCAATATCCTTCCCGTCGAGCACAATGCGTCCTTCGTCCGGCGCCTCCAACCCGGCGAGGAGGCGCAGTAACGTGGTTTTGCCGCAGCCCGAGGGACCAAGCAGGGCGAAAAACTCCCCGGGGAAGATGTCGAGCGAGACCCGCTCGACCGCGGTCGCAGGCCCAAATCGCTTGCTCACGCCATCGAAGCGCACGAGCGGCTGCGCGGTGGCATCAGTCCAAGGCGCGAACGTTCGCCGCGTGCGTCGCCCCTGCCCATCGTTGTTCGCATCGCCGCCGTGCTGCATGTCGCCACGCTAACGGCACACGGCGCGCGGCTCAATCTCGCGCCGGCTCGCCATGGTTCAACTCCGGCTCAGCGTGCGTGCGACGGCGTCGCGCCAGCCTCGCCACTTGCGCTCGCGGGTCGCGGCGTCCATCCGCGGCTCGAAACGCCGCTCGCGTTTCCAGGTCGCGGCAAAGTCTCCCAGATCGGGGCACAACCCCGCGGCACGGCCTGCCAGATAGGCGGCGCCGAGCGCGGTCGTTTCCATCACTGCCGGGCGGTCGACCGGTGTCGCCAGAATGTCGGCGAGGAACTGCATGGCGACATCGCTCGCCGCCATGCCGCCGTCGACCCGCAGCACGGAGCTCGCGCCGGCCGCCGGCCAATCGGCGTGCATGGCCTCGAGCAGGTCGCGAGTCTGGTAGCCGACCGCCTCCAGCGTCGCGCACGCGAGCTCGGCGACGCCCGACTTGCGGGTGAGACCGTACATGGCGCCGCGCGCTTGCGCATCCCACCAGGGCGCGCCGAGCCCAACGAAGGCGGGCACGAGGTAAATTTGCTCCGCAGGATCGGCCGCCGCGGCGAGTGCGTTCACGTCCGGCGCCGCGGCGATCAGCTTGAGCGCGTCGCGCAGCCATTGCACCGCCGCTCCTGCGACGAAAATCGCGCCTTCCAGCGCGTAGGTGCGTTTGCGCCCGAGTTGGTAGGCAACGGTGGTGAGCAGACGGTTCTTGGAGGCAACCGGCTGATCGCCGGTGTTGAGCAGCGCGAAGCAGCCGGTGCCGTAGGTCGACTTCACCATGCCGGGCGCAAAGCAACCTTGGCCCACCGTGGCCGCCTGCTGGTCGCCGGCGAGGCCCAGGATGCGGATTTGCCCGCCAAATAGGTTGGTCGTTCCGAAGTCGTCCGCGCAATCGTGGATCGGCGGCAGCAGGCTTTGCGGCACCTCGAACAACTCGCACAGCTCGGCATCCCAGCATCCGGCGTGGATATCCATCAAAAGGGTGCGCGCGGCATTGGTGGCGTCGGTGGCGTGCACCTTGCCGCCGGTGAGCCGCCACGACAGAAAACTGTCCACCGTTCCGAAGGCAAGCCGGCCATTCCGCGCGGCCGCACGCGCGCCTTCGACGTGGGCGAGCAGCCAGGCGATCTTGGTGGCGGAAAAATACGGATCGAGCAAAAGCCCGGTGCGCGCCGCGATCGCCGGCTCGTGTCCGCCTGCCCGCAGCGCGGCGCAGGCGTCCGCGGTGCGCCGATCCTGCCAGACGATGGCGTTGTGGATGGGGCGGCCGGTGGCCCGATCCCATAGGATCGTCGTCTCGCGCTGATTGGTGATGCCGATCGCGGCAATATCTTTCGCCTCGACCGCTGCCCGTGCGATCGCCGCACGCACCGTTGCCAGGGTCGACGACCAGATGTCTTCGACGTCGTGCTCGACGAGGCCGGGCGCAGGATAAAGTTGGGGAAATTCCTGCTGGGCGCTCGCGACCGGCGTCAGCGCGGCATCGAACACGATCGCGCGCGTCGACGTCGTGCCCTGGTCGATGGCGAGAAGATAATCGGTCAAAACGTTCACCAGCGATACCGTGACCGCAAACGACAGGGTGCGGCGCCGATATCAATTCACCTATCACGGGGGCTACTGATCGGTCGATGGCGAGGGCGAGACATCATTCAATGACCATGCCCGCCATCACGTTTGCCAAGCGCGCGCGTTCTTCGGGCGAAAAACGCAAGCCCAGTTTCGTACGCCGCCACAGCACGTCGTCTGCGGTCTGTGCCCATTCCTGCTGCATCAGATAGCGCACTTCCGCAGGCGTGAGATCGGCGCCGATGCTGGGCCCAAGATCGTCCAAGCTTCGTGCCGGTCCGAGAACGCGCTCGACACGCGTGCCGTAAGTGCGCACGAGACGCAGCACGTATTGGTCGCTGAGAAACGGCCGCGACCTGCGTGTATTCGCGACGATCGCGTCGAACTCACCGCAAGGAAAATCGCCGCCCGGCAAATGCGAACTCTTCGTCCACGTCGGCCCGACCTTCACAATATGCGCAATGCGGCCGATCGCCTGTTCGGCGAGGCGCCGGTAGGTCGTGATCTTGCCGCCGTAAACCGTCAGCAGCGGCCCCTCGCGCTCGTCAAGGCTCAGGACATAATCTCGGCTCACATCCTGCGCCTTCCTGGAGCCGTCGTCATAGAGCGAGCGGACGCCGGCGAATGACCAAACCACATCCGCGGGGCTCAATCGCTCGCGAAAATGCGCATTGGCCACGCCGCATAAATACGCGATTTCCTCGGCGGTCGGCGCGACGCTATCCGGGTCTCCGGCAAAGGTTTGGTCGGTGGTCCCGATCAGCGTGAAGTCCCGCTCGAATGGCAGCGCGAAGACGACGCGCCCGTCCGGCGTCTGGACGATGTAGGCGCGGTCGTGATCGAACAGACGCCGCACGACGATATGGCTTCCCTTATCAAGCCGAACGGGTACGGATGCGCGGTCCCCCAGCACATTCGTGGCGAACAGCTTGAGCCAGGGGCCGGTGGCGTTGACCAGGATTCGGGCGCTCACAACATCGCGCCGGCCGCGCACCTCCAGCACAAGCCGCCACGCGGCGCCACGCTCCGCCTTGATGCAGCGCGTGCGGGTGCGGATCACGGCGCCGCGCTCGGCGGCGTCGAGCGCGGTGAGCACGACCAGGCGCGAGTCGTCGGCAAAGCAATCCGAATACTCGAAGCCGTGTTCGTAACGCCGCTTGAGCGGCGCACCGAGCGGGTCGTTCGCGAGGTCGATGGCGCGCGCCGGCGGAAGGATTTTCCGTCCGCCTAGGTGGTCGTAGACGAACAGCCCGAGGCGCAGCATCCACGCCGGACGCAGGCCCGGCTCGCTCGGCAGCACGAAGCGCATGGGGCGGATCAGGTGCGGCGCCATGCGCAGCATCACTTCGCGTTCGACGAGCGCCTCGCGCACCAGCCGCAGCCATCCGTGCTCGAGATAGCGCAGCCCCCCATGGATGAGCTTGGTGGAAGCGGACGACGTGCCGGAGGCGAGATCGTTCTGCTCGACCAGCAGGACGCGCAACCCGCGGCCGGCGGCATCGCGGGCGATGCCTGCGCCATTGATGCCGCCGCCGACAATGGCGAGATCGAAATCGGCCATACCTGCTGATTCCATTCAGGGTGCGGCGAGCATGGCGTGCCGGACAATCCGGCTCAAGATCGCGCTTGCGCATACGCGCTCTTGCATCGGTCGAAGCATGGTCGATGATGGAGCGCGTCTGCCAGCAAAGGGAGAGGCCGATGGACTACCGCGACCGTCACATCGTCGTCACCGGCGGAACCGGCGCGTTGGGCACCGCGATGGTTGCCGCGCTTATCGAGGCCGGTGCGGTCTGCCACGTGCCCTACGTCGATGCGGCTGAGGCCGATCGTTTTGCGTTCCGCAATCACGCCAAAGTCGAGCTTGTCGCCGGCACCGATCTGACCCAGGAGGCTGCCATCGCCAAGCTCTACCGCGGCGTGCCGAAGCTGTGGGCGTCGATCCACCTCGCCGGCGGTTTTGCCATGGCGCCGCTGGCCGAGACCGCCAAGGCGGATTTGATGAAGCAGATCGATATGAACTTTGTCACCGCATTCCTGTGCTGCCGGGCGGCGGTCAATGCCATGACGCCGAGCGGCGCCGGCGGGCGCATCGTCAACGTCGCGACCCGTCCCGCGCTCGAATGGCGCGCGGGGGCCGGCATGGTCGCTTACACCGCCAGCAAGGCCGCGGTTGCGGCGCTGACCGTGGCCTTGGCCGAAGAGGTCGTGCGGGCAGGCATCCTGGTCAATGCGGTCGCGCCGTCGACCATGGATACACCGGCCAATCGGCGGGCGATGCCCAAGGCCGACCATGCCGCCTGGCCGAAGGTCGAGGAAGTCGCGGCGACCATCCTGTTTCTGGCGTCGCCGGAAAATCGCGTCACCCGCGGCGCAGTCGTCCCGGTCTACGGCCGCACGTAGCGAGGGCTGCGGTATTACGAGGAGCCGGCGCGCTCTCCCGCCGGGGCAGCGTCGCGCGCCGGCGCGCGCACGAGGCGCGTCACCGCGCTTGCAGCGACGATCGCATGTTGCTGCGCATAAGCCTCGTGGTTCTGCTCGATGTGCTCGAGATCATAGAGATAATTCACCATCAAGCCGTGCGAGTGCTGCAGCGCCCGTGGTGACGTATCGCCGAGGAAGTTGAGCCGTTCGAGCCGCGCGCCATTGCCGAGATGGAAGCGCGCGACGGAGTCGAGCGGCGTTCCGCGCGGGGAGCGCGCGCGCAGGTAATACAAGGCGGCTGCCCGCAACAACGGCTCGTGGACCATCTCGGCAGTCGCCTCGTCCCGCCACCAGTCCGGGCGATCGAGCGCAGCAAGGGCGGCGCGATCCTCTGCGCCGAGCGCGCTCGATCCCTCCTTGGCGCGCTCGGCTTTGAGCCATTCGGCGAAATTCGGCGCCGGCGACAAGGTGATGAACGTCGACAGGCGCGGAAGTTCGCGGCTGACCTCTTCGACCACCTGTTTGATGAGAAAATGGCCAAAGGAAACGCCGGCAAGCCCGCGCTGGCAATTGGAGATGGAATAGAACACCGCCGTCGTCGCTCGCTCGGGCTCGACCGGCTCGCGCTTTGGCGACAGGATCGGATCGATCGCCGCCGGGATGCCGCGGATGAGCGCGACCTCGACGAAGATCAGCGGGTCATCGTCCAGCGCGGGATGGAAGAAGGCGTAGCAGCGTCGATCCGGCGAATCGATGCGCGCGCGCAGGTCGTTCCAGTCGCGGATCGTATGTACCGCCTCGTAGCGGATGATCTTCTCCAACAGGTTTGCCGGCGTCGACCAGTTGATGCTCCGCAGCACGAGGAAGCCGCGGTTGAACCAGGACGAGAACAGATGCAGGAAATCATCGTCGATGACGGCGAGGTCGTCGCGATGATTCATTGCGTCGATCAGCTGCTCGCGCATGCGCACCAGCGCCGCCGTGCCGCCGGGTGCGAGATTGAGGCGGCGGAACAGCTCGAGCCGTCTCGGCTCTGCTGCACGATGAACCTTGGAGGCAGCCGCGTCCGACGGCCCGGTCAGCCAGGCGCTGGCCGCGGCGCTGAGCCGGTTGCGATCGGCGCCGAAGCGGCGCGCAAGTGCCTCGAAGAAGGCAATGCGGGGCCCGGTCGTCAATTCCGCGTAGCGCGAGAGGATCTCGCGCGCGAGCGCCACCCCCGAGGCTTCGCCGCGGCCGGAGAGCAGGTCCTCGCATAGCTGGGCGAGACTCTCCGAGCGCTGCTCGGCCACGCCGCGCCGGTCGCGGGTGCGATCGATGAGCGCGCGGCCGCGCTCGGCGATCGACTGCAGCATGTCGCTGAAGGATGAAGTGCTCACGGGGGGCTACGTCTCTCGCGGCATTGCCTGATAGATAGGGTCGCCCTGCCGAATTCACAAATCGTGCCAAATCCCGGCAGGGTGAGCCTATGGACAAGGTGGGGCCGGGCAGGCCACAGAAGCCCCCTGTTTTGCAGCCGTTGCGGGCGCCGCGCGCCCAAAGGGGAAATGACGGAGGACTGATGGCCGGGCCTTTGGCCGGACTACGCGTGCTCGAGCTTGCCCGGATCCTGGCGGGGCCTTGGGCGGGGCAGATTCTCGCCGACCTCGGCGCCGACGTCGTCAAGGTCGAGCGCAAAGGCGCGGGCGACGACACACGCGGCTGGGGGCCGCCCTTCGTCGAGGCGGCCGACGGCGGTCATCTCGACGCCGCCTATTTCCACGCCACCAACCGCGGCAAGCGTTCGATCGAGCTCGATTTCGAGAGCGAGGAAGGTAGGCGCATCGTCAAGAAGCTGGCGGCGCGCTCGGATGTGCTGATCGAGAACTTCAAGGTTGGGGGTCTCGCCAAGTTCGGCCTCGATTACGCGAGCCTGAGCAAGGACAACCCGCGCCTGATCTATTGCTCGGTCACCGGCTTTGGTCAGAACGGCCCTTACGCCGCGCGCGCGGGCTACGACCTCATGGCCCAGGGCATCGGCGGGATCATGGACCTGACCGGAGCGCCGGACGGCGAGCCCCAGCGCGCCGGCGTCCCCGTCGCCGATATCTTCACCGGGATCTATTCGGTGGTGGGCATTCTCGCCGCGGTGATCGAGCGCGAGCGGACCGGGCGCGGCTGCCTCGTGGATACCGCGCTCGTCGACAGCCAGGTCGGGGTGCTCGCCAACCAGGCGCTCAACTATCTCGTGTCGGGCAAGGTGCCCAAGCGAATCGGCAATGCTCACCCTAATATCGTGCCTTACCAGGTTTTTCCGGCTTCCGACGGCCTCATCATCATCGCGACCGGCAATGACAATCAGTTTGCCAAACTCTGCGCGGTGCTGGGGGAGCCGAAAATCGCCGAGGAGCCGAGCTACCGCGCGAATTCCGATCGGCTGGGGAACCGCGAGCAGTTGATTGCGCGGCTCTCGGCGCTGACCGTGCGTTGGCGCCGGGCTGAGCTGCTGGAGAAGCTCGAAGCGGTCGGGGTTCCAGCCGGACCGATCAATTCCCTCGACCAGGTTTTTTCCGATCCGCAGGTCATCCACCGCGGCATGCGCATCGAGCGGCCAAGCGCGGCCGCCAAGGGCGGTAAGATTCCGGGCGTGCGCACGCCGGTCATCATCAGCGGCAGAGCGATGGCGGCGGAGCGGCCCGCCCCGCGACTCGGCGAGCACACCGCGGAAATCTTGCGCGAGATCGGCGAGGGGTAGCTTACCTGTGCACCGGACCCATGAGGTAATCCGGCAGCCAGGTCGCGATCTCGGGAAAGACGCACAGGATCACGATCGCCAGCATCATGCAGATGACGTAGGGGATGGTGCCCCACATCACGCGCGTCACCGGCACGTCGGGTGCGATCGAGCTGACAATGTAGATGTTGAGACCGACCGGCGGGTGGATCAGCCCGATCTCCATATTGATGGTCATGATCACGCCGAACCAGACCGGGTCAAACCCTGCCGTGGTGATGATCGGATAGAGGATCGGCGAGGTCATCAGAATGATCGCCGCGGGCGGGATGAAGAAGCCGGCCACCAGCAGGAACAGATTGATGAGCAGCATCAACACCCATTTGTTGACGTGCATATCGGCGATGGCCTGCGCCAATGTCTGCGTGAGATAAAGCGAGGTGAGCATGTAGCCGAATAGCACCGCGGCGGCGATGATCATGAGAATCATCACCGACTCCCGCGTGGTGTCGCGCAGGATCAGCCACCATCTGTCGGGCGCCCACATGCGGTAGATGATGATGGCCATCAGGATGCAAAGCGCCGCCCCGACGCCGGCCGCCTCTGAGGGCGTCGCCACGCCGCCATAGAGCGTGTACATGACGCCGAAGATGATCAGGATGAAGGGCGCGATCTTCGGAATGGACTGGAATTTCTGTTTCCACGTGTAACGGAAATCCGTCGCGTGCGCACGGAAGCCCCGCCTCCATATGATGAACAGCGTCCACAAGATGAAAAGGCCGGTGAGCAGGAGGCCGGGCAGGACGCCGGCAAGGAACAGCCGCCCGATCGAGGTCTCGGTCGCGATGCCATAGAGGATGAAGGTGATCGACGGCGGGATCAGGATGCCGAGCGTGCCGCCGGCGCAGATCGATCCGGTGGCGACATCGTCCGGATAGCCGCGCCGGCGCATTTCCGGGATGCCCATCTTGCCGATGGCGGCGCAGCAGGCGGGCGAGGAACCCGTCAATGCGGCGAAGATTGCACAGGCGCCGATATTGGAGATCACCAAGCCGCCCGGCACGCGATAGAGCCAGCGATCGAGTGCCTCATAGAGGTCCTTGCCGGCAGGCGAGGAGCCTATCGCGGCACCCATCATCACGAACATCGGGATCGACACCAGCGTGAAGTCGGAGAGGCCGGTATAGAAAGTCTCGGCCGCTACGTGCAGCGAATCCATCCCCTGAAACGCCACGAGAAATACCAGGGCGATGGCGCCGAGGCCGAACGCAACCGGGGCGCCCGAGAGCAAGACGAGCAGCGTAACGACAAGAACGATCGCGCCTTGAGTGGTCGGGCTCATGCCTTCTCCTTCGGCGGCAATCCGAACGGCAACTCGCGCCCGCTCATCAATTTCATGATCTCGGCGATGTATTGCAGGCTCAGAAGCGCTAGTCCGACCGGCATCGCCGCGTAGGGAATCCACATCCGCGCCCGCCACATGGATTCCGAACGCCAGTTGTTCTCCCACGCTTCGTGCCAGAACTGGAACGTGAGCACCGTCATGACCGCGCAGAAGGCGAGCGACATCAGCATCGACGCGAGCGCGAGGCGATAGCGGCCCTCTTGCCCGAGGTAAACCGGCAACACGTCGACGTTGACGTGACCGCGGCTGAGCAGCAGGTAGGGACTGCCGATGAAGGTTGCGGCGACGATGCTGAAGGTGACGAAATCGGTCTGCCAGATCGTGTTCTCGTTGAGCACGTAACGGATGAACACCATCTCGCAGACGATCACGACGCTGGCCGCGAGCAAGCCCGCGGCGAACACGCCGCAGATCTGCGAGATCCGCGTGATGACGCGGATGAATAGATCCATCTTGTCCCCCTCCCTCTGCCCCGCTCACACGACGACCGGCGGGGCAGGCCCGCCGGTCGGTCGCGATCGGCCCCGTTCTTATTTGACCGCAAGCGCCTCGTCGATCAGCTTCTTGCCGTCGGGGACTTCAGCAGCGAACTGCTTATAGGAACTGTCCTGGGCGATTTTGACCCAGGCGTCGTATTCCTGCGGCGTCAGCGTGACCACGTCGACATTGTGCTTCTTGAAGACAGAGACCATTTCGTCGTCGAGGCCTTTCGTGGCCTTGTTGAAGTAGTCTTCCGCCTTCTTTCCGCCGTTGATGAGCGCGTCCTGCTGTTGCTTGTTAAGCCTGTTGAAGCTCCGCTTCGACATCAGCACCGGCTCGTACATGAACCACAACGCGTTGTCGCCCGGCGCGGTGATGCACTTGACTTGCTCATAGATGCGGAATGAGACGAAGCTGCCGGTGCTGGTATCGGTGGCGTCCGCCACGCCGGTCTGCAGTGCATTGTAGACTTCGTTGCTAGGAACGGAGACGATCGAAGCGCCTGCTTGCTGCCACATGGCAGCGAAGGTCGGACCGGCGGAGCGGACCTTCAGGCCCTTGATGTCGTCGGGCTTGCGGATGCAGGCCTTCTTGGAAGCAACGGCGCCGGCGAGCCAGGCGTCGGCAAGCACGGTGACGCCGGCTTTGTCGATCTTCGCCTTGATCTCCTTCATGAACGGCGAGCCGTTGAGCCGCGCTGCGCGGTCGTGACTGCGTACCAGCGCCGGCATGAGCGTTGCGCTGAACGCGCCAATCTTTCCGCTCGCGTAGTCGAGCGGGAAGGAGGATATGTCGAGCTGGCCATTGACCATCGCATTCCATTGGTCGTTGGGCTTGAACAGCGACGCACCGGGATAGACCTGCACTTCGAGGCCGGCGTTGGCGGCCTTGGCGTCGCGCGCGATGATCTGGACCATTTCGTCGCGGGCATCGCCCTTGCCGCCCGGAAATTGGTGCGAGGCCTTGAGCACCGTTTGGGCCTGGCTTGTGGCGGCGACAGCGCAAAGGGCGGCGGCCGCAGCAAAGGTGGCGGCAAATTTACGCATTGGGCTTCCTCCTATCTCATTGGACGCTTTTCTATCCCCAAAGAACGCAATTTTCCCAGACTTGTCAAAGTACAGGTCGACGCAACTGCCGGCGATGGCTGTCATCGGGCAGCAGCGCTCCTTCCCAAGCTCGGAACTTCGCCAACAGCGGCCCCTCATAGCTCGGCCTTGACCTGACCGCAGCGACGTCGAAGCATCGCGGGCACAAGCGGACGAGGGCGCGACGGAGATAACCCGGATGATTCGACTCGCTTCGATCGTGCTGATGGCCGTGATGGTCGTAGGCTGCTTAGCCACGACCGCGCAGACGAGCGATACGGAATGGCCGCAGCGGCCGATCCGCTTGATCGTTCCCTTCCCGGCTGGCGCCAGCACCGACATCATTGCGCGCATCGTGGGGCAGAAGCTCAGCCAGCGCCTCGGGCAGCAGATCGTCATCGAGAACCGCGCCGGCGCCAGCGGCAATATCGGCGCCGATGCAATCGCCAAGGCGGCGCCTGACGGCTACACCATCGGCCTTGCCACCGCGAGCACGCACGCGGTCGCAGCGAGTCTCAGCGCCAGCCTGCCCTACGATCCGATCAAGGATTTCGCGCCCGTGGCCATGCTCGGCAGCCAACCCTACGTGCTCGTGCTGCATCCCGGCTTGCCCGCGCACAATCTCGCCGAGCTTATCGCGCTCGCCAAGGCGAAGCCGGGAACGCTCAACTACGGCTCGGCCGGCGTCGCTTCGCTTGCGCATCTCGCCACCGCCCTGTTCGCGAGCATGGCGGGCATCGATATCGTCCACGTGCCCTACAAGAGCTCGGCGCAATCCATGACCGACATGATTACGGGACGGCTCGACATGCAGTTTGCGACCATCGCGCCATCCCTGCCCAATATCCAGGCCGGGCAGCTGCGTGCGATCGCAACCAGCGGCGCGACGCGCGTTGCCGCGGTGCGCGACGTGCCGACGGTGGCGGAGTCGGGCATTGCCGGCTACGAGGCGGCGTTATGGGTTGCCGTCGTCGCGCCGGCGGCGACGCCGACGCCGATCATCGCGCGGCTCAACCGCGCGCTGAATGGCATTCTCAGTTCGGCCGATGCAACCGAGGCGCTTATTGCTCAAGGTATGACTGCTGAGCCCGGCCCGCCGGACGCGGTGATGCAGCGTATCCGCGCCGATACGGCGAAATGGCGGGACGTCGCGGCCAAGGCCGGCATCCGCGCCGAGTAGCGCCAGGCGGCCGCGGGAAGTTCCCGGCGCGGCGCCTGAGAGCAAGACCGCTCCCGCCCCATGTCATCTGGACGTCTGCAATTTCTCGGGATCATGCTCTAACATGGGGCGAGCACCTGCGAGAAAGCAGGCAACCGGGAGGAAGATATGAAACGCGCGCTGTTATCGTCGGCCATCATCTTCGCCGCACTGCCCGCCTTCGCCACCGACGCTCCCCGCTTTCAGGTCGATGCGTCGTGGCCGCAGACCCTGCCCAACAATTGGATCATGGGCCAGGCGGCCGGCGTCGCCGTCGATGCGCAGGACCATGTCTGGGTGATCCAGCGGCCGAAAAGCCTCACCAATGACGAGAAGGCGGCTACGCTCAATCCGCCGACCAGCAGGTGCTGTGCGCCGGCTCCCCCCGTCATGGAGTTCGATCAGGACGGCAAGCTTGCGCGGGCCTGGGGCGGCCCGGGCGAGGGCTACGACTGGCCGCAGAACGAACACGGCATCAGCATCGACTACAAGGGCTTCGTCTGGATCGGCGGCAACGGCGACAAAGACGGCCAGTATCTCAAGTTCACGCGCGACGGCAAATTCGTGTTGCAAATCGGCAAGCAAGGCGACCAGACCAACAGCAACGATCTCACTCGCCTGGGCAAGCCGGCCGATGCCGAAGTCGATCCCGAGACCAACGAGGTCTACATAGCCGACGGCTATTTCAATCATCGGGTGATCGTGTTCGACGCCGACAGCGGCGCTTACAAGCGCCACTGGGGGGCATATGGCAAGAAGCCGACCGACGAAAAGCTTCCGCCCTACAATCCGACCGCGTCGCAATTCAGCAACCCGGTCCACTGCGTCAAGATCGCCAAGGATGGTCTTGTTTATGTCTGCGACCGCGCCAACAACCGCATCCAAGTTTTCCGCAAGGACGGCAGCTTCGTGAAGGAGTTCGCCTACGAGACGAATACCAGGGCCGCAGGCTCGGTCTGGGATCTCGATTTCTGGGTCGACGGCAACCAGACCTTCCTGTTTAACGCCGACGGCACCAACAACGAAGTACGCACGCTCGTGCGCGATAGCGGCGAGGTAGTCGGGAGATTCGGGCGCAACGGCCGCAATGCCGGCGAGTTTCACTGGGTGCACAACATCGCCGCGGACTCGAAAGGCAATCTCTACACGACCGAGGTGGACACCGGAAAACGTGCGCAGAAGTTCCGCTATGTCGGGCCGCCGGTCGGCAGGTGAGACCACGCCGCCAGCATCGCGTCGATCGCGGCGGCCACGAGTCAGGCGCTAAGCGCAAGCGCACGCACCATCGCGTCCGCGATCGAGCGACCAAGGGTCGCGGGCGGCCCGACCGGCGTCCGCGCCCTTGCACCGCAAGCGCAAAGCGGCAGAATGCCGGATAAGCACAACAAGGGTAGCGCGGCATCTTCGGCCAGCGGCCCGTAACATCCCGAGGAGACGAAGCGATGCCCGAGATCAAGAAGACTTGCCTCTGCACCGGCGCCGCGCTGGCGATCGTATTGGCGAGCGCGCCGGCGCTTGCATGGGAGCCGACCAAGCCGGTGGAGATCGTCGTGGCCGCCGGCGCCGGGGGAGCGTCCGACCAGATGGCGCGCATGATGCAGGCCGCGGTTCAGAAGAACAATCTGATGAAGCAGCCGATGGTCGTCTCGCTCAAGGGCGGCGCGTCCGGCGCCGAGGCGCTCATCTACATGAAATCGAACGAAGGCGACCCCAACAAGATTCTCATCGCCTATTCGCTCATCTATATGCTGCCGCTCTCCGCCAAGATTCCCTTCAACTGGCGCGATCTCACCCCCGTTGCCGTCATCGCGCTCGATGAATTCGTGCTGTGGGTGAACACGCAACTGCCCTACAAGACGGTGAAGGAGTTCGCCGATGCCGCCAAGGCCGCGTCGCCCCCGTTCAAGATGGGCGGCACGGGCTCGCGGCGCGAGGATCATGTCCTCACCGTTTTCCTGGAGCAGAAGACCGGGGCGAAGTTCGCCTATCTGCCGTACAAATCGGGCGGCGAGGCCGCGACCCAGCTCGTCGGCAATCACACCGCGTCCAATGTGAACAATCCGTCGGAAAATCTCGAAGTGTGGCGCGCCGGGCAAGTGCGGCCGCTGTGCGTCTTCGATAAGGATCGGATCGAATACAAAACCAAAGTCACGGCCGATATGTCGTGGAATGATATTCCGACCTGCAAGGAGCAAGGCCTGGATGTGCAGTATTTGATGCTGCGCGCCATGTTCCTCCCCGGCAAAGTGACGCCGGAGCAGACCGCGTTCTATGTCGACTTGTTCAAGAAGCTGACGCAGACCCCCGAATACAAGGACTACATGGAGAAGCAGGCGCTCAAGCCGGTCTTCCTCACCGGAAACGACATGTTGAAGTTCCTCGAAGAGGACGATGCGCTGAACAAGAAGCTCATGACCGAGGCGGGATTTGTCGCGCATTAGCGGTAATCCGCTTCTCGAATCAAGTACACTGGTCATGGCCGGGCGGAAGCGCGTCCTTAAGGGCGTTCACGCCCGTCTTCGACGGGCTATGGACGCGCGTGGACGCGCTTACACCCGGCCATCCATGTCTTCATTGGACCGTCCACAAGATAAAGGCGTGGATGCCCGCGACAAGCGCG
>Ga0306924_10000051_pt1 | contig 76123 bp, 70 predicted proteins | sample sta12Can44000111_FD_203756 | JGI IMG/M metagenome (GOLD analysis project Ga0306924, IMG submission 203756) | Lab enrichment of tropical soil microbial communities from Luquillo Experimental Forest, Puerto Rico - statanox.12C.anox.44.000.111 (v2)... | ecosystem: Environmental > Terrestrial >... | reverse complement strand
CAAGCCACGCCAGCTTTGCTTGCGCAGAAGAATATTGATCTGATCTTCGAAGGCCTCGATGCCTACGCCAAGGTCTATCTGAACGAGAAGCTCATTCTCACCGCCGACAATATGTTTCGCGAGTGGCGGGTGTCGGTGAAAGGCGAACTGCAGCCGGGTGCGAATGCGCTGCGCATCGTTTTTCCGTCACCAATCAAAGCGGCAGCCGAGATCGCGGGCAGTGACCCCTGGCAGCCGAAGACGCGGGTTGAAACGAAAACCTACATTCGTAAGGCTGCTTACGAATATGGATGGGATTGGGGGCCGCGGTTTGTCACCAGCGGTATCTGGCGCCCGGCAAGAATCGAGGCGTGGGATGAGGCGCGGATCTCCAACGTGCACATCCGACAGCTTGACGTCGACAGCAGCGTCGCGCACCTGCTGGCCGAAGTTGAAGTTACAGCGACTGCAGCTGGAAATGCCAATGTCTCCGTCGATTATGGGGTCGCATCCGGCAAACGGAGTGATGGATTGCGGAACGTGCAACTCCAGCTCGGCGTCAATCGAGTCATGCTGCCAATTGATGTTGCGAATCCTTCATTGTGGTACCCCGCTGGATACGGCTCCCAGCCCATCTACAAGTTTAATGTGCTGCTCAAGATGGGCAAGCAGGTGAAAGACGAAGCCACCCTCAAAACTGGACTACGCTCTGTCGTGTTGCGCCGCGAGCCGGACCAGTGGGGCCGCTCCTTCGATTTCATCGTCAACGGCATTCCGGTTTTCGGCAAAGGCGCCGACGTCATTCCCTTTGACAGCTTTCCCACGCGCGTAAGCACGCAGCAATACCGCCAGGTGTTGCAGTCGGCGATCGACGCCAATATGAATATGATCCGCCACTGGGGCGGTGGCTACTACGAGACCGAAGAGTTCTATGACCTCTGCGACGAGCTCGGCATCATGATCTGGCAGGACTTCATGTTCGGCAACGACTGGCAGCCCGGCACCTATGACTGGAAGCTGAACGTCGCCGCCGAAGCCGAGCAACAATTGAAGCGCCTACGCAATCACCCCAGCGTCGTTCTTTGGTGCGGCAACAACGAGACGGAGGTCGCGTTGGCTTGGAAAGATCGCGACAAGCTGCCCGCCGACGTCCGTTTCCAGATGCGGCAGGATTATGTCTCCACATTCAGCGGAATCCTCGCAGCGGCGGTCAGCCGCTACGCGCCGGAGACGCCTTACTGGCCCAGCTCGCCCAGCGCCGACTATGAAACCGTCAACGACAAATACCAGTCGGGTGACATGCACGACTGGACAGTCTGGCACGGCCGTGTACCATTCGCTGACTACGAGAAGCACAATCCGCGGTTTATGACCGAGTACGGTTTCCAGTCGTTTCCCGAGATGCGCACGATCGAGACCTTCACCGTTGCGGAAGATCGTGTCAACATTTTCACGCCGGTCATGCTGGCACATCAGAAGAACAACGCTGGCAATGCCATCATCCGCGACTACATGCTGCGCGATTATCCCCAGCCAAAAGACTTCGCTTCTTTCCTCTATGCCAGCCAGGTCTTGCAGGCCGAGGGCATCAAGATCGGAGCAGAGCACCTGCGCCGCAATCGCCCGCGGACCATGGGCTCGATTTATTGGCAGCTCAACGACTGCTGGCCCGTGGCTTCATGGTCGAGCCTCGATTACTACGGACGCTGGAAGGCGCTGCATTATTACGCGCGTCGCTTCTATGCGCCGATTCTGGTTTCGCCGCACCAGGAAGAAGGCAACGTCGCGGTGTACGTCGTTTCCGACAAGACGACAGCGACGGTTGCGACGCTGCGGGTGCGCATAATGACGTTTGACGGCAAGATACTCAGCGATAAGCCGCAGCCGGTGACGATTGCTCCACTGGCCAGCAAGGCGTACCTCACGATTCCGATGCTCGACATCACTAACCTGCCGAATTGCGATCTCGGCAAGGTGTTTGCTGTGACCGATCTTCTGGTGGACAACAAAGTGATTTCGAGTAATGAGCTGTTCTTTGTACCCAAGAAGGACATGCAGTTACCGCAGGCGAAGATTGACAGCATGCTAACCGCGGGAAACGCACCGGGAATCTATACCCTTCATCTTGCGTCGCCGGTGCTGGCAAAGAGTGTTTACGTGAGTTTTGGCAACCTTGATGTCAAACTCGTTGACAACTACTTCGACCTGCTGCCGGGGCAGGCGGTGGATCTCAGCATTAGCAGCGCAGCTTCGCTCGACGATTTGAAGAAAGGCTTGCGGGTGATCTCGCTGACGGATGCCTTCGCGCCCCACGAAGCGCAGGCGACGGCCGCCACGAACTAGGCGAGGTCACACTCACCTCGCGTTCTCACCTCGGGATGAATTGATCAGGAACACCGCTGCTTCCGCCCCGCTTGGAAGCGGCGGAAACACAGCACGCGCAGGATTACTCAGCGCCGGCGCGGATGGCCCTTCAGGGTTGGTGAAGAAAACACGCTGCCAGTGGCCTCCCGTACTGCTGAAAGCATAAGTTCCGGAGCTAACGCAGCAGCCCAAGACGACCCAACCAATATCGCCGGAGGTTCCGGCGGGCACCCAGATATCAACATGACCGGTGGTGTTGGCGGGCACAGTGAACGTGCAGCAGGCCCGCGCGAGAGATATTCATACGCCCTCTTGAGGCCGGTAGGGAGTAGCGCCAGTGACTGCAAAATCCGCGAGTCCTTTCTTGCTCCTGTCTCGTATATCTCTTTAGGAGGCATCCTCGATGAAACTCACCCCATTCATTCTCGCTCTCCTGTTTCTGCTCGTCCTCGCCGCCTGTGCCCCCGGACCAAACCATCTGAAGGGCACACTGAATGACCGCCACACCGTTGCCGGATTCTGGACTGGCTTGTGGCAAGGCTTTATCGCGCCGTTCGTGTTTGTGATTTCACTTCTCAAGAGTGGACTAAACATCTACGAGGTGCACAACAACGGCGCCTGGTACAACCTGGGCTATTTATTCGGGGTGGCCTGCGTCTTCGGTGGTGGCAGTCACAAGGCAGCAAGGCGGTGAGCCCCGCTGGCTTTGACTCACTGCAAGGAGTCAAGTAAACTCATATCATGACTAAGCGACTGCAGGTAATTCTTCAGGATCCGGAATATCGCGAGATCCAGCGGGCCGCTCGCTCGCAGCATATGTCCCTCGCCGAATGGGTCCGCCGGGCGCTTCAGTCCGCCCGCCGCCAAGAGCCTGACGGGAGCGGTTCCAAAAAGCTTGAGGTAATCCGTCTGGCAGCGCAGCACGAGTATCCCACTGCTGATATCGACCGAATGCTCGATGAGATCGAGACCGGTTATCGCACCGGCACTCTCCCGTGATTCTCATTGACTCGAACATTCCGATGTATCTCGTGGGTGCGGCGCACCCCCACAAAACAGACGCACAGCGAGCACTGGAAAAGCTCGTTCGGGATCGCCAGCGCCTGGTCACCGACGCCGAGGTCCTCCAGGAAATCTTGCACCGCTACATTGCGATTGCCCGTCGCGACGCCATTCAACCAGCCTTCGACGCATTGCTCGGAATCACCGATGATGTGTTGGCGGTCGATCGCAGGACAGTTGAACGCGCGAAGCAGATTGTCCTGGGATACCAGCGGCTCTCAGCCCGCGATGCCGTGCATCTGGCGGTCATGGAGCAGCACGGCATCGAGCGCGTCCTCAGCTTCGATGCTGGATTCGACCGATTTCCGGGTATTACCCGTCTGCGCTAGTCGGTCTCTGAACCGAGTTACTTCGGCAGCACCAACACCAGGTCAGGCACAACCACATTCCCGCTGCCATCCTTCAGGCCGGGAGCAATCTGCGCGCTGTCAGTACCATTGGACACATTCAAAGCGTGCACAGTGTTATCGGTACCGCCAACGTACACGAAGGAATCGTCAACCATGACGCCACCAGTTGTCGGCTGGGCACCGTTCGCCAACGGCATGGAGAACGGAGTGAGCGACGACAGGTTGAACCCGATCACCGAGTTCAGGTTCGAGAGGATAAATACCCGCGAGCTGTCGGTGGAGACGAATATCTGATTGGCGGTGAAGTTGCCGAAGCCGAGATTGTACGTGTTAACGCTATTCTGCGGGGTCGGCGGGCATCCGGTAGGTATCGCGCCGGTGGTGACGACGTCGATCGAAGGGGAGTCGGCTACCACGGCGCCATTTCCGCTGGGTAAGTGGGCCACAAGTGTAGGTGCCTTGGCGGCCAGGGCCTGCCAGTCGGTCTGGTTGCAGGTTGCACGGACATCAATTTCCCCATTGGCCGTACTGGTGACGTAGGTCATGCCACCTTGGGCGCTGACGTCGATGTAGGCCGGTGGATAAGGCAGGGTGGTGTTCGTCGAGGTGGGAAAGCTGGTGTAGTAATAAAGCTGGTCTCCGGGCGACAGGAACAACACAGATTTGTTGTCTGGCGTAAAAGCGGCAGCCGAGCCGGTGATCGCCTGGGTGAGGACAACACCGGGATTGGTGGCGTTGAACAGATACACGTTGCCAGTCGTGCTGTCGGAGATCAGCAAGAATTGTCCACTGAGAGACGCGGCGAGGATTGTGCCAGGGGCTGCCGTTGACGAGGAGACAGCAGCGGTATTGACATCGACAGTCATGACTGCGGTTGACGATCCGAGATAGAGCTTGTTTCCTGCCGAGTTTGAAAAGATGGAATTTGGAAGATAGGGCAGGGTGATGGCTGTCTGCGCCGTGTTATTCGAGCTCAGGATCGGAATCAGGGTCAGTGACTTCGTACTGGCGGCGTAGATCGTCGTGCTCGTCGATCCGGAGACATTCACCGTGACAATGTTCTGAGAATAAGCCGGATTGATGTTGCGATTGCAATCCGGTGTGCTGCATGACACCGTGATGATCGATGTGCCGCCGCTGTTGGCGGTGACGACTCCGGAGTTGGTGGTGGTGCTGGTGCCTGTACTAACCGCCGCAACTCCGGCCGGAGAGGAACTCCAGGTGAGAGATGGACGGATGGTGACACCGTTGGAATCGATAACGTCGGCCACAAGATTTTGTGTATTCGTGGGCGCAAGATTAAACGTGGTGTTCGAACTGTTGGCGTCGTGTACCTGGATGGAGACCACCGGACAGACGATCGCTGGCTGGGGAATGCTGTTCAGGCCGGAGATGCTGGCGTAAATGTTGGTTGAGCCGGGCTCATTGGCGGTGAGCACGCCAGTAGTTGTATTGGGTGACATCACCGTGAAGTCGGTGCTGAAGAAGCTGATAGCACCGACGGTAGCCGTGACGTCACAAGGAACAGCCTGCGAGCAGCCGGGGGCGGTGGTGTTATACGCGGTCGCGGAATAGGTTGGCGTGGCACCCACGCTGACGCAGCCAGTGGGTGGATTTACTGAAATCCGATCGACCTGTAGGTGGGCGAAAACCGGGGCGGTTGCCGAAACGGTACCAGACTTTGCCGTAATGGTGGCCTGGCCAACTCCGGTCTGGCCGGGTAGAGCGTTGCAGTTAATATAGTTGGCGTCCCAGATACCCGCACAGATGTAGCCGCTGGGTGAAATGGTGATCTGGGCAGTGTTGCTGCTGGAGTAGCTGACGTCAGCAGTGATGGTGCTGCCTGCGTAATTCTTGGTAATCCCAGTGATTTTGCTTACCTGACCCACGTTCATGGAGACCGAGGACGGGCTCATCGTGATGGAAGTAACCTGAGGCGTGTTCGAGTTCGGAGTACCGCTGCAACCCACCCACAGGCTTAGACTCAAGACGGAAAAGAAAGCAGCCGCAAACTGAGCTGCCAAGAAATGCCGCATGCACCCTCCCCGCCGCTGACGTTTTCGGCGGATGAAAACCAACCATTAAGCCCAAGAGAAGCGATAGCTGTCGGAATTTTTCAGTGTAGAAGCAGAGAAAAAAATCGGCAAGCCGCGCAACCTCTCGAGAGCTAAGCCACGCTGTTGAACACCAAGACCGAGCGACAGTTGTGTTGCCCGAGGGGCGGCCCGCGCAGGGCGTTCACTTCTTCGGGTCTGACCTTGTCGCGTAACGCTCTTTGAGTGAATGTCGCTGGCCTGTTGATCGCTCTGTTCCTTTGGCTTTGCTAAACCGCCCATACATCACCCGCAAGTACTCCCACTTCGCCTCGTGACCCAAGCGCACCTCTCCTGAATTTTTATGTGCGTCGGGTTACATCCTAAGTGTCTCGACGGCTTCTTGCGGGTTGCAGTTTGCACGGCGCGATGCGCATTGTTGACGGCCGGCAATCGGATTGCTACACTAAGAAGGTTCCGCGAGTTACCTTTGGCCTGCCTGTAATGTGCCGGCTGTGCTGCAGTAATCTTAATCCTGTCCTGCAGTGACGGACGGGATTCCTCGCTGAAACGAGCCTGCGCTTCCATCGGAGCTTTTCGGTGGGTATGTGGGCCAAAGCCACGAAACGGAGTGCCCTCGTTCCTGAATTCCATGCGCCGGCAAGGGCGTGGGGAACGATCGTGGCGCCACCGTCGCTGGCTTAACCAGAAGAAGCGATATTCCCCGCGAGGGGAAGTATGGGCAACGCAGTCATCTTGCCCAGAAAAAGCTGAGCATCGCGCTGCGAGCCGAGCCGCTCGTGTTTGGCTGCAGTTTGCCCCCTGAGACGCGGCGGTTGCCGCAAAGATTTGGTGTTGCCGCGCGCGCGGCTAAAGCCCGCGCGGCGAAGTAGAAAAAGAAGCGAGTTGTGCGGCACGGCTGAAGCCGTGCCCTTTCAAAGCTAGGAGCAGCACAGAGTGCCTACATTCAATCAGCTGGTGCGCAAGGGACGGACGGCGCCGAAGTACAAAACGGCCAGCCCGGCCCTGCAGTCCTGTCCGCAGAAGCGCGGCGTGTGCACGCGCGTGTACACCCAGACGCCGAAGAAGCCAAACTCCGCGCTGCGCAAGGTGGCGCGCGTGCGTCTGACCAACGGCATCGAGGTGACCACCTACATTCCCGGCGTTGGCCACAACCTGCAGGAGCACTCGATTGTGCTGATCCGCGGCGGCCGTGTGAAGGACCTGCCGGGTGTCCGTTATCACGTGGTGCGGGGCACGTTGGATTCGGTGGGCGTGGCCAACCGCAAGCAGGGACGATCGAAGTACGGGGCCAAGAGGCCAAAGGCGTAACGAGGATCTATGCCGAGAAAAGGACATATCGCAAAGCGTGAGTTGATTTCCGATCCGGTGTACCAGTCCGATCTGGTCAATAAGTTTGTGAACTCGATGATGTGGGACGGCAAGAAGTCGACCGCGCAGTCCATCTTCTACCACGCCATGAAGAAGCTCGAGGATAAGGGCGGGGATGAGGCGCTGAAGCTGTTCAAGAAGGCAGTGGAGAACTGCAAGCCGGTGCTGGAAGTGAAGACCCGTCGCGTAGGCGGCGCCAACTACCAGGTTCCGGTGGAAGTGAATGCCGACCGGCGTACTTCGCTGGCGATCCGTTGGATTCTGACCTACAGCCGTGGACGCGGTGAGAAGGGCATGGTCGACAAGCTGGCAAACGAACTGCTGGATGCAGCCAACGGACGCGGGGCTGCGATTAAGAAGAAAGAAGACGTGCATCGCATGGCCGAAGCTAACAAGGCGTTTGCCCATTACCGGTGGTAGGCGCCATAGCCCACCCTTTCCCAAAAGAAGGGAAAGGATCGGGCATGCAGGCGGAGTTAACTAGGTAGGGGTCCTTCGACTCTGACGCGCAAAAGAAGGCGCGTCTTTGCTGTGGATGACACCTGAGGGATTTTGAAACTGCGGGAAAGGTAACCACCCGCTCTAGCACAGGTTAATAGCGGACGCAGAGCCGCATAGCAGGAAACGGAAGGAATTGTGCCAAGACAGGTCCCATTAGAGCGTTGCAGGAACATCGGCATCATGGCTCACATCGATGCCGGCAAGACCACTACCACGGAGCGCATCCTGTTCTATACAGGACGCACGCACCGTATTGGTGAGGTCCATGAAGGTACTGCGACGATGGACTGGATGGCGCAGGAGCAGGAGCGCGGCATCACAATTACGTCGGCTGCAACGACCTGTTTCTGGAAAGACATCCGCATCAACATTATTGATACGCCCGGCCACGTGGATTTCACGGCCGAGGTGGAGCGTTCGCTGCGCGTGCTGGATGGCGCGTGCGCGGTGTTTGATGCAGTGCATGGCGTAGAGCCGCAATCGGAGACCGTGTGGCGCCAGGCAGACAAGTATGGCGTGCCGCGCATTTGCTTTATCAACAAGATCGACAAGATGGGTGCGGATTTTGAGCACGCCATCGACACCATTCGCAAGCGTCTGAATGCCAAGCCGGTCGCCATTCAGTTGCCGATCGGGCAGGAAGACAAGTTCCGCGGCGTCGTTGACCTGATGAGCATGAAAGCAATCATCTGGAAAGACGAGACGATGGGCGCGGAGTACGTGGTCGAAGAGATTCCGGACGAGCTCAGGAAGAAGGCGCAGGCGTTCCATCAGATCCTGGTCGAAACTATCGTGGAGAACGATGATCAGGATGAGCTGATGCACAAGTACATCGAGGGCGAGGCGATTAGTGAAGCTGAGTTGAAAGCGGCGTTACGGCGTTCGACTTTGGCGATGAAACTGTTCCCGGTCATCTGCGGATCGGCCTTCAAGAACAAAGGCGTGCAGCCGCTGCTCGACGCCGTGGTGGATTATCTGCCCTCCCCCTTGGATATCCTGCCGGTAAAGGGTAAGAACCCCGACACCGGGGCGGAAGAAACGCGTCCGGCCGAAGACAAGGCTCCGTTTGCGGCCCTGGCATTCAAGATCATGAGCGACCCGTTCGTCGGCCAGTTGACCTTCATTCGCGTGTACTCGGGCCACCTGAAAACCGGAGACAGCGTGCTGAACAGCGGCCGCGGCAAGAGCGAACGCATCGGGCGTCTGCTGAAGATGCACGCCAACAAGCGAGAGGAGATCAACGAGATCTTCGCGGGCGATATCTGCGCGTGCGTGGGACTGCGCAACGTTACGACCGGCGACACGATTTGCGATGAGAAGCACCCGATCACACTGGAGTCGATTGAGTTCCCGTCGCCGGTGATTTCCGTGGCGGTAGAACCCAAGACCAAGAGCGATCAGGAAAAGATGGGCGTAGCGCTAGGCAAGCTGGCGCAGGAAGATCCGACCTTTAAGGTTGCAACCGATCCAGACAGCGGTCAAACAATCATCAGTGGCATGGGCGAGTTGCACCTCGAGATCATTGTCGACCGCATGATGCGCGAGTTTAACGTGCAGGCCAACGTCGGCAAGCCGCAGGTAGCGTATCGCGAAACGGTGCGCAAGAAGGCCGAGGCGGAAGGCAAATACATCCGCCAGACCGGTGGCAGCGGTCAGTACGGGCACGTGAAGATCCGCATCGAGCCGAACGAGGCCGGCAAGGGCTACGAATTCGTCAACGAGATCGTGGGCGGCGTGGTTCCCAGGGAGTACATCAAGCCGGTGGACCAGGGCATTAAAGAAGCCATGGAAGGCGGTGTACTCGCCGGCTACGAGATGGTCGATGTGAAGGCCATCCTGTACGACGGCAGTTACCACGAAGTGGATTCGAACGAAATAGCCTTCAAGATCGCCGGTTCGATGGCGTTCAAAGAGGCTGCGCGCAAGGCCAGTCCGGTACTGCTGGAGCCGGTAATGTCTGTGGAAGTCGTGGTGCCGGAAGAGTTCATGGGCACGATCATTGGCGACTTGAACAGCCGTCGCGGCCGCATCGAGGGCATCGAGCATCGCGCGGGATCGCAGGTGATTAAGGCGATGGTTCCGCTGGCGGAGATGTTCGGTTACGCGACCACCATGCGCTCGAATACGCAGGGACGCGCAACGTTTTCCATGCACTTCGCACGGTATGAAGAGGCACCTCGCGCCGTGGCCGAAGAAATCGTGGCCAAGGTGCAGGGCAAGAGTCCGGCAGGGACGAAGTAAACACTTTTAGCGATTTCATAGATACACGGAGCTCGCAATGGCGAAAGAAAAGTTTGATCGCAGCAAGCCGCACGTGAACGTGGGGACGATCGGGCACATCGATCACGGCAAGACGACGTTGACGGCGGCCATCACCAAGGTGTTGCAGAAGCACAATCCGAACGTGAAGTTCCGCTCGTTTGATTCGATCGACAACGCTCCAGAGGAGCGCGAGCGCGGCATTACCATCGCGACGGCGCACGTAGAGTACGAGACGGCGAACCGGCACTACGCGCACGTGGACTGCCCGGGCCACGCCGACTACATCAAGAACATGATCACGGGGGCGGCGCAGATGGACGGCGCGATCCTGGTGGTGGCGGCGACCGATGGTCCGATGCCGCAGACCAAGGAGCACGTGCTGCTGGCGCGCCAGGTAGGTGTGCCCTACATCGTGGTGTTCCTGAACAAGTGCGATGCGGTGGAAGATCCGGAGCTGATCGATCTGGTGGAGATGGAAGTGCGTGAGCTGCTGACCAAGTATCAGTTTCCGGGCGACGATCTGCCGGTGATTCGCGGCTCGGCGCTGGGTGCACTGAACGGCGAAGCGCAGTGGGAAGCCAAGGTGGATGAGCTGATGGAGGCGGTGGACAAGAGCGTTCCGCTGCCGGCGCGGGATGTGGATAAGCCGTTTCTGATGCCGATCGAAGATATCTTCTCGATCTCGGGCCGCGGCACGGTGGTGACCGGCCGTATTGAGCGCGGCAAGGTGAAGGTGAGCGAGGAAGTGGAGATTGTGGGCTTCCGTGAGACGCGCAAGACGGTAGTGACCGGGGTGGAGATGTTCAAGAAGCAGCTGGACGAAGGCATGGCGGGCGACAATGCCGGTCTACTGCTGCGCGGCATCGGCAAGGACGAGGTAGAGCGCGGCATGGTGCTGGCAAAGCCAGCCTCGATCACGCCGCACACCAAGTTCAAGGGCGAGGTTTACGTGTTGTCGAAGGAAGAAGGCGGGCGGCATACGCCGTTTTTCAAGGGCTATCGTCCGCAGTTCTACTTCCGCACCACGGACGTGACAGGCGTGGCAAGCCTGCCGGCGGGCACGGAGATGGTGATGCCGGGCGACAACGTGAACCTGGAGATCGAGCTGATCACGCCGGTGGCGATGGAGAAGAGCCTGCGCTTCGCGATCCGCGAAGGCGGACGCACGGTGGGCGCCGGAACCATCACCGAGATTATTGCGTAGGTTTTTTCGGCCGGCTGCCAGAAGCGGTCCGCTGATTTCCGCCGAAGGGGCGGACAAGGCTTCGCAATCCAAGCTGCGAAGGAAACGAAAAGGAAGGTTACATGCCCCGCGAGATTGTGACATTGCAGTGTGGAGAGTGCAAGGACCGCAACTACTCCGTTACGAAGAATAAGAAGACCACGACGGGCCGGCTGGAATTCAAGAAGTTCTGCCGGAAGTGCCGGAAGCATACTCCGCACAAAGAGGCGAAATAGCAAAGACTGCGATTAGCCTTTCGCTGTTCGCTTTTGATTGGCGAGGAACGAGGAACGTGGTTTGGTGAGAAGCGAAGAGCGAATCGCGATGAGCGAGAAACAGGGGCGTAAGCTCAACGGCTAAACTGCCGGTCTCCAAAACCGGACTTGGGGGTTCGAATCCCTCCGCCCCTGCCAGGATTAAGCATGCGCCCCTTTCGGGAATCGGGGGGCTAGGTCCTTCGGTCGCAAACGAGGCGACCTCAGGATGACGAAGGAACAGTAAAGGCGCAGGAATAGCGCCGGAAGCAGGAAGCAATGGCGAAGTCAGCAGCAATCGAGCCCATTCACCAGGACCGGCTGGCGGCAATCAAAGCTTGGCCGCAGCGCGCGAAGAGCTTTTACAACGACGTGCGCACCGAGATGAAGAAGGTTACTACCCCGTCGCGCAAAGAAGTGCAGGGCACGACGACGGTGGTGATCATCACGGTTTTCATTTTTGCCGGGTATTTCTGGGTCATTGACTCGATTATCGGCAAAACGCTTGAGAAATTGCTGCACACGTTGGCACGCCGCTAGGAAGCGGGAAGCATGGCAGAAGAGCAGATCAAAGACGAAGTCAATAGCGCCGAAGCCCAGCCGGCAACCAAACAAGCGCCTGGCGAGCAGGCGGCGGCGAGTGGCGAAAGGCCGGCAGCGCTGACGGCAGAGCAGTCCGCGACGCCGTCGAACCCGAACATGAAGTGGTACATCATCCATTCGTATTCGGGATTCGAGCGCAAGGTGAAGGAATCGATCGAAGCGCGGGTGCGCGCCGATGAGCGGTTGGCCCCCAAGATTGGCCGCGTACTGATCCCGACTGAGTCGGTGACGGAAGTACGCAACGGCAAGAAGTACACCAGCGAGCGCATGTTCTATCCCGGCTACGTGCTGGTGGAGATGGACATGGACGACAACGTGTGGCACGTAGTGAAGTCCACGCCACGCGTGACCGGCTTTGTGGGCACAGGGCAGCAGCCCACTCCGTTGTCGGAAGAAGAAGTGCAGCAGATCGTATACCGCGTTGCCGACAGCAAGGAGAAGCCGAAGCTCAAGGTCAAGTTCGGCAAGAACGAGTCGGTGCGGATCACCGAAGGTCCGTTCGCTAGCTTTACCGGCCAGGTGGACGAGGTCAACGAAGACCGCGAGACCCTGAAGGTGATGGTGACCATCTTCGGACGCTCGACTCCGGTGGAGCTGGAGTTTGGGCAAGTTGAGAAGGTTACGACGTAGCAAAGTTATGGGAAGGTTTTCGGCCAAGTTGCCGGCGTGGAATCCAGCGACTGGCATTGTCGATTGCAAAGAATTTTGAGTAAGAGGGCGAGTGCCCTAACAAAGATCAAAAAGAGAAACTATGGCAAAGAAGATTACAGGTTCGGTGAAGTTGCAGATTGCGGCCGGGAAAGCGACTCCGGCTCCTCCGGTGGGTCCAGCGCTCGGTCAGGCGCAGATCAACATCATGGAGTTCTGCAAGCAGTTCAACGCCAAGACCGGCGCGAAAGAACTGGACGGACTCATCATTCCAGTGGTGGTAACCGTTTATAACGACCGCAGCTTCACGTTTATTACCAAGACTCCGCCCGCATCGGTCCTGCTAAAACGCGCCGCGGCCGTGGCTAAAGGTTCGGGTACACCCAACAAGGACAAGGTCGGCAAGGTGACCGAAAAACAGGTGGCGGAGATAGCCAAGCAGAAGATGCCCGATTTAAATGCCGCGTCGATTGAAGCCGCAATCAAGAGTGTGAAGGGCACAGCGCGGTCGATGGGGATTGATGTCGTAGCGTAAGGACTGTTGGTCGGAAACACCACGGCTGTCAAGCACGAGCGGCGGCGGTGGGAGACAAGGAGCAGCTTCAGAAATGAAGAAATCAGGAAAGAACGTTGAGAAGGCACGCGCGGCAGTTGAGAAGCGTCCCTATACGTTGCAGGAAGCCGTGCCTCTTCTCCAGAAAGTAAAGTTCGCCAAGTTCGATGAGACGGTGGACCTCACGATGCGCTTGGGTGTCGATCCCAAGCATGCCGATCAGATGGTGCGCGGAACTGTAGTTCTGCCGCACGGACTGGGAAAATCCAAGAAGGTACTGGTCATCGCCAGCGGCGACAAAGTGCGTGAAGCGGAGGCTGCGGGCGCCGATTTCGTGGGCGGTGACGACATGGTGGAGAAGATCCAAAAGGAAAACTGGACCGACTATGACGCCGTGATTGCCACGCCCGACATGATGAAGTCGGTGGGTCGTTTGGGCAAGGTGCTTGGCCCGCGCGGACTGATGCCCAACCCGAAGACGGGTACCGTGACGTTCGATGTTGCATCGGCGGTGAAAGAAACTAAAGCTGGCAAGGTCGAGTTCCGCACCGATAAGACCGCGCTGGTGCACGTGCCGGTGGGCAAGATTTCGTTCTCGCCCGAGAAGCTGGTAGAAAACGCGGCAACGGTTATCGCTAGCGTGATCAAGGCAAAGCCTTCGGTTGCGAAGGGGAAGTACATCAAGGGCTGTTACTTGAGTTCCACCATGGGACCGGGGGTGTCGATTGACACTACGGCAGTGGAAGCGGCCGCGAAAGGCTAACTCTTCCCAGGTTAGCGCCCCAAACCATGGCGCGGACCTTGGGCGCTCTGTAGATGGGTTTTGGAAAAGGAATCGAAGATGGCAGTCTCAAAAGCGAAAAAGATCGAACAGGTTGAGAAGCTCACCACGGAGCTGGAAAATGCGGACCACGCTATCGTCGGCACGTTCAGCAAGCTGACGGTGGAGAAGGACTTCGAGCTGCGCAAGGCAGTTCGAGGAGCGGGCGCGAAGTATCGCGTAGTGAAGAACACTCTGGCGGAGCGTGCCTCGAAGGGCAGCAAGGTTGAGGAAGCCCTGAAGGGCCTCGCGGGCGTTACGTCGGTGGCCTATACCAGCGGCGACCCGGTCGCGCTGGCCAAGGTTCTCAGCAGGTACGCCAAGGACAACCCGGAGTACACATTCAAGGCAGGGATCGTGGATGGCCGCGTCATCGCCATCAAGGACATTGACGCGTTGGCCAACATGCCGTCCAAGGAAGAGATCTTTGCGAAGCTGCTCTTCCTGATGAACGCCCCGGCGCAGCGTCTGGTGACGGCAATGAACGCCGTGGGGCGCAACTTGGCCTTGGTGGTCAATCAGGGTGTGGAACAGAAGAAGTTTGCCGGCGGCGAAGCTCCGAGCGCGTAAGCGCCGGTTCGCTGCGTAAGGAGTTTGGGGCGGCGCGAGCGGCTCCAGGAAGATTTAGTTATCCGTTGTGAGGGGTGCGATACGCGTGATGTCTGGCATGCGGATCCACATTGGAAACCTCCAAACGATAACGAAATCACAACGAATAACGAATAAGTGGAGATACACAATGGCGGATCTGCAGCAGTTGGAAGAACAAATTGTAGGCCTGTCGCTTCTGGACGCGGCGGCCCTGGTGAAGAAGCTTGAAGAGCGCCTCGGCGTCTCGGCAGCGGCAGCGGCCCCTGTCGTGATGGCGGGTGCGGCTGGCGCGGGTGCTGCGGCGGCTGCTCCGGCGGAAGAGAAGACGGAGTTCACCGTCGTACTGACCGCGGCGGGCGCGAACAAGATCAACGTGATCAAGGCCGTGCGCGAAGTCACCAGCCTGGGCTTGAAGGAAGCCAAAGACCTGGTAGATGGCGCTCCGAAGACCGTGAAGGAAGGCGTGTCGAAGGAAGAGGCCGAGAACATCAAGAAGAAATTCACCGAGGCGGGCGCGACCGTCGAGGTGAAGTAGTATTGCGCCCCGCTCTTGTAGGGCGGGGCGACTCCACTCCGGACACGCTGACCGGAGTTACAGGCTGCTGTCGCCGGGGCAATCGGCGGCAGCGACGAACCTCGAAACGTTGGAGCGGGCGTTTTGGGGCGCGATGAATCGTTGGAAGCGAAGTGGCATCCAACAGCAGGGGCCACAGAATTCTACGGCATCGCGGAGACGGATTCGGAAGCAGAGAATCCGGGCAACACAGCAGGTAGTGACGGGCGGCACGCTCTGCTGCTGATGCGCCGGCTCAGGCGCAGCGGCGGAGGGTCCGAGGACAAGGCCTGAAGACACTGCAGCGGGAAGCAACACTCATCACGGCGAATGGCAGTTTGCCAGCCGTGTTCCCAGGCCGAATGGTCATGGGATTGCTTGACGCCTTACACGGCGCTTGCGGGGAGGTCTGTCCCTGCGAGCGCATACGCGTTTTCACAGAAAAGAACCATCCTGCGCGCAACTTACGGCCCCACCTTTCACCGTGCGACGGCGATCGTCCGCTTCGCACACAAGCCGCAGCGAACGGCAGGCTAGCAGGTGAGCGGACTTGGCAGCACTGATTAGGAGCTTTCATGGCAGAACAGAAGACAGCCAATCGTACACGGTTCGACTTTTCCAAAATTCCGGCGACCATTCAGATTCCCAACCTCATTGAGGTTCAGAAGCGTTCCTACGACCGCTTCCTGCAGATGGACTCGCTGCCCAGCGAGCGCGACGACTCGGGATTGCAGGCAGTATTTCAGTCGGTATTCCCGATCACCGACTTTCGCAACGTATCACAGCTCGACTTCGTCGAGTTTGCCATCGGCAACTGGGAGTGCAAGTGCGGCCACCTCAAGGGGCTGAACCACCTGCGCACCACCTGCCGCAATTGCGGATCGACGGTGCGCACCGACCCGTTCCACCTCGGCGACGTGCTTTGCACCAAGTGCGGCACCTACAACGCCAATACTCCGGACTTCTGCAACAAGTGCGGTGACCCGGTGGGACTGCAATTGAAATATGACGTGGCTGAGTGCGAAGAGCGCGGTATGACGTACTCCGCACCGTTGAAGGTCACCATGCGGCTGACCATCTTCGACAAGGACCCAGAGACCGGCAACAAGACCATTCGCGACATGAAGGAGCAGGAAGTCTTCTTCGGCGATGTTCCGCTGATGACCGCCAACGGCACATTCATCATCAATGGCACCGAGCGCGTGATCGTCAGCCAGTTGCACCGCTCGCCTGGGGTGTTCTTCGAGACGGCCAACAACCGCACCTACTTCCTGGGCAAAATCATTCCCTACCGCGGGTCGTGGGTGGAGTTCGAGTACGACCAGAAGAACGTGCTGTATGTGCGTATCGACCGCAAGCGCAAGTTCCTGGGCAGCATTTTCCTGCGCGCTCTGGGGCTTCGTACGGACGAAGACATTCTTCGCACGTTCTACACGGTCGATCGCATTGCCTTGCGCGACAACAAGATTTACTGGACGCTGGAGCCGGGCGTCGAGAAGCCGACGAACTTGCTCGGGATGAAGCTGACCCACCGCATCGCTACCAAGAGCGGCGAAGAGATCGCGCACTCGGGCCGCAAGGTTTCGCCTGCTGTGATGAAGGAAATCATCAAGCACAAGATTTCCGAGATCGAAGCCGACATCACCGACTTGGAAGGCGCGTTTGTCGCAGCCGATGTGGTCGATACGAACACCGGCGAAGTGCTGTTGGAAGCGAATTCCGAGCTCACGGCCGACAGGCTGTCGAAGATGTTCGATGCGGGCGTGGCGGAAATCCACGTGTTTTTCCCCGAGCGCGACGACGTTGGCACGGTCATCAGCCAGACGCTGCGGCGCGATTCAGTCAAAAACCCGCACGAGGCGCTGATTGAGATTTACCGCAAGCTGCGTCCGGGTGATCCGCCGACGCTAGACACCGCAACAGCGCTGTTTCATGGCATGTTCTTTGATCCGCGGAAGTATGACTTCTCGCGGGTAGGACGCCTGAAGTTCAACATCAAGCTGTTTGAGCGTGAGGATGCGACCAACCTCGAGAACCGCACGCTGGAGCCCGAGGACTTCTACGCCACGATCCGCTACCTGCTGAAGCTGCGCAAGAACATCGGCACGGTGGACGATATCGATCACCTCGGCAACCGTCGCGTTCGGGCGGTTGGTGAGTTGCTGGAGAACCAGTTCCGTATCGGCCTAGTCCGCATGGAACGTGCCATCAAGGAAAAGATGAGCGTGTACCAGGAGATGTCGACGGCGATGCCGCACGACCTGGTGAACGCCAAGCCGGTGATGGCTGCGATCCGCGAGTTCTTCGGCTCGTCGCAGTTGTCGCAGTTCATGGACCAGACCAACCCGCTGTCGGAGATCACGCACAAGCGGCGTCTTTCGGCGCTGGGACCGGGCGGTCTGTCGCGCGAGCGCGCGGGCTTCGAGGTCCGCGACGTTCACCCCACGCATTACGGACGTATCTGCCCGATCGAGACGCCGGAAGGCCCGAACATTGGCCTGATCTCGTCGCTGAGCTGTTATGCGCGAATCAACGACTACGGCTTTATCGAGTCTCCGTATCGCAAGGTGAAAGACGGCCGCGTGCTCGATTTCGTGACCGTGGTGAACGCGGGCGACAGCGAGTATCGCGTGGGCGACCACCTTGAGAAGGCCGAGGTCCTCAAGACCAACGCTGACTTAAAGGAGCGCCGCAAGAAGCAGATCGACTTCGAACCGTACTCGTTCTACCTGTCGGCGTGGGAGGAAGATCGCCACGTCATCGCGCAGGCGAACGCTGAGATCGACGACAAGGGGCGCATTGTCAACGAACTGGTGAACGCCCGTAAGTCCGGCAACTTCGTGCTGGTCAACCGCAGCGAGGTAGACTACATCGACGTCAGCCCGAAGCAGCTTGTTTCGGTAGCCGCCTCGCTGGTGCCGTTCCTTGAGCACGACGACGCAAACCGCGCTCTGATGGGCGCGAACATGCAGCGCCAGTCGGTTCCATTGCTGCGCGCGCAGGCGCCGATTGTCGGTACCGGTATGGAAGGCGTAACCGCCCGCGATTCCGGAGCGGTTGTGCTGGCACGCCGCAGCGGCATCGTGGACTCGGTGGACTCGGAGCGCATCATCGTCCGCGTCGAGGGCGAGCATCATCCGATGCAGCTCTCGCGCGAGGTGGGCAGCGACATCTACCAGCTCACCAAGTTCAAGCGCTCGAACCAGAACACCTGCATCAACCAGCGGCCCATCGTAAAGAAGGGGCAGCGCGTGGCGAAAGGACAGGTCATCGCCGACGGTCCCTGCACCGACATGGGCGAGCTGGCGCTCGGTCGCAACGTGCTGGTCGCCTTCATGGCGTGGCGCGGATACAACTTCGAAGACGCAATCCTGGTTTCCGAGAAGCTGGTCAAGGAGGACTATTACACCTCTGTCCACATCGAGGAATTCGAGATCGAGTCGCGCGATACGAAGCTCGGACCGGAAGAGGTCACGCGAGACATTCCCAACGTCAGCGAGTCGGCTCTGCGCGATCTCGACGAGAGCGGCATCATCCGCATCGGTGCGACCGTGAAGGCCGGCGACATCCTGGTGGGCAAGGTCACGCCGAAGGGCGAGACCCAGCTCACTCCGGAAGAGAAGCTGCTGCGCGCCATCTTCGGCGAAAAGGCCGGCGATGTGCGCGACGCTTCGCTTACTTGTCCTCCGGGTATCGAGGGCACGGTGGTCGATGTGAAGATCTTCTCGCGCAAGGGACAGGAAAAGGACGAGCGCGCCAAGTTCATTGAAGCCCAGCAGGTAGAACGGCTGCACAAGAACCTGGCGGATGAAATCCGAATCCTGACGGATGAGCGTTTGAAGCGCCTCGAAGCTCTGCTGGGCGGCAAGGAAGTGCTGGCCGATCTACACGACGAGCGCACCAACAAACGTTTGCTGACGAAGGGCGTCATCCTCGACCGCGACACCATCGAGCGGATCTCGACGCGCAACCTGAAGCGCATCAAGTTTCCCGATAAGGACCCGCGCGTCAACGAGCAGATCGACGAAATCGAAGAGATGACCTCGCGCCAGATCGACGTGCTGCGCAAGATCGTCAAAGAGAAAGAAGAGAAACTGCAGAAGGGCGATGAGCTGCCACCGGGGGTGATCAAGCTGGTGAAGGTTTATATCGCCATGAAGCGCAAGCTGAGCGTAGGCGACAAGATGGCCGGACGCCACGGTAACAAGGGCGTCATAGCGCGCATCCTGCCTGAGGAAGATATGCCTTACCTCGAGGACGGTACGCCGGTGGAGATCGTCCTGAACCCGCTGGGCGTGCCCAGCCGTATGAACGTGGGCCAGATTCTCGAAACCCACCTGGGATGGGCCGGACATCAGCTGGGCCAGAAGATCGGCGAGTTGTTGCAGCAGAACTCCAAGGCCGATGCTGTGCGCAAGGAACTCAAGGTTCTGTTCAAGGACACGCCCTTCGTAGACAACCTGCTGGAGCTTCCCGACGAGACGTTGGACCGCGTGGCTAACGGCATGAAGGAAGCTGTGTTCTTTGGCTCGCCGGTGTTCGACGGCGCCAAGGAGCACGAGATCAAGTCGCTGCTGACGGAGGGTGAGCTGCCGAGTTCCGGCAAGACGTACCTCTACGACGGCCTCACCGGCGAGAAGTTCGAGCAGCCCATTACGGTGGGTTACATCTACATGCTCAAACTCTCACACCTGGTGGACGACAAGATCCACGCGCGCTCGATCGGCCCGTACTCGCTGATCACCCAGCAGCCGCTGGGCGGCAAGGCGCAGTTCGGCGGACAGCGCTTCGGAGAAATGGAAGTCTGGGCCCTGGAAGCCTACGGCGCAGCGTACATCCTGCAGGAACTGTTGACCGCGAAGTCCGACGATGTTTATGGCCGCACGAAGATCTACGAGGCTATCGTCAAGGGCGAAGCGGCCATCGAGCCGGGTGTGCCGGAGTCTTTCAACGTATTGATTCGCGAATTGCAGTCGCTGTGCCTCGATGTGGAGCTGATCAAGTCGGTTGGAGAGAAACCCTTGGTCGAAACGCCCATCGCCGCCGACTGATCTTGAGGAATCGGGGAAGCTGTCTCCCATGCTCTCGCTGGAGGCAGCGCCCGCAGGAATTGAGACGGGAGCCGAGAGTGGTCGCGTAAAGGCCACCACGTCCTGCGCTTCACCTTCGAGGAGTGGCAGGACAGGAGGACAAATTGTTCCGCTCGAACCCATTTGAACTCGGAAATCCGATCGCGGACTTCGACGCGATTCGCATCAGCCTGGCTTCACCCGAGAAGATCCGGAGCTGGTCGCACGGCGAAGTCACGAAACCCGAGACCATCAACTACCGCACGTTCAAACCGGAACGTGATGGCCTGTTCTGCGCGCGCATTTTCGGCCCGGTCACCGACTGGGAGTGCTTGTGCGGTAAGTACAAGCGCATGAAGCATCGCGGCGTGATCTGCGACAAGTGCGGCGTAGAAGTCACACTGTCGAAGGTGCGTCGTGAGCGCCTGGGGCACATTGAGCTGGCGTCGCCGTGCTCGCACGTGTGGTTCTTCAAGGGCTTGCCCAGCCGCATTGGCCACATCCTCGATATTTCGCTGCGAGACCTCGAGTCTGTCCTTTATTTCGAGGCGTACGTCGTGGTCGAGCCGGGCGAAGCTCCGGTGAAAGAGCGCGAGGTCATCAAGGACGAAGTCAAGTTCCGCGAACTCGACCAGCAGTACCGTGCGTCCGGCTTCAAGGCCATGATGGGCGCCGAAGCCATCAAGGAACTGCTGAAACGCGTGGAAATCGATACCATGGCGACCGAGCTGCGCGAGAAGATGCGCAACGAATCGTCGGTGCAAAAGCGCCTGAAGTTCGCCAAGCGACTGAAGGTCGTAGAGGCCTTCCGCAAGAGCGGCAATAAGCCGAACTGGATGATCCTCGACGTGATTCCGGTTATTCCCCCCGAGCTGCGTCCGCTGGTCCCGCTCGATGGCGGCCGCTTTGCGACGTCGGACCTGAACGACCTCTATCGCCGTGTCATCAATCGCAACAACCGCTTGAAGAAGCTGATGGACCTGCATGCTCCGGAAGTCATCGTGCGCAACGAAAAGCGCATGCTTCAGGAGGCTGTGGATGCGCTGTTCGACAACGGACGTCGTGGCCGCGTGCTGCGTGGCGCGAACAATCGTCCACTGAAGTCGCTGTCCGACACGCTGAAGGGCAAGCAGGGACGCTTCCGCCAGAACCTGCTCGGCAAGCGCGTGGACTACTCAGGCCGTTCGGTGATCGTGGTTGGTCCCGACCTCAAGCTGCACCAGTGCGGTCTGCCGAAGAAGATGGCGCTGGAACTGTTCAAGCCGTTCATCTATCACCGGCTGGAACAGACCGGACACTGCACCACCATCAAGCAGGCCAAGGAAATGGTGGAGCAGCAAGAGTCGATCGTTTGGGACATCCTGGAAGAGGTCATCAAAGACCATCCGGTGCTGCTGAACCGCGCTCCTACGCTGCACCGTTTGGGCATCCAGGCGTTTGAGCCGGTGCTGGTAGAAGGCAAGGCGATCAAGATCCACCCGCTGGTTTGTACGGCGTTCAACGCCGACTTCGACGGCGACCAGATGGCGGTACACATTCCGCTCTCTCCGGAAGCGCAGGTCGAAGCCAGTGTGCTGATGCTGTCGTCGCACAACATCTTGTCGCCGGCGTCGGGTCAGCCGATTACCGTGCCTACCCAGGACATGGTGCTTGGCATTTACTACTTGACCAAGGGCAAGCCCGGCACCAAGGGTGAGGGCCGCGCCTTTGCCAACATCGAGGAAGTGCTGCTGGCGAAGGAAGCCGGTGCGGTTGAAACGCTCACGCCGATCAAGCTGCGTTACACCGGCGAAGTGCTCGACCTCACACAAGCGTATGACGATCAGGACATGATTCACGCCGAACCGACGCACTACGAGCGGCAGTACATCAACACAACGGTGGGTCGCGCCATTATGAATGATCATCTGAAGCGCGGCGCTCCGGGCATGCCCTACATCAACGGCCTGCTCAAGAAGAAGGGCATAGGCCAGTTGGTGAACTACTGCTACTTGCGCTTCGGCTTGGAGACCACGGTGCGCATGCTCGACGGCATCAAGCAGCTTGGCTTCCAGTACGCCACGCGTGCGGGACTGTCGATCGGCATCGACGACATGGTCATCCCGCCGGGCAAGGAAGACCTGGTGAAGAACGCCGAGAAGCAAGCCATCGTGGTGCAGCAACAATACCTCGACGGCGCCATCACTAACGGCGAGCGCTACAACAAAGTGGTGGAGATCTGGTCCAAGATCACCGAAGAAGTTGCCGACGAAATGTTCGGCAACATGCAGACGCAGGATAAAGAAGGCCAGATGAATCCGATTTACGTCATGGCTGACTCCGGCGCTCGTGGTTCGAAACAGCAGATTCGTCAGCTCTCGGGTATGCGCGGGCTGATGGCCAAGCCTTCGGGTGAGATCATCGAGACCCCCATCACGGCGAACTTCCGTGAAGGTCTTACCGTGCTGGAGTACTTCATCTCAACGCACGGCGCTCGCAAGGGACTCGCCGACACTGCTCTGAAGACCGCGGACTCGGGCTACCTGACCCGCCGGCTGGTGGACGTGGCCCAGGACGTGATCATCAGCGAATACGACTGCGGCACGGTCGATGGCATCTATGTGACTTCCATTGTGGAGTCGGGCGAGATCATCGAGCCGCTGCGCGACCGTATCGTAGGCCGCGTCTCGCTGGAGAAGATCAAGGACTACGAAGGCAACATCATCGTCGACATCAACCAAGAGATCACCGAAGACCTGGCCGGCGCAGTACAGGCTGCCGGTATAGAGCGAGTGAAGATCCGCTCCGTGCTCACCTGCGAATCCAAGCGTGGCGTCTGCGTGATGTGCTATGGCCGCAACTTGGCTTCGGGTCGCCTCGTCGAACTGGGCGAAGCGACCGGCGTGATCGCGGCCCAGTCGATCGGCGAGCCGGGAACCCAGCTCACCATGCGTACGTTCCACATCGGCGGAACAGCGTCGCGAGTCAGCGAGCAGTCGCGCCTCGATGCCAAGAACAACGGCACGGTGCGCTTCGTGAACCTGATTACCGTCCGCTCGAAGGAAGGCCACCTGGTAGTGATGAACCGCAACGGGTCTATCACCGTGGTGGACGAGAAGGGCCGTGAAAAGGAACGCTATGCCGTGGTGTACGGCGCCAAGGTGAAGGTCGAGGACGGGCGGCAAGTCCAGCTCGGCGATGTGCTGGTCGAGTGGGATCCCTACACATTCGCCATCCTCACCGAAATCGGTGGTACCGTGCAGTTCAGAGACCTGCAGGAAGGCCTCACACTGCATGAAGAAGTCGATGAGGTTACCGGCCTGTCGCGTCACGTGGTGATGGATTCACCCGACGAGAAGCGTCAGCCGGCCATCATGGTGAAGGGAGCTAAGGGCAGCAAGCGTTACCTGATGCCCTCGCGCGCTCACCTCATGGTGCAAGACGGCGACGAGGTCACGCCCGGCGAGGTGCTGGCGAAGATCCCGCGCGAAACCACCAAGACGAAGGACATCACGGGCGGTCTGCCGCGCGTGGTCGAGCTGTTCGAAGCCCGCAAGCCGCGCGAGACTGCTGTCATCAGCGAAATCGACGGCGTGGTGAAGTTCGGCGACGTGAGCAAAGGCCAGCGCAAGATCTTCGTTGTGGCCGACAACGGCACCGAAAAGGAATATCAGGTGCCGCGTGGCGTTCACATCAACGTTCAGGAAGGCGAGCGTATCCGTGCCGGAGAACCGCTGATGGATGGCCCGCTTAACCCGCACGACATTCTCGCCGTGCTCGGTGAGAAGGAACTGCAGGCTTACCTGGTGAACGAAATCCAGGAAGTCTACCGGTTGCAGGGCGTGAACATCAGCGACAAGCACATTGAGGTAATCGTCCGCCAGATGATGCGCTGGGTGAAGGTGGAAGACGTGGGCGACACGACCTTCCTGCTCGAGCAGCAGGTCGATAAGTTCCGCTTCCGCGAGGAGAACGAGCGGGTGATTGCTGAAGGCGGCAAGCCGGCCACCGGCCGTCCGTTGCTGCTGGGCATTACCAAGGCTTCGCTCTCCACCGACTCGTTCATCTCCGCTGCGTCCTTCCAGGAGACCACGCGCGTGCTGACCGAAGCGTCCATCCAGGGCGCGGTGGACCACCTGCGCGGCCTCAAAGAGAATGTCATCGTGGGCCGTCTCATTCCGGCGGGCACCGGCATGGAGTACTACCGCAATGTCCGGCTGTCCGACGAAATGGAGGCCGCCGCTGCCAAGGTACAAGAAGAGGTCACTGCCGCTTACGAAGAAGCCGAGCGTGCGCTGGAACTCATGCGCAACGAAGGCGAGAATGAGGCGGAGGAACTCGCCGCCGAGTAAGCAATCAACTACCAACGCCGCTCGTGTTCTGCACGGGCGGCGTTTTTGTTAGCTAGCAGTCGCATGTAACGCTTTCTGGCGCGCCTTTCAGCACGACGCTTTTGCCGTAGCCAAGGCGGCGGCCTTCTCCGCGATCCTGACATTCTTCCCAGTCGTTCTGGTTCTGGCATCGGTTCTGTCCATTTCCCATAGCAGTGAACTCTTCGTCCGCGAAATCTTCCGTGCGCTGGGCAGGATTCTGCCTGCGGAAACCAGTGCCACGGTTACGCAATACATCACCGGCGCCAAACCAGTGCAGACGAAGTTCCTCGTCTCGACCAGCCTGCTGACGCTGTGGACGGCATCCGGTGCGATGATTTCCTGGATGGAGGGCTTTCGCAAGGCCTATCAGATGCCCAAAGTCTGGGGCATTGTGAAAGAACGCATGATCGCTTTTCTTATGGTAATACTGGCCGGGGTGCCCATGGGCTTTGCCTCGTTCCTGGTCGTCTCCGGCAATCTGATTGAGCGCTGGGTCATGTATCAGGTGGGACACGAATTCACGCCCTATATCCTCGGCCTGTGGACCGCCGTGCGCTGGATCATCGCTGTGCTCACCAGCATTGCGGTCATCGCGCTGGTTTATCATCATGGCGTTCCGCGAACTCAACCTTGGCATCGCGTTTTACCGGGCGCCGTTGTGGCGACCATGCTCTGGGTTTGTGTCACCGTGCTGTTCGGATACTATTTGCGGCGGTTCGCCAACTACGACGTCATATACGGTTCCGTGGGAACGGCCATCGCTCTCTTAATCTGGCTGTACCTGGTATCGATGGTGGTGCTCGTCGGAGCTGAATTTAACGCCGTGCGATATCCGCGGTTCCTCTTCGGAGCACAGTCGCCAGTAACGGGCGAGCCAAACCGCGCCCAGGTGTGAGCAGTCGCAGGATGCCTATGCAGAAGCCCAGCATCTTCGCGCCAAACGACGGCCTACAGCGGGCTGACGGAAGCCTCCGGCGGCGCGCCAAGATTGTCTGCACGATCGGTCCAGCGAGCAACTCGGAGAACATGATCCGCGAGTTGATGCTTCGGGGCATGGATGTGGCCCGGCTGAACTTCTCTCATGGCACGCACGAGCAGCATGCTTTGGTCATTGATCGCCTGCGCAGGGTGGCCACTGAACTAAACCGCAGCGTCTGCATTATGCAAGACTTGCAGGGACCGAAGATTCGTACGGGAAAGCTGAAGTCGCACACTGCGGTGTTGCTGAAAAAAGGGCAAACCGTCACCATCACACCCGACGATGTGGAAGGCACGACTGAGATTATTTCTACTACGTACCAGAATCTTGCAGGGGACGTGAAGCCGGGTGAGCGAATCCTGCTTTCGGACGGGCGTGTCGAACTGGTGGTGCGAGAAGTCCAAAACGGAAAAGTCGTTTGCGAGGTGCTCAATGGAGGCAAGCTGGGCGAGAACCAGGGCATCAATCTGCCGGGGACGAACATCAGCATTCCCTCGCTGACTGAGAAGGACCGTCGCGATCTGGAATTTGGCCTGAATCAGGGTGTCGATCTCGTAGCGCTTTCCTTTGTGCGTACCGTGCAGGATGTGCTTACTGCCAAGCAGGCGATTGCCGCACAACGCAGCGATGTCGGGTTAGTTGCGAAGCTGGAGAAGCCCCAGGCCATCGAAAATCTCGACGGCATTCTGGAAGAGTCAGTTGCGGTGATGGTGGCTCGCGGCGATTTGGGCGTGGAAGTGGCGCCGGAAAAGGTTCCGCTGATCCAGAAGTACGTCATTCGCCGAGCCCTCGATTTTCGCCGGCCGGTCATCACAGCCACGCAAATGCTGGAGTCGATGACCGAGAACCCGCGTCCTACGCGAGCAGAAGCCAGCGACGTCGCCAACGCCGTATTCGACGGCACCGACGCTGTGATGCTTTCGGGTGAAACGGCTAGTGGCAAATATCCGTGTGAGGCAGTCGAAATGATGGCGCGTATCGTGGCTGAGACCGAAGCCAGTTCGCAGCCGCTGACTCCACGGCATCGCGAAGCAGCCAACTGGTCGGTGGCAGAGACGATTTGCCAATCCATGGCCCATGCAGCGCAAGACCTGAAGATCGCTGCAATTGCCGTGTTTACCGAGACAGCCACGACAGCGCGTATGTTATCGAAATATCGTCCCGCGGTGGATATCTATGCCTTTTCGTCCTCGGAGACGGTACGCAATCGCATGAATGCGCTATGGGGAACGAAACCGCTGATATGCCCCGCCGGGTTATCAGTCGAACGCATGGCGCAGTTCGCGGAAGAGGAACTTCGCCGCCTGAACGTGCTGACGACCGGAGACGTTTTCGGACTGGTGGCGGGGACTCGCAACTCGCCCGGCGCCACCAACTTCATGCGGCTTATCCAGTTGCAAGACCGGGAGCAACAAGTCAACTGGGCGGAGAAGAACTCAGGAGAGCGCCATGTCGGATGAAGTCATTTCATTCGCGCTTCTGGAGGCACTACCCGGCAAGGAAGCGGAACTGCTCGCCATGTTGCGCGAACTGTACGCCATGATGCACCGTAAGGGCTATTGCAATGACGTACTCTATCGCGACGAATCGCGGCCTGACCGGTTGTTCCACATTCGCCGATGGAAATCGGCCGAGCAGCGAGCCGAGGCCCAGATTGACCCCGAAGTGCATCGCTATTGGCAGAGGTTGCCGGACCTTTGCACGATTCCGACGGTGTTCGAAGACCTGGAAACACTGTTTGAGAGTTAGCCAGATACTCACTTTTTAATGCCCGGTTCAACACTGGGCGGTATGCTCGTGCTGATTAGCCTCGCTAACTCCACTGAAATGAGGTGAACAGTCATGGCGAAAGAACTGAGAACTGTTTTGGGGGCTGATAACACGCCAGAACTGGAGCTGGTTAGGGAAGCGGGAAAGGTCACAATCTATGAAGCCGATGACATGGACCGGCAGGTTTCGGTACCGGTCTCTCTGATCCCACAACTGATCCGCGCTCTGGACGAGTTGAAATAGCTTCTTGGCGGAAGTTTACGCAGGCTAGTTCACCCACGGCGGCTGCGCGTCGCCGTTTTTCTTTGGCCGGTCGCGCGCTTCGGGATCGCGCAGCTTGCCGTCTTCGTCGAAGTAATCTTCGTGCCGGTAATCCGCGCGATCATGCTTGCGCATATAGACCTCAAACTTTTTGGCAGCGCGCCTCCGTTTCCGGCGGTAGTACGAGTTACGCACGCCATACAACCACTCCGATGAAACGAAGCCAAAGCCACGGCGCGGAACGAACTTGAGGAACAGGTACCCGAACAGCCCGCCACCCAAATGGGCCATGTAGGCAGTGGATTGACCAAGGTTGTGCGAAGATGACAGCGCACCATAGAGGGCAAGTAGGATCAGTCCAATAACGAAGTAACGTGCCTTAATCAGAAACGGGATCGGAAAGAGCATGATTTCCGAGTCGCCGTGCAGAATTCCGAATGCCACCAGGATGCCGTAGATCCCGCCTGACGCGCCGACCGTCGGAACTAGCGGAGACGCACCGAGAAGCCCGGTGAATGACACGATGGTGGTGCAAATCGCGGCGCCAATCACGCAGAAGAAATAGAACTGCATGAACAGGCTATAGCCCCAGTCCATTTCCAGTTGTGCCCCGAACATCCATAGCGCCAGCAGGTTGAAGAGAATGTGAAACAGCCCGGCATGAACGAAACTGTAGGTGATGAACTGCCAAACCCAGCCATGCAGCACTGCAAGTGCGGGTACTAGGCCAAGATGGAAATTCACCCATCCACTTATGTCAGCGGCAGAGAAGGCGGCGCCCAGCAAAGCGACTAGCAGGAACACTGCGCCATTGGCAATCAGCAACTGCTTTACCGCCGCGGTGAACGGCGGAAAGCTCAGCGTCATGGTTGGGCCGCGTCGCATTTAAGCTCTATCTTACCCGCTTTCGACAGCATAGCGCTGAGCCTTTGACAGTGGGTTGGGATTCGGGTGGAGCACCGCTTTGTTAGTGTGCCGTACAAAGGTGGAGCACGGCTTCATTCAGCGGTGCAGTTCATGCCAGCCGGTAAATACGGCTTTAGCCGCTGAGGTAACAAACTTACCCCAGGGGCTAAAGCGCAGTTTGAGATCTAATGGACGCCTGAAGGCGTCAGCCCCCTACCTTACCGCTCCGGTACCGGAATCACTGACAAACTGCGATGGCCTTTGCTGTCGGTAGCCTGTAATGCGAAAAAGACGTTGTCTTTCGACAGCGGAATTGTGGCCTGTGTCACATTGCCGAACGTCTGGCTATGCTCCCACTGAGAAGCTCCGGTGTCGCGCCATAAAACCACATAGCCGCTAGCAAGCCCCCCGGGCGAAGGGTCCCACGCCAAGGTGGAGTCGTTGACCAGAGCTTTTGTCAGGATTCGCACCTGAGCGGGCGCTGCCGGCGCCGCAGCCAACGACGCCAGGGTAGCGGCATTTAGTCGTGTGACATTGGCAACGTACGAGTAATCGACAAACTTCGCCAGGTCGCCATACTCGACGCCGTTTTCCGTCCTCACATTCTGGTGCTGATGATTGTAGTTCTCTCGATATTCGGTAAAGCGCACGGCCGTGAACCCTTGTTCGTTGAATGAGGTCTGATCGCCTCCGCGAAGATAACGATCCGGGCGAAAAACCATTAATGATCGGAATCCGCTCTTTGCCAGATATGCCGAATCGATGAGCCCGATATAGCGGGCGAGCTCGCGCGATGGGCTGTCGTTCTCGCGGCCTTGCCCGCGCAGTTCGCGAACGGCAGTATCGGTTGAAGAGCTGGCGCTCGTCGCAAGATTCGGTTTCGTTAGCGCCAGCGGAATCCCTTCGGAAAATACCCGAACGGTATGCCGGTCTTGACCCGCGGATTTGTCGCCGCCCACGATGTCGTTGTTTAGCACAGCCTCGATGTTCCAACCTTGCGCCTTGGCCATCTTAGCGAAGTGTGCGCTGCCATACAGGCCCTGTTCTTCACCTGCTACCATCAGAAAAATGATGGTCGCTGGAAACTTGTGCTTGCTCAACACGCGCGCGCACTCTATGCTGACAGCCGTTCCGCTCCCGTCGTCATTGGCTCCGGGCGACGGACCAGTGGCATCGTTCGTTTCCGAGTTGCGGGAGTCGTAATGTCCCGACACCAGAACGATGCGCGAGGCGTTCGCCGGATCACTGCCGCGCAATATCGCATATACGTTCGTCAGTTTCGTCGGCTTGGGAACGCGGTTTGCCGGTTCCTGCGTGAACTCGTCAGTCTTGACTTCCAGGCAGCCGCCGCAGTCTTTCGAGTAGCTCTCCAACTCACCTTTGATCCACTCGGCCGCGGCATTGATACCCTGGCCCGATGAAGCCGACACGTCTGACGACAGCGTGTGCCGTGAACCAAAACTGACCAGCTTCTGAACCGTCTGCTGAATACGTGGCGCAGACACGTCGCCGAGGGCGGCGACAATTTGTGGATCGGCGGGAGGGACAAGAACACTAACCGGTGCCTGCCCGCTCAAGACCAATGATGTCAATAGCAAAATAACGCCAAGGGATGGAAACATTTTCATTTGTGGCATCCGGCAAGACTTCCCCGCATCTGATGTGTCTATTACTTGACGCTCGTAGCAAGAGATTCTAAATATAAAAGGGCGGTCGGCGCTGTGATTCTTCGCGGTACTGCCCAGTCGATTGGAGGAAGTGGCCATGGTAATTTGCCCTGAGTGCGAAAGCGATCTGGACATTGAAGAAGACGAGGTCGATGAGGGCGAAGTCGTCTCCTGCCCCGAGTGTGGCACAGATTTCGAAGTCGTCGCCGTCGATCCGCTGGAATTGAGCCGTGTCGAGGGCAATGAGCTAGACGAAGAGGAAGATTTGGTCGACGAAGAGGAAGAAGAGGAGTAGCGTGGGCTGTCCCGCAGCGCCGGGCGCCTGCCGCCGCTGGGTCCTAATCCCTGCGGTGGTCTTGCTACTGCTCGCTGGAAGTTGCGGTTTGCTGACGGCTCAAAATAAAGAGGCAGTTGCTGATTACGCACTGATTTACGGAACAGTCTGGGGGCCCGATAATACTCCCTTGGCGGGAGTGCCGATTACGATTCGGCCCTCCGCCGACAAGAAGCCGAAGTGGGAGCTGGTTTCCGATCGCCGCGGCGAGTTCGCGCAGCGAGTTCCTCCCGGTCATCAGGAGTACATAGTTCAAGCCGATATCAAGACACCAAAGGGCCAGCCCAAGCCCGAAATCAAGGTGCAGATTGACAATAATGAGCGCAAGGACATTGGTCTGCATCTGACCAGTGCCGATCTGGCGAAGAAATAGTTCTCGACGGAGATCCCATGAGGAAGCTGATTGCAGTGCTGGCGGTCGCGATAGCGGCGATTTGCGCCAGCGCGCAGATTAATCTGCCGATCACTGGAGGCGGCCCGTCCACTCCCAAGAAGCAGAAGCCCACAGCCAAAATGCTGACCGGAACTGTGACGGACAAAACCGACCAGCCAATCCAGGCCGCTGTGGTTTACCTGAAGAATTCCAAGACGCTGGTGGTGAAAAGCTATTTTACCGACAAGGACGGTGGCTACCGCTTTCCCCAAGTTGCCTTGAATACCGATTACGAAGTCTGGGCCGAAAAAGACGGCAAGAAGAGCGACACCAAGAGTATCAGCCAATTTGACGACCGCTACAATCCCACCATCAACCTGCGCATCAATCTGGAGAAGTAGTCGGGCGGCCCAGCCTCTCACCAAACACAGCGGCCGCCATTTCTCGCGGCCCCATTACTTGCGAAAGTTTGCAGGTTAGTTGCTTTCGTTGCTGGCCCGCTTCCACGACATGAACTCGCCGATCGTGGCGCCGGTTGCAGACGACGAGGTCGATCCCGCCGGCTGCTTGTAGGCTTCCACATCCGCCCGAGTCGCTTCCTCGCCACCCACCGCGCGAATGCTGAGTCCCACCTTCTTCTCCGCCGGGTTCATCTTGATGATCTTGAAGTCGTGTTCCTGACCCGGCTCCAGCTTGATCGGAGCTCCGTGAGAGTCCGCCGCTTCTGAGTTGTGGCACAAACCCTCGACACCATCGGCGATCTCAACGAACGCACCGAAACTCGCCAGCCGCAGCACTTTGCCGTGAATCACATCGCCGACGCGGTGCTGGTCGAAGAAAGTCTCCCACACGTCAGGCTGTAGCTGCTTCACGCCGAGGGAAAGCCGCCGTTGTTCCGGCTCAATAGCAAGAACAATTGCCTTCACCTTGTCGCCCTTCTTCAGCACTTCCGACGGATGCTTCACTCGCTTCGTCCAGCTCAAGTTGCTGACGTGTACCAGCCCGTCGATGCCGTCCTCGATCTCGACGAACGCACCGAAGTCGGTCAGGTTGCGAACCTTGCCCTCAACCACGGTGCCAATCGGAAACTTCTCGTGCAGCGTCTCCCACGGATTCGACTCGAGCTGCTTGAGTCCCAGGCTGATGCGCCGCTCCGGAACATTCACGTTGAGCACGACCGCTTCGAGCTGGTCGCCGACGCTAACCATCTTCGACGGGTGCTTCATCCGCTTCGACCATGTCATCTCGCTCACGTGCACCAGTCCTTCGATGCCCTGCTCCAGCTCGATGAACGCTCCGTAGTCAGTCACACTGATTACGCGCCCGTGCACGTGCGCACCGATTGGGTAGCGCTCCATAGCATCCAACCACGGGTCGGGCGTCAACTGCTTGAATCCCAGCGAAACGCGCTGCTTCTCGCGGTCAAACTTCAGCACTTTCACCTGAATTTGATCGCCCACCTGCACCAGGTCGCGCGGATGCGTCAGCCGTCCCCACGACATGTCCGTGATGTGCAGCAACCCGTCGATGCCGCCGAGATCCACGAACGCGCCGTAGTTGGTCAAGTTCTTCACCGTGCCCGTCAGGATCGCGTCTTCGTGCAACTGCTCGAGCGTCTTGCCGCGCTTTTCGGTCTGCTCTTCTTCCAGCAGCTGTTTGCGCGAGACTACGATGTTGCCGCGCTTCTTGTTCAGCTTGATGATGCGAACATCGAGTTCAGTGCTCTTCAGGCCATCGAGGTTGCGTACCGGACGTAACTCCACCTGCGAACCCGGCAGAAAGGCGCGCGCGCCCATGATGTCCACTGTGAGACCGCCCTTGATGCGGTCGATCACCCGAGCTTTCACCGAAGACTTTTCGTTGTAAGCCTTCTCAATGTCGTCCCACGCCTTCAGGCGCTGTGCCTTGTGGTACGAGAGGTTGATATAGCCCTCTTCGGTGTGTCCCTGGTCGCGCACTACCGGGATTTCCTGCCCCGGCTGCACGCGGACGTTGCCTTCGGAGTCAGTGAACTCGGCAACCGGCACTACCCCTTCGGACTTGTAGCCGATATCGACTACCACATACTGCGGCGTAATCTTCAAAATCGTGCCCGGAATGACCTGTTCTTCATTGAGGGCAGCTTCGGTCTGCGCCTGCTCCTGCTCATACTGGTCGAGAGCGGCGGCGAAATCTTCCATGGATGGTTCTTTTTCGGCGCGTTGGGTCACAGCACCCGGCTCGGCTGTTGGAGTCGGTGTATGAGTGCCAGCTTCGGTATCCGGGCCGGTCGCGTGCTGTTCGGCTACGCCCGAGCTTTCAGTGGATGCGGATGAGGTCGGTGTATCGTTAAGAGTTTCTTCGAGAGACATGGTTTGCGTTCGCGCCCTGCAATTTTGGAAATTGAAGGGGGGCCGGTAAATACGGACTGCTGGCGTGAGTCTTCTTCGGAGTTCCCCGCTTGGGGGAGATTGAACAACCCAGCGGCCGGATCCAGAAAAGCGGGCCCACTTCCCTAGACTCTTTGACTATAGCAATCGCTTCTTTGCAGTGTCAAACGCGTAAGTCCAACCGCTGCGCGATTTTCCCGATAAATTTACGTCCCGCACACCGACTCGTGCCGGGCCATTTCGACGCTCGCCCCCGCTGCCATTTCAGTACTTTTCAGCCGTTTGATACTCTGCTCAAGAATGGACTACATCTGGACTCCCTGGCGCTACGCCTATGTTGCGTCGGTCGACAAAAAGACCGGATGCATCTTTTGCGAGCTGCTGCACTTGGGCGACGACCGAGAGGCGCTCATCGTCCATCGCGCCGAGCATAATTTCATCATCCTGAATGCTTACCCGTACACCTCGGGACACGTCATGGTTGTGCCATACAAACACGTAGACCGGTTGAACGTTCTGCCCTCACCTGCCGCAGACGAGATGATGTCGCTCACACGACGCCTCGAGCATGTGCTGCTCGAGATCTACCACCCCGACGGCCTCAACCTCGGCATGAATATCGGGAAAGCCGCCGGCGCCGGTATTGCCGGGCACATCCACATGCACGTGCTGCCCCGCTGGGTGGCGGATGCAAATTTCATGTCCGTTATTGGCGAAACCCGCATGCTACCGGAGTCGCTGGAGGAGACCTACCGCAGGTTGAAAGCGAAGTTTTAAGCGCGCCATTTCCCAAACCCTGGTCCCGATCTGCGGGACAGCATCTTCATACTGGATACTGCCCCACTGCCATTAGGCACCGTTGCGGCATCAACACTGATGTCAATGCTCACGTCGACAGCATCCCGCATCCGTCCATCCTGTCGGCTGGCTCTGGTTCGCCTCGCTCGAAGCAGCTACAACATTGATGGTGGGATTGCCAAAATGTCTTTGGTGTCGGTCAGATGTGTCCTGACAAGTCCTATCCAACCTTGCGCTTGCTGAACACGGACAAGGCTGTCGTCCGAGGAGGAGAGGGCTCTTTGTTGGAAGATAGGCAGTACATAAATGCCGGGGTCGGTGTCATGAAATTGTTACTGGCAACCCAAACCGATGGTGCTCCCTCAGGCGGTGGTTTGACGATTGTGACCTCTCATCCCTCAACCAACCCCTCCATCTCCTTCTCCCCAATAACCGCCACGCCAAACTCTCGCGCCTTGTCGAGCTTTGAACCTGCCTCCGCGCCGGCCACCACGTAATCCGTCTTCTTGCTCACCGAGCCCGCCACCTTCCCGCCAGCATCTTCGATGAGCTTCTTGGCCTCATCGCGCGTGTGACGCTCCAGCGTTCCTGTGAGCACAAATGTTTTCCCTGCCAACGCCGTTCTCCGTTGTTTCTTTTCGCCGGAGAACTGCAATCCCGCCTTGCGCAACCGTTCTACCAGCGCGACATTCTTCGGCTCGTCAAAAAACTCGCGGATACTCTGCGAGACTCGCGGGCCAATCTCGCTCACCGCCTGCAAGTCTTCTTCAGTGGCCTCCATCAGTGCGTCCGTCGAGCCGAAATGCTCCGCCAGGAACTGTGCCGTGCGCTCGCCCACCATGCGAATGCCCAGCCCGTAAATCACGCGCTCCAGCGGCAGCTTCTTCGAGTTCTCGATCTCCCGCAGCAAATTCTGCGCCGACTTCTTGCCCATGCGCTCCAAGTTCGTGAGCTGCTCTTCCGTGAGGTCGTAAATATCGGCGACGCTCTTCACCAGCCCGCCATCGACCAGTTGGTTGACCAGCGCATCTCCCATACCCTCGATGTTCATCACGCCACGCGAGGCGAAATGCCGAATGGTTTCGCGCAACTTCGCCGGACAGTTGACGTTCACGCAGCGATGGTCGGCTTCGCCCTCGGCACGAACCACGTGGCCGCCGCACACCGGGCACCGCTCCGGCATATGAAACTCGCGCTTGCCGCGCGGTTTGTCTTCGAGCACCTTCACCACTTTGGGAATCACGTCCCCACCGCGCTCCACCGCCACCCAGTCGCCAATCTTCACCCCCAGCCGTGTAATCTCATCCATGTTGTGCAGTGTGGCGCGTGTCACGGTGGTGCCGCCGATCGAAACCGGCTTAAGCGCCGCTACCGGCGTGAGCTTGCCCGTGCGTCCCACCTGCACCAGGACGTCTTCGATCTGCGTCTCGCCGGCTCGTGCGGCAAACTTGTAGGCAATCGCCCAGCGTGGGGCCTTGCCAGTGAAGCCTAGCTCGTCTTGCAGAGCGACTCGATCGACTTTCACCACAACCCCGTCGATCTCATACGGCAGCGCATCGCGATCCCGGTCTGTTTCGTTGACGAACTCCATCACCTGCTGAAGGTTGTGCGCCAGCTTGTGACGCAGGTTCACCTTGAAGCCCGCGGCTTCCAGCGCCTTGAGTACCTTGGAGTGCCGGTCGAAGATGGGCCGCCCGTCCGACAGTAGCCCATAGGCAAAGAAATCCAGCCGCCGCTGCGCCGTCACGTTCGGCTCGAGGGTTCGCACCGTGCCCGCAGTCGCATTACGCGGATTGGCGAACGTCGGCAAGCCCTGCTCCTCGCGCTCTTCATTCATTCGCTGAAAGGCCGCCAGAGGCATCAGCAGCTCCCCGCGGACCTCAAAATCGCGCACAAGCCCGGCCTGGTGGAGCGTCTTCTCAGAGATCGTGAGTGGAATGCTACGCACGGTGCGCACGTTCGGTGTGACATCCTCGCCGGTTGTTCCATCGCCGCGTGTCAGGCCCAGCGCAAGCTTACCGTCAGCAAAGCGTAGCGCCAGCGACATGCCATCCAGCTTCAGTTCGCAGACGTAATCGACCTGCGACTCGCCCGTGAGCTCGTGAACCCGACGTTCCCAGTCGCCTAGCTCCTGCTCGCTGGTGGTCTTTCCCAGCGACAGCATCTGCGTCGAGTGCCGCACCTTGGCGAACTCTTCGCTCGGTTTGCCGCCCACACGCTGGGTAGGCGAATCCGGCGTGACCAACTCCGGATGCTTGGTCTCAAGCGCGATCAGCTCGTCCATCAGCTTGTCGAACTCCGCGTCGCTGATCTCGGGGTTGTCGAGCACGTAGTAGCGATGTTCGTGGTAGCGAATCTTCTCGCGCAGCACATCCATTTTCTTCTGCACGTCTTTCATAGTGCTTGCAGGCATGACCGAACAATTATAGGGGCGCTGCTCTGTCGCGGTTGTCGGGTAAAGCACGGCCAGCGTCAACGAGCGTAGCCATCGATGTTTTGGGTGGTGCACTGCTTCATGCAGCGGTGCAGTTTCACGTTTGCATTGTGCTCTAATTGCCAGTTGCTGCGAGTTGCTAAATGCCAGTTCCCTAGTTGCTCCTCGTTTTCCCTCCGTGGTGAAGACCTCTTCGCTCACGCAGCCCACGCACTCCCGTAAAATAAAGATTTCCCGGGAGCACTTTTGAAGCACCTGTTAGCTAAGTGGACCCACTGGATCCTGGCCGTCCTCAGCCCTTTCGGAATTTGGGGTGTCGCCGGATTCGCTTTCGTGGACGCAGCCTTTCTCGGCATGCCGCTCGACGCGATTGTCGGCGGATATGTGTACGCCGCCCCGCGGCGTTTTCTCTTACTTTCGGCATTGGCCGCGACCGGCTCAGCGCTCGGCAGCATCGTTATTTACTGGATAGGCTACAAGGGCGGAGAAGTCCTGCTGGTCAAGCGCATAGGCGAGGCGCGCTTCCAAAAGATTCGTGCTTCCTTCGAGCGCCACGAGTTTCTTGCCCTCATGGTGCCGTCCATGCTGCCTCCCCCGACGCCTTTCAAGTTATTCGTGCTGTCGGCCGGCGTTGCTGAGATGCGCTTCAGCCACTTCCTCGGCGCCATCTTTGCGGGGCGCTTTCTGCGTTTCCTGATTTTGTCAGTTTTGCTGATCCGCTTCGGCCCGCAGACCGTCGTGTTCATCGCTGGGCTTGTCCATTCTCATGCCCGCGTCGTCCTGGCGGTACTGGCTGCGCTGGCGCTATTGGGGTGGTGGTTGTGGCGCCTGCGCAAGCGGAACGGACGAACCGGTGTGCGAAGGGAAGCCGCATAAACTCGATTCCCAAAACGAAATAGAATTGGTTACTCTCGTTTCTTTTCTCGCACGATTTTTGTGGCCGCTCCAATTTGCCCGCGATAAAAGGGTTAACGTGAGGCGAGGCATTGGTTTGTGTCTCTAGGCTCCGAGCGCTAGAGCGCGAAAGTAGTCCGCGTCTTTGACATTCGAGGGAGTTGTTGTGAGGCCTGGTGATCTCAAGTTAAGTCCTTTGGAATCTGCCAAGTAGCGACAAATTTCGCAGCAGCTGGGACATGCGCGGCGATTAGCGCCTAAACGTTTGATGGCAAAAAGTAGCAAGTCCTACCGCACGACCATCACGCCTGACTCTTCTCGATGGCTTACAAGGTAACCGATTCCGAAGAAGACCGCCGCAAAGAAGAGGTCCGACACCACAGCATTACGGAAGAACGGTAGTCCGGCCGCGTAACACATTGCCAGGCCGCCGGCGGTCTTGGGATACATGTTCCACACCGCCCACACCGCAAAGTTGCTGAGCAGGAAGAACGAAACCGAACCGGCCAGCGAAGCGCCCGCAACTCGTACAGCCGAGGCCTTGCGGGCAAGCATTCCGCCCAGCAGCACCACGCCCGCATACCACGCCCACGTGATCATCAGATCGGCCGAGAGAGCGTAGCCGTAATAGCCGCGGGACAGGTAGATGCCCGTAGCGGCCAGTGCCGCCACCGGAATCCACATTTCTTTGCGCGGACGGCGTGCGCCAAAAAACAGCAAGCCGGCCGTCACCGGGGCAAAGCTGAAGGGCAGGGGCAGGAAACGGGCGTGAACGATAACGGCGAAGGCGAGAAACAGGTATGCCAGCATGATTACCTCGATACGGTCGCGCGTCCGAGGAGGACACGCTCTTTGATGATTCTGGACGCCGCGAGTTTCGGCGTCAAGGGCGGGCTCGAACAAAGATTAAGCCCTTTTTGCTGAGGATAACTCACGCTCAGGGCTCTTCTCCAATCGAGGGCCTACGCGTGTTCATGCCTTCTTCCTGGACCCGCAAGTCCGGCGAGAGCAGCACCCAGCCGCCCAGGGTCCCGCGACCCTGCATCTCGGGATAGCCGAATCGCAGATCCTGAAAGCGCACCAGATAGCCTTTGAAGTCGCCCTGCAGTTGTTCGTTTTGGGTAATGGGAAACACCGCCCAATCGATATATACCCGGCCCAGATAAGAAGCCTTCGCGGCCTGGGTAGCAGGAGTTACCTCTGGCTTGTAGTAGGTGCGCGCCTGTGATTCGGGATCGACCTCTGGCCCCAGCGAATTCACCGGAACAGTCTGGAAAAACGTCTCAGCCTCGACGACACCATGCCAGCGAAACGGATTCACCCAGTACGGATACGCTCCGATCTTCAGCGGCACAGCACCCTGATAGAGCAGAGAGCCCATTGCATTCAGTGCGCGCCGATGCTGGTAGTCGCGGTAAACCCACAGCAGCACCATACAAACGAGAGCGAAAATCGCCCATCCGCGTCCTCGGGGGCCTTTGCTGCGAGCCCCGATCTCTTGGTTAATGAGCCCGAACAGTGACGGCATCACCAAACCGGCGATCAGAGCCAGAAGAAGCAGCGGCTCGACGATGAATACAATGTCCCAGGAGTACCACCGCCAGTTGAATGGCGCGAACATGCGGATTCCGTAGGCAGTGCTGTAGTCGAGCGGAATGTGGCTGAGCGCCGCGATGAGTGCCAGCCAGTAGAGGTATCCCCAGCGCACCGGCAACTTGGAGCGCAAGATGCGAGGTCTCCCATCCGGTCTGCGCCAGCAACACAGCAGCCACACCAAACCCAGAGTCGCTGCTGCAATCACCGGCGTGAAGACGAATGCGTGGGTGATACCCCGATGATGCTGAAGATTGGCGATAGATCCCTTCAGCCCCCATAGAATGTCTAGGTCAGCAGCTTCGGCGGCCAGCACCATCGTCAAAGTGGCGAGCGCGCTCTTGCGATTGAAGCCGGCGCGGCTCATACAGGCGCCGGTCAGGAAGTGTGTGACAGGTTCCAAGTCCCTCCTCAAAGAAATAATGCGAAATGGCGAATTCTACCGCTCGCCTTCCTCATGTTCTGTGTTGCCAGCGAGAAGCTCCAGGGCGTGCGGCAAGATCTCGACGACCGACTGCAGCGAGTCCACCGCGCCGGCCGGACTGCCGGGAAGATTGAGGATGAGCGAGCCGCCTCGAACTCCGCAGACTCCGCGGCTGAGAATGGCAAACTCTGTACTCCCCAGCCCATCCGCACGCATCTTCTCGGGGATGCCATCGATCAACTTGGAGCATACCGCGCGCGTCGCCTCAGGCGTGACGTCACGCTCGGAAATTCCCGTTCCGCCGGTGGTGACGATAAGCTGTACTTGCTCAGAAAGTTGAATGAGGGTCCGTTCGATTTCGTCCCGATCATCGACCACAGCCCGCTGCTGCGTGACGTCGAAGCCATGTTGCCGAAGCACCTCGAGTGTTGCCGGACCCGAGCGATCGGTTCGTCTGCCACGTGCTACGGAATCGCTAATTGTGACCACTGCCGCTTTCATGTCGATTTCTCCCTGCGCGAATGTCGCTTGTAATCTCCACTCTTACCACCCAATTTGCGTTCCAGCCGCACCTCACGAATCTCAATGCCTTTATCCAGTGCCTTGCACATGTCATACACTGTCAGAGCTGCTACGGAGGCAGCGAGCAGAGCCTCCATCTCCACGCCGGTTACAGCCGTGGTACGCACCACTGAGCGGATCTCGACCCCGTTATGCCGCAGCTTGCAGCTAACGTCGACTTTGCTCAGCGCCAGCGGATGGCACATGGGAATCAGTTCTGCGGTGCGTTTGGCGGCTTGAATGCCGGCAATCCGTGCCACCTCCAACGCATCGCCCTTGGGGTTTTGCGGTAGCGCTCGCAATACTGCTTTGCGCATGGCGACGAAAGCGGACGCCTCGGCTTCCCGTAATGTTGGACTCTTTCCGGAAACATCCACCATCGCCGCCCGGCCGCTGGCGTCGTAGTGCGAGAGTTCCGGTTGTGCCTTCGATTTCGCCATGAGTTACACCAGGAGTACAGTAACAGTTTCTCCTGCATTGAGCCGGTCGCGGTCGTGAGGTACCACAATGTAACAGTTTGACTTGACGACAGACATCAAATCACCTGAGCCTTGCCAGCGCACCCATTCCACTTCTGGCTTGGGCGTGGAGCCGCCTAGGCGAGCGGGAAGAAAACGCGTTAATCCAGTCCTCGTAGTAAGCGGCTGTTTCAACTCTGCCTGCCCAAAAAGCAGCGGGGCGATGTTGGCTCCGCCCAACGCGTCTAGAACCGGCTTTACGAACAATTGAAATGTCACCATGGTGGAGACGGGATTTCCCGGCAGTCCGAACAACGGAGTGGTTTTCCCCTCAAGAGTAAGTTGGCCAAATACGACCGGCTTGCCCGGTTGAATAGCCACTCCGGTGAAAAAGAATTCTGCTCCCAGCGATGCCAGCACTTCCTCGACGAGATCGTACTTGCCCATCGAGACTCCGCCGGTGAGTAGTAATAATTCGGACTGCAGGCCTTTGCGTAACAGCAGCGCGATCTCAGCCGCCTCGTCACGGGCTACCGGCAGAATGACCGGCTCTCCCCCGGCTTGATGCACCTGCGCGGCCAACGAAAAGCTGTTGGAATTACGGATTTCATTACGACCAGGCGGCAAGTTAATATCGACCAGTTCATCGCCAGTGGCCAGCACTGCAACGAGCGGCCTGCGATGAACGGCGAGTTCAGGGCGACCAAGGGCAGCTGCCACAGCAACCACCACATGATTGATGCGCGTCCCTTTAGGCACCATGACATCGCTTCTTCGTGCCTCAGCACCTGCGGCAACAACATTCTCTCCGGCGCGTACCGGACGTTTCACAGTAACAATTTCTTCAGCTACCTCGGTGTGTTCCACCATGACGACGGCATCCGCACCAGCAGGTACCGGCGCACCCGTCATGATCTCGATTGCCTGCCCGGAGAGCAGAGTTATCTCATCCTCTTCCGGTGCGCTACCGGCTTTGATCATGCCGATGCACCGTAACTTTGCCGGAACTGCCTGCACGTCGGCAGCGCATACCGCGTAGCCGTCACGGGTTGCTCGCGGGAAGGGCGGGAAATCTCGGTCGGCGCGAAGATCTTCTGCTAGCGCAAGACCCATCGCATCGAGCATGTTGACGAACTCAGGAGATGTCGCCGCTAGCCGGGACGCGTGCTGCTCAACCAAATGGCGAGCTTCGGCGAACGATAGCAGCGGCGATTTTGCAGGGTCGTTCATGGGATCTGCGTAGGGAAATTCTATCGGCCAGGAGCGGTTTTCGCGATTGGCTTGGCATAATCAAAAGGCGGCCCAGGGGCCGCCCTCAATTGGTTCAAGCCAAAACCTTAGGGCTTCTTTTTCGCCGGAGCCTTCTGCTTACCGTAAGTGGTCTCGACCGATGAGCCCAGCATTGCAATCGTGTCTTTTGCGGTTTGCGCATTTGCTCCATCGGGCTTGAGCTCCAGATACTTCTGGAACGCCTCGACTGTGCCCGGAGCAGGCGAGTATTTGCCATCTTTTCCAAGCGTGGCTTTGTTCAGCAATGCCATTCCTTTGTAGTAATAGGCGTCAGCGCGATTCGGGTCGAGCTGGATGGATTTGTCGAATGCGGTAACTGCGTCGTCTGTTTTGTTGGCGTTGTAATTCACGACGCCGATATTGAAGTACGCGGTTGCGGCGCCCGACGGATCCATTTGCGCCACTTGAGTGTATTCAGCAACAGCCTTGTCCACTTGACCAGATTTGTTATAGGCATTCGCCAAAGCGTTGTGGTACAGAGCGCTGTCTCCCTTGATCGCAATCGCTTTCTGATAGGCCTCAACCGCCTCCGTATATTTCTTCGCGCCGGTATAGGCTTCACCCAGATAGGCCCAGAGCAAGTCCTTGGAAGGATCGCTGCTGGTAACCTCCTGCATCACGGTAATCGCCTGGTCGTAGTTGCCGGCCTTTTCCAGATCACGGACCTCTGCCAACTTGGCGTTCAGTCCTTTGATCTTCTCGTTCTGTTTCACGACCTCTTGCTGCTTCTTGATTTGCTCCTCCGACGGACCACCTTTGCCGGCAAGATCTTTCTTTAGATCAAAATTCACTTCCCTCTGTTCGCCCATCGCGAGCGGAACCTTGTTGAAGCCATCAACCGCAACGCCATTGCGCGTCAGAACGACATCATAGGTTCCCGGGCTCAAACCGATGGTGACGTACTCGCCGCTCTTGTTGGTGTTGACGGTTATCTTACGTTGTGTGTCGATATTCGTGATCTCGACTGTTCCGTCGGTGATGAACTTACCTTCCGTGTCCCTGGCGACACCTTTGATGCCCGTAATCTGTGCCATTGCGGGCAATGCGCTCACCGCTGCGAGCAGCGCCAGCATTAACAATCCCTGGGTCAATCTCTTCATACTTGCCTCCTGCGCGTAGCGCCATTCGGGCAAATCGGCCCGCGCGCCAGCAAATACCGTCTCATCAAAACGAAATTGAATTCTCGAGGACCACTTACGCTTCGCTTAGCGAAAGATAAGGAATCGGGTCACGAGCGCCCGCCGCCGTAAAAGCCTTCATGCGCAGCACACAACTATCGCATGTGCCGCAGGCTCGGTCCTCCCGGCTATAGCATGACCACGTTAAATCGAAGGGCGCGCCCAATTCAAGGCCAAGGCGAACAATATCAGCCTTTCGCCTGCCTATCAGCGGGGTTTCGATGCGGATCCGGCCCTCCTTCGTCCCCCTGCGCACCGCTTCATTGTAGGCGGCATAGAACTCGGGACGGCAATCAGGGTATCCGGAGCTGTCCTGCTGCACCGCCCCGATGTAAATCTCGTCCGCGGCTAAAACTTCAGCCCAACTCACGGCCGCCGCAAGAAAATGGGCGTTGCGAAAGGGGACATAGGTGACGGGAATTTCGGCCCCGATCACCATAGGCGCGTCCGGGACGGCGATTTGATCGTCGGTGAGAGCGGAGCCGCCGATTGTGCGGAAAAATGAAGTTTGGACTGCTAGGCACGTCCGGATACCAAGACGCTTGCAGATTTCCTGGAAAGCCTGCTGCTCACGTTTCTCCGTGCGTTGGCCATAATCGATGTGCAGGGCAGCGGTGTGCTCCGCGCCAAAGTCACGGATCGCCAGAGCAGCGCAAACAGTCGAGTCCATCCCGCCACTCAGAATCACAAGCACGTGCGCCTTCGCTTTTGTCGCCACATCACTCATCTATGTCTGGAGTATCTCCCAGCGGAAGTAGCGGCCTTTAGGCCGGTGGCAACGGCTGATTCTCAGCCGGGCTTTAGCCCTGACAAACTGTCCACTACACCCCCTTCATCGAAGGCTCCCAAATGAATTTATGGATTTGCAAACCCAACCGCGCGTTCAAACCGTCAGCCAGCATCCATTCGGCAAGATCACGCGGATCCAGCAAACAATGCGAACTATCGCGGGCGCCAATGGCGTCTTTACGAAATGCCGGAGACAGAATCACCGATGCCACTTTGCCGCTGAGGTCGTATTCGCGAATGAAATCGCGGGCGAACTCGTAATCCTTGCGGCTGGCAAGGACCAGTTTCACCTCGTCGCGCTTTGTCAAGTGTTCCAGATTTTCAAGGCGAAAGGTTTCGCCCTCGCCCGAGTCGGGACATTTCACGTCCACGATCTTAATCACCTGCTCCGGAACCTTGTTTAGCAGCCTTTCGCCGCTGGTTTCGATCAATACGGTGCAGCCGTGCGCCAGCAACTTCTCCATCAAGGCGACCACGGCAGCTTCTTGCAGCAGGGGCTCGCCGCCGGTGATTTCCACGAGACCACCGTCCGGAGAGAGCCGTAGCACTTCGCGCTCGACTTCCTCCAAGGTCATCTTCTGACCGCCCTTGAAGGTGTACTCGCTGTCACACCAGACACAGCGCAGATTACAGCCCGCAGTGCGCACGAAGACACACGGCAATCCCGCGTAGGACGACTCTCCTTGCAGCGATTTGTAGATTTCGACGATCTGCATGGACACCTATTCGCTGTACGTCGCCGTGGTGGTGTCCGTCTCCCAGACGGTGATGTCTTTCACCCACACTCGGCCGTTGGTGATGTGCTTCAGATGTTTATTCGTCTCGTCGAAGAAGTACTTGGCAAGGTTCTCGGCAGACGGGTTCAGCACGGTGAAAGGCTCAAGCTCGTTAATCATCTGGTGGTCAAGATAATTCACCACGGGACGCAGCACGTCCTTCAAGTCCTTGAAATCGATCAGCAAGCCCGCATGGTCGAGAGTCTCGCCGCGCAAGGTGACGCGCACCTTGTAGTTGTGTCCATGGGGCTTTTCGCACTTGCCTTTGTAGTTGCGCAGGTAGTGCCCCGAGGAAAATGTGTCTTCGACGGTTACTTCGTACATGTTTCTCTGCCACTGCAACGGGAGTCAGCGGGCCATGGCTAAGCCCTTATTTTACCGCCTCTAGTCAGCATCTATGCTGTGCCCAAAGAACCTTTCCACCGCCCGTAAATCTGTCGTCCGCGCATAGCCCGGCAGGCTGGCCAGAAACACGCGACCGTACTGCTTCTTCAGAATTCGATTGTCGAGGAGGCAAAGCAAGCCGCGATCGTGCAGCGAACGAATCAGGCGTCCAAAGCCTTGCTTCAGGGCGATTACGGCACTCGGTACCTGGTATTCGAAGAAGGCGTTGCCGCCGTTCTCCTCGATCGCATTGATCCGCGCAGCCACAACAGGATCGTTTGGCACTGCAAACGGCAGTCGATCGATGATGACGCAGCTCAACTGCTCGCCCTGTACGTCTACGCCCTGCCAAAACGACGAGGTTGCGAACAGCACGCAGTTTGGCGTCATGCGGAATTCTTCCAGCAGCGCGTTCTTCGGGGCGCTGCCTTGCTGGAGCATGGGGAATTCCAATTCTCCGCGAAGCCGTGCATAAAGCTGATTCATGCATGCATAGCTGGTAAACAGGCAGAATGCCCGTCCGCGGCTGATTTCCAGCAGTCGCCGCACCCGTTGCGACGCCCGCTCGACGAACTGTGGTTCGCGTGGATCGGGCAAGTCGGGAGGTACATAGAGCAGGGCTTGACTCGGATAGTCAAAATGCGACGGAACAATCATCTCGTGAGCGTGCTCGAGCCCCACGCGCCCGCGAATGTAATCGAAGCTGCCACCCACCGCCAAAGTAGCTGAGGTGAGAATCGCAGTCTCCAAATGGTCGAATAGGGTCTGCTTCAAAATGCCAGCCACAGAAATTGGCGTGGCCTGCAGGAAAACATTTTGCTGGCCGCTATGCCCGGCTCGCCGCTCACCGCGGCGTTCAATCCAGAAGACCGTGTTCTTCTGGTTCGATTCCATCACAAAGGCTAACTGGACGCGTAGCTCTTCGATGCGACGCAGCAGACCATGCACTTCCTCAGGCTTTTCCGAGACGCCCTGCAGCTCGGTGTACAGATGCAGGAGCGTGTTCTGGAGTGCAATGAACTCATCTCCGTTTTCTTCCAGGAACGCGGCCCGGTTCTCGAAAGCAAAGCGTCCCTCGCCAGGAGGCAAGATAGAGAAGAACAATTGCGAGCGCTCGCGAACACGCGCAGACGCCGCCAGCGCCTGGGGGAGGAGAAGATTCGCCCGCCGCAAAGTGTTCTCCACGTCTCGCAGCAGATCTTCGACGCGGAGGTTCGATACCGCCACGCCGAAGTAGTCTGTTGCCACATCTTCAAGCTCATGAGCCTCGTCGAAAACCACCACGCCGGCGTCGGGCAGCACACCTGAATCTGGACCACGCTCGACAGCAGCCTTAATGGCGAGGTCAGCGCAGAACAGGTGATGATTGACGATGATGATATCGCTATCGGCAGCCCGACGACGCATCTCGGTGATGAAGCAGCGGTCGAACTGCTGGCATTCAACGCCGATGCAGCGGTCAGTGCGGCCATCGAGCTTCGACCAGAGTGGGCTGTTCTCCGGGAGCTGTGCGAGTTCAGCGCGGTCGCCGGTTTGCGTGGTCTTCTCCCACTCAGTGATGATCCGGAACTGGTTGATTTCTTCAAGTCCGCTCAGTACTGGCTGCTCGGTCAGGTCATACAGCTTCTTACGGCACAGGTAGTTGGCGCGGCCCTTCATATAGCAGACACGCAACTCGCCGAGATGCGCTTGCAGGAACGGCAGGTCCTTATGAAAGAGCTGCTCCTGCAGCGTCTTGGTGCCGGTGGAGATGATGACCCGCTTTCCGGAGCGGATCACCGGCAGCAGGTAGGCGAGTGTCTTGCCGGTTCCAGTCCCTGCCTCGACGATCAGGTGACGCTTGTGCTTAAGTGCCTGCTCGACAGCCTCGGCCATCTGCAATTGCCCGCGTCGAAACTCGTAAGCCGGATGCGTTTTCGCCAGCACGCCGCCTGGCCCAAAGAACCGATAAAGCGAAGGAGCCCGCGCAGCGGAGGATGCCAGGTCGGCGGATTGTGACGGAGAAGACACGGCGAAAGTGCAGTCTCCCTATAATAGTCGTTCCGAGTCGCGGAGGCGAAAGCGCCTACATCGATGTCTCGTAGAGTCAAATACGAATCCCGCCCTTCGCGCAGCGGTGAGCTGCCCGTAGCCGGGACGCTCGCCATTGTCGGCCGCCCCAATGTCGGCAAGTCCACGTTGTTCAATCGTCTTGTCGGTTCGCGACGCGCGATTGTCGGCGATGAACCCGGCATTACTCGCGACCGCCTGTACGGCGAGGCCGAATGGGACGGGCGAAAGCTTCGCGTGGTGGATACTGGTGGCATCATTCCTGAGGACAAAGAGCTTATTCCCGCGGAGATCTTCCGCCAGGCGCGAGTCGCACTCGAAGAGGCCGACGCGGTCGTTATGGTAGTGGATGGGCGCAGCGAGCTGGCGGCCCCGGACCTTGAGCTCGCTCGCCTTCTAAAGCGCCTTGGCAAACCCCTCATTCTGGCGGTCAACAAGATCGATTCGCCCAAGCTCGAGCCTTATGCGCAAGAGTTTCACCGGCTTGGGATCGAAGACCTGATCCCCGTGTCCGCAGAGCACGGTGACCGAGTCGCCGAACTGCTGGAGCATGCGCTGTCACTGATGCCCGCACAGCCGGACATTGAGGCGGCGGAGACGCCTTCTGAGGATAGCCAGGAACCTGAGTCGGAAGCGACGGAAGAACAGCCTGCTCCCCTCGAGACCAAAGTCGCCATCCTTGGGCGACCCAACGTCGGCAAGTCCACGTTGCTAAATGCGCTCACAGGCACGTCTCGCGCAATTGTTTCGCCGATGGCCGGAACCACCCGGGATGCGGTGGACGAACTCGTCGTCCGAGACAGCAAGACCTACAGGTTCGTCGACACAGCCGGGATCCGCCGCAAGGGCAAAACCGCGCTGATGGCCGAGAAGCTCTCGGTCGTGATGGCGCGCAAGCACCTCGAAGCCGCCGATGTTGCACTCATCGTTATCGATGCCACTGAAGGCGTGACCTCCAGTGACGCCACGATTGCCGGGTACGCCCACGAGAGCGGTCGGTCGGCCATCGTGGTCATCAACAAGTGGGACGCGGTGACCACCGGCCGCACAGACGGTAAACCCCCGGCCGACGCGGTCATCTTCGAGCAGCAGGCGCGCGCACAACTGAAGTTCCTGAGCTATGCGCCAATGGTCTTCATCTCAGCGGCGACGGGCGAAAATGTTCCCCGGCTGTATTCGCTTCTGGAAAAGGTTGCAAGTGAGCGCCGCAAGCGCATCTCGACCGGAGAGATGAATCGCTTCTTGGCCAAGATCGATTTTGACCGCGCCTCGATGCCGGTCTCGAAGCGAGTCAGGATTCTTTATATGACGCAGGCGGCGGTCTCTCCGCCGACGTTCATTCTGTTTACCGACAGGGCGGTGAAGCTGCACTTCTCGTATCAGCGCTTCCTGGAGAACCAGATTCGGGATACGTTTGGGTTCGTGGGAACGCCCATCTGGATCAAAGCTCGGGCGCGAAATGCATCGAAGAACAAGTAATCAGCTTAAGCGATAGGAGTTGTAGCACGCTGTGCGTCAAGCCAGCTCTTCAATTCATGCAGCGCCCGATCGCACACCATCTTGTGTCGCCGCTGCTTGTCGCGCACCCGGAGGCGGGTGGTTTCGTCTAAGGGGAGAAGCAAATCGAAGGTGATGTTAGCGGGCTGGAAACTCTTCGTTTCTGCGTGGCAGATGTAGTTGACCAGAGCCCCGAAGGCCGTGGCACGGGGAGGCGGAACCGACTCTGCTCCAATGGCGAGGGCTGCGGCTTGGATCCCCGCGAGAAGCCCGGTAGCGATGGATTCGACATAGCCTTCCACGCCTGAGATCTGCCCGGCGAAGAGCAGGTTGGGATGTTGCTTCATCTGGAGAGTCTCGCGCAGCAGAGCCGGACCATTGATATAGGTGTTGCGGTGGATCTGCCCGTAGCGGAGGAATTGCGCATTCTCGAGGCCGGGGATGAGGCGCAGTATGCGCGCCTGCTCGCCGAACTTGAGGTGGTTCTGGAAGCCGACGAGGTTGTAAGAGTCAGCGCGCAGGTTCTCCTGGCGTAGCTGAACGACCGCGTACGGGGTCCTGCCGGTCTTGGGATCCCGGAGGCCAACGGGCTTCATGGGGCCGAAGCGGAGGGTGTCGCGGCCACGTCGCGCAATCTCCTCAATGGGCAGGCAGCCTTCGAAGTAATTCAGGTTCTCCCAGTCTTTGGCCTCGACTGACTGCGCCTCGAGCAGGGCGTTAAGGAAGCGGTCGTACTCCTCTTTGGTCATCGGGCAGTTGATGTAGTCGGCAGCGCCCTTGCCGTAGCGAGCGGCCATGTATACACGCTGGCGGTCGATGGAGTCGGCTTCGACGATGGGGCTGATGGAGTCGTAAAAGTAAAGCTGCTCGCTTCCGCTCAGGCGACCGATCTCGGAAGCGAGTGCGTCGGAGGTGAGCGGGCCGGTGGCGATGATGGTGATGCCGTCGTGCTCGTCGATGCGCGTGACTTCTTCGCGGAGGATGCGAATCAGCTGCTCGCGCTCGATGGCTTCAGTGACCGCCTGCGCGAAGCACTCGCGATCAACGGCGAGGGCGTGCCCGGCGGGAACGGCGGTCTGGCACGCGATCTCCATCAGCAGCGAGCCGGCGCGGTGCATTTCCTCTTTCAGCAACCAGGGCGCGGTGTTCTCGGTGTGCGATTTTAGTGAGTTCGAGCAGACGAGCTCGGCAAATCGCGTCGTTTGGTGCGCGGGAGTCTGGCGAACCGGACGCATTTCATAAAGGTCAACGGGAACGCCCCGCCGGGCACACTGCCACGCAGCTTCTGTTCCGGCGAGGCCGGCACCGATGATGCGAATGTGCTCCATTCTTAGCGGCTGCCCCTCACAATGTGATGTTCCAGCGAGGGCAGATCGATCGTCATGGCTCGACAGCGAGCGGCCGAAGCCACATTGAAGTGATTACCATCAACTCCAAAACGATGATGGATATGCCCGCGAATGTGCGCCAGCACTGGATGCCGATGCACAAAGTCGGCCAATGCATGGCTGCCTACGTTGCCCGTCTCGCACAAATCCAGGCTGCGATAAGCAGGAGTGTGCGTGACGAGCAGCGTGCGTTCGTCTATCAACGGATCAAGTGAGATAAGGTCCTGCGCGATTTCGTCATCGGTTTTGACGAAGGCCTCTCCCAGGAACGGCGGTGTGTATTGATAGCCGACAAAGTTGTAGTCCCCAATTTCTATGCGCTTACCGTGAGGCGGCTTGATTAAGCCGTCTTCGTAATCAAGCGGCACGTTGTCGTCATTGCCCATGATGTACAACACAGGAATCTTGGATCTGCGTAGTATTGCGAGGATGTCCGTTGCTTGCTTTCTCTGCTGCTCGTCGAAATCGGCATCGAAAAGGTCACCCGCGAGGATGAGCACGTCCGCCGAACCCGACTCCTGGACCAGCCACTCGTAAACCGAAAGCACGCCGTGAATGTCGGCCGCCGCAAGCAAACGCATGGTTAACTAACGAGATTAACCCGCCGCGATTGGAGAAAATAATGACGGCGGGGAATCGTCCAACTTAATGATGAAAGTGCGTCCTCAAATGTCGAGGTTCTTCACGTCGAGTGCGTTGTCTTCGATGAACTTGCGGCGCGACTCGACGTCTTCGCCCATCAGCGTGGTGAAGATGCCTTCGGTCTCCGTGAGGTCCTCGAGCTTGACTTCGAGCAGGGTGCGGCGCTCGGGATCCATGGTGGTTTCCCAGAGCTGCTGCGAGCTCATTTCGCCCAGGCCTTTGTAGCGTTGGATGGTGTAGTCCTTGCGGCCTTCGTTCAGCACGTAATCGAAAAGATCGCGTACCGTCTGCTTCTCGACCGTTTCGGCTTCGCTCTTGCGCTTGGATGCCTTGGGCGCTTTCTGCGCGGCCTTTTCCAGATCGGCGCGCTCGGCGTCGCTGAGCTCTTCCTTGCCGTTGCTGCCGGCTTCTTTCTTTACCGTTTCGATGAAGTATGGGGGCTGCAAGTACTGCTCGATCTGCTTGTACTTCGACATCATCTGGCGGAACTCGGGCGCTGAGGCCAGCTCCCAGTTGATGACGTGGGGCGCACCCTGCGAGCTGACGAAGACACACTCCCAGAGGTTGTGCTCTTCCTCGAAGCGCTTCTCGACAGATTTGAGGCCCCGCTCTTTCATAAGACCCTTGAGCGCTTTCTCCAGGTCGAGGACCTTCTTGGGCGGCTTGCTGCTTTCCCCTTCAAAATCGGCGCGCTTAGTAAAGTCGAAGCGCGGCAGCATTTCGGAGATGACCTCATCGCGAATGCGCTTGTCCACCTTGTCCACGAAGCCGATGTAATCGTTCAGCGTGGTCATGAATCTGGTGAGAGGAGCGCCATCAAGGGCCGCTGCGCCCTCGCCATAGCGCACGACGATGCCATCGGCGGCGCGCTTGACCATGACCTTCACGAACTCGGTGTCGTTCTTGATGTACTGCTCGAACTTGCCCTTCTTGATGCGATACAGCGGCGGCTGGGCGATAAAGACATGGCTGTGCTTGATGAGCTCCTGCATGTGGCGGAAGAAAAACGTCAGCAGCAGAGTGCGGATGTGCGAGCCGTCCACGTCGGCGTCGGTCATCAGGATGATCTTGCCATAACGCAGCTTGGAGATATCGAAGTCTTCTTTGCCGATGCCGGTGCCGAGCGCCGTGATCATTGCGCGGATTTCTTCGTGGCCGAGCATCTTGTCGTAACGTGCCTTCTCGACGTTGAGAATCTTTCCCTTGAGCGGCAGAATCGCCTGGAAGCGGCGATCGCGCCCCTGCTTGGCGGTGCCGCCTGCGCTCTCTCCCTCGACCAGGTAGACTTCACAGCGCTCGGGCTGACGCTCGGAGCAGTCAGCCAGTTTGCCGGGCAGGCCGCCGCCGTCGAGTGCGCCCTTGCGGCGAGTAAGATCGCGAGCTTTGCGTGCTGCTTCGCGCGCGCGGGCGGCTTCAATGGCTTTATTGATGATTTTGCGTGCCACGGGCGGATTCTGCTCGAAGAATGCGCCGAGACGCTCGTTTACGAATGCCTGAACGGTCCCGGCAATGTCGGAATTCAGCTTGCCCTTGGTCTGTCCTTCGAACTGCGGCTGTGGCAGCTTTACGCTGACGACGGCCACAAGACCTTCACGCACGTCGTCGCCGGTTAGGTTTTCTTTTACATCCTTGAAAAGACCCAGTTGCTGGCCAGCATAGTTGATAGTGCGAGTCAGCGACGTCCGGAAGCCCGACAGGTGCGTGCCGCCATCGACCGTGTTGATGTTGTTGGCGAAGCTGAAAACCGTTTCGGAGTAGCCGTCGTTATATTGCAGCGCGATCTCCATATTGACGCCGTCGCGCTCGGCCTCCATGTAGATGGGCTTGTCGTGCAGAATCGCCTTGCCACGGTTCAGGTGCTTGATGAACTCGGCGATGCCACCGTTGTACTTGAACTCCGCGCGCTTTGCCTCCCCGGTCTTGGGATCGGTGGTGCGCTCGTCGGTCAGCGTGATGAGCAGTCCCTTGTTCAGGAAGGCCAACTCGCGCAGGCGCTGTGCTAGCGTGTCGTAGTTGTATTCCGTGACCGTGAAGATGGAAGCGTCGGGCTGGAAGTGGACCTTCGTGCCACGCTTTTTGGTGGTGCCAGTCTTCTTAAGTTTGCTGGTGGGCTCGCCTTTCGAGTAGGTTTGCTCCCAAACCGCGCCGTCGCGCCAAATCTCGAGCTCCAGCAGGCTGCTGAGTGCGTTTACGCAAGAAACGCCGACGCCGTGCAATCCGCCGGAAACCTTGTAGGTGGAGTTATCGAACTTGCCTCCCGCGTGCAGGACGGTCATGACGACCTGAGCTGCGGGAAGACGCTCGCCATCTACTTCCATTTCCCCGGTGGGGATACCGCGTCCATTGTCGACGACGGTGATGGAATTGTCGATGTGAATGGTTACATCGATGCGATCAGCAAAGCCGGCGAGCGCTTCATCGACTGAGTTGTCGACTACTTCGTAGACCAGATGATGCAACCCCATATCGCCGGTTGAGCCGATGTACATGGCGGGGCGCTTGCGAACCGCTTCCATGCCGCCGAGAACTTTGATGGAGTCGGCCGTGTAGTCGCTGTCAGATTGGCCGTTGCCATTCTTGCCGTTGGGCGTGACGTTGGGAGTAGCGAGGGTGTTTTTTTCGTTGGAGTCTTTGGCGGTTTGCGTATCGGTCGGGGGCATCCTGCTCCATTCCATCAGGACCGCACCGGGGCGGTTCCCGCTGCTTTGCACGGAGGTCGCGGGCGGGGGCAAATCGCCTCCGCGAAATCTCTCAAGTGGCAGTAATTTCAACGATTTGAGAGGTCTACGATCCTTCTCTATTTTAGCACAGAAAGGGCTCGTTCAGAGCTGTGCAAGATATGTACAAGACCCGTAGAATCAGTAGCTTAGATAGAGGTATTTTGCAAGTCAAGGGTTTGCCCGCACGCCTTTATGCGATGGCCCAACGGCGGGCTACGAGCCAGCGTTTTCCGGCCATAAATGAGGGCGAAAATTCCTGCTTTACGCGATCTGCGAAGTGCAGAAGGCGCACTTGCGGGCATCTACGGGAATGGTGCTCTTGCACTCCGGGCAAGTCTTAGTAGCGGGTGCAGGTGGAGCTTCGTCCTTGTGCCTAATGCGGGCCATCAACACGTTTACCGGCAGTACCACAAAGTAGTACACGGCTGCGGCCACCAGCAAAAACGAAATCAGGGCATTGAAGAAGTCGCCATAAAGAAACTTCGATCCGTTGATCTCGAACGTGTAAGCGGAGAAATCTGGCTTGCCCACGAGCGCGGCGATCAGAGGAGTCAGCAGGTCCTTCACAAAGGCAGTCACGATTGCGCCGAAGGCAGCGCCGATCACCACGCCAACGGCCATATCGACCACGTTGCCACGCAATACGAATTCGCGAAATCCCTTGAACATGTGCCTCCCGACAGCGGTAGTTTGCAGAACGCGTATGAATATAGGTGGGAGCGAGCGCGGATTACAAGTTAAACGACGAAGGCGTTCGCATTGTCGTCGGCTCCAGGCGGCCGCGGTTGGGGATCGGCCAGGGATGGGCAGAGGACTGGAGGTGCGATGAGCTCCTCCCAGTCACACGAGCCGGAGGGCTACTTGCTCTCAAACCACGCGATTACCGGCTCTTGGGTGAGATAGAAGACGACCAACACACGAAGGATGATCTGCGCTCCTTCACGCGCGATGGCAAACAGACGTGAGTCCACAACGGCGCTGGAAATCGCGGGAACAGCCAATGCGATTCCGACGACCGCAAGAAGAATCGCCGTACGGCGAGCCAGGTTCCAGCGTCGCAAGAGGCCTACGGCCACGACGAGCAGCAGCGCGACATAGATAACGAATGCAAGTGGGCCGCGCTGTTCCAGGCCGCCCGCGAGGAGCAATGTTCCAGAGGAAAGAGGCACCTTTCCAAACAGAATGAGAGCCGCGAAAACCGCCGAAGTGGCGGCGAGGAGCGTACACAATCCAACAATGGCGGTGATACCCGCAGGACAATTGTGAAACATAGGTCAGAAAAGAATAAAGGCACGGCCCGAGCCGAGCCCGAATAAAGCAAGAGGAGATTACTTCGCGACCACGGGACGCGGGACAGCTTCCTTGATCTCGCGCGGAGCGTCGAACTGCTCGAAGTTGTTCTCGAACCGCGCTGACAAATCGGCAGCCATCTTGTCGTACGCGGCTTTGTCTTTCCACGAATTGCGCGGCTTCAGCAGATCGGATGGGACGCCAGGCACCTGCTTAGGAATGCTTAACCCGAATGACGGCTCGATTTCGAATTCCACGTTGTCGAGCTCGCCCTCGACCAAGGCATTAACCATCGCGCGGGTGTAGGGCAAGCTCATCCGCTTGCCGATGCCATATGGGCCGCCCTGCCATCCCGTATTCACCAGCCAGCATTGCGCGTTGTGCTCGCGCAGGCGGCGGCCCAGCATTTCGGCGTAAACCTTGGGCGGCAGCGGCATAAATGGCGCGCCAAAGCAGGTGGAGAACGTTGCTTGGGGTTCGGTAACTCCAGCCTCAGTTCCGGCCACCTTCGCTGTATAGCCCGACATGAAATGGAACATCGACTGTTCGGGTGTGAGCTTCGAAACTGGCGGCAACACGCCGAATGCATCGGCAGTCAGGAAAACGACGTTCTTGGGATGTCCGCCGAAACCTGGAATTACAGCGTTGTCAATGTGCTCAACCGGATAGGCTGCACGGGTATTTTCCGTCTTGCTGTCGTCATAGTAATTCGGTACACGGGTTTCGGGGTCTAAAACCACGTTTTCAAGTACTGCGCCGAAATGGAGTGCGTTCCAGATTTGCGGCTCGTTCTTCTCGGAAAGCTTGATGCACTTCGCGTAGCATCCACCTTCGAAGTTGAAGACGCCGTCGGCGCTCCAGCCGTGCTCATCGTCACCGATGAGCCGGCGCGTAGGATCAGCGGAAAGAGTTGTCTTGCCGGTGCCCGACAGTCCGAAGAACAGCGCAGTCACGCCGTCTTCGCCAATGTTGGCGGAGCAATGCATAGGGAACACATTGCGTTCGGGCAGCAGGAAGTTCATCACGCCGAAAATCGACTTCTTCATTTCGCCCGCGTACTGCGTGCCTCCGATAATGACGAGCTTCCGGGTGAAGTTCACGATAACGAAGGCTTCTGAGTTAGTGCCGTCACGCTTCGAATCCGCAAGGAAACCTGGAGCGCTGACGATGGTGAACTCGGGCTTGTGGGTCTTCAGTTCCTGTTCGGTCGGACGGATAAAGAGCTGGCGCACGAAGAGATTGTGCCAGGCGTATTCGTTGATGACCTGGATAGGCAACTGGTAGCGGGGATCGGCGCCGCAGAAGAGGTCCTGTACATATACTTCTTTGCCGCTGAGGTATTCCAGCACTCGCTCACAGAGTGCGTCAAACTTCTCCGACGAGAAGGGCAGATTGACCGAACCCCAGTTGACCCTGCTTTCGGTAACCGCGTCTTTGACGGTGAACTTGTCTTTGGGGGAGCGGCCGGTGCGCTTGCCGGTTTCCGCGACCAGCGCACCGCGGGAGCTCAACACTCCCTCGCTATTGCGAATGGCGGCCTCGACCAGTTTTGGGGTGGAAAGGTTGCGCTGCACATTTTTCTGCGCCAGCAGGTCGGCCAATTCCGGATGAGCTATGGAGGCCATAAGAAACTCCTTCGAACAACGCATAGTTCCGCCCGTCGCGCGGACGGCTGATGCCCTTAGGTCGGTATGAATCAGGGAGCAGGCCAGGCTCTCCCAGCGCGCAGAAAAAAGGGCCGGATACCCGGACCCTACCCGGCAACTGCGGTGGCTTGCGCTTCCTCCATCAATGCGTAGAGGTGATCGAGCGTCTCCTGAACGGTCAACGAGTACATTTCACGTCCGCTATCTTCGCCTGATTCGATGGCCCATTTCAAATAATGTCCCGCAATCTGGACCGCCATGGGGTCAGTAATGACCTTCCCGGTTTGTCGGTTGTACTCCACCCACGCGGGATGCGGGATAGCGATCCAGACCGGCCGCTCCTCGACCATGAACTTGATATCGATCGCGTCGGCATGGCGCGTCGCGATGGCGACGATCAGAGCCTGATACTGGCAATGCAGCGGCTTGCCCGACCACTTATCGACCGCATAAAAGTCGTCGTACATAACCTTAGAACTATAGCCGAGGGCCTAGGTTAGGGCAATGATGCCGACTCACAAACTTGCTTCTACTGCGAGCCAGTTTTTCACGAATTACTCGGTTGCTTGCAAGAGAATCGGTTCTCTCGAATTCGATCAGCTGAGCAGTTCGGACTCATGCTGCGCAAACAGATTCCGCATCGCCTCCGGCGTCCGTTCCTTTAGACCATGGATCGCCTGGATCAGTGCGTAGGTGTTTGCAGTCATAATGAGCAGATACCGCAGACCGCTCGGGCCTGGGTTCCAGTAGGTGTGAGGCGTGCCGCGCTTTACAAGTACCGCTGATCCTGCACGCGCCTCTATCACCTGGTCGCCGTTTCGGACACACAGCGTTCCTTCCAGAACGTACCAGGCCTCATCATCGTTGCGGTGGAGGTGCAAGGGAGCGATGTATCGAGGCGGACCCGGGGGTCCGCCCGGATCCTGCCACTCGGCAATGACGAAGTTATCCGTCGCAGATCCGATGACCGATCCAGCGAGCGGAGGAGCTGGTACCCCCTTCAAGCAGACCTCCTTTGCGTGCATGAACGCGCCTTATCTGACAACTCACCACTGACAGCCGATCACCTGCTCATGCCTGTTCCCGCATCTCCCCCAGCACGACTTTCACATCCATCTTGCGCTTGCCGCGGAAGATCGTGACGGTGACTGTGTCGCCTGCCTGATGCTTGTTCATGGCGTTCATCAGGTCCTGCTGATCCCCTATCTGCTCGCCATCGATGGCGATAATCAGGTCGCCTCCAAGCATGATGGGAGTGTTGCCGATGTAAGCGCGTTGATTTCCGCCGTGCAGACCTGCTCGTTCGGCAGCACCGCCGGGAGTGGCTTCTATGATCAGTACCCCATAGTCAGAGGCCAATGCCATTTCCTGTGCCACCTCCGGCCCAATCGAGAGCGTGCGTACCCCGAGCGACGGACGCCGCACGCGGCCCATCGTGATCAAGTCATTGATGGCGGCTTTGGCTGAATTAATTGGGATGGCAAAGCCGATGCCCGCGCTTTGGTTCGAGCCGCCTGTGGCAATCATGCTGTTGATGCCAATGACCTCGCCGCGCGAGTTGAGCAGCGGTCCTCCGGAGTTGCCCGGGTTGATGGCGGCATCAGTCTGAATGGCCTCTCCAATCTCCGCACCCTGAGGCGTTTGAATCGGGCGCAGCGAGCTGATGATGCCACGCGTCATGGTGCCGCTCAGTCCAAAGGGATTGCCGATCGCATAAACAAACTGACCCACCACGAGTGCAGTCGAGTCGCCTAAGGTTGCTGGCACCAGCGCCGCGGCCTTGATCTGAATCACAGCCAGATCGTGGATACGGTCGCGGCCAATCACCGTCGCCCTGTATTTCTTTTTGTTATGCAGTGTAACTTCGACTTCACGGGCGTTGGCGATGACGTGGTAGTTGGTTAGGATGTGGCCTTCTTTATCGATGATGAAGCCCGAGCCTTGCCCTTCCTGCGGCACCGGGCCATAGAAAAAGTCGAAGGCCACGGCCGTAGAGGTGATGTTGACGACCGACGGCATCGCTTTCCGATACACCTCGATGTTGGTCTGCTCTTCGCTGTCGAACGCGGGAGGCGCGGCGGCTTCGGTCAGCTCAACTTTGGAGGGACGGGCGATGTAGTCCGCAGGATTGGGGCCGGAATGATGGGTGGTGTACCAGTAAAATGCGCCCGCGAGGAGCGCTCCGAGCACTAGAGGACGCAAAATTCTCATGCTAATAGTACGAATGCCTGTGAATGACCGTTCCTTGTCAGGTTCAATTCCAAGGTCTCTCGTCAAGTGTACCGATTTCCCGAGAAGCCTGCTGAGAAGCGACTGGTTGAGCAGAGGGTTTCAGCTACCCTTGCGCAATTCGGCCCAGATGGATTCGACCTGTTGGGCCGTTTCTTCGATCGTTCCTGCGTTGTCGATCACATAGTCAGCGTGACGTACCTTCTGTTCGTCCGGAAGCTGAGCCGCATTGCGCCGCAACACTTCGGCCCGCGCGTCTTCGCTTGTGATCTTCGCCCGGCGTGCGTAGCGTTCAATCTTCTGGTCCAGCGGACAAGTGACCACAATCAGCTTGTCGAAGTCCTTAGCTGCGCCCGCTTCGACAATCAGCGCCGCCTCCACTATGGCGATGCCTGTGGGGTCGGTGCGCTCGCACTCCGACATCCAGCGGTTCTGCGCATCAATTACCGCGGGATGCACGATGGCATTCAATGCGGAGATGCGATCGGGAAATGCAGCATTGGCCAGCCGCCCTCGATTGATAGTGCCATCGGTGTTGAGGATTTCGTGTCCAAATCGTTCTACGACAGCGTAATAGGTGGGCTCTCCGGGCTCATAGAGGCGGTGCGCTAAGGTGTCAGCCTGAAGGTAGTGCGCCCCATGCTCAGCGAGCATTTTGCCGACCATGGACTTGCCACAGGCGACACCGCCAGTAAGGCCTACTCGGAGCATAGAACTCCGTTGGTCCGTCTGCTGCGATCAAGAGCGCATGACATATCTGCCCAAGGCAGTATATCGGGCAATTAGGAAGACTGGCCTTCACTGGGATCTTTCTTGCGGATGTGCAGAATTTTCTGTACTTCGGCGAGGACATTGCCGGACTCATCTTTGACTTCGACCGTAAACGAAGGTTCGTACTTGGGCTGCGTCTCCAGAATCCGGCGGATCTCATCGAGCTGCGCGTCGGTCAGTTGGAAATAGGCGCTCACTGTGCCGGTTCCGGGCCTGCGGAAGCGAATATGCGCGGCTTTGTCCCACACGATGTACTTTGGCCCTAGGTTGTGAATCAGCATCAACATGTAGAACGGATCGGTCATGGAGTACAGCGATCCACCGTAGTGCGTGCCGACAAAATTGCGATTCCAGGGACGCATCTTCATCTGCACGTCGACGGTTTTCATATCGCTTCCCCATTTCACGTGAATACCCGCGGCCGCAAGCGGCGGCCAGAGGTTGATCAGACGAAGCATCAGGCGCTGTTTGAGTGAAGCCATGGAACGTTCAGTGTACTGGCTGTATAACAGGCTTCACACTGCCTCGCGTGTTCCGACGTCGGGCTTTTCCAAAGAGGGAATGCATGGAACAACTATCTTTGCCTCGCCGCGGTCGCCGCGACAGCGCCTGGCTGGTCTTGTTCGAGTTCGCGGTTATCCTTGCGCTGTTTGTTGCCGACTTCAGGCATCACATTTTTTTCAGTAAGGTTCCGTGGTTATTTTTACTTGCGTGGGTCTCTCTTCGCTGGCGTGAACTCGGGTGGCGCGATGTTGGGCTGGCGCGTCCTGCGAATTGGCCGCGAGCCATCACCATCGGAGTTTTGTGCGGCATCGGCATGGAATTGCTGGAGCTCTTTGTCATCCAACCTGTGCTGGTGAAGGTCTTCCACAAGATTCCTGACTTCTCCGAGCTGGGCGATCTGCAAGACAACTGGAATTGGCTTTGCTCTTTATCGCACTGGCTTAGATCCTGGGTGCCTTTGGTGAAGAGATGGTCTATCGCGGTTATCTGATGAACCGCGTGGCTGGATTGTTCCGAAAGCCGGAGCTTGCCTGGGCCCTCAGCCTTGTCTTCGTGAGCTTTCTATTCGGACTTGCTCATAACGATCAGGGGATTACCGGCCAGGTTGAGAATATGATCGCTGGCTTGCTGCTGGGCGTGATCTTTCTCGCTACTGGTTGCAACCTGTGGGCGGCGGTTATTGCCCACGGCCTAACAGACACAATTGATCTGGTGCTGCTTTATCTCGGGAAGTATCCCATGCCGAGGTGAATCGATTTGGCGGACGTGCCTGGCAACGCATTGTTCGCCGGCGGGCCTAAACGTGATTGCTTTCGACAAGCTGGGTCGGCGTCGGTTTCGACAGGTTAAATTGGCCCAGAAAGACTGCGAAAATGTGCCATGCGCTGCACCGGCAAATCTGTGCCCGCGAGACAATGTGCGGCCGCGGGGCGTTCATTGCAACCAATTGCGCCTCGGGTAAAGGCTCGATTGCCGTGTCGCCGCAATAGGGACAAACCAGGGAGAGGGGGACCATAACTCCGGCCTCGGTGATCTCATGCTAGGCGCGACAAAGATGCAAATCATCCCCTAATAGGGGAAGGTGTGAGAGAATCTTGCCGCCAATTCACGCCAAATGGGATTGGCTTCGGGGAAGAGCAAGTCTATTGCACGCTAGAGCCTGATTTCCCCGTTAGGTTGCGGATGAGCTGGGCTTCGCTTGCGCGGTAGGGAGTGCCGTCGGCCCTGAATATGTCGTGAAACCACACCTGCGGCTGGTCGAGAACGTAGGGATGGTTCCAGGACTCCCAGGGGTAGATGGTTTGTGTCTTCCCTGAAACCAAGCCCCAATTGATGGCGCCGACGTGGTGCTTCTTCGCTATAGGCAGCACCCCATCGAAAGTACTTCCCGCCGAGCGCGCCATGTATTCCGTGCAAATGATGGGACGGTGCTGGCCTTCCAGCCAGACCACGCGCCGCTCGAAGTCCTCCGGCCAACTGTAATTGTGGAAGGTAATGATGTCGGAATTCCGTAGCTGAATGATTTCCATCGGCGTCGGGCCCTTCACTGAAGGCCAGTCTCCTTCCCAGAGACCGCTGGTGAGCGGCTGGGAAGGATTTGCCGACCGCGCCCACTCAAAAGCCTGGGGCAGCAGCGCTTTCACCAGTTCGATCTTGTTCTTCGGTTCCTGCTGTTCGTAGAAGCCGTATTGGAACCCGCCGGGCTCGTTCCACACGTCCCAGGCAAGAATACGGGAATCGTTGGCGAAAGTAGCCACGACTCCCACAACATATGACTTCAGTCGCGGGTACTGTGAGGGGTCTTCAAGTGCCTTCGCGCCGGGGCTCTGTACCCATCCGGAATTGTGCACACCTTGCATGGGCGGGCGCTGTTTCCCGAGCTTAGGAAGAGGATCCCAGCAAGAATCAAACAGGACAAGCATCGGACGGATGTGGTGCTTCGCGGCAATTGTTAGGAACTGGTCGATGCGCTGTTTAAAACCGGGGGAGTCCTGCTCCCACAGAAGATCGTGCAAAAACACGCGCATCGTGTTCATGCCTAGCCCTTCAGCCCAGCCCAGCTCTTGGTCGATCTGCCGCGGATCGAACGTGTCGGCCTGCCACATCTCCAGCTCGTTGATGGCGCTGGCCGGAATGTAGTTGGCGCCTACCAGCCACGGTTGCTGCTGATACCAAGCATTGGCCCTGTCCGCGGACCATGGCTGCTGGCCCCAAACGGCCGTAGCGAACAAAACGAATGCCCAAACGGCCAACCAAACCAATCGCTTCATGTCTGCTCCAAAATGAAATGGCAGCCTTCATGCCGGCTTCTTCGGGTTCGACGTGAGCGGTTTGATCCGGCGCCCCGCCGCTGAATCCTGAATCAGTATTTCCAGCCTGCGCTTTCGCGTCTCTTCCTTCTTCGCGCTCATCACCCAATAACACGAAGTTCGGCGATACCACGGTGCTTGTGCCTGGTAGAACTGCCAGGCCGTGGCGTTAGCACGAAACTGTTTCTTGAATGCCGGGTCGAGTTTGCACTTGCCCACCTCGTACGAGTAGAGCATTGACTTCTTTTCGTCGCCTTGCTGGAAGACCCCAAGCCCCGCCGCATGGCCGCGCCCTTGTTCGATCAGCTCCTTCATACGGCGCGTGTTAACCATGCTCCAGATACTGCCTGCGATTCGAGGGCTGAACTTGACTGTATAACTGCCGGTGTCATAACGCTTGCGCAGCCCATCGATCCAGCCAAAGCAATGCGCCTCATCGAGTGCTTCGAGGTAGCTCAATCCGCCCCTTCCTGAGTCAACTCGATAGAAACCAACCAACAGCTCGTGCGCACGATTGTGGTTCTTCACCAACCAGCTTCGGAATGCGGCTGCACTGCGGAAAAAGGCGGGCTCGGTCACGCGCCAAAAGCGTAGCACACAGTGCAGGCGCCAACTACTGTCCACGGATTCACGCCGGTTTGCTATGCTTGTAAAACTCTCCGATGAGGTAGTACGCCCACCTACCGAACTTCCAATTCGGCCGGTCGGCTAGCCTGCATCGGAAGAAATCTCTCACAACCAAACCGCCCATGAGGCGCAGGAGATCGGGAATGAAGAAGTTCTGGATAGCAATCGTAAGTGCGGTGCTGGCATTTGCACCGGCAATGATGGCGCAAGATGTGGTTACTGGCGTAAAGGATCTCGGAAAGGACGTGGACAAGGGCACGAAGAAGGCCGCCAAAGGCAGCGAAAAGGCCGCTGATAAGACGGCCAACGCCACCAAGGATGCGGCCAAGGACACGGCTCACGGGACCAAGAAAGCTGCTAACGCGAGCGCCAAGGGAACGGAAAAGGCAGCTGACAAGACTGGGGACACAACCAAGGATGCTGCCAAAGCTACTGCGAAGGGCACTGACAAGGCGGCCAAGACAACTGCCAAGGACACCAAGAAGGCCGCTGAGAAAACTGCTGACGCAGTGAAATAACTGCCCAGTTAACGCAAAAGAAGTGGGATGCCACGTCGGCATCCCATTTTGTTTTTGCTGAGAGACCAAACTATTCGTCGCGAACGGCTGCCTGTACAAACCGCATCAGCTCCGGCGGAATGCTGTCCAATCTGTGTGCCGACTTGGCGTGTGCCGCTGCTGCTTGCATCAGCTCTTCCATAGTGTCGCCACGGGCGGTGAAGTCGCAACCGGGCATCCCCACATCATTACAGCTAATCGTTTTGGCCATCCCTCGGGCCTCATGTTCGAGCGCCGTCGCGCGCCATCGTAATTTGAGTTCGCTGCTACGCGTAGGCTTAATTCAGCCGGATGAAAGTACACCCACTAACGTGTGACAGCAAAGCTTCGAACAAGCATAGTTGCCAGTTTTTTTTAAGACTCGAGGCGGTCGATCAATAGATCAAGACTTACTCGTGCAGCAGCTTACCTGCTCCCGTGAATTGGCTTATGCGGGAAATAAAAACAATCGATTTCCGCAATTCTCACCCGACTTCTACACTGCAGAAACATTGCTAGCTGCCTCGGCATATTTTTACTTCGCGGCAGGGGCTCCGCGCGATCCTCACCGAGGGGGCGGCAAACATTGCCAATGAAGCCAGCACAAGACTGGCGCGAACATTCGAAGGACCAGCGGCAACTGATGAGTTCGCGCGCTGCCTGGCAGCGCACGGTCCAAGTGTTTCAGGTGGATTGATGTTGAGTGACCATGCAAATCCGGACGAGGTCCACGACTGACCTCTGTCCTTGCGGAGGCCATAACATGCACCTGAGTTATCTGAAGAAGTTTGCCGCGGCTGTCTTGTTTGTCGGACTGGCGTGTGCAGGACACGCCCAGGACGCGCTGGCAGCCAAACCTGCCGATACGCAAACACCGGCTGATGCTTCCAAACCGGCTGACACTGCGACTGCAGCGCCGGCCGCCGCACCTGCTGCGCCCGCTCCTCTCCCCACTCCTTCGACATCCGGTCCGTTGCAGTTATCGCCGCCGACGAATCTCGAAGCGGGGCCGCTCGGCAAATACGGCCTGAATGGCGCAGTAAGCGGCATTGGACTGTTCCAGAACAATGCCATGGCAGGCAACAACCCCCAAGAAGGCGCATTCAGCAACGCGATGATCTTTTTCCAGAAGCCTGAGGGCCGGTTCCAGTTCTATGTGCAGGTGGGCGCCTACGACATCGTTTCGCTGGGCTCACCATTCATCTCGAACTCGACAACCAACAGCGACCTCTGGGGTCCCGTTCCGACGGCGTTTGGGAGGATTACGCTTTCGAAAAACACGAACATCATCTTCGGTATCCTGCCCACGCTGATGGGAGCCGAGTCCACTTTCAGCTTCCAGAACATGAACATCGAGCGTGGCCTGTTGTGGAACCAGGAAAACGCAATCACGCACGGCGTGCAGCTCAATCAGACGCTAGGCAAATTCACCCTCGCCTTTGGTTACAACGATGCCTTCTATTCCAATCGCTACTCCGGACTGAGTGGCTCGCTGACTTACACCAACGGCCCACATAGCCTGTCATTCCAAGGAATGGGATATCTGGGCACAACCAATTGGCAAAGCCTGAAGACGCCTATTCAGAACAACAGCACGATGTACGTCGGGATCTACACCTACACCAAAGGTCCCTGGGTCATTCAACCCTATTTTCAATACAGCTACGTGCCGGCAAATCCGGCGCAGGGTTTCACGACAGGGGCGTCCACATGGGGTGGAGCGATCCTGGCCAGTCGCGTCTTGAAGAAGGGATTCTCTCTGACCGGACGCTGGGAATACATCGGCCAAAGCGGCACCAAGGGCACCAACACGGCGAATCTGATGTATGGTCCGGGCAGCACGGCGTGGTCGCTGACCGCGACCCCGACCTATCAATACAAGAAGTTCTTCACCCGCACCGATATTTCGTTTGTGGGTGCGGGCAATGTTACGCCGGGTGATGGTTTCGGCACGCTTGGACTGAAAACCAGCCAGACCCGTGGAGTGGCGGAGCTTGGTTTCCTGTTCTGAGTAGTCATTATGCGGTACGGCGGAGGGCAGCACGTCTACAGTCCGTCTGAGATAAGCAGGCCCTTCGCCAACCGCACCACAGCAATGGCAAGACGAAGCACGCACAACCTATCGAAGGAGAATAGAAATGGCTGACGAAGCCCCAAAGATGCAAGCAACTCTGGGACTCACTGGTCTCACGATGAACGCGATGGCGCTCATTGCACCCGGCGCCTTCCTATGGCTGACATTCGCCGGGCAGGCGGCCGCCGGCGCAACTGCTCCCGCCATGTGGGTCGGCATCCTGTTTGCAACCGTTTTGTGCCTCGCTACGGCCGTTTGCTACGCCGAGATGGCCAAGCTCTATCCCGGCACGGGAAGCTCCTACTACTTCGCCGAGCAGTCCTTCCTGAATCACGAGAAGGCATGGCCGTATGCCCGACTCGCCAAGTTCATCGTCGGCTGGGGCTCACATCTGTACTACTGGGTATACCCGGGCGTGATGGTCGGTGTCATCGGCGTCATCTCCGGCTACCTGGTGGGAACGCTTTGGCCGACCTTCATGAACGCCTCGAATCCTGGCCCTGCGTTCATGATGTTAATGGCGATTGTGTTCTCGTTTGGCGTTGCTTATATCGCCCATCGGGGTGTCAACGGTTCAACGGCAGTGAACATCGTTATCAACATCATCCAAATCAGCGCATTGCTTGTGTTTTCTTTCGTCGCCTTGGGTTACCGCATGAATCATCCGCCGGGTAGCACTGCCGTCCAGTTTGACTCGCAGACGGGAGCCGCATACAGCTGCGAATTTGCTACCACTAAGACCGTTGTGAATGGTCAGCCCACCGATACCATCGTGCGGGCGGCTGATGGCACTCCACAGTGCGCGGTGGATGCAGCCGGAAAACCCATACCTTATGTCATCAGCTATCCCGAGAGGGATGCCAGCGGCGGATTCCTGACCCACCCGAATGCCAAGTCCGTCGTACGCATGCACAACTTCGGCTGGATGTTCGTTCAAGCCACCATCGCCATTCTGATCCTGGTGGGCTTTGAATCGGTCACCTCGATGGGTGGCGAAGCGAAGAACGCCAAGCGTGATGTGCCGATTGCGGTGATCGTATCGCTGTTGGTGCAAGGCTGTTTCTGTTACCTGTTCGAGTACTTCGCCGCCAACTATGTGCTCAACAGCGGTTACACCATGCAAAACGCAGCGAGTTCGGCTGCGCCCATCGGGGATCTGATGATTCTTGTGGGCGATACTTTGTTCGGCAAAGGACACGGTCGCATTTTTATGCTGATTGAAGCGGCCACCGTGTTTCTCGCGCTGATCGGCACCACTCTCTCTTGTATGAACACGGGTGCGCGCGTGACCTACGCGATGGGGAAAGACAAGGAGATGCCCGATTCGATGGGCGCCCTGCACTCTACCAACTTGACTCCGCATCGCGCTATCTGGGCACTGGCTGTCATTTCCGCCATCGTCGGCTGTCTCACAGTTGTGATGTACTTCGGTGACGGATCAGCACCTGCGGACACCGCCATCCAGGCCCTGCCGCACGGCTTCTGGTCGAGCTTCGGATACACCACACACGACAAGATGGCGGCGTTGCCCAACTCGTTCCTGACGATGACGCTGGCCTCCAACTTCGGCACGTTCCTGCTTTACATGTTGAGTTGCTTTACCTGCATCGTCTGTTTCCACGGCCACCCTCAGTTCAGCTTCTTCCGTCACCTCGTCATTCCACTTTTTGGCCTGCTCGCGAACCTGGCCTGCATGGGTTTTTACCTGGTTGGACCGTTCATGGGGTACGGCACAAAAATGGAGCCGTTGCTCGCCCTGGGCATCGCAATTGTCTGGGCACTATACGGAGGAGTCTATTTCCTTCGTGCCAGCAAGATGAAGGGGCGGACAACGCTGGTGGAGACCCGCAGCGTACCTGCATAACTGAAGGATCGGATGGGACTCAGGGCGGGTTGCGACCCGCCCTTTTTTTGCGATAAACAACAAACATCGGAGTGGTCGGCCGGCCGAAGACCGGTTCATCGTCGATGCTCGACATAGAATTCACCCAACTCTCGGACCCGGGTCGGACGCGGGAACACAACGAGGACTATCTGGGATATCTGCTGCCCTACACGCCTGAGCAGCTGCGCTCGCACGGCTGCGTGTTCGTGCTGTGCGACGGTGTGGGAGGACAGAGGAAGGGTGAGGTGGCGTCGCAACTTGCGGTTGAGGCGGTGCTGGAGGGCTTCTCGCATGCCAAAAAGGGGGAGCCGCACAAGGCGGTACTCTCGCGTGCCATTCAAGCCGCCAACTTGCGAGTCTATGAGCAGGGCAGTGAGTCACCCGCGACGGCCGGCATGGCGACTACCATCGTGGCGTGTGCGCTGCGCACCGATCGCGCTGTAATCGCGCACGTCGGCGACTCGCGCTGCTACTTGGTACGCGATGGTCGGGCACGAATCATCACGCGCGATCACACCATCGCTGCCGAACAGGTACGGTTGGGAATTTTGTCCGTGGCCGAAGCTATAGAGTCGCCCAATCGCCATCTGCTTAACCGCTCAGTAGGGAACGATCTGATAGTGAACGTCGAAATCGACGAAGTACAGGTGCAAAAGGGCGACCTGCTGTTGCAGTGCTCCGACGGCTTACATGGTTCGGTATTGCCGGAAGACATCGCTTCCATTCTGACCCGCTTCGGCGTTCTAAGCACGGCCGGGGAGAGATTAGTGGAGCTGGCTAATCAGCGCGACGGCAAGGACAATATCAGCGTGCAGTTAATTCGCGTCCATGACGTTGAGCGCACCGGCATGTACCGGGGAAGACCGTACAACTTGCGATGATGCCCCGTTTACTCAAGTGTGCCCTTTATGCACTCTTTATGCTGCAAATTCCCCAATTCTGGCATCATTATTGGAGGGATGACCAATAACACCGCTGCAACCTTCTCCAGTTACGTCCCTGCAGTGTCGCACACTGAATCCAGCCATCCATGACCACCCTTCACACCGACGAACTTCTCGACCACTACCGCATCGACAAGCTGATTGCCCGCAGCGGCATGGCTTCCATCTATAAAGCGACCGATACCCGTAACGACCGTCCTGTCGCCATCAAGATTCCCCATCCCGAGATGGAAGCCGATCCGGTGCTGTTTGACCGCTTCAAGCGGGAGGAAGAGATCGGCAAGAACATGGAGCATCCCGGCGTGATGCGCGTCTTTACCGACGACGACCGTAGCGGGATGTACATGGTCATGGAATGGGTAAGTGGTCGCCTGCTGCGTCAGATCCTCAACGAAGAGCGCAAATTGACGGCCGAGCGTGCCGTCCGCATTACCGCTCGCATTCTCGACGCGTTGCAGTACATCCACGATCGCGGCGTCGTGCACCGCGACCTGAAGCCGGAGAACGTCATGGTTGATGAGCACGATAACATCAAGCTCATCGATTTCGGCATCGCCTCGAATGCGGGTTCGCGCCGCCTGACCTTCGCCAAGCTCTCGCAGACCATGGGTACGCCCGATTACATCTCACCCGAACAAGTACGTGGCGGGCGTGGCGATGCACGCAGCGACATCTACTCGACTGGCGTGATGCTCTACGAGATGCTGACCGGCAGAGTCCCGTTCACCGGTCCTAACCCATTCGTCGTGATGAATGACCGGCTGCTGAACAACCCAATGCCGCCGCGGGAGATCGATCCGACAATCACGCCGCAGTTGCAGGAGACGATCTATCGGGCTATAGAACGCGAGCCTAAGAATCGCTACCAGCACGCCCGCGAATTCAAGCATGATCTGGAGCACCAGGACCAGGTCGGAGTGGCCGATCGCGCCGAACTGCACGACTGGCGCGTGAAGCGCAATCCCTGGACCCGCCGCATTACCTTTTACATTGCGATGGCTCTGATCCCGGTTGTGGTGTTCGCGCTACTGTTGTGGGTAGCGAAGCACAGCTGACGAGAAAGAGTGGAGCCGCGCTTCAACGCGGCGTCCAAGCGATCCTTCTGCTGTCCTGAGTCGGCTTCCCCCGACGACACATCTTTGCCAGGGTGTGAGACCCGAGCAAGTCAGTCACCCTATCGCTATCTCTGTATGAAGTCGTCGCTGTGCACCATAAACTCGGGATATGCGCCTGCGCCGAGTTCGTACAAATCCATGCCCTGGCGCTCGCCGTCCGACTCGACACGATAGTGAATGAGGCGATTCAGGACCCAATTCAAACTGTACGTCATGGGTAAGACGAATCCTACCAAGGTTGCTATTCCCACGAGCTGCGCCAGCCATTGACCAGGCGCGCCAGCAGTTCGGATTCCGGCAAACATTCCTGCAGCCAGCAATCCCCATAGCCCGGCAACCGCGTGGGAAGACACTGCTCCTCCCGGATCGTCCACGCGCAGATACATCTCGAGCCACTCCACCGAGAGGGCAACCAGCCCACCCGTTACCAGCCCAATGATGATGGCGACCGCTGGGCTGATCATCGCCGTTGCCGCGCTGCTGGCCACCAGTCCACCAATCCATCCGTTAGCGCTGATCGATGCGTCAGGCCGGCCAAAACGTATCTTAGTCACAATCACAGCCACCAACGACGAACCCGCCGCGCACAGCGTGGTGTTGATTCCCACCAGCACCAGAGCAGTAGGCGGAATTCCGCCGAACAGCATCGCCCCGGCGCTATTGAGACCGAGCCATCCCGCCCACGCCAGAATGCAGCCGAACACCACATGAACCAGGTTGTGGCCTGGGATACCGACGGGCATTCCATCCTCCGAGTATTTCCCGGTTCTCGGTCCGATGATCCAAACCACTGCCAGCGCCGTCAGTCCTCCAACACCATGAATCGTGCCCGCGCCACCCGTGTCGAGGAAACCTCGCCCCAATCCGTAGATCACCCCAACTTGCGATAGCCAGCCTCCTCCCCATACCCAGTGAGCGAATAGAGGATATGTCCACCCCGACATAACCGCCGAAGATGCGCAGATCGCACCAAACCGCCAGCGATCGGCAGCCGCGCTTAAAGGAATCATGGCTGCTATCCCGACGGCGAACATCTGCAGCAGCACTGCCAGTGACGCAGGTGAGTTGCTTAGCTCCTGACCGCGCAGAAAGAGCGGTTGCGCAGCGATCCAGTCCCATGGTTTTCCGCCGATGATGGCTACATGTGTGCTGCGGCCTGCGAAACCTTCCCACGAAAATCCGATGGCGATATAAACCAGCGCTGCAACCGCCACCACGCACATGGACGCCAGCATCGCGTGCGCTGCGCTCCGCGTCTTTCCCAGTCCATTGTTGGTAAGCGCCAGCCCGGCGACCGCTAAAGGCACCAGAAGAATGGAGAACACACACAGCGCTGCACTAATTTCTGACCAGACGGGAGATTGTTGCATCAGTCCTCGACCTCGGTTTGGATGAGGTTCGCACGAAAGACCAGCATCAGTCCGAGAATTTCAATAGCCATCCCGGCCAGGACAAAAATCGCGCGCGACGTTGCTGCATTCAACATCTCGAGTGCTGCAAGTACAAGAAACCATCCCGCAAGAAGTAAGAGAAAGCCGATGGGCCTCATGAGAAGACTTTACAGGAACCGGCCTGCGGCGAAGCTCGCCGTAGCTCCCCGGGGCACACTTCTACCGCAGCGTGTAAGGCTAATCGTCTGCAGCAGCCATCGTCCAATCGATTTTTTTGATGAGCGCTAAAAAAAGGATGGCGTCGGCACCAAGCTCGTTCCTTGCTACGATGAAGACTCTGTGCTGAGTTAGTCTGTGGGCATGAGACAACTATTTAACCAACTGGTCGCCACCAGGCCGGGCATGCTGAGCGTGTTATTGCTGGCCGCATTTTTTGAAGCCTACGGAGACTCCTGCTTTCAGCAGGGAATGCACCGCGCTTCAGGCATCGCGCGGTACGGAGCCTTCGCTCTTGGCGTGCTAGCCCTAGCGCTTTACGGGCTGACCGTCAACACTCCGCCATGGGATTTTGGCAAGCTTCTGGGACTTTATGTGGTTCTGTTCTTTCTCGTGTCCCAGGTATTGGCGAAAGTGCGCTTTCAGCAATCGCCGTCGGCCCCGGTACTCGTGGGCGGAACACTCATCGCAGCCGGCGGCGCGGTTATAACCTTCTGGAAAGCATGACAGGGAGCAAGCCATGACCAAAGTCGAAGCCATCATTCAACCGTCTCGTTTCGAGGCACTCAAGGACGCCCTCATAGAAGTGGGCGTGGACGGCATGACCGTCTTCGAGGTCCGCGGACATGGCCGCCAGAAAGGCCACACCGAGTCATACCGTGGCCGCGAATACAACGTGGACCTGCTGCCCAAGATCAAGATTGAAATGGTGCTCGACGACGCAATGGTCGACCGCGCCGTTGATACCATTCTAAAAGTCGCGTCCACCGGCAAAATCGGCGACGGCAAAATCTTTCTTTCCAAGATCGACGAAGCCATCCGCATCCGCAACCAGGAGCGTGGCGTGATGGCGCTGTAGCTTCTTATGCGGGGTTCGAATTCCCGTCGCTGCTATACTTCCCAAGCAGCGTGCTAGATTCCCCCAGGACTTGCTTAGAGAATCGTGCGTAGTTTAGCTAATGGACGGCGAAGACCCTCGCGGCATCGTAAGAACGCAAAACCTACGCTGTCGCTACTCGCTCAATCAGGTTGTCCTGCTCGGCCTTGCTTTCTGCGCCGATGGTGAACGCATCCAGCAGATTCAGTGATAGCGCATACTTCAGGGCCTCGCTCTGACGAGTGCGCAAATCCCCCTGTCCGAGAATCTTCATGCCAACGATTCCCTTGCCCGATGCTTTCATCTGTTTGATCACGCTCAACACCGTGTCGGGATCCGCATCCATATGCGAGCCGATGGGGTTAATGCGCACCAGGTCTACTTCCACCCACGGCGACTTGGCCGCGGCACGCAGCGCCTCGATGCTGTGACAGGAACAGCCATGTGCGCGGATTACGCCCTTCTCCTTCGCCTCCGACAGCACCTCCATCACCCCTTTGTAGCGCTCGGTCCAGTTGCCGTCAGTCAAACAGTGCATTAGCACGATGTCGAGGTAGTCGGTGCCCAGTTCGCGGCGATAACGGTCGAGGTCGGCCCCCATCTCCTGCGGAGTTCGCGACCAACTCTTGGTCATCACCGTGATCTTGTCGCGCGGCAATTGCTTCAGCGCGACCGCCACATGCGGGTGACTTCCATAGGCGTCGGCGGTGTCGAAGAAACGCAGTCCGTGATCGTAGCCGTTCAACAGAAGCGCTGAAAGTCCACCAACACCGAGCGCAGTCTGGTTCGAGTGTTTCGCGTAACCGACCGTGCCGGTTCCCATGGCGAGCCGGCTGGTGTTGATCCCGGTCTTCCCCAGCGTGACGGTGTCGGTGGCCGTGTACTTGCGCGATAGCTGTGTTTCGGCCAGGGAGTTCAGGATCGATTGACGCGCTAGAAATGCGGCACCAAGTCCTGCGGCCGCGCTGCGAATGAAGTCTCTGCGATACATTTCCGCCTCCCGCGATGTCCCGGCAAACTTTGTACCATTAGACGAACAAAGAATTCCGGCGGCTGCAAGATAAAAGCTCAAGAACCAGCCGTTCCGATGCCCGATTTTGAATTCCGTCCCCGATATGCGACCCTTTCGCCGTGCGCGCTGTTGCCATGCTGGCCCTGTTTGCGAAGCAGCAAGACGTCCGACCCTTCGAGGTGCCAGGCATCAACGTTTTTACCGGCAACGAGCTCGATCCCACCGACACACCCGACGCCGCCTTGATCTTTGGCGGCGACGGCACTTTGCACCGTCACCTGGGCACGCTCGCTCTTAAGAAGATTCCAACTTTGTCCGTACCGATCGGCAGCGCCAATGATTTCGCCACCAGTGTCGGAATTCGCTCCGTCGCCGACGCGCTCGCGGTATGGCAGCAGTTCGTCCACACGCAAACCAATACAAAACTCGTGGATCTCGGCACAATTCAACCGCTACATCCCTTTGAGGCTGCCGAGATGCTTCCTCCCGCGGAAGACGATCCTGCCGACGAGCCGTGGCAAGGCGAGTCGCTTGAAACCCTGCACTTCGTTCCCGACGGCCCCCGCCGCGATCTCCCGCAACTCGGCCCGCGTATCGAACATTCGCAGGCGCGGCGCTGGATTGAAGCTGCTGACGAAGCTTCGCGTACCCGCTATTTCTCCTGCATTGCCGGAACCGGGCTCGACGCGGTCATCAGCCGGCAGATCACGAGGCAGCCACGCTGGTTGCGCTCGCATGGCGGATATGTGTGGGCATTGCTGCAAAGCCTGCCGCGGTTTCAGCCGCCGCAGATTGTCGTCTCCCTCGAAATCGATGGCGATTGGCGAACGCCGGTGCGCGAACCGGGCATGCTAGTCGCTGCCGGCAATGGCCCCCAGTACGGCAGCGGGATGCGAGTGGCTCATCTGGCGGATATGGCTGATGGGCTGCTCGATGCTTGCTTTGTCCGCCAACTCAGCAAGCTGCGACTGCTGCGATTGTTTCCTGTGGTATTTCGCGGAGCCCACATCGGCATAAAAGAAGTCGAGTACTGGAAAGCCACGCGTGTGCGCATCCAGACCGATCCCGTTATGGACTTCTACGCCGATGGCGAGTACGTCTGTCCTACGCCCGTCGAGCTGGGTGTCAAGCGCGAAGCGCTGCTGGTGATCGTTCCCGCTTAACGAACTGCCGGAAAATTCATTCCCCGAGTTTTTGCGTCACCACGACTTTACAGGCGGTGGAAAAAGTCAAGGCGGGCGTCTTTTTGGAGGCAGCGCAGCTTTAATTAATGCGCCGTACAAGTACTTATTCTTGTTATCTCGAGGCGATATTACTCGCCGGGGATCTGCGTTCTTGACTTTTTCTGCAACCTGTTTAGTCGGGCCATCAGGCCTTGTTTTTGATCCTCGGCTTGGACTTCACTGCGAGTGGCGAATATCAAATTACTCTTCTTGCTGCCCCTTTCCATACAGAAGAATCGCAACCGCGGTAGGGACATTACCGGATTCGTCTCTCCCTTTACATAACGCTATCCTGACCCGAAGTAAGGGTCCGATTCCGGTAGTTTCATGTGAGCACCAACGTACGAGCACTCCTAGAAGGCTGACTCATGGCAGGCAAAAATACCGCCCTGTACGGTATTTATCCCACGTACTCTTCCATCGAAGCGGCGGTCAACGAACTGAAGACAGCGGGCTTCCGCAATACCGACATGTCCATCTTGATGCCTGAGAACAAAGGCTCGAAGGACTTCGCACAGGAGAAGAACACCAAGGCACCCGAGGGCGCTGCTACCGGCGCCGGAACCGGAGCCATCGTGGGCGGCGGTTTGGGCTGGCTGGTGGGAATCGGCGCGCTCGCCATTCCGGGCTTGGGACCCTTCATTGCAGCCGGACCGATCGTCGCTGCCCTCGCTGGCGTAGGCGCAGGAGCAGCGGTGGGCGGAGTTGCCGGCGCGCTCATTGGTATGGGCATTCCTGAGTATGAAGCCAAGCGCTACGAAGGCCGCCTTCGCGAGGGTGGAATCCTGCTTTCCGTCCAAAGCGATTCCTCCGATTGGCCAAAGAGGGCCAAAGACATCCTGGAACGCACCGGCGCCCATGACATTTCCTGGGCAGGTGAACGTGGCGCTGATTTTGCCAAAAGCGATCGCCGATTGCCCCGCACCGGCACTGATTACTAGGTAGTCAGGCCTTTTCGCGTAAAAAGGGCACGCCAACGGTCCGTGGCTGGCGTCGGGTTGTTCGCTTTCTGTGTTTCGTGAAATTCAGCTCTGCTTCTTACAAATCTGTGACATATCAGTACAAAAATCCGTCTAAACTAGGCTGCATTCGCACTAGTCATTTTTTGTAGCGCCCAGGGTTATTGTCAAGGGCTATACTGATAGGCAGGAAATGTCTACCTCGGTTTTGACCAAAACGGAGCCCCCGAAGCCTCCGGCCCAGCCTGAACGTCACGATATTCTGCCGACTTTGTTTGGCGATGATGAGGGTCTGTATCCCCAGCGCAAGGACACCTTTGCCTATTCGTTCATTTTGCACACCATCGCAGCCGGGCTGATTATCTGGTCGGGCTTTTGGGTGAACAGGCACAAAGAGGAAATCAAGCAGCAGGTCGTCGGCTTAGTGACGGACATCAGCCCTTATCTGCCGTTGCCAGCCTCCAAGACCAAGGCAGGTGGCGGTGGTGGCGGAGGTGATCGCGACAAGCTGCAAGCTCCCAAAGGTGCGCTGCCGAAGCTCTCCAAAGACCAGATTGTTCCTCCGGCTATAGTGGTTCGCAACGAGAACCCCAAGCTCGTGGTCGATCCTTCCGTGGTCGTTCCTCCCAATATCAAGCTGCCCACTGAAGGCCAGCTCGGCGACCCGCTTTCCAAGGTGATGGGTCCGCCTTCCAACGGCACCGGAGCAGGTGGCGGAATCGGAAGCGGATATGGCGGTGGCGTTGGTTCTGGCACAGGGCCAGGCGTTGGTCCGGGACACGGAGGAGGCTACGGCGGCGGAGCCTATCGCGTGGGCGGCGGAGTAAGCGCACCCAAAGCGCTCTACGCGCCTGATCCAGAGTACTCCGAGGAGGCTCGCAAGGCGAAGTACCAGGGAACCGTTGTGCTGTGGCTGGTGGTGGACGCGAATGGGCGTCCGCAGCAGATTCGTGTACAGCGCGCTCTGGGCATGGGGCTCGACGAGAAGGCCATCGAAGCCGTAAAGCAGTGGAAGTTCGATCCCGCCCGTAAAAATGGCCAGGCCGTTCCCGTCATGATCAACGTGGAAGTCAACTTCCGGTTGTACTAGAGCATTTTTAGTTTCTCTGTAATGGGTGGAGCACTGCTTCATTCAGCGGTGCATTCTCGGTACCTCTATCCGCTCGGCTTTAGCCGCAGCGGTAGGTACTCTAAATATCTCAGCTCAGCGGCTCAAACCACTCTCTTCAAGGCCGCTAGACACACACCCGAACAGGCTGCGGAAAAAATCAATGCGGGGCGTATATCCGCAGCCCTGAATGCGGGCTCCACCCGCGCTCGAATGGAGCAATTGTGAAAACCGACTGCCCGATTTCCGCGCACAACGCTCGCGG
>Ga0306924_10000048_pt1 | contig 78370 bp, 75 predicted proteins | sample sta12Can44000111_FD_203756 | JGI IMG/M metagenome (GOLD analysis project Ga0306924, IMG submission 203756) | Lab enrichment of tropical soil microbial communities from Luquillo Experimental Forest, Puerto Rico - statanox.12C.anox.44.000.111 (v2)... | ecosystem: Environmental > Terrestrial >... | reverse complement strand
TAGCGAGGGGCCAAACACCCGATCCCATCCCGAACTCGGCCGTGAAAACCCTCCGCGCCAATGGTACTGCACCTCAAGGTGCGGAAGAGTCGGTCGCCGCCAGGCCCGCATCCCCTACTCTCTCCCTACCTCATCCTCTGTCGAGTTAGGACGGCGATGCGGCCGGTAGAGCGGCTCCCGCATATTGCGAGCAATCAAACTGTCGAGCGCTTTGTCGCCGAAAAGCGCGCACTGCCCTTCCACGCGACCTGACGGGCGATTTTGCGAAGCCGCCGCAGAGGTTGTCGCTAAGGTCGTTCGAACTGTCGCCGGTGACGCCCAGATGCGCTGCACTGCTGCATTTGCTATGGCGGCAACGACCAGATCAGCAATCGTCAGGTTCACCATGCTAATTGCGCCCGGGTCCAGCTGGCACGCTTAGTCGAGCGTAATCTGTACCCCGGTTGCGCCATTCAGCAGACGCTTCAAATGAAAGCTCACGAGCTGATCGTCACTGCGCAAACCGAGCAGAGCCGCGAACCCCGACATCGCGGTCGGGTCGCCCGCCTCGAGCTTGCGAAACGAGCTGAGATAAGCCTGGGTTGCCGCACCCTCATAATCCTCTCGGGAGAGCGGTTCGAACGCGCGCAGAGATTCGCTGCGTCCGCGCAACAGCAGGTCGCCGACCGGCCTGCCCGTAAAATCGGGAACGCGAACTGCAACGCTTTCGCCCACGCAGATGCGGGTACCGAGTTGCTTGTTCGCCGCTTCGAGGCGGGCGGCGATGTTCACGGTGTCACCATAGGCGGTATAGTCGAAATAACGTCCGCCGCCGAAGTTCCCGACAATCGCCGGACCGGCATTGAGACCAAGACGAGTCTCGCCGAGCACAATTCCCTTCTTCTTCCAACGCTCACAGAACAACTGAGAGCTCGTGTCGAGATCGATGGCGCAAGCGATGGCGCGGGACGCATGGTTCTGCTGTTCGGCGGGCGCCCCAAACAGGACGTGCATGGCGTCGCCGATAATCTTCACGACAGTGCCGCCATGGCGAAAGACGATTTCGGTCATGTCGCCCAGATAATCGTTGAGCAGCGGCGCGATGATTTCCGGTTCGAGCGTTTCTACGAGCGAGGTGAACCCGGCCAAATCGGTGAACAGCGACGTGATCTCGCGCCGCTGTCCGCCGAGATCGACGGCCTGCGGGTCGGTTGCCAAGCGCTCCGCCAGGTTCGGGGAAAAGTAACGCGACAGCAACGCGTGCGCTCTCTCCGCGGCGATCTGCCGGCGCCGCGCCTCGCGCAACCTCTCAATGTGACGCAGTGTCTTGTTGATTGTGGTTTCGAGGTCGGCGAAATCGATAGGTTTAGTTAAGAAATCGAATGCACCGCGGTTCATTGCGGTGCGTATGTTGACCATGTCACCGTAGGCGGAGACGATTACGGTCGACAGCGGGTCGTCGCCCTGTTGAATTTTTTCAAGGAGCGTCAGACCATCCATTCGCGGCATATTGATATCGCTCACCACCATGTCGATCGTGCCGCGATCGCCCAACATGTCGAGTGCCTCGGCGCCGTCGCGAGCGAACACAAACTTGATCTCGCCATCTCTGATCTGGCGGCGGAATTTCTGCTGGACGAGCGTCTCGATGTCCGGCTCGTCGTCGACGACGAGGATCGTGGCGGTCACACCCGCCTTCCTGTGCGAGGACGCTTGATGCTAACCAACGAGGGTACGAACAAGACCATGACGACGAACGACCTTACGACCGCTACCGGGTTTGACCAAGCGGCATCGCGCGATTAAGCGGCGGAACGGGACTCTACGACCGCGCGATTGCTCGACTCCCGATACGAGGAGGCAGCAAGGATGACAGACAAAGGTATTTTCAGCCTGAGCCGAATACAGGATCAAGCGAGGCAGGTCAGCTTCGCGCCGCGTGTATCGACCCGGCGTACTCCAAGCAGGCGATGCGGAGGGCCGCCGAGCGCGTGCTGCTTCCCTTCCGTGTGATGACCCATGAACTCATCTGCTCACGTTCTGGCGATCGATCAAGGGACGACGAGTACGCGGGCGATCCTGTTCGACGCAGCCGGGCGAGCACGGAATACGGCGCAGGTCGAGCTCACGCAACACTATCCGCGACCCGGCTGGGTCGAGCACGACCCGGAGGAGATCTGGCAAAGCGTCGTTTCGACTTGCCGCAAAGCCTTATCGGCTGCCGAGGGCCCGGTTGCGGCGATCGGGCTCGCAAACCAGCGCGAGACAACGGTTCTGTGGGAGCGCGCGACCGGCCAACCAGTTCATAACGCGATCGTTTGGCAAGATGGGCGAACCGCCGAACTATGCGCGCGGTGGAGCGCGGACGGTCTCGGAGAAACCGTCGCACAGCGTACTGGGCTCGTGATCGATCCCTATTTCTCCGCCTCCAAGATCCGCTGGTTGCTCGACACGGTGCCCGGATTGCGCGAGCGCGCCCGGGCTGGCGAGATCGCCTTTGGGACGATCGACAGCTTTGTGTTGTGGCGACTTTGTGGGGGCCAACGACACGCCACAGACGTCACGAACGCCTCTCGTACAATGCTGTTTGACATCCGGCGTCTGCGCTGGGACGGGGAGCTTCTCGACGCTCTGGGGATCCCAAGCTCCTTGCTGCCGGAGGTTCTGGACACCGGTGCGAATTACGGCAGCACCACAAAAGAAGTGTTTGGCGCCGAGATCCCTGTCGCCGCGATGGTTGGTGACCAGCAGGCGGCGATGATCGGCCAAGCCTGCTTTCGCCCGGGCATGATCAAATCCACTTACGGTACCGGGGCTTTCGCGCTCCTCAATATCGGCCGTGAACCGGTCGCCTCACGCCAGCAATTGCTAACGACCATCGCGTATCGCTTCGGTGGTGAGACTGTCTACGCGCTCGAAGGCAGCATCTTTGTTGCAGGGGCGACGGTTCAATGGCTGCGCGACCAGCTCGGCGCAATCGGGGCGGCTGCTGAGGCCGACAGCCTTGCTGAGCAGGCCGACTCGCAGCAGCGGCTCTACTTGGTCCCGGGTTTCGCTGGGCTCGGCGCCCCTTACTGGGCCCCGCACGCAAGAGGGGCCTTGATCGGACTAACCTCGGCTTGCGGCCTCGCCGAGATCGCCCGCGCGGCCTTGGAGGCGGTCGGCTACCAGACCCGTGATCTCATCGAGGCGATGGCTGTCGATGTCGGGACCGGGATCTCGGTCTTGCGGGTCGATGGAGGAATGTCAGCGAGCGATTGGACGATGCAATTCATCGCCGATATTTTACCGGCCACCGTCGAACGGCCGGTCTCCACCGAAACCACGGCATGGGGTGCCGCTTATGTCGCAGGCCTCCTCCGGGGTGTCTATCCTGATCCTGAGACGATGCTCGCGCGATGGCGGCCGGAGAAGCGCTTTGCGCCGGAAATGCCTCCAGACGAGCGCGAGGAGCGCTATGGCGGCTGGCGGCGTGCGGTAGCGGGCGTGCTGGCAGCCGCACCGTGAACCTGTTCGGCTCTCTGCCTGATGCCAGCGCGGCGGAACGCGTCGACGCTCTATTGACTCGACCGGGCCTTCGCATCGAGCGGATCGTCTCCTACGGACACGCGAGCCCACCGGACTTCTGGTATGATCAGGCGGAAGGTGAATGGGTGCTATTGCTTGCCGGGGCCGCGCGATTGCGCTTTGCCGACGAGAGCGCGGCTCGACCTCTCGGCCCTGCGATTGGCTCGACATCGCCCCGCATCGCCGTCATCGGGTCGACTGGACCGATCCGATGATTCCGACCGTGTGGTTGGCGATCTTTTACAGATGAAGCAGTTCGGGCTAACCCTCACCCTCCGATCATGGCGCGAACGAACGAGCCACCCTGTTCGATTGCTCGCAATCCGGCTTTGAGCTCGGGGTGAAAGAGGTGCCAGACATGGATCATCTCTGGCCAGATCTGCAAGTCCACTCGCACATCGACAGCGCCGGCGATCTTGGCCAGACGGATGGCGTCATCGAGAAGTGTCTCCGCGGCTCCCACTTGAATGAGCAACGGCGCAAGACCGGCTAGATCCGCATAGATCGGCGCCGCGAGCGGCGAGCGCGGATCAGCACCGTTCAAATAGAGCCGAGCCATGTCCAAGATCCCCGCCTTTTGCACGGTCGGGTCGGCGGCGGCCTTTGACGACATCGTCTCGCCGAGCGCCTCCAGATCTACCCAAGGCGAAATGCACCAGCCGCAGGCTGGTTGCGGTAGCCCGGCATCGCGGACCGCGATCATCGCCGATACGACGAGCCCACCGCCGGCACTGTCGCCCGCAATCGCAATGCGCCCGGGCGTATAGCCTCTCGCCAACAGAAAGCGATATCCCGCGACGGCGTCCTCGACTGCTGTGGGAAAGGGGTGCTCGGGTGCCAGTCGATAATCAAGTGCGAGTGTAAAGGCTCTTGCCGCCCGTCCCGCTTCGCAGACCAGATGGCGGTGGCTGTGGAGCGAACCGATGACAAAGCCGCCGCCGTGCAGATAAAGCAGCACGGCATCGCGCTCGGCCTGCGGCGTCGATGTCCATTCGGCGGGAACCCCGTTTGCGCTCGTGACTTCGACGGATACGTCAGATGCCAAGCCATATTGGAGCCCGCGCGCGTCGATGTCCCTCCTCCGCTGTCTGTAGTCATCCGAACGTGGCCGGCTCATCAGCTTGGCGCGCAATGCGCCGATCTCGGTATCGCTCATTTTAGTGTCCCATCAAGCCTTTGAGGCACGGATACTCAGACCACTGGGTCACGGTCCGAAGGGACGATCCGGAGGTTCGTTCTACTTCGGCGGTAGGGCGAGGAATTTGTGCACGATCAGACCGACGCTGGCGCATCTGCTTGTGCGGAAAGCCGCGTCAAAGATCCGAAGGCGGTGAGCGCGAGTAGACCGGCAAAAGCAATGACGATCGCGAGCATCCGCGGATTCCCGCTGCTACCCAGCGAAAGCGCGGCGGTCGCGGCCGCAGCACCCGTCATCTGGATGAAGCTTACCAGCCCCGAAGCAGTGCCGACGATCTCTCTATTGACGCCAAGGCTGCCGGCGACAGCATTGGGTGTGATCAGACCGCTGGCGCAACAGATCACGATCATTGGCCCGACGATTGCGTAAGGGCTCATAACGTGCAGCAATGCCAGAATGAGCATGACTAACCCAGCTGGGACCAATACCGCGCTGCCGAGCGCGATCAGGGCATCGATGCCGAGCCGTCGCGTCATTCGGTTCGAGAGAAAGCTCCCGACCAGAAAGCCAATCGGCGGCAAGGAGGCGTAATAACCGTAATCTTCGGGGGCGACACCGAAGCCGATGATCAAAACCGCCGGCGCACCGGCGGCAAAGATGTGAAAGCCCGCGTGAGCGCCAGTGGCCGTAAACGCATATGCCAGAAAGCGCCGGGTTCCGATCAGGGTGCGGTAGCTGGCCAGCATCATTCTGGCGAGCATCCTAGCAGTTTCCGACGGCGGTTGGGGCGCAGAGGCCGTGTCGGGCACATTGCAGATCACTAGCGCCAGAGCCACAAAGGCGAATGCGGTGACGGCCGCGAAATTCGCTCTCCAGCCAACCCATGCCTGCAAATAGCCACCGGGGATCGGCGCGAAAGCTTGAACCAACGTCATCGCGATGGCGATTCCGGCTATGATTTGAGCAGCGCCGTCGCGGCCATAGATATCCCGAATAGTGGCGCGTCCTACGACCAGCCCGGCGGAGAGGCCAATTCCTTGGATGATCCGAGAAGCTATAAGAAAGCCGATGGTCGGGCTGACAACACAGCTGGCACTACCCAAAGCGCCGAGTGCGACACCGCAGATCATCGTTCGCTTTCGCCCGTATCGATCAGACAAAGGCCCAAGCGCCAGCATACTTCCCGCAAAGGCCAATAGATATCCGACGAAGGTCAATTGTACGCGGGCAACCGACGTCTCGAGCGCGCTTGCGATGGCTGGTATCGACGGAACGTAGATAGTCGAAGACAGCATTCCAAGCGAGCAGGTAATGATCAGCGTCAGCAGGAAAAAGCGTCCGGGGACCACTGTGAACCCCTCGACCGCCGCTTGATCGGCGTGAACGATCTTAAGCATAATTGCTCCCGCTTACACGGGAGCGTTTACTAAGGATGGCAATGATACGGAAAGAGCCGCGGAAACTTGTGGCAAATCGTTTCCAACTTGATGGCCCAAATATTCGGAGCATACGTGATTTGGAAGCAAATATCGCAAGAGGGCGAGGCCCTTGAAGGAAGTTGCCGCGAGGCGCGAGCTTGGAAAGCGCAATCGATTGCATCAGGGTCGCCAGCATTATAGATAACGTCGATGAGGACGGGCGCGAGCATAGCTCCACCCGGATGTTGCGTCCTAATGGTTTGCTGCAGGGACCCTTGCGGACGATCTTGCTGACGATTTTTTGACGGGTCGCAATTCAACATGCTGTGGGCTGAGGCAGTTGTCACGGTAGTAGGCCGGGTGACCTGTTGCGCCAGCCCGAGCCAATCGCGGCGGGGACGGGAACTCGATGCTCATTCGGGATTTTGCCCTAAGGGTCACCGGCGATGCTAGAATCATGTCAGCTACGGTGGCCTGGGAAGATCGGGATTTCCCGGATCAGGTTCTCTTTTTCGAAATCCGGGATACCGAAGGCGACGCTCCGTACGGAGCTGATGAGCCGTCTGCCGATGCCTTCCTAGCCGGGTGCTTTCCTTTCGCTGCGTTACACGGAGAGGCAAGGGTACGAATTGAGGGCCAGCCCTGCCCGATGCTGATCGACGGCCTCTATACCGCCCACGCGTGGTGGACGAGTTGGGGCGGGATGCCCTCGCCGATGCCGTTGATTGAGACCCCCGACCGGCGATCCCTCAGGATCCCGACCGGTGCACGGCGAGGCGTCGCATTCCTGTCGGGAGGTGTCGACTGCCTTCACATGCTGATGCATAATCGCCGTCTTTATCGGCAAACCGATCCCGCATATATCCGCGATGCTGTGTTCATCCACGGTTTTGATATTGGAAAACGTGCTCGGGATCCCGAGAACGAACGCTTTCGGACAGCACTGCGAAACCTCGAGCCGGTAGCTGCGGAGCTCGGCCTTCGACTGATCCGTTGTAGGACCAATCTCCGCCATCTTCCATCAAAGCCGGAGTTCTGGGAACACCGCCATGTCGGAGCAGCCCTGGCGGCTGTTGGTCATGCAGCCACAGTTGGGCCGGCTTTCCTGTTCATCGGTGGAACCTTTCCGGTGGCCAATCAGGTCCCGGCAGGATCACATGCTGCGGTCGACGGCCTATTCTCCAGCCAGCGAGTTACCGTAGTTCACGACGGCTCGCGTTTTACGCGACTCGACAAGGTGCGCGACCTTGCGAGCTGGCAGACGGCACTGGGCGTCTTGCGTGTTTGCCCCGCCAGTCTCGGCGACCGGGCCAATTGCGGACGTTGCGAGAAATGTCTGCGCACCCGCCTCGAGCTGCTGGCGGCTGGCATAGAGGAAACAGCGGCCCTCGGCCCAAGCCTGACCCCAGTCGAACTTTGGGAGGAGGCTGTTCCGGTGCCAATAGGCGATCGCGCTCTCAGGTACGGAGAGTTGTTACCGCCCTTGCGGGCACTCGGCCTCGTAGAGCTATGTCGAGTACTCGAGGGGAAGATAGCGATGTACCTGAAGCAGGTTCAGGAGAGGCGTGATGATGCCACAGCGGTCGATGCGATGACGAGGTTGCCGGCCGTTCAAACCGGTTCACTTTAGTTAATTTTGATAAATTTGGTGCAATGATCTGTGTTCGATCGTCATGATCGGCCGCGGCGCGGGTAGCGGTACCTTGGGACGGTGGCGATGACCTTGTCAATCAGCATTCTCGGACCCTTGGTGATCGAGAGCGACGACTGGCGACTGGGGAAAGTTCCTAAGAAGGCCCGCGCCCTGCTCGCCTATCTCGCGGCCCAGGGCGGCCAGGCAGTCAGCCGCGAGCGTCTTGCTGACCTGCTGTGGCCTTACCAGGGTTCAGAACAGGCCCGTCACAGCCTTCGCAACTGCCTGTTGGAACTGCGCAAGGCCCTCGGACGCAGCGCGGCCGTTCACCTGGTGGCCGACTTTGCCAATTGCCGGCTTCAAGACGTCGTATCTGACCTCGATAATTTCGAGCGGCTATCGCGGTCTCAACAGCGGTCGGACCTGCGAGCCGCGGCCGACTTGTACCGTAGCGAATTCCTCGCCGATTTCGACATCGACTCCGAACCGTTCCAGGAATGGCTGGCGGCGGAGCGAGATCGCACGCTAGCAGTGGTCTGCGATGTCTTGCATCGACTGACTGCGGTTGAGGATGCTCCCGGGGAGCATGAGGTCGCAATCCAGTTCGGGCGACGACTGGTGGCGCTTGATTCGCTCTCCGAGTTCGGACAGCGTGCACTGATGCGCGCCTATGCACGCGCCGGCCGCCGCGGAGAAGCCCTCAGACAGTACAAGAGCTGCGCCGACACCTTGAAACGAGAACTTGGGGTGGCACCTGATCTCGAGACCCAGGCTTTGGCGAATGACATTGCGCGCTCCGGGGGGCCGAGGGAGCTCAACCCGCCCAGCCTCACGCCGGTCGACCGGGATTTTGCCGATTTCCGCGCCATGCCGGATCAGCTGCACGGGAGTCGAACCTTGCGGCAATCCGAGGAATCGAGTGAGGAGGCGCGAAAGCAGTGGTGGCCTTGCTTGCTGCCGAGCATCTCGGTCGCGGTGGCGCCACTGCGTAATTTGACCGGCGATCCTGATCAGCAAAATCTGGTGGAGGCCTTCACCGACGATCTTATCACCGATCTCCTTCGGCACGGGCGCGGGCTTTCGCTCAAACCGTTGCAAGACGAGCGTGGTGCCTTGAACAACGCCAACCGAACACCCGAACGCGGTTTCGATTACGTGGTCACCGGCAGTACCCAGATTAGCGCTCCCGGGTTGCTGCGGGTCAATATGCGCATCACTGACGCGGCCACCTCCGAGTACGTCTGGGCCGGTCGGCACGAATTTAAGCGGGAAGACCTCGCTCCGATTCAGATCAGGATCACCCGCCGGATTTCCCGAGAGCTTCACCTACTGTTGCTGCAGGCGGCAAGCCGCCGCGCGGTCGTCGACGCGGGTATCGAGCTCGGGGTAACTGAGTGTCTCTCCCGGGCATCGGACGCCCTCGCGGGTAGGACCGTCCCGGAGCTCTCGGCTGAGGCGCAGCGGTGGTACCTCGCTGCGCTCGCCCGTGACCCGCGAAGTGTCGAGGCGTTGGTCGGACTTGCCTATACCTGCCAGCATCTTGTCGGCAACCCATGGTGGGGCGATTCCCGCACGGTCGCCCTGGCGCTTGACCTCGGGCGCGAAGCGGTCGCAATCGCGTTAGAGATGGCGCCGGGGCATGCGCTGGCCAAATGCACCCAAGGGATGCTGTCGTCGGCTGCGGGACAGCTGGAGGCGGCGGCGCGCGCGTTCGAGCATGCCCTCGCGATGGACCAGGCACTAGGCATTGCCCACGGGTTTGCCGGATACAATGCGGCTCTTCTCGGTCGCGCATACGAGACTATGCCGGCAATCGAGCGGGCCATGAGTGTCGATCAGACCGATCGGCGGCACAGCATCTGGTTTTTCTTTGGCGGGTTCGCCGAATTACTGCTTGGCCGTACCGAGCAAGCGATTTCGTTGCTCAAGAAATCCTTGGAACGGAACCCCAGCTACGGAAGCGCGCAGCTCTTTCTGATGGCGGCCTTGTCGCTCGTCGGACGCCGAAGTGAGGCGTCCGACACCGCAGCATCCTTCCGCGCCCAGTACCCAGATTACCGAACAAATACGTTTGAGCAGCTCTGGCTATCGCGTTCGGCTTGCGCCACTTACCGCGCTCAGATTCAGCCGCTGTTCGAGACGATCTGTAGTCTTGGCGTAGCAAACTGACAGCCGGATCGTGAGCTTTCGATCATCCCAATCTCGCAACAATCCTCGATCCCGTCGTTGCGAGACTGCCGCGGTTCGGAAGATGACACTAGGGATACCGACCCATCAGGACGCCGAGATGCGCATGCACGCGGCCGTGAGCGGCGAGAAACAGCGATGGCCGTGCCTGTCATCGAGTATCGCGGTGACAGTCTCACCCCTTCGCAATTTGACCGGAGACGCCAGCCAGCAAGCTCTGGTCGAAGCCTTTACCGAAGAGCTGGTCTCAAACCTTCGTCGGCACGGCCGAGGGTTCTTGCTGCAGCAGATAACGAACGAGCCGAGGGAAAGGCTCGAGCCTATTGGCGAGGTCGAGCAAGGTAGCGGGTATTTGGTTACCGGAAGCACCCAACGCGGCAGCCCGGGCATGCTACGGGTCAATGTGCGGATTACCGATGCCGCGACGTCCGAATACCTCTGGGCACGGCGCTACGAATTCAAGGGCGAAGAGACCGAGCTGGTCCAAGCGAGGATCATTCGACGGATTTCTCGAGAGTTGCATGTGCTGCTTCTGCTGGACGAAATCCGCCAGGCGGCTCTTACCTTCACTGCGGAGGCCGATCCGCAGAAATGTCTTGCAAGTGCGGCTATAGCGCTTGAGGGAGAGCTGCGACCGGAGCTAACAGCCGAAGCGCAGCAGTGGTTTCTTGCAGCACTTGTGGGTGACCCTCGCAATGTGGAGGCTCTTGTTGGCCTCGCCCGAACCTGTCAGGAGTTGGTCAGCAATCCATGGTGGAGCGATCCCGTTACCGCTGCCATCGCATCGGACCTCGGACGGGAGATGATAGCGATAGCGCTGGACCTCGCGCCGGGCCATGCCTACGCTCATTGTGTCCAAGGGATGCTGTACTCGGCGGCCGGAGAATTGAACGAGGCGGCACGCGCGTTCGAACGAGCGCTGGCGATGGATCAGGGGCAGGCGATCGCGCAGGGTTTTGCCGGCTACAATGCCGGCTTTCTCGGCGACGCCAGCCAGACGCTGCCGGCGATGGAAAGGGCCATGCGTCTCGATCGTACCGACCGGCGCCACAGCATCTGGTTCTTCTTTGGCGGCTTTTCCGAACTGCTGCAAGGTCGGGCCGAAGCGTCGATTGCCTTATTGCGGAAGTCTCTAGAGCGCAACCCCAGCTATGGCAGCGCGCGACTGTTCTTGATGGCCGCGCTGTCCTTAAGTGGGCGGCACAACGAAGCCGCGAAGGATGCGGCGTCATTCCGGCAGCAATATCCGGACTGCCCGGCCAGCGCCTTCGAGCAACTCTGGATTAATCGCTCGGAGTCGACAACCTATCGCGCGCAGATCCTTCCGCTGTTCGAGAGAATCCGCGAGCTTGGCGTGGCAACCTGAGCGCCATCCTGCGAACCGGCCTCCAGGCGCCCGTCTTAAACTCACTTTTGCAATGGCCAGATTGCGAATCCGGGACGGACTAGATCTGTAGCCCAGCGCATGGCCTCACACCAGTGACGTGATACGGGAACAGAAGTAGCATACAGATCGGTCCTGTTATCGTCCAATCAGCACGCGAGCTTAATGCAAGGCAACTGTTGCGTAATCGAATAAAAATTTCTGAAAAGGCGATTTTCTGACGCTAGCTTGTACGCAGTGTTGACTGCGATACGGTTAATCTGGCTACTGGCTGAGTGGCGATGGTGATCGCCTCTGGCGCACACTGGCAATAGGGCCAGGACCTCACTGGTAGAAGGAATCTCCAATGTTTGGTTTGATCAGAGCCTTTCGCCGTGACGAGCGTGGTGCGAGTGCTGTCGAATATGCCATGCTTGTCGTCTTTATCGCCCTCGCTCTCGCCGCCGGCGCCCAGACGTTTGGCAATGACCTCTCCGGCTGGTTTTCAACCACCGGTGCCAGTATCAGCGGCCTCAATACCAATATCCCGGCACCCAAGTAGGCGCCGCGGACCGTGGTGGGTCGGCGACCGGTAACCCGTCTCCGACCCGCCACCTCTGTGTAACCCAGGGTAGGGGTCGGGCGGTGCAGACGGCAGTCCTGATTGTTGGAATTGGTCTCCTCGCCGTGATCGCCTATGGCGACGTGCGTACGCGGCGTATTCCTAACGAACTCTCTGTTGCAATCGGCATTCTTGGTCTGATTCGCATCATACTGCTAAACGACGCTGTCACTGCCGGTCACTCCCTTCTAGCGGGAGCCGTGATCTTCGGTACAGCATTTTTCTTTTTTTGGCGCGGTGCTATCGGCGGTGGTGACGTCAAGTTAGTAACGGCCACAGCATTGCTCATCAGCTACCTCAATATGTTCAGTTTTCTTTTTCTCATGAGTCTTTGCGGCGGCATGCTCGCACTCACCATGCTGGCGCAAGACAAACTCCGCCCGAGACTGCGGCGCCTCTTACAACAGGCGAGGATTCCGACAGAGACGGAAACCGTTGAATGCATCGCACCGCGCGTACGGTCGACCGTTCCCTACGGAGCTGCGATCGCCGCCGCCGGCATAATCACGCTCGTACTTGAAACCTCTTTTGCGAGGTGAGCGACTGTGCACGCGAAGACCATTCTTACCCTGCTCTTCGTGATCTCGCTGTGCGTTGTCGCGATTCTCGGCGTTCGCGCATTGCCGCAACGCGTCAATGACGGCCCGCCGGTGGCCAAGGACGAGACACTCGTCGCCACGATGGCGTTGTCGCCCGGTACCTTGCTTCGCGCCAAGGATGTCGTTTGGCAGCAGATCGCCGGCGCTGCCGGGCCAGGATCCATTTTTCGCCCCGCCAACGCTATGGGCCGCCCCAATCTCGAGCTCGATCAGCAACTGCGCACCGAAGTATATGGCGCGGCATTGCGCGTTAGTATCAAGGCCGGTGAGCCAATCAGCCGTGACGCCATTGCCAAGCCGGGCGATCGCGACTTTCTCCAGATCGTGCTCTCTCCCGGTGCGCGAGCGATTGCGATCCCGGTCGCAACGGGCGGGGCCAGCACCGGCATTTTGTATCCCGGCGACCCACGCCGACGTCATCCTGACACAGACGTTTAAAAATGACCCACCGCTGACGCGCCGCTCGGTCGGCGAGACTGTAGTTGAGAACCTGCGTGTGCTGGCAATCGATGCACCCGACTCGAAACCCACCGCACCCGGCAATGGTTTCGGCCGAACTGTAACATTGGAAGTGACGCCGGAACAGGCTGAACGAATCAACGTCGCCGCCGAACTGGGCAAGCTGTCGCTGACCTTGCGGAGCGTCACTGCAACCGACGCGGTCGCTGGGACCGCGCCGCCCGGACTGACGACAGCAAGGGTCATCAGACCGGTTTGGGCTGGCGACGTTTCGCCAGCCCTTGGCGCTGCCACGCCCCCGGACAAGGTGATCACCGCCGAGCCACCGCCCGTAGAAGTGATTCATGGAACGAAGGCAGTTGCGGTGAAGCCCCAGTGACGGTTTGCGCCTGGCACCGGCTGAGTTGGATCACCACCCGAAGCGCTGGGCGATGAATGCCGTTCAACTGCTGAAGAGCCCCCTGCAGACCCCGGCGCCGATCGAGAAGACGGCGAAGCCGCTCCCGGGGCGAGTTCGGTTGATGGCGTTTGTTTTGGACGGGCAGAGCGAAGCCGCGCTCAACACTTGTATATCAAACCTGTCGGTTTCCAGTGTCACGATCAGGCGCGGTGGGATCGACAAAGCTATCAAATACCTTGGTGTCGAACGGTCACCTGAAACCGTTATCGTCGACATTAGCGGCTCGGAAATGCCGGCCTCGCAGGTACACCAGCTTGCCGAGCTCTGCGAGCCCGGCGTCACAGTGGTCGCGATTGGCGACCGGAACGATATCGGGCTGTATCGCGACCTGAAACAGGCAGGGGTAAGCGAATACATCGTCAAACCAGTGACCGCTCTACTCCTGGCGAAGGCGCTGTCTTCGACATACAACACAGCCGAGGGAAGCCCGATTAGCCGGAAGCTCGGAAAACTGGTCGCCGCAGTCGGTGCACGAGGGGGCGTTGGCACGACAACACTGGCGATCAACTTGGCGTGGTATCTTGCCAATCGACAGAACCGCCGGGTCTTGCTCCTCGACCTCGACCTGCAGACCGGCGACTGCGCCCTAGCGCTCAACCTCAAGCCGACACCCGGGTTGCGTGAGGCTCTCACCAACCCGGTGCGCATTGATAACGTGTTTCTTGAGCGGACCGTCGCCATTCACGGCGAGCGTCTCTTCGTATTGAGCGCCGAGGAGCCATTGCACGCCGACGCCGAATTCACGGCCGAAGCCGTTGAGACCCTGGTCGGTGTCCTGCGCACTCAGTTCCACTATGTCATCGCCGATGTGCCGCGGATTCCTGGGGCAGCCTTTCGGCGAGTGCTCGATATTGCAGATAACCGGGTGATTGTCGCCGATCAGACGCTGCGCTCAGTCCGCGATACCGTGCGGCTGCGTGACGCGTTTGGCGAAAGCGGCGAGGCGCGGCGCCACCTTCTCGTCGTCAACCGTAGTGGGGAAGGCGGCCGCCTGGCTATGACGTTGGACGAGATGGCCAAAGTCCAACTACGCCCGGAGTTTGTAATTCCGTTTCAGCCGAAGCGATTCACCACACCGGGTTTGGCGCACAACACCGCATTTACTGAGGCAGTTGCAGCTCTCGCGGCAGAGATCTCGGGGCGAATGCTCCAAAAAAATCGCTGGTGGAGGTTCGGCAAATGATGACGACCGGCTTTGGACGCCGTATTAGCGAACCGCGGCAGCCCAGTCTCGTTCTCGTCGGCAGTACGTCGTCAGAAACTGCCGACTCTCTTGCCGATCTTGCCCCTCTCAACGAGCTGAAGGAGCGAATTCGCACCGTTCTATTGACCAGGATCGATCCGACCGTGGCAGGCAGTATTCCGCGCGCTACGTTAAGGGTCGAGATCGCCAAGTTGGTGAGCGAGATCGCCACCGAAGAACGAGTCCAGCTCAACAAGCTGGAGGAAATGGCGCTCGCGGCCGACCTCAGCGACGATATGGTCGGGCTCGGGCCGCTCGAGCCGTTTCTCGAGGACGACGAAATTACCGATATCCTGGCGAATGGCCCATTAGACATCTACGTCGAGCGCGGCGGAAAGTTGGAAAGGACTGGCGCGCGGTTTCGCGATGCCCAACATCTCGTGAACATCGCCCAGCGCATTGCGACCGGCATCGGTCGGCGCATCGACGAGGCGAGCCCTATGGTCGACGCACGACTCGCCGACGGCAGCCGCGTCAATATCGTATTGCCACCGCTCGTGCTCAACGGCGGCACCATCTCGATCCGCAAATTTCCGAAGCACAACTTGACACTCGACACGATGGTACGTCAGCAAAACTTGTCTCCCGATCTTTCGCGCGTGCTGCAGGTAGCCGCCCATTCGCGGATCAACATCCTGATCTCCGGCGGTACCGGCTCGGGGAAAACGACATTGTTGAATGCTATTTCTCAATACATCGACGGTGACGAACGCGTAATCACCGTCGAAGACGCGGTCGAGCTGCGTCTGCAGCAGCCCCATGTCGTGCAAATGGAAACGCGCCCGCCCAATATCGAAGGCGTCGGCCATGTCGCGTTGCGCGAGCTCGTGCGCAATGCTCTCCGCATGCGGCCGGACCGCATTATTGTCGGCGAGGTGCGCGGCCCCGAGGCCTTCGACATGCTGCAGGCGATGAACACCGGGCATGATGGCTCGATGTCGACAGTCCACGCCAACTCGCCACGCGACGCGCTCTATCGCGTAGAAAACATGGTGATGATGGCAAATCTCAACCTGCCGCTCAAGGCAATCCGTATGCACATCGCGAGTGCGGTCAACCTCATCGTGCATGTCGAACGCATGCGGGATGGAATTCGCCGGGTGCTCAGCGTGATGGAGATCGTGGGTCTGGAAGGCGACATCATCACTACTCGGGAACTTTTCGCGTTCCAGTACCGTGGGCAGCGACACGACGGGTATATCGAAGGCACATTTGAGTCGACCCGGATGCGCCCCGATTTCATTTCCCGCGCCGCGCGCTTCGGCCTCGATAAAGAACTCCTCGACGCTTTGGGCATCGGCGGGCCGTAAATTGTTCGAGGAAGTCTTCCTCACGGCCGTTACCTCGGCGGCTCTCTTCGGGGGGGCGCTGTTATGGGTGTCGTACGCAGAACGCCGTAGAGCGAGCCTCAAGGCACGGCTCACCGCCATCGTCACGGGGTCATCACGCACCGATCCGCCGGTTGTGTCTTTGCGCAAACCGCCGCCGCAACGCAAGGCGCTGCCGGCCACGATTGCTGCGCGGCTCGACGTTGCCCTTGCGTCGACCGGCAATCGGATCGGAGCACTGCACCTTTTCGTCGCCGGAATTGTCGCCGCCGCAACGATCGGATCGGTGGCCCTGGTAGGAAAGTTCCCCCCAGCGTTCGTGATCGGTTTCTGCGCCACCGCCGCGATCGGTGCTCCCGCTTTGCTACTCCAGATCGCGCAAAGTCGGTATCAGCGGCGATTTCTCGACGTTTTCCCGGATGCTCTCGATCTGATCGTTCGCGCCGTCCGGGCCGGACTCCCAGCATCCGAGGCGATAGAGGTGGTGACGCGTGAGGCCCGGCCTCCTGTCGGCGCCGAGTTCCAACGGATGCTCGACGAAATGCGTGTAGGCAAGGAAATGGAAGAGGCGCTGCAGCACGCCGCCGACCGCATCCGCGTCCCGGATTTTCAATTTTTCGTGGTCAGCCTGTTACTGCAACGGCAAACGGGCGGCGGCATAGCCGAAACCCTCACCAACCTGAGCACCATTATCCGCCAGCGCAGGGCTCTGCGTCGGAAAGCCCGCGCACTGACTGCCGAAGCGCAAGCATCGGCTGCGGTCGTCGCAACCGCACCCTTCATCGCTGGCGGGGGTCTCTTTCTGATCGATCGAAATCTAATGTCGGTGCTATTTGTCGACCCTCGCGGACGTTTCATGCTGGGGCTCGCCGTTGTTTGCTTGCTGTTTGGGGTTGCCACAATGAAGGCTCTGATCAGCAAAAATCTGCGCTAGTGAGGTTGCCGTTTGATCGAGGTGCTGCTCCAAGTCAGCGGATCTTATTTCGCCATTCGTATCGGCGAGATGTATTTCGGCCCTGTCGCTGCAAGCATTCTGATCTCGGCGCTAGCGCTGACCATACTGTCGGCGCGCGGGCTCTGGCGGATTGGGCAATCCGAAGACCGTCAGAAGCGCCTTCTCGATGCCTTGGGCAGAGCGGCGCGTCATGTTTCGGAGCCATCGCGAGCGCCGCGGCTAACCTGGTACCAACGGTTGGGAACACTCGTAGCCGCAACCCGGATCATTGGCATGGACGAGCAGAAGAAACTACTGGCCGCTCTTATCGCGGCCGGGATCAAGGGACATGGCCATCTCGCCGCCCTCGTTGCGGCCAAGGTCTGCAGCGCAGTAGCGTTCGTCCCGCTTTGTTGGTTATTGTTCGAGTGGCGGCAATTCTTCGCCGGCGCGACGATCGTCCGGTTATTCGTTTTTGCCGGCGCTTTCATGATGGGATGGCGATTCCCAGACGTGATCCTTTCTCGCCTAACCACAAGGCGCCGCGCACGTCTTGAGATCGGCATGCCTGACGCGCTCGACCTTCTGGTTATCTGCGCCGAGGCGGGGCTGAGCCTTGATCATGCGATCGAACAGGTCGGCCGCGTGCTACTGTCTTCGAACCGTGAAGTGGCCGAAGAGTTCGCCGCTACTGCGGCGGAGATGCGGGTCTCATCCGCGCGTGGCCAAGCACTCGAAAACCTGGCGCAGCGAGCGGGTCTTGCGAGCTTGCGCGGCATTGTCGCTGCGCTCAATCAGTCGATCAAATTCGGTACGCCGTTGGCAGCGTCGTTGCGCGTACTCGCTGCGGAGATGCGCGCTGAGCGTCTGGCTCGCTTCGAAGAGCGCGCGGCGCGTCTGCCGGTCCTTTTGTCGTTGCCCCTGATGGGGTTCATCCTACCGGCGTTGATGATCGTGATCGGCACACCCTTGGCGCTGCGGATCATCGACATGTTGGGAAAGGGCCTTTAGTGGAGTACTTAGCGGCTCCAACTCGGGATGATGCAGCAGCGCGCGCCCAGATGGTCGGCAGCGCATTTTACCGCGTGCGCAGATACGAGCGCGGTCGGAGCCGATTATCGGCCGGCGGTTTTGATTAAACCGTCACGGCGAGGGAAGGTTATACCAAGCGCTCGAGACCCGAGGCAACGGGCTCGTCAATTTCGCAAATTCGTCGCTAACGTTTCATGGATATCCAAACGCTACCGGCCCGAAATGCCTGGTGCTCGTGGTCAACTGGCTGAACGTCGATGCAAACTCGAGCATGGACACGGAGGGATGCGCCAATGCCGGTCTCGTCGAACTTCCGATGGTTGGCACCGTCGCTCTTGCTGAGTGATTCGTCATGAGGTTTAAGCACCGTCGGCAATACAATCGGTCACGCACGCCCCAGTGGATTGATCGCAGGGGCAGCATCGCTGCCGAGTTCGCTCTCGCGACGCCCGTGGTCATCTTGATCGCAGCGGGAATAACTGATTTCGGTATCTGGCGACAAAGTCGGCCGGGTTGACGGCAGCGACTCGCATCGACGCAGAATATGCAAGGCTATATCTGCTTGACACTAGCGGAATTCAGAATTCGATAGAGCGTGCAATAACCTATTCGCCAGCCCTCACTGACAGAGGTGTTTCCCCGGTACGCCGCGTACCGGGGTGAAAACTGCGCGGATCATCCGGGGAATTTATTGAGTGTCGGCTTTGAAATTACCCCCTTGTAGCCAGGGTCGGAAAAGCCGCGGGGCGCGAGCGCCTGACTTTACTCCGGGATGGCGAGGAGCCGCGAATCGGACTTTTGCGCGCCGACGGCATAGGACGGGCCGACGAGAACATCTGTAATTCGTCGGCGCAACTTGCTGACCTTAAACGGTTTTACCAGCAATGGGATGCCCGCAGCGCCGCCGTTATGAAGGATATCGGCGTGTCCTGACATCAACATCACCCGCAGTCCTGGCTGGTAGGCTCGGGCTCGATGGATGACGGCGACTCCATTCATTTCCGGCATGGCGTAGTCGACGAGCAGGAGGTCTATAGGGCGCTCTCTTTCCAGTATTTTGAGCGCGAGGCGAGGATCGACGGCTTCCCAAACTGCGAAGCCGCTGTCGCGTAGCGTCAACCCTACAAAGGCCAGCACGTCAGCATCATCATCACATATCAAGATCCGCGCGTCGCCGGGCTCTGTAACAAATGGCTCCGGTTTCACGTCAAAAAACCTGGCTACGTCCCCTTTTGCGCGCGGCAGCCACAGATCGACTTTAGTCCCCTTGCCAAGCGAACTGGCGATCTGAACCGATCCCCCCGACTGTGCCGCAAACCCGTGGACGATCGATAATCCCAAGCCAGAGCCGCGACCGGCTTCCTTGGTGGTGAAGAAGGGCTCGAAGGCACGCGCCAGAGTTTCCGGGTTCATTCCCGTACCGGTATCGGACACCGACACGACCACGTAGTCACCCGGTGGGAGATCCGATGGCAGATTTCCGATATCAGCTCGCCGGTTCACCGCGTCAATCCGCAGCGTGCCGCCAGCGCGCATAGCGTCACGCGCATTCAGGGCAAGGTTCAGGATGGCGAGTTCCAGTTGGTTGGGGTCCACCCACGCCGCGTGTAGGTTAGCCTCCGAGCATATAACCAGCCGGATTTCCGGACCAATCGTTTGATTCAGGATCTTCTCGGCGCCACCGATCACAGCGGGGACGTCGACCGGCCTGGGCTCCAAGTGTTGTCGACGCGCAAAAGCAAGCAAATGCCGAGTGAGCGTGGCACCGCGTTCTGCCGCGCGCAGAGCTGCCTGGAGCAGCGCGGCAGCTCGAGAATCGTTGGTAACGCGGGTTTCCGCCATCTCGAGGTGCCCGACAATTGCGGTCAGCAGGTTGTTAAAATCATGGGCGATACCGCCGGTCAATTGACCAATCGCCTCCATCTTTTGTGCTTGGCGCAATTGTTCTTCGGCGACTCTGCGTTGCGAAATTTCCGTCTCGAGTTGGCGGTTTGCGGCAGTGAGTTGCTCGGCTTTCTCGATCAACTCGAAATTCAGGCGCAAACCATTAGCGAACGCACGGGTCGAGTTGTACGCAGCGAGCGTTATGGCCACGGCGAACACTACCACCATATCGCCATGAACTGCCCAGCCATCCCAAAAGAAACGGCCGGCCAACGGCAGCGAAGCAGGGAAGACATACGCTACGAAGGCGGGCAGGTAATAGGAAAACGAGACGAGCGAGGCAGCACACATACCCCCGATCACGAATGCAACAAAGGTCTGCTCGACGAGGTTGTCAGGAAGCAAAAATGCACTGCCTGCACCCCAAAGCAGTCCTGATAGTCCCGATCCCAATGTCGCGCACATCGCCCATTTGGTTGTGGACTCTTCGGCTTCCCTGCGTTTCCGATAGCGCGTCCACCCGACTGCGCGAGCCGCGGTCAAGGCGACAGTCAATGCCAGAAAAACTAGTGGTCAAATTCAAACAGATGGTACCCATCGGAACTGAGAGTTTCCGCGGGATTTCTAATCTGGTAGAAGGGCACCAAATGTTAGATCCGTACCACTAGCCAGCAGATTTGCCTCTTATAAGACGTCAACATGATTGCAACCAAGGCCGAATTGACCATGTTTACAATTAAAACCGTCGGCGTATACTGATAAAGGGCCCGTATCTGCGCAGCGTAGATCCCATTTCTGGTGATAATTCGCTTCACATCGCCCCTCTTTGCCTCTGCGTAGAAGCTCAAATCACGCTCCGACTTCAAGAAAAAAGGGCCTGGATCGCGTGATTTCACTTTGAATCATCTTGCTCCCCAGTGATCAGCGTGCTACACCCCAATACATATTAACGTTCTTGTGTCAGCGTGTCGTCAATTCGACGTCTTACAGATGTCAAAAAAGCCCTTGTTATTTTAATGACTTTTGGACGTTGTGACGGCCGCCTAAGTTCACTCAGAGCCTTGGACGGCCGCGAAAGAGGCGAAATTCCGGCTCGATTTTAGGCAGTTTGCAACAATCAGTCGCAGGCGACGTATTTTTGCCACAATTTATGGTTTATTTCCTGAGATATCGCAAATCATCCCCCTGTTTTTGCGAAATGTCGAGGGCTCATAATCGTGCAGGTGGCGCGTCCGCAAAAAGGAAAATCGTCATTGCGCAAGCCGTGGTGATTTTACGGGATAATCACTCATTAGTCAGGTTTGCCGCCATCATCCGTTGCACTTACGGCCTTTGCCATTCTAGGTTCTCCATTGAGCATCAGCAATCACCCGATCAGACAAACCAGAGGGGTATTCGAGATGGACTAGTTGTAAGCCAACCTCACATGGTTCGGCGTTCGCGCATCGGACGGAAACGCCGATTTTTAAACCTCAGGTAACTGAGATGCTGCGAGTTACGACTGGTTTTATTTCGGGGACTCGGCGATGACCTTTTTTACCGCCCTTCTTGGACCTTTAATGATTGTAAGCGACGACTGTCGTGTTGGAAAACTCCCGAAAAAGGCACGCGCCCTTCTTGCCTACCTTGCCGCCCAAAGTGGCCAAGCCGTCAGCCGCGAGCGGCTGGCCGACCTGCTGTGGCCCTATCAGGGCTCCGAACAAGCCCGGCACAGCCTTCGCAATTGCATCTTAGAATTGCGCAGGGCGCTTGGGTCTGCCGCGGACCGCCATCTAGTCGCCGGGTTTACCCATTGCCAGCTGAGAGATGTGGAGGTCGACCTCGACGACTTCGAGCGACTATCACGGTCCCAGCAGCGGTTCGACTTGCAAGCGGCAGCCGATTTGTATCGAAACGAATTTCTCGCCGATTTCCACATTGCTTCCGAACCGTTTCAGGAGTGGCTTGCAGCGGAGCGCGACCGAACGCTCGCGGCCGTCTGCGACGTCCTGCGTCGGCTGGTCGCCTTGCAAGATGCAGCCGGCGAGCCCGATGCCGCCATTCGAGCCGGACGCCGGCTCGTGACGCTCGATCCGCTGTCAGAGATTGGACAGCGCGCACTCATCCGCGCCTATGCGCGCGCTGGACGGCGAGCAGAGGCTCTCAGACAATACAAGAGCTGCGCCGAAACATTGCAACGCGAGCTTGGGGTGACGCCAGACGTTGAGACGCAGAAGCTCGCCAACGAGATCGCGCGACGAGGCGCCGCCGGGGAGCCAGATGTGGCAGCTATTGCGGCCAATAGCCAAAGCAGCTCAGCCGGTCGCGCGACGCCTTGTCAGTCGCCCGAGACCCGTCACGTTCAGCGACCCGGGGCGCCTGATGCCGGAACCGAAAAGCCGCGGTGGCCTTGCTTGTTGCCCGAATCGCTGTAGCCGTGGCGCCGATACGCAATCTGACCGGAGATGTCGACCGACAATTCTTGGTAGAAGCGTTTACCGATGACCTGGTCACCGACCTATTACGGCACGGCCGCGGTCTTTCACTCAAGCCGCTGTCAAGCGAGCGCGTCGCGCCGGGCAAACTTCCCCAAGCCCCGGAGGCAGGAAGACAATATGCTTATCTCGTCACCGGTAGTGCTCAGCGTAGCGATCCAGGTAAATTACGGGTCAACATGCGGATCAGCGACGCGGCGAGCCGTGAGTATCTGTGGGCAGGTCGGCACGAGTTCCAGCCAGAAGACCTGGCGCGGATCCAAACCAAAATCACCCGGCGGATTTCCCGTGAGCTGCACGTTTTGCTTCTGCAAGCGGCGAGCCGTCGTGCGGTTGCCGACTCTGGCACGGGAGTGGGCGTCACGGAATATCTGTCACGGGCGACGAACGCGCTCGCCAAAGGAATGCGCGCCGAGTTGTCGGCCGAGGCGCAGCGCTGCTACCTCACTGCGCTCGCAAGCGACCCGCGCAATGTCGAGGCACTGACGGGTTTGGCGCTCACCTGTCAGCACCTGGTCAGTAATCCTTGGTGGGGTGACCCCCCCGCTGCGGCGGCCGCATCCGATCTCGGCCGGGAGGCGGTGGCGATCGCGTTATCGATTGCCCCGGGGCATGCCGACGCACATTGCGTGCAGGGCATGTTGTACTCCGCGGCAGGACAGTTGCAAGAGGCCGAGAGCGCCTTCAAACAAGCCTTGGCGATGGATCAGGCGCTGAGCATCGCGCACGGCTTTGCGGGGTACAATGCGGCCTTTCTCGGCCGCGCCGATGAAACCCGGCCGGCGATCGAACGCGCGATGCGTCTCGATCCCGCGGACCGGCGGCACAGCATCTGGTTCTTTTTCGGCGGATTTGCCGAGCTGCTGCTCGGCCGTACCGAAATGTCGATCGGGTTGCTCCACAAGTCCCTTGAGCGCAATCCCAGCTATGGAAGCGCGCAACTCTTCCTGATCGCCGCACTGTCTTTGATCGGGCGCCGCAGCGATGCGGAGCGGACGGCCGCAACATTCCGGGCACAGTATCCCGACTATCGAACCAACGTCTTCGAGCAACTGTGGTTGTCACGCTCGGGCTCCGCCACGTATCGTGCCCAAATCCACCCGCTGTTCGAGCAAATTCGCGCCCTTGGCGTGGCCCATTGACCAGCTAGTAGACAGCGTCGACTCCTGCGGCATCGCAGCGCTTGGCACCCCAACGTTACCGCCGCAAACCCTACGACGTGCTGGTCACGAACGGTCGCGTCATCGACGGCACCGGGGCGGCCGCGCGGCACGCCGAAGTCGCTGGTAGCGGGGGCAAGATCAATCGGTCTGGTGATCGGAGGCAAGCGACACGCGTTTCACGCACTTGAACCGTCGCGAATGACCCATTGCGGGCCTGGCGGAGGCACCTACGCGGCGTTGCCTGCCTCTCCCTTCGTGCGGGCGTAGCTCTCAAACATCTCCGCCGTGCCAAAAGTCGCTACGGCTCTTACCGGGGGGACTTTCGACAAGAGCGCGACGGGCCCCTCCGCCATTGTCGAGTGCGCGATAATCGCGTCGCGCAAGCGCACTGCCAACTGCCCAGACCTCAGACGGTCTCGAGCCGGTCGTTGACCGCGAGATATCCGCGGACGCCGAGCGAAACACCGGCCGGTCGAGCCCAATCCCGGCGGTATTGGGGATGTGTCCGGCCGCCACCAGCATGTCGCTCCTTCGATGGTCTGATCGCCCGAGAACGTGTGCATCTTGAGGCTAACGATTTCTCCGGACCGGCCCGGCCCTGCACACCGTGAACCGAAGGCATCGTCGTGTACCTCGGCGTCATGGTCTGCGGCGGGTACCAACCTCGAGGTGCAGATCGCGAACCTAGTGCCGTCCTCGGCTTGGCGGTACAACACCTCCGCCATCGAGTTCACTCCGGGTAGACCGCTCGGTAGGCACGAGCGCGAATTAGTGAACCGATATCGTCCGGCCGTGGCACCCGAGCGAGCCCCTTATCGAAAATATATGCCGCGACCCGCTCCGCCACGTGCAGCGATGCATCCAAAATCCGGCTCTGCGGCGGATAGATCAGCCCTATCGAGAGGTTTTCCTCCGTGACCTGCTCCGCGACGGCTTTCGCAGCGACGATGAACATTTCCTCTGTGACGCGAGTTGCTTCGGTGGCAAACACCGCCATGCCCATGGCCGGGAAGATGTAGACATTGTTTCCTTGGCCCGGCACGAACTTCCGGCCGGCGATCTCGACCGGCGGAAACGGGCTGCCACTGGCAAAAACGGCCCTGCCTCCCGACCAGCGATACGCCTCTTCCGCCGTGCATTCGGAGCGGGAGGTTGGGTTCGAATATGGGAAGATGATCGGGCGCTCGTTGATCTCGGACATTGCCTCGATCACCTCGCGGTTGAACAGTTTCGGCACGGTGCTGACGCCGATGATGCCGGTGGGCCTGACCGCCTTCACTGCGTCGACAAAGGTGGATACCGGCGCTCGGTCCTGCGCGAACGGTTTCTGGAAATCCGCAAGATCGGTGCGCGAACTGACCAGGAGGCCATTGATGTCGAAGAGCGCGTTGCGACCTCTCGCCTCGCGTATATCCATGCCCTCCAGCGCCATAGCCTGGCTGATCAGCTCCGCGATACCCGTCCCGGCGGAACCACCCCCCAGAAACAGCAAACGCTGGTCCGTGATCTTCTGCCCAGTGATACGCAAAGCGGCAAAGATACCAGCCAGCGCAATACCGGCCGTGCCTTGGATGTCATCGTTATAGGTGCAGATCTTGTCGCGATAGCGCGCGAGGATTGGCACGGCATTGATGTTGGCGAAATCCTCCCATTGGATGCAACATTTTGGGTAGAGCGCCTGTACCGCCGTCACGAACTCCTCGACGAAGGCAGTATATTCTTCACCGCGGACGCGGTTCTGGCGCAGGCCGAGATAGAGCGGGTCATCGAGGAGCTGCTGATTATTCGTGCCGACGTCGAGAACCACCGGCAGGCAGTATTGCGGCGGCACGCCGGCGCAGGCCGTATAGAGTGCCAACTTGCCGAGCGGTATCCCCATTCCTCCGGCGCCGAGGTCGCCAAGGCCGAGGATGCGCTCACCGTCGGTCACGACGATGAAGCGCACGTCCTTTTCCGGCCAGTTGCTGAGGATCTCGCGCACTCGGCCGCGAGCGCTGATCGGCAGATACATGCCGCGTGCCTCACGGAAGATATGGGCGAATTTCTGGCAGGCTTCACCAACGGTGGGCGTATAGACCAACGGCATGTAGGTGGCCGGGTCCGACATCAGAACCGAATAGAACAACGTCTCGTTGCGGGCCTGCAGATCTGACAGCACGAGATATTTCTGCAAATCGTCATCGAGATTGGCGATTTCGGCGTGCCGGCGGGCCACCTGCAGCTCGGTGTTGGTGATCGCAGGCGGCAGCAAGCCTTCGAGACCGTATGCGCGACGCTCGGCCTCGGTGAATGCCGTCCCCTTGTTCAAACGCGGGTTATGAAGAAGCGCATAGCCAGTGGGGTGTTCCGTGGTCGCACTGGTCATCATCAATCTCCAATGGGTGCAGGGTTCGCTACAGCAGGGACCTCACCCGCGCTCGGCCATCATTCGCTTGGTGTTGGAAATCGCGCGCGCCGGGTTGAGCCCTTTTGGGCATGTCTTGGTGCAGTTCATGATGGTGTGGCAGCGATAGAGCCGGAACGGGTCCTCGAGCCGGTCGAGGCGCTCGCCAGTGCGCTGATCGCGGCTGTCGGCAAGCCAGCGATATGATTGCAATAAGATCGATGGGCCGAGATAGCGGTCCTGGTTCCACCAGTAGCTCGGGCATGAGGTCGAGCAGCAGAAGCAGAGGATGCACTCCCACAACCCGTCGAGCTGGGCGCGCTCCTCTGGCGACTGACGGCGCTCGCGATCGGGCGGCGGCTGGTCGGTTTGCAGCCAGGGCTCGATCAACTCGTACTGCGCATACAAACCGCTGAGATCGGGGACGAGATCCTTCAGCACCTGCATGTGCGGCAGCGGCGTGATCCGGCTCGTCCCCCTTTTGAGGCTGTCCATTGCGGTCAGGCAGGCCAAGGTGTTGACGCCGTCGATATTCATCGCGCAGGAGCCGCACACGCCTTCCCGGCAGGACCGCCGGAACGACAGGGTCGGGTCGATCTGGTCGTTGATCTTGACCAAGGCATCGAGGACCATCGGCCCGCAGTGATCGCGATCGATGTCGAACGTGTCCATCGTCGGATTGGCGTTCTTCGCCACGTCCCAGCGATAGATCCGGAAGCTCTTGACATGCGCGGCCGGTTCCGGGAGCGCCCAGTGCTTGCCGTCGCCGACCTTCGAATTTGCTGGGAGAGAAAATTCGGACATAGGGGCGGCCTCGCTCTGCTTAATGGGTGCGCTCGGCGGGTGGGAAACTCTGCACCTCGTTGGAGAGCGCGTTGAGATGCACCGGGCGGTAGGCGAAGGTGACTTTCCAGTCTTCGTCCTTCCACGCGCAGGTATGCTTCAACCAATTCACGTCGTCACGTTTCGGAAAATCCTCGCGCGCCTGCGCCCCGCGCGATTCGGTACGCGCAGCGGCGGAGTGCGCAATCACCACCGCCTGGTCCGCGAGATTGGCAAGCTCCAGGGCCGAGACCAGTGCCACATTCCACTGTAGCGAGTCGTCGTCGACGGTAACGCGCTCGAGCGGATCGCGCAGGGCCGCCAGCTTATCCAGCCCCTCCTTCAAGATGTCGCCGCGGCGGAACACGCCGAAGCTCGACTGCATCGCCTCCTGCATCTGCGGGCGGATCTCGCCGGCCTTATTGCCGCCCTTGCTGTGGCGGATCCGATCGAAGCGCTGCATTGCGCGCTCTTCCGACTGGCCGTTCGCCTCGCGCACGTGTGATCCCGGCTTGACGATCTCGGCCGCGCGCAGTGCCGCGGCGCGCCCGAAGACGATCAGGTCGAGCAGGCTGTTGGTGCCGAGTCGGTTCGCGCCATGAACCGAGACGCACGCTGCCTCGCCGATCGCCATCAGGCCCGGCACCACTGCATCGGGGTCGTCCTTGGTCGGACGGACGACCTCCGCCCCGATCGTGGTCGGGATGCCTCCCATCACGTAATGAACGGTCGGGATAACCGGTATCGGCTCCTTGTGCGCGTCGACGCCGGCGAAGATGCGCGCGGTCTCGACGATGCCCGGCAGGCGCGCGCTGAGGACATCCGCCGGCAATTGCTCGAGATGCAGGTAGATGTGGTCCTTCTTCTCGCCGACCCCGCGGCCCTCGCGGATCTCGATCGCCTCGGCTCGGCTGACCACGTCGCGGGAGGAGAGGTACTTCTCGCGGGGCGCATATTTGGGCATGAAGCGCTCGCCCTCGCTGTTGGTGAGATAGCCGCCCTCGCCGCGCGCGCCCTCCGTAATCAAAACGCCCGCGCCATAGACCCCGGTCGGGTGAAACTGGATGAACTCCATGTCCTGCAACGGGAGACCGGCGCGCAATACCATGGCGTTGCCGTCACCGGTGCAGGTATGCGCCGAGGTGCAGGATTGGTAGACCCGGCCGCAGCCTCCGGTCGCGATGACCGTCATATTGGCGCGGAACCGGTGGATCGACCCGTCCTCGAGACACCAGGCGAGCAGGCCGCGGCACGCGCTATCCTCGTCCATCAACAGGTCGATCGCGAAATACTCGACAAAGAAACGCGCCTGGTGCTTGAGGCACTGCTGGTAGAGCGTGTGCAGGATCGCGTGGCCGGTGCGGTCCGCGGCGGCGCAGGCACGATAGGCCATATCGCCCTTGGCATATTCGGTCGTGTGCCCGCCAAAGCGCCGCTGATAGATCGTCCCGGCCTCGGTACGGCTGAACGGCACGCCGAAATGCTCGAGCTCGATGACCGCGGGGACAGCCTCGCGGCACAGGTATTCGATCGCGTCCTGGTCGCCGAGCCAATCGGAGCCCCGGACGGTGTCGTACATGTGCCAGCGCCAATCGTCCTTTTCCATGTTGCCGAGTGCGGCGCTGATACCGCCCTGCGCGGCAACTGTGTGGCTGCGCGTCGGGAAGACCTTGGTGACGCAGGCTGTGTTGAGCCCGGCCGCGACCATGCCCAATGTCGCGCGCAATCCAGCGCCGCCGGCGCCGAGGACGACAACGTCGAACGAGTGGTCGATGATGTCGTAGCTGTCGGGCATTGTTTGCCTCGCTATCGGCCGAGGAAGAGCTTGAACACGGCGAGGACGCCTGCCCCTCCGAGCACCACGGCGGTGGCGCGCACCAGCAGCTCGGCGGCAACCAGGCGGGCGCGCGTGTGCACGTAATCGACCAGGACCGAGCGCAAGCCGACGACTGCATGCGCCAGCAATGCCAGCACGAAGAGGATCGTCAAGAGCGCCGGCACCGGCGAGGCGAGCCAGGCGGCTGCGGTCAATTGGTCCGACGTGGCGAGCCGCAGCATCGACGCGACGAAATAGAGCCCCAACGGAATGAGGCCGAGCGCCGTCCTGCGCTGCACCCGCCATTCCGCCAAGCCGTCGCGGGCGCTGCCGAGATGGCGGACGCGCCGAAGCACGTTTTCATCGCGCAACGCGGTTGCATTCGACAAGGAGCGCGTGTTTGCCATCGCCACCTCCCTAGGCCAGCAATACGTAGAGCCAGGCGAGCACAGTCAGCACTAGCGTCGCGGCGAGCACGGCGTAGCCGCTGAGATAAGCGTCACGGATCTCGAAGCCGTAACCGGCATCCCAAGCCAGGTGCCGGATGCCGCTGCACAGGTGGTAGAAGAACGCGACCGACCAGCCGAACAACAGCAGCACCCCAATCGGCGAGGCGATAAACGCGTGCGTCGCAGCAAACAGCTCGCCGCCGGCAGCCACGGCGATCAGCCACCAGGCCAGCAGGATCGAGCCGACGGCCAGCGCGATACCGGTCAATCGGTGCAGGATCGACAGGACCGACGTGATCTGAAAGCGGTACCACGCGGGGAACATGAACGGCGACAGTGGGCGCTCCATGGCGATGCTTCCTGCTTTGTTCTAATAATGGCCGGCCGTTGGCCGGACCTTGCCCCGGAAGACGGTGTAGCTGATGACGGTGTAGAGCAGCATCAGCGGGAAGACGAAGAGACCCTCGCCCCAAAACATGAAGGCGAGGCTGGAATGCGGTGCCGCAGCTTCCGCGATCGTGATGGAGAACGGGATCATGTAGGGCCAGAACGAGATCGCCAGAGTGCCAAATGCGGCGGCGAAAATCAGCGCGGCCATGTAGAATGGCGGCCCGTCCCGACGGGAACGAACGCTCGCCGCGAGCACGACCGCTGCTAATGCAGCGATTGCCGGGAAGATGAACAAATATGGCCGCTCGAGCCATCTGTGCACGACCCGAAGGTCTTCGGCCAAAGCATAGACGAAGACAATGACCAGAAATGCAAGCAGTCCAACCGACAGATAGTGGATCAGGCTATAGGCTGCGTCCCGGACTTCGGCTTCACATTTCCTGACGAGCCAGCAAGCACCGAGCAGCGAGTAACCTAGACACAGTCCGATGCCGCACAGAACCGCAAAGGGACTGAACCAGCCGAATTCGCCGCCGGTATAATCGCCGTTGGAGATTGGCAGCCCCTTCACGAGGGCGCCTACGGTCAAGCCTTGCATGAAGGCAGCGACGACGGAGCCTCCGGCAAAGCCGGCGTCCCAGATCCACCGCATCCGCTCTGTCTTGTAACGATATTCGAATGCCACGCCGCGCAGGATCAGGCCTGCCAGCATCAGCAGCAGCGGCAGATAAAACGCAGAAAAGAGTGTCGCATAGACGACCGGAAAAGCCCCCCAGAGGATCACGCCGGCGACGACGAGCCAGGTTTCGTTGCCGTCCCAGATCGGGGCAACCGCGCTCAACATCGCATGCCGTCTCGTCTCGTCGCGCGTCAGGCCGAAGAGAATACCGACGCCGAGATCAAACCCGTCGAGCAGCACGTAGAGGAGTATACTGACAGCCAGTATCGCCACCCAGAACATGACCACGGCTATTCTCCTGCGGCGACGTGACGACCAGCCGGCGTGAGGTGATGCTCGTCGACGACCGACATCGGGCGATTGGGAATTGCGGCGGCGGGGGGCAGTACCAGGCGCCCCTCCGGTCCCGCGCGCAGCAGCCGGTAGATGTAGTAGGTTCCGAAGGCGAAAATGAAGCTATAGACTACGCAAAAGACGACAAGAGAGATCGTCGCCGCACGGGCTGTCAGGAACGGTGTCATCGCGTCTGCGGTCCTCAAAACGCCATAGACTGTCCAGGGCTGGCGGCCGACCTCGGCCGTGTACCAGCCGGTCAATATCGCGATGAACGGCAGCGGGAAGCTGAGGAAAATCGCCCAGAGCAGCAGCCGGCTCTGCTCGATGCGCTCCTTGTGGATCAAATAGGACCCGACCCAGGCGACCAATAGCATGACCAGCCAGCAGCCGACCATGGCTCTGAATGTAAAAAAAGGAATGATCACCGGAGGCCGGTCTTGCGGCGGGAAGTCGGTCAACCCGACCTCTTTGGATGTGAAGCTCATGCTCCCGATCAGACTGCCGAGCACCGGGATCGCGATCTGATAGTGGTTGATCTCCGCCTCGGGATCAGGGATTGCGATCAGGACCTCGCTTGCCGGTTGCTGACTATGCCAACGGCCTTCGATGGCGGCGAATTTAATCGGCTGATAGTTGTGGACATAATCGCCGTTGAGGTGTCCGAAGAAGCCTTGGACCAACAGCAGCACGGCAGCGAGATACAACCCCATGCGCAGCATGATGCGCGCCTCGGTGGCAAATTCCCGACGCAGCACGTACCATGCCCCGGTTGCGGCGACGCAGAACGCGCCGGTGAGGTACGAAGCAAGCAGCATATGAGGGAATCGCACCCAGAGCACTGGGCTGAAGAGGATCTTGAACCAGTCGTCCGGAACAAAGGCGCCGTTCTCCATCACATAACCGAGCGGCACCTGCATCCAGCTGTTGTTGGCCATGATCCAATAGGCCGAGAGCGTAGTGCCCAGCGCCACCATTGCCGTCGAAAACAAATAGAACCACGGCGGCACACGAGAGCGGCCAAACAGCAGGATTCCGAAAAAGCTCGCTTCGAGGAAAAAGGCGGTGAAGGTCTCGTAGGAGAGAAGCGGGCCCTGGATGGGGCCGGACATCCGGGCGAGCTCGCTCCAGTTCGTGCCGAACTGGAATGCCATCACAATCCCGGAGACGACGCCGAGCCCGAACGCCACACCGAAGATCTTGAGCCAGAACTCGAACACCAGTCGATAGGCCGGACGCCCGGTCCACAGATGCAGCGCCTCGAGCACGGTGAGCCAAGCCGCCAGCCCGATGGTAAAAGATGGGAATATGATGTGGAACGAGACGGTAAATCCGAATTGCAGCCGTGATAGCAGAAGCGCCGTGAGGTCCATCGGCATTTCCTCACCAGTATCGTGTGATCCGCTCGGGATGGGTGAAAACCTCGAACCCGTCGTCGCGTGCGATTCCCACAAGAGTGAGGCCGGCCATCTCTGCGGTGCGGGCGGCCAAAGCTGTCGGCGCCGACACCCCCACGATGATAGCTGCCCCCATCATGCCGGCTTTTTGCACAAGCTCGATGGAGATCCGGCTCGACAGGACAATGACGCCTTCAGCAGCCGACCAGCCTCGGCGCAGCAGTGCGCCCGACAATTTGTCGAGCGCATTGTGCCGACCCACGTCTTCGCGGAGCACCAGGCTGTGATCCGGCCGCCAGAACGCCGCGGCGTGAACCGCGCGCGTCTGCATGTTCAACTGCTGTCTCGCCGGCAGCGCCGCCACTGCCTCTGCGATGTCCCGCCGGCTCACCTGCAAGTCACGCCTTGCCATCGGTATTGCGCGATTGGCTTCGGCCAAGCTCTCCAACCCGCACATGCCACAGCCGGCCGGTCCAACAAAGCGCCGGCGCCTCGCCGCGAACGCATCGGATCGGTCGCCCCTCAGCCACATTCGCAGCACGATCCCGTCAGCAACACTGACGACGGCCAGTTCCGCTATTTCGGCCGCTGCGGTTATAATTCCTTCAGTGTAACTGAAACCGAGAGCAAAATCCTCGAGATTGTCGGGTGTCGCCATCAACACCGCATGCGTCGCACCGTCATAGCTGAAGGCGACTGGGACCTCCTCGGCCAAGGTGCGTTCACCCAATATAGTAGAGCCGTTACGCCATGCTTGGCGTGGGACGCGCTGCACCGCCGGCGGCACCACACCGGCGGCCTCCAACGCAAACATCGTCAATCTCCCGGACCGAGCTGCGGCGTCTGAAGGCGAACCAGGACCGGGATCGACTTTGCCGCAGGTGTGCCGCTCTTCACGTCATGATAGGCGAGAGGGAGCAGCGGATTTGTTTCCGGGTAATAGGCGCCGATCGAGCCTACCGGGATACTGTGGGGTTTTACCCAGAAGCCGCTCACGACTCGCCGTTTTCCGTCCTCGGCCAGCGATTCGATCTCGACCTCGTCGCCCTCCGCGATACCCCGCGCCTGCATGTCGGCTTCATTCATGAACACCACCATGCGGCCCCCGAACACGCCGCGATAACGGTCGTTAAGACTGTAGATCGTCGTATTGTACTGATCGTGGCTTCGGAGCGTCGCAAGCCGAAGCATTGCCGGGTCGGAGACCGGAGGATCTTCGTCGACCCCGGGGAACACCAGAAAATTAGCGCGGCCCGTGGCGGTGTTCCAGACCCGCTGGCGCGGCGGAGTGGTGAGGTGAAAGCCGCCCGGCTGGCGGACCCGCTTGTTGAAATCGGCAAACAGGTCCGGGAAGACCTCTTCGATCTTGTCGCGGATCCGGTTGTAGTCTGCGGCAAAGGAGTCCCAATCGATGCCGCAGTCGGGCAAGGTGGCTTTCGCCATGCCGCAGACAATAGCGACTTCCGACTTCAGATGCTCGCTCGGCGGTTCGACGAGACCGGATGATGCATGCACCATCGACATGCTGTCTTCGACGGTAATCGATTGCCGACCGCTGGCCTGCATGTCGATATCACTGCGCGCCAGAGCGGGAAGGATCAGCGCCTGTTCGCCGTGAACCAGATGGCCGCGGTTGAGCTTGGTGCTGACCGCGACGGTCAGCCGCAAGCGGCGCATCGCCGCCTCGGCCACGGTCCAGTCTGGCACGGCTCTGACGAAATTGCCGCCGTGCCCGATAAATATCTTGGCACGCCCATCCACCATCGCCTGAACGGCGTTTACAACATTGTGCCCGTGAGCCCGCGGCGGGTCGAAGCCGAACACTTTCTTGATCTGGTCCAGCAATTCTGGCTTGGGTTTTTCGTCGATGCCCATGGTGCGGTCGCCTTGCACGTTCGAGTGGCCGCGCACCGGGCAGATCCCTGCTCCGGGCTTACCAAAATTGCCGCGCAGCAGCAACAAATTCACCATCTGGTGCACGTTTGCAGTGCCGAGTCGATGTTGGGTGATCCCCATGCCGTAGACGAGGATAACGGTGCCTGCCCGAATATAGACGGCTGCCGTGCGCTCCAGCTGGTCGCGCGGCAAGCCGCAGACGCGCAATATGTCTTCCCAGCTTGTCTGGCGGAGATCGTCGGCGAACGCCTCGAAGCCGTGCGTATGTTGCGCGATAAAATCGAGATCGAGGACTGGTTCCGCGCCGTTGCGAAGCGCTTCGGCATGTGCTTCCAGCACCAGTTTCATGACACCCTTGAGGGCCGCGACATCGCCGCCGATGCGGACCTGGCAATATTCGCTGGCGATCCTTGTCTTGCCCAACGTCGCCATCTCGATCGGATCCTGGGGTGCCGCAAACCGCTCGAGAGCGCGCTCGCGCAATGGGTTGAACACGATGATCGGCACATTGCGGCGCGACGCGTTGTGCAACTCAGTCAGCATCCGCGGGCTATTGGTGCCCGGGTTCTGACCGAGGATAAAGATCGCCTCGGCTTGTGCGAAGTCCTCGAGCAGCACGGTCCCCTTGCCGATACCGATGCTTTCGGGCAGGCCGACGCTGGTCGGCTCGTGGCACATGTTCGAACAATCGGGAAAATTGTTTGTACCAAAGCGTCGCGCAAACAGCTGGTACATGAACGCTGCCTCGTTCGAAGTGCGGCCCGAGGTGTAGAATTCGGCCTCGTTCGGATCATTCAGAGCATTGAGCTCGCGGCCGACCAGTGCGAACGCCTCCTTCCAATCGACCGGCACATAATGGTCGGTCGCGGGATCGTAGCGCATCGGTTCGGTCAGACGGCCCTGCTCCTCCAGCCAATAGTCACTTTCCTGTTCCAGCTGACGCACAGTGTGGGCCGCGAAGAACTCGCGGGTCACGCGACGCTTGGTCAGCTCCCAGCTGACGGCCTTGGCGCCATTCTCGCAGAACTCGAAGGAACTGGTATGCCGCGGATCGGGCCATGCGCAACCGGGACAGTCAAAGCCATCCGGCTGGTTCATCGACAGCAGTGCCCTGGAGCCTTTGAGCTCGACGCTCTGCTCACGAAGCGCTCTTGCCGTGGCGCGTAAGGCACCCCACCCGCCGGCGGGAGGGTTGTAGGGTGCGAACACGGGTGGGGCGGCCGGCTCATTGGCAGGGACATCGGCCGGTGAGGAAGGGACAGGACGCTCGTCGCTCATGATCGTGCACCTTTCAGTGGGTCATCATCGTTCGCTAACGCCACAGATTTGTTCGCGCCAGATCGATCAGCTCGTCGCCGCGCCCGCTCATCACCGCCTTCACCATGTAAAGGGTGAAGCCCTTCGCCATTTCCAGCGTGACCGCGGGAGGCATGGCGAGCTCGGTCCGGTTCACGACGGCGTCAATCAAAACCGGCCCGTTGTGGTTCAGTGCCGCGGCAATGCCGGCCTCGACCTCGCCCGGGTCCTCGATCCTGATTCCGCGGACCCCGACGGCTTCGGCCATCGCTGCGAAATTCGGGTTCTTGAACTCGGTGCCAAATGGGAGAAAACCGGTGGATTTCTGCTCGAGCTCAATGAAGCCCAGTGCACCATTGTTGAACACGACGACCTTCACCGGCAGGCCGAGCTGCACCAGGCTGAGGAAGTCCCCCATCAGCATCGTGAACCCGCCGTCGCCCGACAGCGAGATTACCTGGCGGTTGGGGAAGGCCGCCTGCGCGCCGATCGCCTGGGCCATCGCATTGGCCATGGAGCCATGCCAAAACGACCCGACGAGCCGCCGCTTGCCGTTCATCGCCAGATAGCGCGCGGCCCAAACCGTCGGCAGGCCAACGTCGCAGGTAAAGATGGCGTCCGCTGTGGCCCGGTCACTGATCGCCTTCGCGATCTGCTGCGGGTGGATCAGCTTCCGGCCGGGCGTGCCGACGGCCAGATCGTCGAGCGCCTTGCGCGCTTTGGCATAATGCGCGCGCGCCCGCGTGAGATGCGTGCTGTCAGCTTTCTGCTGCAGCAGAGGCAGCAGCCCCGTGAGTGTCTCTTTTACGTCGCCGACGATGCCAAGATCGACCGCCGAGCGGCGTCCTATGTTCTCTGCCCTGATATCGACTTGGGCGATGCGGACGCCGGCTCCCTGAGGATAGAACTGCCGATAGGGAAAATCGGTCCCGAGCATCAGCAGGACATCGCAGTCGAGCATCGCGTAGTAGCCCGACGAAAAGCCGATCAGGCCGGTCATGCCGACATCGTAAGGATTGTCCCACTCGACATGTTCCTTGCCGCGGAGCGCGTGCACCATCGGCGCTTTGAGGCGCTCGCCAAGCGCGAGAAGCTCATTGTGTGCACCGGCACAGCCCGAGCCGCACAGGATCGTGACTTGCCCCTCGCCGTTCAGCAGCGCCGCGAGCCGGTCGAGATCGGTCTTCTCGGGCATCACGACCGGCCTCGTCGGCAAGAGGCCCGCGGCCCTTGGTGGCGGCGCGTCGATTGCGGTCTGCAGCGCGACGTCACCGGGAATCACCACCACCGAGACGCCGCGCCGGCCGACCGCCTCGCGGATCGCCATTTCGAGCACACGCGGCATCTGATTTGCGCCGGAGATCAGCTCGCAGTAATGGCTGCACTCGCGTAATAAGTCCTGTGGATGGGTTTCCTGAAAGTAGCCGCCGCCGATTTCGGCCGACGGGATTTGCGCGGCAATGCCGAGCACCGGCACGCGCGATCTGTGACAATCGAACAGGCCATTGATCAGGTGCAGATTGCCCGGTCCGCAGCTCCCGGCGCAGACAGCGAGTTCGCCCATCAGATGCGCCTCGGCGCAAGCCGCAAAACCGGCAACCTCCTCGTGCCGGAGATGCACCCACTCGATCTTGCCCTGGCGCCGGATCGAGTCGGTCAGCCCGTTCAGGCTATCGCCGACAATGCCGAAAATTCGCTTGACACCCGCTGCCGCGAGGGTTTCCGCGAACTGATCAGCGACGGTTTTTGCCATGGATACCCCCTAGATTGGTGAAGCTTAGAACTGATCACCAACCGAACCAGTTAACTCCTGTAAATTCCGGTAAAGTGTGGGTGAGGAGCTCGAAATCAGACGGCAGGTTTGCCCTCGTCAACTGCGGTAGGCACCCAACCGGAATGGTCTCTAGAAGGACCTTGCCGTTGTCGCGGTGAGGATATCGGCCTTGCGGTTGAGGGCCGCGATCAGCCCGTCGATGCCCTCCTGCTTCAGGATGGCGGAGAACTCCGAGCGACGGGTCGCCACCTCGCTGATCGCGCCGTCGAGATAGATGTCGGAGATCAGCCAGCCCTCGCCATTGCGGCGCATCATGTAATCGACCTTCACCGGCTCACCACTGGCTTTGATGATCTGGCTCTTCACCATTATCCCGGACGGGGCGGGTTGCTCGCCAGTCACCTCGAGCCTTTGTCCAGCGTAGTTGTCGAAACGGTCAGCATAGATCGCAGCGATGTAGCGTTCAAAGCTTTCGGTCACTTGCTGGTGCTGTGCCTCGGTCAGAGAGGCCCAGGACGGACCGACCGCCAATCGTGTCATCGAGGCAATGTCGAAGCTGCGGCGAATAACCGGCTCCAGTTGCGTGAAACGGCCGCTCTGCCCCAGTGTCCGGCCGTTCTTCATGGTGCTGAGCAGCGCGTCGTAGAGACCTTGCACGGTATTACCGCCGCTCGATGGCGCGGCATGGACCGGATAGGAAAGCATGCTGAGGCCGAGACCGGCGGCAAAAGCTAGGGCTTTGCACCATGGCATTTTTGCTGCAATCGGTCGGCCGAGGGTTTGATTAAAGATTGCTGGAAAAGAGCATATTGTCACGTTTCTCTCCTTTTGCACGGTTGAGCTAATCCAGTATCGGCGGGACGCGGCACCCACACTTTGAGCTGGTCAAGGCGTCTATCAGCGCGATTTCGAGACACACCGACCATGCGGCGGTCGCTGCGAAGCCCATCGGGGAATCGAAATTTGAGTCGAGCGTTGCCCACGTCGCGTCGGCCATTGACAAGCGCCCCACGTCACGGCCGACCGAACAGCGGCCGTGAACCGATAGCCGCGACCGAAATCGGTGCGGATGAAGTCGCGGTCTTCGCCAAGAGCCTTGCGCAACGCGAAGATCTGAACCTTCAAGTTCTCCTCCGCGACAACAATGCCTGGCCACACCCGGCACAGGAGCTCGTCTTTGGTGACCAGCTCGCCGTCGGCCGCCAGCAAGATCAGGAGAAGATCGAGGGCGCGCGTCCCCAACTCTATTGGCCGGCCGTCGGCGACCAATTGCCGTTGGCGCAGCAGCACGCAAAAGCGGCCGAATTCGAGCGTCCGTTCAGCTGCTGTCTGGCTCGACCGATACCTGGTCACCGGCGATTTGTCCCGATGTATCGCCTTAACCGCTTCCATGGGCACTCTCCGGTAGAAGGAGTAGAACAGCGGATTGAGGCTAATCGGGCGCTTCAGGCCGTGCTATTGCACCTGCGGATGCATGGGTGCCGCCTGAGAATCATTCGTATTAAACTTTAGTTTAGGCGGCTCTAAAAAAAGGCGCGGGATGGAGGTTAGGGCGTTCAACAGACGCAAAAATCGGATGGAAGGGACGGAGGAACCACGCAGAGCGCAAGCCGAACCTGTACGCCGGTCTAACAGCTCGGAGACTGTTCCGGTGTGACGTTCAACTTGTCGGCCATCCGGGCCAAATCGGGTAGAGACGCCGCCTTCATCTTTCGCATGACCTGGCCGCGATGGACTTTTACTGTGATCTCGCTGATGCCGATGTCGAAGGCGATCTGCTTGTTGAGGCGGCCAGTCACGACCATAGCCATCACTTCGCGCTCGCGCGGGGTGAGGGTATCGAAGCGCGCCCGCAGCGCGGCGATTGCCTTTTCGTTCTCCAGCCACACGCGATCTCGCGCGAGGCCCAGCTGGATCGCGTCCAACAGGTCTTGATCGCGAAACGGCTTGGTCAGGAACTCGATCGCTCCTCCCTTTATCGCCTGAACCGACATCGGGATGTCGCCGTATCCGGTGATGAAGATGATCGGAACGTGAATGTTCGCCGCCGAGAGCTCTCGCTGAAAATCGAGGCCGCTTCGGCCCGGCAGCCTGACATCGAGCACCAGGCAAGCGGGTCCTTCCGGGCGCCCTTCTTTGACGAATTCGGGCACCGAAGCTAGCGCTTTGACCTGCAAGCCCACCGAACGCAGCAAGCCTTCGAGCGACTCGCGGATCCCCGGATCGTCATCGACGATAATTATGGTGGACGGTGCAGTCATCGCTCGCGCTCGCTGCAGTAGAGGCACCGCAACTCTCAGGGCAGCGGCAATCCCGCAACCAGGACATTCTAAAATCGTGCCGGCGCGGGAAAAAGGATTTTTTTACCTTAGCCACGAATCGCGCGCCCGCCACATTCGCTCTCGCGGCAATTCTGTTTTAAACCAAAGTATAATCGCGGGTCGCTCAGTTTTGTCTTATCTTCCCAAAATGTTGTCGAATAACGCTGCCCAATGGTCCGGATCGCAGCCCGTTGACACTCTCGAAAACCCGGATGGGGAGGTCAAGTGCCGAAAACAAACCCACTGATCTCGGTCGTCGACGATGACGAGTCGATGCGCGAGGCGATCAGGGGGCTGATGAAGTCGTTGGGATATACGGCCGAAGCCTTCGCGTCTGCTGAAGAGTTCTTGAATTCCCGCAAAGCCCCCCGCACCTCCTGCCTGATCGCGGACGTGCAGATGCCAGGGATGACAGGGCTCGAGCTGCATCACCACCTGGTGTCTTCGGGAAAGACCATCCCGACCATTCTGATCACGGCTTACCCCGACGACAGCGTGCGGGAGCGTGCGTTGGGGGATGGAGTCGTTTGTTACCTGAGCAAGCCGTTCGACGAGAGCGACCTGCTCACTTGTATCCGCTCCTCGCTAAAGATCTGACCGAAAATTAGAGAGCGTTCATGACCGCCGCCTGTTCGACGAACCGGCCGCGAGAGGATCGTTCAGTCTCGGAATCAGGAGTCGGCGCACTGTCTCCTCCGGCAAATGTGATTGGGAAGAACAACCATGTTGTGGCAGAAACTACGGTCGGTGGGAGATCGGTTCGGCTGAAGGGCCGATTTCTCCAGCGCCGGGTAAAGGGGGTGGCGGCTCTACCAGAGGGCCTCCTGGTATGCCGATCGACCAAAACCAGACTTCGAAATTCTGGCTTCCAGCAGCGGAGATATTGCTCGGCGGCGCCGCTCTGGCACTCTTGACCTTGGTCGGCCTCTGGCTCGATCTCAATCTAGGCACAGCTAGCCTTATCTATGTGATCGTAATCGTGCTCGTGTCCCTTCGGGGCAACCTCATTCCCGCGGTCGTGCTCTCCATCATCGCTGCGGGGTGCCTGGATTACTTTTTTACTGTGCCGCGTTTCAGCCTCGACATCGACACTCCGCAAGACACGGTGGCGGTGGCCGCCTTTGCAACGACCGCTCTGGTCGTCACCGGTCTCGTGAGGCGGGCGCGCAGATTGGGTGAAGCGGCGGCGCTGAAAGATCGGCTTCAAATCATCATCGACACGATACCAGCAGTGGTCTGGAGCAATTCGCCCGACGGCTCGGCCGATTTTTTGAATAAACGGTTCCGCGATTATACCGGCCTTTCTTTGGAGGAGGGGCGCGGCTGGGCCTGGATGGACGCGCTGCATCCCGACGACTGCGCAATGGACGACTGGCGCGCCGCGCTCGCGGCTGGGGAGCCGTTCGAGAAGGAAGCGCGTCTGCGGCGGGCCGACGGTGAATATCGCCGGTTTCTGTTGCGCTTTGTCCCGCTGCGCGACGAGCGAGAAAACATCGTCGAATGGTACGCCACGAGTACCGACATCGAGGACCTGAAGCAGGCCGAGGAGGAATTGCGGCGGCGAGAGGCCCGATTGCGCGATGCGCAGATGGAGCTCGCACACGCCAATCGCGTGACGGCGACGGGCCAGCTGGCGGCTTCGATTGCCCATGAAGTCAGCCAGCCGATCGCGGCGGCGCTCACGAACGCCAATGCCGCCCGGCGTTGGCTCGGCGCCTTGCCGCCCGATCTGGAGGAGGTTCGGCAGGCCGTTGGCCGGATCATTCGGGATGGCAGACGCGCCAGCGACATCGTCGGACGGATTCGCGCGCTCGTCAGGAAGGCGCCGCCGCGGACCGATCAGCTGGACATCAACGAGGTGATGCTCGAAGTCATCGCGCTGACGCGCAGTGAACTGCGCAGCAGCGGGACTTCGCTGCAGACACAGCTAGCGGACGGCCTGCCGCGCATTGCGGGAGATCGGATTCAGCTCCAACAAGTGATGCTCAATCTCATCCTCAACGGGGTAGAAGCTATGAGCGGATCGAGCGAGACGGAGCGGGAGCTGCTGATCAGCACCGAGCAAGATGGTCCGGGTGGCGTGCTCATCTCCGTACAGGATTCCGGCCCGGGCCTGAAGCCAGAGAGCTTGGACCGCCTCTTCGACGCATTCTACACGACCAAGCCGGATGGTATGGGCATGGGACTGTCGATCTGCCGTTCGATCATCGAGGCGCACGGCGGACGCGTGTGGGCCACGACAAACTTACCCCACGGCGCCGTCTTTCAATTCACTCTGCCACCGCAGGCGGCGAGCGCGTCCTAAGCCCGCGCCGATGTTTTTCACCTGCTGGAACGCGGGAATCGAGAAGTCGTGAGGTTCTGCGGCTGATGCCCTGCTTCCGCGAGGCGACGATACACATGGCTGACGCGGTTTCCTCAAGGAGACGTCGTCAGCGATAGAACTCGACCTTCGCCTCGCGAAACCAGAGGAAATTTGCCGGCGCGGCCGAGATCGGACCGTTGATCGCGAAAACCGCGATATCGAATTTCTCACCAGGGGCAATGGCGGCGCTGAGGACGAGGCGATGGGGCATGTTGAAACCCTGGATCGTGAACGGGCTGGGTCGGCCGGCGAGCCGCGGCATCTCCCCATTGACCCAGACTTCCGCGTAATCGTCGACATTCACCCGCAGCACCGTCATCGCGCCGGCGGTGTCGAAACCACTGGCGTTCGCCGGGATCGCCAGCTTTGTGCGATACCAGAAGAAGGACACCATGCCGCCGCCCCGCCTCGCCCCCAATTCGGTGGCGGCGATGACCGGCGAGTCGCTATCGTCGAACCCGCGCTCGCCGGCGTAGGGCTCGACATCGTAGGTCGTCTTGAATTCGGGCATCGAGTCCGTCAGCGCCGGGCACTCGACGATCTTCGCCTCCATCGCCTTCCACTGCGCGCCGAACACCGCCGATCCCTCGCTGGTCATCAGATCAACGACATGCGCCGGCGGCAGCAGCGGAGCGAGCGGCAGCTGCGGCACGAGCAAGGGCGGGGTCGGCGGCGCGACAGAAGCCGTGGGCCTGATCCGTTTGTTCTCGGGCATCTCTGTGTCCCCTTTCATCGGTCGTCGAGTATAAGCAGATGCATCACTCGAGCGCGAGGACCGGCTGTCGCGCTCGTGGCATGATTTGAAAGCTTGGCACCGGAGAGGCTTGGCGCGGGCCCGAGATGCCGGAGGCGGCCTGATGCGGATCGTCGTGGTCGGTACCTCGGGCGCCGGCAAGACCACTTTGGCACGCAGAATTGCGGCTCTATTGGAGCTGCGGTACATCGAACTCGATGCGATCAACTGGCAGTCGGGATGGCGCGATCTGACACGGCACGATCCGGAGGAATTCGTCCGCCGCGTCAGTGAGGCGATCGAAGCCGAGGCCTGGGTCGTCGACGGCAATTACGGTCCAGTGCGCGAGCGGGTCTGGCAGTGTGCGACCCACCTCGTCTGGCTCGATTACGAACGCCCGGTGATCATGGCCCGGGTGATCTCCCGTTCGCTAATCCGCGCCATTCTGCGCACCGAGCTATGGGCCGGCAACCGCGAACGATGGCGGCACATGCTCCGGCCCAGCCACCCGATCCGGTGGGCCTGGAGTACCTGGGACCGTCGCCGCCGCGAAACCGCGGAGCTGCTGGCGCAGCGGGAATGCGCACATCTCGTGGTGCTACGGCTACGCCGCCCTAGAGAAGTAGAGAGCGCAGTGAACCGCTTGATAGAGGCAGCAAGCATCCAAACGAGGCGTGACGACGCAACTCTGCGGGGCTGAAGGTCAGCAGCTCCTCGTCGCGCGGTGGCTTGACTAGCTTTCAGCGACGTATCATTTCGAGAACGCGCCGATTTTGCCGCGACAGCAACGTTGGGAGGCGACGAAATGGCCGAGCGGGAAGAAGTTGGCGATCGCACGTTCCGCATCCCCGAGCACTTGATCGAGACGATCAACAAGCTGGTGCGCGCCTCGCGCCAGATGCTGCCCGAGATCGGCCGCGAGCCGACCTCTGAGGAGCTCGCACAAAAGCTGGGGATGCCGCTCAAAAAAGTACAGAAGCTCTTAAAAATTGCCAGGCAGCCGATCAGTCTGAAGGGGCCGATCGGCGACTGGAGGAATCCAACCTAGGCTGACCTTGCGAACCAATTTAAGAGTTTGATACGTCTGCCCGCGGACTCGTGATCTGTTGAGCACCCTCGCGGCGATCATCGAGAAGAAAGCTGGTTTCCGCCCGCTGGGTGATTGAGAACGTTACAGCTAAAGCGATCCCCAAGCTTTTTCGACGCGGTCGCCACGACTTATGAGACAGGTCTGTTTCAGACCGCGATCAGCTCGGAATTTGGTTTAACCGGGCAGCGCTGGCTGCGGACCCGACGCTCTCAGCCCGGATGCACCTGCCGCCAGTGCTCGGCGATGTCGCGGCCGGTGCAGAGCCAGACGCTATCACGGGCGGTGATGTGGTCGAGGAATTTGACGAGCCCGGTGATGCGGCCGGGGCGGCCGGTCAGGCGGTCGTGCAGTGCCAGTGACATCAGCTTGGGGTGCTCGGCGCCTTCCTCGTACATGACCTCGAAGCAGTCGATCATGTAGCGGGCGAAATCCTCGCCGGTCGAGAATCCGAGGTTCTGGTCGAAGCGGTTGTCGTTCGTCTCGAAGGAATAGGGGATGACGAGGTGGCGCGTCTTCCCGACCGTGACCCAGTAGGGGAGTTCGTCATTGAGTGAGTCGCGGTCGTAGAGAAAGCCGCCGAGCTCGAGATGGAGGCGGCGCGTATTGGCACTTGGCCGCCCGGTCATCCAGCCGACCGGACGGGTGCCGGCGACGCGCTCGATCGTCTCGATACCGAGGCGGACATGCTCGCGCTCGACCTCTTCCGGGATCACCTGGTAGTCGAGCCAGCGATAGCCGTGGCTGACGATCTCATGCCCGTCTTCGACAAAGGCGTGAGTGAGTTCGGGGTTGCGCTCGGCTGCTTTGGCGACCGCCAGCAGACACACCTTGACCCCGAACCGGCGGAACAGGCGCAACAGGCGCCAGCCGCCGACGCGCGAGCCGTATTCGAAAACCGACTCGACCATCGGGCTGCGCACCCCCGGCAATGACGGCATGCCGATGTCGTTCAGCACGCCTTCGGAGACGGCGTCGCCCTCCATTACCGAGCACTCGCCGCCGCCCTCGAAATTGAGGTTGATGTTGACGGCGATCCGCGCCCCGCCGGGCCATTGCGGGTCGGGCAGGTCGGCGCCATAGCCGACAAAGTCGCGATCGTCGGTCATTCCCCCATTCGCCTCGTCAAGAACTCGTCTCGAGATGAAGTCAGTCTCACTACGGGTTATCGTCACCTCCGCGCAAGCGGGGGTATAGGGCAACTGCTAGAGCCCAGACCCTTGGATTCCCGCCTTCGCGGGAATGATGAAGAGGTGGCGCGTAATTGGTGATCCTGGATGCGTTTTCCGGTCGGGCTCTCAAAAGAAGGATCCATAATAACCGACAGCGATCCGGATGACAGCGGAGGAAGGCGATGGCGGTACTGGAGGTGAGGCCTGTGAGCAACTTGTTGGGCACGAGCCTTTCTTACGCCTCTGCGGTGAAGGCAGGACCGTGGATTTTTCTGACTGGGCACGAGGCATTCGATTTCGCGGCCGGGGTCACCGAGGCGGTAGCCGGCCCGCCCGGTTTCCCGCTGTTGCGGCGGCCGCGCTGGCGGCGCGAGGGGGATTTCATCTTTCAGCGGATGCAGCGGATACTGCAGGAGTTGGGGTCCGATCTCTCGCATGGGGTACGGCTCGACCAGCACTACCCGACACCGGCGGCGGTCGATCCCTATCACCGGGCACGGCGCGGCGTTCGGCGGTTACATTCCGCCAAGCACGTCGGTCGTCATGGAGCGCTGCTTTGGGGTGGACGGCGCCATCTCCTCGTCTCTGATCGCCGTAGTGCCAGGCAGCGAATACGAAGTTCAGAAAATCTATCCGAAGGATGTCACTGCATCGGCCAGCTCGGGGTTTGTGCCGACGATTGTCTGCAACGAGTTTGTGTTTGTCGCCGGGCACATGGCGAGTGGACCGGAACACGGACTGGATCCGCGGGCGCATGTTCGTGACCACAGCGTCTGGGGCGGCACCGAGATCCGCAAACAAACCGAGTTCCTGATCCGCGAAAAGCTGAAGCCGGCGCTCGAGGCGGCCGGCTCATCACTCGAGCAGTCGCTGAAAGCGCAGGTCTATCTCCAGAGGGGCGCGGATTTCCCCGACTTCCTCGATGTCTGGAGCCAATATTATCGCAATATCCCCTGCGCCGTGACCATGGTGCCGACCAAATCCTTTGGCATGGTGGGCGGCATCATCGCAATAAACCTATTGGCGTTGACCACTCGAGCAAAACGCGAGAAGCAAGTGATTGCAGCCGACATTCCGGACATGGCGACTTATGGCCGTGCATCAAAGTGGGGGAATTCCTGCTGCCTTCTGGGCTAATGGCGATGGGTCGGGATGGTCATATTGTCGGCGAAACAATTTCGCCCGGTTTTCCGGGGCTTTCACATGCGGGATACAGCCAGGCGGCCGCAGTCCATGATTACGCCGAGGCGCTGTGCAAGGCGGCTGGGACGTCACTGGCGAAATTGCTGTGCGCCCAGTACTTCGTATCCGACCTGGCCGCATTTCCCGGCAGTGCGATGGCCTGGATATCGCGGTTCGGGGCGCAACCGCTGCCCTTTGTCTGCGTGCAGACGCCGGCGCCTATGCCGGCTCCCGGGGCGATGTTGATCGCCGATTTCTGGATCTTCACCGTGGATTAGCACACAGTCTCAAAAGCCCCTCTCCCGCATTGCGGGAGAGGGGGACCCAGCCCATAAGGGTTTGGTGGCTCTAGATTACCGCGACTGCTTCGATCTCGATCAGGAACTCGGGCTGTGCCAGGGCCGCCACCGCCACCAAGGTGGAGGCCGGCATCTTCTTGCCGAAGAACTCCTCGCGGATGGCCGCGAAATCGGCGCGGTGACGGACGTCGGTCAGATAGGTATTGACCTTGACGATATTCGCCATTGTGCCGCCGCCGGCCTCGACCTGCGCCTTGACCGCCTGCAGGGCGGCGCGCGCCTGCGCCTTGAAGTCGCCGGCATGGGCCGCATTGCCGTTGCCGTCATAGGCCACTTGACCGGCAATGTAGAGGATCGTTTCGCCGCCTGTCACTTTGACGGCCTGCGAGTAGGTTGGCGGATCCCAGACCCCGCGCGCGGCATATTGCTGGATATTGGCCATAGCTTGACCTCCGGTGATTGGAACGGCTCCAGGCTAAGAGCCGATCGTGGTGGGCGTCAATTCGCTGTTCAACCTCGCAAACAAATGCCACCTCGACAGCGCCGTTTTGCTCGTATAACGTTTACTCAAATGAACGAACCATGAACGGAGGGTGGTGTGACACGAGCTTCGATGCAAGCGCGGCGCGAGGCGGGTCGGCAGTATCCGGTGCGGGTGAAGATCGCGGTGCCGCCGGAACGACTCGGCCGCCAGCTAGAGATCGTCCACGCCTGGCTCGACGAGACCTGCGGCATCGAGGGCTGGGCCACCGCGCCTGCCGGGCTCGCCAGCGTTGTCAACGATGCGGTCGCGTTTTATTTTTCGGATGCGGCCTTCGCGCATGCCTTTGTCGCCCGCTTCTGCTGCGGTTATCGGCTCGAGGCGATCGAAGGCCAGTTCGCCATACGCTTAGATGCGCCGCCGGCGCGACGCGACACCCACGGCCGTAAGACTTCCTGACCACACCCTCGCGGTCCTGGCGAGTGGATCTTTCCAATTGGGCGGGGCTGGCCGCGACCACGTTTGTCGCGGCGCTGCTCTATGCTGTGAGCGGCTTCGGCTTCGCCGTCCTCGCGGCGCCGCTTTTTCTGATGTTCGCCGATCCGGAGCGGGCAATTCAGCTCGTCATCATCGTCTCGACCGCGCTGTCGCTCGTCGTGGTGCCGGGATTGTGGCGCGCGATCGCTGCGGGCCTGTTGCTGCGCTTGGCGTTCGGCAGCCTCGCCGGGTTGCCGCTCGGACTTGTTGCCTTCCGGCATGCCGATCCAGTCGTCGTGCGGAGCACGGCGGGGACGACGATCCTGGTGTTCGCAGTGCTGATGGCCGCTTTGCGGCACCGCCGGGGCCACCGGTGGGCGCTGCTTGCGATGAGGCCCGGTCGGGATGTCGTTGCCGGGGCCATTTCGGGCGTTGCCACCGCGCTGGTAGGCATGGCAGGACCGCCCGTATTGATTTACCTGCTGCTCGGCGGGGCGCCACCGAGGACCGTGCGGGCGACGCTTCTTTCGTTCTTTTCGCTGTCATACGGAGCGACCCTCGCCGCTCATGCGGTGACGATCGGGATCCCCGCCCCGACTTGGCTCGCCGCCGGCATCCTCATCCCGTTCGCCGTCATCGGCGGCTTCGCCGGCCGGCCGCTCGGTGATCGCCTGGGTGCCGAAGGCTTCGCGATGCTCGCTATCGGCCTCCTCGCGGCGGCCGGGTTGTATACCGTGGTAGCGGCTGGCGTTTCATTTGCCGCGCGTCAGCAGTGAAACGCCACCACGGCGAAGCCAAACAGGGAATTCACGAAGCCGCCCGGTGACGGAACCGACAAAAACGGATATTATATTGTGTCGCGGCGCCCGGCGGCCGAGTGTTTCGCCGAAATGGGAAGATGACGCGGTCGGTGCTCGCGCAGATGCTGTTGCAACACTCTATCGGGCGTGGGTGACATCATGATCGGCCCTCCTGGATTGCCGAAATACGGGCGTCGGGTGTTTTCGTTTGCCGCACAGAAGCGAAGCCAGTCACGACAGCATCAGAATGCGTGGAAATGGGCGACTGCTTTTTATATCGCCGGTGTGCTGGCGCATTTCAGCCACCACATGGTGGCGCTTCCCGATGGAAGGAACCCGTCGAGCGAGGCGCTGACCAGCGCACCGATCAGCCTCGTCTGGCCCGCCGATCTGATAGGGACGCTGATCAACCTCGGCTGATCGGATCGACCCAGTCGCCGCCCGCGGCTCCCGACGCGGCTCAGATCACCCGGCTTGACCTCGATCCCGCCCAGGCCCGAGCAATGTTTCCGCATCGGACCGAGATCGGCCCCCGCCATGATCGACGCGACGCCGCGGCTGCGCGCCTACGCGCGGCATCGCGCAGGTCGCCTCGCACGGCAGAACGCCGCCGCGCTCCAACGCCGCACATTGTTGCGGCTGATATCCCGCGCCGCGGCGACACGGTTCGGTCGGGACCATCGCTTTTCCGAGATCGACGATTATCGCGCCTTTCGCGATGGAGTTCCGTTGCTGCGTTACGAAGACTTTTGGTGAGAGTATTGGCAGCCGGCCTTCCCGCGCCTGATCGATTACAGCTGGCCTAGCCTCGTCCCGTTTTTCGCCGCAACTTCCGGTACGACCACGGGGGTCACCAAATACATTCCGGTTACCCGGGCAATGCTCCGATCGAACCGGCGCGCGGCGCTCGATCTATTAGTTTTTTCATCTGATGAACCGGCCTGCGAGCCGGATCTTTGGCGGGCGGAACTTGCTGCTGGGCGGCAGCACCGCGCTGGTCGCGCAGGCGATAGGCGTCTATAGCGGTGACATCAGCGGGATTGCCGCGGCCACGATGCCGCGCTGGTCGCGACTTCTCGCCTCTCCGCCGCGGGAAATCGCATCGCTGCCCGACTGGACGGAAAAGATCGCGTGCCTGACCGAGGTTGCGCTCACCGAGGATATCCGCAGTATCTCCGGTACCCCGAGCTGGCTGTTGTTGTTCTTCGACCAACTGGCGGCGCGCTATCCCGATCGCCGTCCGGCCTTGACTGAGTTTTTCTCCAACCTCGGGCTGATCGTTCATGGCGGCGTCAACTTCGCCCCATATCGCGCCCGCTTTGGGGAGTGGCTTGCCGGCAGCAGCGCGGAATTGCGCGAAGCCTACCCGGCTAGCGAAGGGTTCATCGCCGCTGCCGATCGGGGTCAGGGCGAGGGTCTGCGCCTGATGCTCGACAACGGCATTTTCTACGGGTTCGTGCCGGTGGCGGAGATCGATGCCGTGCGGCCCCAGCACCACTGGATCGGCGACATCGAAGTCGGTGTCGATTATGCGATCGTGGTCACCACTTGCGCGGGGCTTTGGGCCTATGCGATCGGTAACACGGTTCGTTGCGTCGCGCGCAGCCCGCCGCGTCTCCCGGTGACCGGACGGCTCTCCTACACACTCTCGGCTTTTGGCGAGCATCTGGCGGGCAAGGAAATCGAGGCCGCGGTCGTCGCGGCAGCGGGGCAAATCCGCGTCGGCGTCAGAGACTTCGCGGGCGGCGCGCTGTTCCCCAAGCGGACCGGTGAATTCGGCGGCCACCTGTTGATCATCGAATTCGAACGGCCGGTCTACAAACCGGAACAAGAGGCCTTCACCGAGGCCTTCGACCGCGACTTGGCGGGCCGCAATCTCGACTACCAGGTGCATCGCGCCGGGATGCACGCGCGCCCGAGATCCGTGTCGTCGAGCATGGCGCTTTCGCCGGATGGATGCGCCGCCGCGGCCGTCTCGGCGCCCAGAACAAGGTGCCCCTCGTCGTCAACGACCCGGATTTGTTCCACGATCTGCAAGACTTCGCCCGCTCGTTCAGCAACGACGCTACCGTCCACAATCGATGATTTATGGCTTCGACCGCTGCGACCGCGCGCGGAACAGGCGATACCAGATGGCGATGGCCAGCAGGACGGCGAGAACCCCAATCACGAGAAAGGGAGAGTTCCATGTTCGCTGCTGCGATTCGCCACCGACACGGATCACGACGCGGGCGATCTGATCGGCATTGCGTGCCTCGGCGCTCCAGAAGCCGTCGCGATCGGCCTCAAAGATGAATTTGCCCTCGGCGTCGGTGTGGCCGGTCAGCACCGGATTTTTGAGATCCCTAGGTGCGAACACCCGCACCTCGGCATTGGCCAGTGGCTTGCCGTCCTGCGTGGCGAATTGCGTTGTGACCTCGTGCGCGCTGAAGAGACTGAGGGCAGCAGCGGGGAATTGGCCAAGCCAGAAGAACGTGGCCGCTATTGCCAGAAAAATGTGGACCGTCCGCCGCACCAGCAGGGACTCGCACTTGGACATGGGTCCAACATAGTGCTGTTTTAGATCTATGCCACGTGCCTCCCTCCCTCCTCTTGTCCGGCCGGTGCCCTTGTGGCAGAAGCCGGTGGGGAGAGGCGATGCCGAATTTTAAGATCGAGCGAGGCTGCCAGGGGCTGGTCTGTGGCGTGGACGAGGCCGGGCGCGGGCCGCTTGCCGGACCGGTTGTCGCGGCCGCGGTGATCCTCGATCCGCGTCGCTTCCCCAGGGGGCTCCGCAGTGTGCTCGACGATTCGAAGACACTGACCATCCAACAACGCGAGGCGTGCTACAATGGGCTCCGGCGTTGCGCGGATCGAGGCGTCGCCCGCATCGGCGTCGGTGCGGCGAGCGTTCTTGAGATCGATCGCATCAACATTCTGCGCGCAGCGCTGTTGGCGATGACACGCGCTGTCGGCGTCCTCGGAGTTCTACCCGACACGGCGCTCATCGATGGCGATATCGCCCCGCCTTTGACCTGCGCGATACAAACGGTCGTCAAGGGCGACGCCCTCAGCTTCTCGATCGCCGCCGCCTCCGTCATCGCGAAGGTCACCCGCGATCGGATCATGCGCGGGCTCGCACCCCGTTATCCGGGGTACGGTTGGGAAACCAATGTCGGCTACGCCACTCCCGAGCACGGCGAAGGGATTCGCCGGCTCGGCGTGACCCGCCATCATCGACGATCCTTTGCTCCGGTCCGCCTTGCCATCGAGGGCGAGGCGATATTGCCGCTGGTCGCCGAGTTGGAGCCGGGGTCGGAGGCGGTCGAATCTCTGTGAGGCTTGGTGACGAGCGCCGAGACGGCATGGCGCGTGACCTTTTTCATCAAAACCGGCAACGCATGTTCACCGAGCCGGTCTACGCGGCTCCACAACCCATCTGCCTCACCCTTCCCGGCCAAGATCGACAGTTCGAGCCGGAAGTGCGTGAAACCGTGGCGCACGGTGCCTGGCAGCGGCGACCAATCGGCTGCTGTAGGGGCTAGGCGGACTGCTTCGGCGTGGCTCCAAGGCTCCCCGCGCCACGGAGTCGACGGAATCTCGATCATGCCACCTAGCAGACCCTTCTCGGGACGACGGCGCAGCAGCACCGCTCCGTCGCGGCGCGTGAGCCAGAACGCGACGCCGTATCGCAAGGGTCTCTCGGGCTTTTCTGCAAGCGCTGGCAGAGTTTCTTGCAAGCCGGTCGCTGCCGCAGAGCAGCTGGTCCGCCACGGACAAAGTACGCAACGCGGCCGGCGCGGCGTGCAGATCATCGCACCAAGATCCATCACGGCTTGAGCGAAGTCGCCGGCCCGCTCCTCCGGAACGAGCGCCGCCGCCAGCGCTGTGAGGCGCGGTTTCGCTGGCGGGAGGGGGTCGGCCACGGCATAGAGCCGCGCCATGACCCGTTCGACATTCCCGTCGACAGCGGCCTCGCGCCGGTCGAAAGCGATCGCGGCGATCGCGGCTGCAGTGTAATCACCAATCCCGGGGAGCGCGCGCAATGCCGCGGGCTCTTCAGGGAATTGGCCGCCATATCGCTCGACCACGGCGCGGGCACAGGCGTGGAGGTTGCGGGCCCGCGCGTAATAGCCGAGCCCTTGCCAGAGCTGCAGGACCTCATCTAGCGATGATGCGGCCAACGCTGAAATATCGGGCCACCGCGCCACGAATCGGTCGAAATATGGTGCGACAGTCGCTACCGTTGTTTGCTGCAGCATGATCTCGCTGAGCCAGACGCGGTAGGGGTCGGGCCGGACTCCAAAGGCGGCGCGCCACGGCAGGTTGCGGCGGTGGCGATCGTACCAGGCGAGAAGGGCGGCGGGATCTGGCGTTCTTGCTGCTGACAGAGTTTCGGATCGGAACGATGGCATGGGTGGGACAAATCAGCGGCAGGAGAACCCGGGCGGGGCGCCAAATCTAAAAGGTACATCGCCGCAGAGCGAGCGCCAGGGGTTCCGCGCAGTCGGCGTCGCTGTCTCGAAGCTCGCTGCGCCGATCGTGGCCAAGCGCGGCGGTGGGATCCTCGCCCGCCTCAAGGCGGAGTGGCATGCAATCGTCAGTCCCGACTGGGCCGCTGTAACCTGGCCGGCCGCGCTCAGTCGCGACGGCGTCTTGAAGCTGCACGCGGCATCCGGCGTCGCGCTCGAACTGCAGCACCGCACGCCTTTGCTGATCGAAAGGATCAATCTGTTCTTTGGCCGAGCGGTGATTAGCCGGCTGGCGCTCCTGCAAGGGCCTCTGCCACTCCCGCAGCCGCCGACGAGACCGGCTCTCCGCCCGCTGGCCCCTGGCGAAGTGAGGGCTCTCGACGAGCAGCTCTCCGATGTCGCCGAGCCCGAACTCCGTGACGCGCTGGCCCGGCTCGGCAAGGCGGTGATCGGCGGAGATCGCTGAATGTCCGTCAAGCTGGTTGCACTTCACAATCAACATTTGGTAGTAGGAACGTAATGATGTATAAGATCTTGTTTGCCCTGCTTGGGTTCGTCACTCTCAACATGGTTTCGCCCGGGTTGGTGGAAGCGGCGACCCCGCAGCCTCAGTTGGCGGATGCGCAGGCAGGGCTTTCGGTTGGCAAGGACGATCGCATTCTGGGCAACCCGGACGCTCCGATCACTATTGTCGAATACGCCTCGCTGACCTGCCCGCATTGCGCTCATTTCGCGAACGATGTCCTGCCCGAGCTCAAGAAAAAATGGATCGATAGCGGCAAGGCCAAATTGGTGCTTCGCGATTACCCGCTTGATGAGCCGGCCTTGCGGGCTGCAATGATTGCGCGCTGCGCGCCGCCGGACCGCTTCTATGCCTACGTCGACACATTTTTTGCGGCGCAGGACAAATGGGTGATGGCGCGGGATTACCGCGAAGCCCTCGCCCGGCTCGTTAAGCTCGGCGGCATGAGCCAGGACGAATTCGACAATTGCCTCAAGAATACCGAGCTCGAGAACAAAATCGTCGAGGGGCGCCTCGTCGCGTCCAAGGAGCTCGATGTGAACTCGACTCCGACGTTCTTCATCAACGGCACAAAGTTCGCCGGTGCGCCGACCGTCGAGGAATTCGACAAGGTGCTCGCGGGGCTATCGGCAAAATCGTGAGGCGAAAGTCCACGAGAGCAACCCTTCACCCCCTCCCTCTCGCCGCTTGCTGGGAGAGCGAGGGGCCCGCGCAGCGGGAGGGTCAGGGGCGGCAGGTTTTCTGATGCAGGTCGAGCGGCTTCGGCTCGTCGGGTTCAAGTCCTTCGTCGACGCGACGGAGCTGGCGATCGAGCCTGGTCTGACCGGCGTCGTCGGACCTAATGGCTGCGGCAAGTCGAACCTGGTCGAGGCGCTGCGTTGGGTGATGGGCGAAACCTCGGCCAAGCGCTTGCGCGGCGGCGAAATGGACGACGTCATCTTTGCCGGCACAACCGACCGGCCGGCGCGCAACATTGCCGAAGTCGCGCTGACGATCGACAATAGCGCGCGCGACGCCCCGTTCGCCTTCAACGACCGCGAGGAGATCGAGGTCGTCCGGCGCATCGACCGCGGCGGCGGATCGACCTACCGGGTCAATGGGCGAGAAGTGCGGGCGGGCGACGTTCAGCTGCTGTTCGCCGACGCCGCGAGCGGGGCGCATTCTGGTGCAATGGTCAGCCAGGGCCGGGTTGCCGCGCTGATCGACGCGAAACCGGCCGAACGCCGGCTGCTCCTCGAAGAAGCGGCGGGCACTGCAGGGCTTCATGCGCGCCGCCACGAGACCGAGCTGAAGCTCAACGGCACCGAAGAAAACCTAGCGCGTCTCGACGATGTCATCGTCACCATCGAGGCGCAGTTTGAGGCGTTAAAGAAGCAGGCGCGGCAGGCGCAGCGCTATCGCCGTCTTGCCGAGCATATCCGGCGGACCGAGGCACTGCTGTTCCATGCCCGTTGGCTCGCCGCTGAGGCGGAAGCCCAGCGCACCGCTGCCGAACTTCGCGCCGCGGAGCGCGCCGTTGCCGAGGCGACCGAACGCGCCATCGCCGAAGGCCGCGCCCGCGAGGCCGCTGAGAGCGCGTTGCCGCCCCTGCGGCTCGCCGATGCCACGGCATCGGCCGAATTGCAGCGGCTGACCCATGCTCGCGATAGCCTCGAACAGGAGCTGCGACGGGTACTCGCGGCGCGCGGCGACGCCGAACACCGGCTCGCTCCGCTCGCTGCCGACCTCGAACGCGAGGAGGCGCATCTCGCCGAAGCGGAAGCAGCGCTGGCCGGCTTGTCGGACGAGCGAGAGATGCTCGTCCGGGCCGAGGAGGAGAGCAGTTCGGCTCGTGAGCGAGCGGGTATGCGGGTGCGCGAAGAGGGCAATCTGCTCGCCGAGGCCGAGGCGGCATTGCAGCATCAGACCGAAGGCGCAGCCGCAGCGGAGGCGCGTCGCGCCACGCTTGAGCGGCGCCAGAGGGAGCTTGCCGAACGCCGTGCGCGGCTAGAGGCACGACGCGCCGAAGCCGAGCGGCAGCGAGCCACCTTAGCCGCGGCGCTCGTCGCACCGGCGGCGCTGACCGCGGCGACCGCCGCCCTCGGCGAGGCGGAACGCCAGGTCGAGCAAAGCCGCGCCGTCGTCGAAGCCGGCGAGCGCGAAATTGCAAGCCGCCGCGCTGATGAGCAAGCGACGCTTGACGCCGCGCGCCAAGTCGAGGCGCAACTGGCGCGGCTCAAGGCGGAAGCGGAGGGGCTGCGCTCGCTCCTCTCCCCGGCGCCGGATGCGGGTGGGGCTTTACCGATTCTCGCGTCGTTGCGAGTCGCCACCGGGTTCGAGGCGGCGCTCGGCGCGGTGTTCGAGGACGAGCTCCTGGCGCCACTTGCCGATGGCTTGCATTCGGCAGCGTCCCGTTTCTGGATGCCCCTCGCGGCGACCGAAGATGGCCCTGCCCTGCCCAAAGGCGCCCACCCGCTGGCGGAAGCCGTGGTGGCACCGCTCGCTCTTGCCCGCAGCCTCGCGCAGGCAGGTTGGGTCGAGAACGAAGAAGCCGGGCGACATTTGCAGGCCCGCCTCGCTCCCGGGCAACGCCTGGCGGATCGTGAAGGGCGATTGTGGCGTTGGGACGGATTCACCTCCATCAGATCTGCACCCTCACCCGCCGCCGAGCAGTTGCGCCACAGAAACCGCCTCGCAGCGCTCGAGGAGCAAATTACGGCAGCCGAGGCGGCAGGGTTGATCGCCGCGCGGCGCGCCTCCACCGCCCGGGCCGAACGACATCAGGCGAGCGAGGCCGACAGACTGGCCCGGCAACACTTGCGCGATGCCGAAGCGCCGCTCGCCCGAGCCCGTGCGGCGGAAGCGGAGCTCAGCCGGCGAGCGCTGACGACAGAAACGCGTCTTGCCGCCGCGGTCGAGATTTTCGCGAAGATCGACGCCGATCTCACTGAGGTGGAAGCGCAGGCTGACGAGGCGAAGCGCGAGCACGTCGTCCTCCCCGACCCTGCCGCAGCCCGCGCAGAACTCGAGGCGGCGCGTGCCGCTGCGGGCGAGGCCCGTCGGCGCGACGCGGAGGCGAGAGCCGAAATCGACCGGCTGTCGCATGAGGCGGCACGCCGGCGCGAGCGGCTGTCCTCGATCGATCTCGAAGAGGGTTCCTGGTGCAAACGGGGAGAGGGTGCGATCGCGCAACGGATCGCATTGGGAGAACGGCAGCGCGCGCTAGAGGCGGAGATCGCTGGTTTGGCGGCTCGTCCAGCAGCGATCGCCGCGGAAAGCGAGGCGTTGAGCGCGGCCATCGCCGCTGCGGCCGCAAACTGCCGGCGCTCGGCCGATGCGCTGGCGCTCGGCGAGACGCAGCTGCGTCAATCAGCCGAAGGATCGCGGCTTGCGGATCAGGCTTTGGCCCAGGTCCGCGAAGGGCTCGCCCGGCTCGAAGTGTTGCGAGATGGCGCAGCGGAGGCCTTGACGCGGCTGTCCCGCGAGATCCGCGAGCGGCTCAATACGGCGCCCGAAGCCCTCGCGGAACTCGCCGGCCTCGCCGCGGGTGAGGTTCCGGCAGATGCGGCCGATACGGAGGCCCGGCTCGATCGCCTGATACGCGAGCGCGACGGCATGGGACCGGTCAATCTGGTGGCCGAGAGCGAGGCCGCCGAAGTCGAGGCGCGGATCACCTCCTTGCAGCGCGAGCGCGCCGAACTCACCGAAGCGATCGCACGGCTGCGCCGCGGCATTACCGCACTCGACCAGGAAGTGCGAAGGCGCCTCATCGTGGCGTTCGAGCGGGTCAACAGCCATTTCGCGGAGCTGTTCACGCGGCTGTTCGGCGGCGGGAAGGCGCACCTCACACTGGTGGACGACGACCCGCTTGCAGCTGGGCTCGAAATTATGGCGAGCCCGCCGGGAAAGCGCTCGCAGAGTTTGTCGCTGTTGTCCGGCGGCGAGCAGGCACTGACCGCGCTCGCCTTGCTCTTTGCGGCCTTCCTAACCAATCCCGCGCCGGTTTGCGTCTTGGACGAGGTGGACGCCCCGCTCGACGACGCCAATGTCGACCGCTTCTGCAGCTTGGTCGGCGACATCGCCGACACGACCGGTACACGTTTCCTCGTAGTCACGCATCACCGCATCACGATGGCCCGGGTCGATAGGCTTTTTGGCGTGACGATGGCCGAACGTGGCGTCTCGCAGCTCGTGTCGGTCGATCTCGCCCGCGCCGCCCGCTTGCGCCAATCCGCCTGACGCTGCCGTTCGACTGAGACTTGCCCTCACAGTAGAAAGAGAAAGAGGCTCCGGCCGAAGGTGGCCCGTGGGCGTCGGGAACCTCAGCACCTGTCATAGAAATGTCGCTATTGCGGAATAGCTGCATGCGGAAGACAGTGGAGTAGTGTCATGAAAATAGCCGGTCTCATCCGGCTTACAGGACGGGGACTGATTGCGGCGAGCCTGTTGGCAGGCTGCAGCGTGGCTGCTGTTGCCCAATCGCCCGCGGGCCAACCATCAACCAATATTCCCGCGGTGAGCGTCGTCGCCCCGCCTCCCTCCGGCTACAATCCAGTGACTGCAACGCCTCTCGCCAACGCACAATTTGCACTGCCGCCGGCGCCCAATGCACTGACCGCTCCAGGGGCCCGTGCTGCTTGGCAAAGCGCAGTAGCAGCCGCACAGAACCGCGAGACACCGGCCCTCACATCGACGAATATCTTCAACGGCCCGATCCAGGGAAAACGCTCGCCCGCCAGCGAGCCGCCGGCACAATAGGCTTACTAAATCGATAATCCCGCCCTGCCACGGGTGGTTGCCGCCTCTAGACACCACGAACCCAGTGGTGCGACCAACCCGTTTGCTCTCACCAAATTTCTTCTGCCTCTTGACATCGCATGCGCGTTGGAGGCAATTAATTCTAAGTCTAGTCAAATCCCCACATTCAGTCGTTAAACTCTATTAACAATTTGAAAAATCTCTCAAATGCGCCGCATGTGTGAACTGCCTCACAGCCCAACGGCAGGACCACGGTATTATTGCTACAGCATCACGAAGATGCTTGCCTGAGGCATAGCACTAAAGAGAGCACGTGCACTTGGGTAGACGTTCTTGCTTACCAGATCTCTGTTTCACTCAAGGGAGGCACATCATGGAAACACAAGATCTTTTGTGTCGCGCCGCATGCCGCGGGTTGGTTGCGGCAGGGCTATTTGCGGTTGGCTATGCATCTGCCGAAGCTCAGTCGGTGGTCGGCCAGACCCCGACCCATGTTCACGGAATCAACCTGATCGCGCCGCCTCCGGCCGGCTTTGATCCGACCACGGCGACGACTGGGGTAAACGCGCGATTTGCTTTGCCGCCGGCTCCTGACGGGGTGGCCGCTCCACGCGCCTATGCTGCATGGCAAAGTGCGGTAAACGCCGTGCAGAACCGCGAAATGCCGGTGCTCACGGCAACCAATATCTCGCACGGGCCAATCAAAGGGAAAAAGCGATCAGCTGCTCAGGGATCAGAATCGGTTGAGGGAACGAAGAATTTGGATAAGGTCAAGAACAATATAATCAACGCCACTTCGAGCAATTGGAGCGGGACTTCCATTATCGACGGCACGACGTCGAATGTCGAGGCAATCATCGGGATGTTTGTGGTGCCGACTGCACATCAAGCGTTTGGTGAATGCACGGGCGACTGGGATTATTCTTCCTTATGGCCCGGAATAGACGGCAATGGCGGAGCGGGTGGCAGTGACGTACTGCAGGCCGGGGTTGAGGTCGATGCTTATTGCAGCGGTGGCAATACCTCGGGGTTCTATTCGGCGTGGATCGAATGGTTCCCCAACAATTCTATCCGGGTCAGTTCCCCGGCGATCAATCCAGGTGACCTCGTCTTTGTCGAAGTCTGGAGCACCAGCCCGACGCAAGGATACGTCTACTTTTACAACTACTCAACGAACATGACGGCAGAATACGCGCTCACGGCGCCCGCCGGCACCACGCTGCACGGCAGTAGTCTCGAGTGGATCGTGGAACGCCCAAGCCTCGGTACCAGCCTCACGACCCTGACCAACTATATCGCCTCGCCGTGGTCGGAAGGCGTCGCGTGGGACTATGCAGACGCCAATCCGACCTATTACTACATGGGCAATAATCCAACGGTCGGAACGCTCGAGCAGCTCACGATGAACGACAACGGTGGTAACGGAATCTCATCCGCCGCTATCGAGAGCTTCAACTTTCTGTGGTTCCAGAATTTCGGATCTGCTTGCGGGCGGAGCGCGCCGCCCTGCTGATCGAAGCTTCCCGAGCTCTAGGCGCCAAGCCCAGGGGCCTGCATGAGGGGGCGCGCAAACGCCCCCTCTACGTTCAAGTTATTATGACTTATTATGACTTATTATGACCATGTATTCTCAGCGCATTGCTGGCGATCCGGCAGGATCGCATTATGTCAGAATGGAAATTCGGGATGCTGTGCCTGAAGACGCCTCGGCCGCCTGCCAAGTGCTCAGGCAGTCAATAGCGGAACTGTGCGTTGCGGATCACGGCAACGATCCGGCAATTCTGACAAGATGGCTGAGCAACAAGACCCCGGAAATCGTCGCTTCGTGGATCGCCAAGCCAGACAATTCTCTGCTCGTAGCAGTCGAGGGCGACACCATTCTCGGGGTGGGTTCGGTTACTGATGCGGGAGAGATTACGCTGAACTACGTCTCGCCCGACGCACGGTTCCGCGGGGTCAGTCGGGCCTTGCTGGGTGCGCTCGAAGCCCGCGCGATAGAACGCGGCAATAGCCGATGCACGCTTACCAGCACTGAGACGGCCCGTCGCTTCTATCATGCCGCCGGTTATGGTGAAGACGGCCCCCCAGCCGGCAAATTTGGCGCACTCTCGAGCTACCCGATGTCGAAACAGCTGGCTGTGGCCAAACCTTGATTTTGGCGGGGCTTATAACCAATGACGCCGTCACACCATTCCGTTCTTTGGCCGGGTGTGCCGATGGCTCTCGCATCGGCGATCTTGTTTGGAGCGACGACGCCCTTCGCGAAATTGCTGCTTGGCGAGATCGAGCCGCAGCTTCTGGCTGGATTGCTCTATTTGGGTGCCGGGGTTGGACTGGCCGCCTTTCATTTCGGTCGTGCCGGCCTCGGCATTCCCGCGCCGGAAGCGCCGCTGCGCTTGGCCGATGTTCCATGGCTGGCAGCGGTCGTGTTGTTTGGCGGGGTGGCGGGACCGCTCCTCCTGATGCTCGGCCTCGCGCGGACCGAAGCGGCCTCCGGCTCGCTGCTGCTCAATCTCGAGGGTCTCTGCACGATGGGCATCGCCTGGCTGGCGTTCCGCGAGAATGTCGATCGCCAGCTGTTGCTAGGAGCTTTCGCTATTCTCGCCGGGGCCGCGGTGCTCTCCTGGCGCGGCCGCGGGATCGAGCTCGACATTGGTGCGGCGTTGATCGCCGCAGCCTGCCTCGCCTGGGGTATCGACAACAACCTCACGCGGAAACTGTCCTCCGCTGACCCGGTGCTGACGGCCATGATCAAAGGCCTGGTCGCCGGCACGGTAAATGCCGCGCTCGCTATACTGAGCGGCGCAAGCCTGCCGTGGACCTGGATTACCGCCGCCGCGGCGACCCTGGGGTTCTTTGGCGTCGGGGTCAGCCTCGTGCTGTTCGTCCTCGCGCTGAGGCATCTCGGAGCCGCCCGCGCCGGCGCCTATTTTTCGCTAGCGCCGTTTATCGGCGCCGTGCTCGCCATCGGCCTCCTGCATGACGCCTTGACCTTCAACCTAGCGCTTGCCGGTCTGTTGATGGGCTTTGGATTATGGATGCATCTCGTCGAACGTCATGACCATGAGCACGAGCACGAAGCGTTTTCACACGAGCACAGCCACCGGCATGACCGGCACCACCAGCACGCGCACGAAGGGCCGATGACGGAGCCGCACTCGCACTGGCACCGGCATGCGCCATTGCGGCACACGCACCCGCACTACCCCGATTTGCATCACCGTCACCGCCACAGCTGAGATTCAGGCGGTCCGAGGCTGGAAGCGCTGGTAGAAATATCCGGTCGATGCTCCGAGAATGAGCCAGAACAAGAAACCGGTGATCGTCACTGCTACGACGAACTGACGAGCGAGGCTCTCCGGTGGCCCGGGGCCGTGATCCGTGGGCTGCGGTGCGCCGTAGAGGTGGGGCAGGATGATCAGGATCGCCGCGAGGATCGTCCAAGGCGCCCGTTTGGTGAACGCAAGCAGCGCGAGCCCGCTACCGGTCGCAACGGCGGTGGCGATCCACCAGAGTTGTCGTTCTAAGAGCGGGGCGGCGTCGGTCCCGGGCACCTCCGGCGGCAGGCCGAGATTGGGCGCGAGGGTAAAGGTCGCAAATCCGGCGAGACCCCAGAAGAGCCCATTGCGCCAAGTGACCTCGCCGCCGCGCAGGGCCAACCCCGCGGCGACCAGAAGGGCAAAACCGATCCCGGTCAAGACATCTGCTAGCAGGGTATAGGTCGTGCGCTCGGCCCCATTCTCCGGCCCCCAGGCGGCGGCGATACGCTCGTGCTCGTGTGAGGAGGGATGCTTAGCTGCTTTCTCGTAGACCTCAGCCCTCAAGATGACCGGCACCGTGCCGATCTGATGGGCGGCTGTCGCAAAAATCCCGGATAGACCTCCGGCGCACAGCGCGACGAGCACGAGCTGGCGCAGAGCGGCCATAGCCGCTTAGTGGCAGGGAAAGCCGGTGGAATGGCGCGCGTCGTGCGCGGCGTTATGGACGACGTCGATGGGTGAGAAGCCTACTCCCCAAATCAGGAAGCCGCCGAGCAAAGCGGCAAAGATGGCTCCAACAAGCGCGTCCGCTCGAAACAGGCTTGGCGATCCGGCATGCCGAGAGCCAACAATTGCTGTTCGCATGAGCATCTCCGTGGCGACAGTCACGAGCGTCAATTCACCATTGTTTACCTGATCAGGGCTGAGCTGCGCTAGAGCTGCGGCAAACCACCCGCGCCAGCGCTCGTTGACACCCCCCCGGGGCGTCCCTATGGTGCGCCGCGTTCCGGCCGTACTGCGGCTGGGACGGATGTCGTATGGTTGCGCTTGAGCATGAGCGAGGGCAGGCCGTCGGATCCTCTGGCGCGGCTTGGCGAACGGATCGACAAGGCGCGGGCGGAGCGTGCCCGCAGCCAGCCTGTGATTGGTGATCGCTCTGCCCTGCAGCAGGGTGTTGGTTCCGGCTTGCGCATCGGCATCGAACTGGTGGTCGCGATTGGTGTCGCGACCGGATTGGGCTGGGCGCTCGACCATTGGCTCGGCACCCGTCCGTGGGGGATGATCGTGCTGTTCTTCCTCGGAGTCGCCGCCGGCATGCTGAACGTCTATCGTGCCGTCACCGGCATCAGCGCGCCGGTGGGCTATCGCCGGCCCAGCGAAGAAGCCGACGGCACACGAGGGGTGAAAGACGAGTGGGACGACGAGAACTGACGTGGCAATAGAGCTTCACCCCCTCGAGCAATTCAGCATCGAGCGCATCGTCCCGATCCATATCGGCGGGCTCGATCTGTCCTACACCAATGCGGCGTTGATGATGACGATCGCGATCGTGCTCGTCACGGCGCTGACCGTGCTCGCGACCCGCCGGGCGGCGCTGGTGCCGGGCCGCTGGCAATCGGTCGCCGAGATGATTTACGAATTTGTCGCCGATATGGTCGACACTAATATCGGGCACGGCGGCCGCGAGTTCTTTCCTTTTATCTTCACCCTCTTCACCTTCATCCTGTTCGCCAACTTGTTGGGGATGATCCCGTACAGTTACACCACGACCAGTCAAATAATCGTAACCTTCGCGCTTGCCGCAGTGGTATTTATCCTCGTCACGACGATCGGGATCATTCGGCACGGCTTTCATTTCCTCAGCCTCTTTGTGCCGCATGGCGTCCCCAAGGTGCTGCTGCTGTTGCTGGTGCCGATCGAGCTCTTGTCCTATTTCATCCGCCCCTTCACCCTGTCGATCCGACTTTTTGCCAATATGCTCGCCGGGCATACGATGCTGGCGATCTTTGGGGGGTTTGCCGCGAGCGTCGGAATCTTCGCGTTTTTCCCGGCGGCGATCAACGTTCTGCTCGTCGGCCTCGAGTTTCTCGTGGCTGTTTTGCAGGCCTACGTGTTCGCGATCCTGACCTGTCTTTACCTCAGTGAGGCCATTCACCTGCACTGAGACGCCTCGTCTTACCTTCAACCAACGGAAAAATCGAAATGGATCTCGCTGCCGCCAAAATGATCGGAGCCGGCCTTGCCTGCATTGCGCTGGTGGGCGCTGGTGTCGGCATCGGCAATGTGTTTTCAGCTCTGATCAACTCGGTTGCCCGCAATCCGGCTTCACAGGGGCAGGTGCAACCCTTCGCGTTTCTCGGCTTTGCATTGGCCGAAGCGACCGGTCTCTTTGGTCTCGCGATCGCCTTCCTGATCCTCTTTGTGTTCTGAGCACTTATCGAATGGCTATCGTTGAGTTCGTTTTCAGCGACACGCCGTCATTCCCGCGCAAGCGCGAATCCAGGACTCCAGTGTCGCGCCAATCGCCGCGGACCCCCGCTTGCGCGGGGGTGACGATTACGGCTGGGGCCTGACGGGAGGCGATATGCCGCAGCTAGAGGTATCGACCTTCGTACCGCAGCTGTTTTGGCTCGCCGTCACCTTCGGCCTTCTTTTGCTGTTGATGGTGAAGGTCGGATTGCCGCGGGTCGGTGGCCTCCTTGAGGCGCGGCGTCATCGGGTCGACGAGGATCTGGCTCGCGCAGCGCAGCTGAAGTCGGAGGCGGAAGCCGTATTGGGCGCCTATCAGGAAACCTTGGCAAAGGCCCGCGCCGAAGCTCAGGCCGCGGTCAAGGCCGCGACCGATCGTATGGCAGCGGAGGCTGCGGAGCGTCAGCGACAGCTCAGCGAGTCGCTGGCCAGCCAGACCGCCGAGGCCGAACGGCAGATCGCCGCGGCAAAACAGCGTGCGCTCGCCGAGATGCCCGATATCGCAACCGAGGTCGCGCGATCGGTAACCGAAAAGGTGTCCGGTCTGGCGGCCGATCCCGCGAGCCTTGCCGCTGCGGTCGACCGTGCGATTGCCGAGCGCGCCGCCTAATGGCCCACCTCTTTGGCGATGCGGAGTTCTGGGTCCTCCTCGCGGTCGTTGTCTTTCTGATCATTGTCTGGAAGCCGGGTAGGCGCGCGATCATCGGCGCGCTCGATGCGCGGGCCCAACGCATCAAGCAAGAGCTTGACGCTGCGCGCAACCTGCGCGAGGAGGCGCAGCAGGCGCTTGCCGCCTATCGGAAAAGACAGCAGGAAGGCGCGGCCGAGGCGCAGTCGATCATCACCCATGCCAAGGAAGAGGCCGAGCGGATTGCGGCCCAATCACTACGGGATCTCGACGAAACGTTGCGCCGCCGGCAAGTCCTGGCGCAGGAGCGGATCGCGCAGGAAGAAGCCAAGGCGCTGGCCGAGATCCGCAGCATCGCCGTCGACGTCGCGATATCGGCCGCCCGCCAGGTCATCGCGGCTTCGCTCGACGAGAGGCGCGGCGCCGCGATGATCGACGACGCCATCGCCGCGCTTCCCCGTCAGCTGCATTAGGCTTAGGTGTTATCAGGCGCGGTCGCCTGGAACCGTCCCTTCCAATAACCGCCGCGGCCGCGCCAGAACAGCACCGCGGAAGCGATGGTCGCCGCGGCATAGAACAGCGCAATCAGCGGCAGCAGCGTCGCCAGAGCGAGTGGGGCGTCGTAGGCCCGCAACGTTGGCAAAAGCGCGACGCTCATGCCGAGCCACGCGACGGCGCCGCAGAGGATTGCGGCGGGCGCTGGAGATAGCAGCAGCAGCGGCGGAGCCAGATAGGTCAGCGCAAGCGCCAATACCGTGAGGACCAGCATTGGGGCGGAATACCCGAGTTGCGCGAAGGCGCTGCGCACAACCATGTCCCAGATCGCCCGCCAGGACCGGTATTCGCGAATGCTTCGTGTGTGCGCCGAGGGGCCGAGGCACACTTGGCCGACCGATTTCACACGGCGAGCGAGCGCGCAATCATCGATGATCTCGTGACGTATGCTGTCGATCCCACCAATGCGGTCCAGGGTCGAGGTTCGGATCAATATGCACCCGCCGGCTGCGGCAGCGGTTCGGCGCGCGGGATCGGCTACCCAGCGCGGCGGATAAAGTTTGAAGAAAAAGAAGACAAAAACGGGAATCAGCAGTCTTTCCCAGAGGCCGCGGCAGTTCAGCCTGACCATCAGCGAAACGAGGTCATGGCCTTCCGTTTCGCCGCGCGAGACCAGTTCACGCAAATTGCTCGGCCCGTGCACAATGTCCGCGTCGGTCAGCAGCAGGTAATCGGGCTGCAGCGATCGGGCGACCTCAATCCCCTGACGCACTGCCCAGAGCTTTCCGGTCCAACCGAGCGGGACCGGCTTTCCACGGCAGACGGTCAGCCGGCTGGAAGCTCGTGCTGCAATAGCTGCCGCACGGGCGGCTTCGGCGGTGCCGTCGCTGCTTTGGTCATCCATGACCACGATGTGCAAGTCACTGCGATAATCTTGCGCGAGCAGTGATGCTACGGCTCGCCCGATAACGGGCGCTTCGTCCCGGGCCGGAATTACGGCAACGACGGACCGCGCCGGCACGCTCGCCGGAATTGGCGTCGATCGATATGGTGCCCACCAGAACCCGGCGCGAAAGAACAGCAGGTAGACCCAGATCACGACTGTCGCCGCACCGATAACTGTCGCCGCCATGCGCAGCCTCGATTAGCGACGCAGAGGTCGGAAGAACTCGCGTATTTCTACCGCGAGCGCCTCGGGCTGTTCGAGAGCGGCGAAATGGCCGCCGTGGGGCATGACGGTCCAGCGGCGGATGTCGCTGTAGGTGCGCTCGGCGAGTGAGCGGGGCGGACGCAGGATCTCGGCCGGGAACTGGGCATATCCCGTCGGGACATCGATGGTTCGCCCCTCGGGGATGGGCCATGGCCGATGCACACGCGCGTAATAGGGCCAGAACGAGGAGCCGATCGCGCCGGTGAACCAATAGAAGCTGATATTGGCGAGCAGCCGATCGCGACTTATCACGCTTTCCACATCGCCCCTGCAGTCCGACCAGGCGCGGAATTTCTCGGTGATCCACGCAGCGAGTCCGGCCGGCGAGTCGGTAAGGGCAAAGGCGAGCGTTTGCGGCCTCGTTCCTTGGATCCACTGATACCCGGTCTCCTCTTTGAGCCATGAGGCAAGCTCGTCGAGATAGTTCTTTTCCTCGGCGCTCGGGTTGGCCGCAGCCTGCTGATCGCGGCGCACCGCCAATAGGTTGACGTGAATGCCGATCAGTTTCCGCGGATGGGCATAGCCGAGGCGCGAGGCGGTGAAGGCGCCCCAATCGCCGCCCTGCACCGCAAAACGAGTGTAGCCGAGCGTGTCGTGCATCAGCTCGGCGACGCAGTCGGCGATCTCCTCGATCCCGAAGCGCGGTTGCCCCGGCCGGAACGACAGGCCGTAGCCGGGAAGCGACGGTGCCACGACGGTGAATGCGTCCTCAAGGTCGCCGCCAAAACGCACCGGGTCGGTCAGGCGCGGGATCAGCTCCAGAAACTCGAATACCGAGCCCGGCCAACCGTGCAGCAGCAGAAGCGGACAAGGGGCTGGCCCTTTGCCCGGCACGTGCAGAAAATGCAGGTCGATGCCGCAGAGCGGTACAGTGAACTGCGGAAAGGCGTTGAGCCGCGCTTCCTCGGCCCGCCAATCAAAGCCGTTGCGCCAATATTCGATAAGCTGCCGAAGATATCCGACATCTGTCCCATAGGCCCAAGGCTCGCCGGGCGCTTGGTCTGGAAGGCGGGTGCGCTCGAGCCGCTCCGCCAGATCGGCAATCGCCTCCCCGGGGACCCTGTAGGTGAAAACCTGTGGTTGTTCTGCCATGGCGGCCTCTTTTGGCTGGGTGGATCAGCATAGGTCGATTGATTGACTCAGCTGGTAGGTAGGCGGATTCTGACATCGGCCTGCCGGGAGGTAAACGCATGGACGTGGAAATTCGGCCGCTTCATCCGCTCTTTGTCGCCGAGATCAGCGGCATGGACCTCGGCCAGCCGCTCGATGGAGGGGCCGTCCGCGCCCTCTGGGAGGCGATCGACCGCTACGCCGTGCTGGTGTTTCACGACCAGCGGCTCAGTGACGAGCAGTTGCGCGATTTCGCCGGCAAATTCGGCAAGCTCGAGATAGGCAGGTCGGCTGCCGAGGGTGGCAAACGGCGGCTGGCGCTGCCCGAGATCGGCGACATCTCGAATCTCGACGAGGAGGGCCGGCTGCGCGAGCGCAACGATCGCCGACGCCTCGACAGCCTCGGAAACCGTATCTGGCACACCGATGCGTCCTACATGCCGGTGCCGGTGGTGCTGGGAATGTTGCACGCGGTCGCGGTGCCGCTAGTGCTGGGAATGTTGCACGCGGTCGCGGTGCCGCTAGTGAGCGCGCTGGGCGGCGGCCAGACCGAATTTGCCGATATGCGTGCCGCTCACGACGCCTTACCGCAGGCCATGCAGGATGCAATCGACGGGCTCGTTGCTGAGCACGACGTCTTCTGGTCGCGCGGGCAGATTGGCTTCACCAATTTCCTGCCCGGCGAGCGCGAGAAATACCCGCCCTCACAGCAGCGGCTGGTGAGGCGTCATCCCGGCTCGAAACGCAAGACGCTTTACCTGTCTGCTCATGCCTCGCACAACGTCGGCTGGCCGGTGCCCGAGGGCCGCATCCTGCTCTACGACCTTAACCTGCACGCAACTCGGCCTGAATTCGTCTATAGCCACGACTGGCGGGTCGGCGACCTCGTGATCTGGGACAATCGCTGCACGATGCATCGCGGCCGCCCACATGACGACACTCATCCGCGCGATCTGCACCGCGCGACGACGCTCGACGTTAGTTCGACCCTCAACGCGGCCGCTTAACCGGCAATCGGGCCAGTGACGGCTCCGTAGACGAGTGGGCGCAACAAATGGCGGTAATAGAGCCGCCGGTCGGGTGCCAGCAGCATCAGCACGGCGATCAACTGCTCTGCCGGGTCGACCCAGAAGGCAGTGCCGTAAACTCCGCCCCAGAAATATTCGCCGACCGAGCCCGGTAGCGGGCACCGGCCGCCGGCGGTTCGTACGGCAAAGCCGAGACCAAAGCCGTACCCCATTTCTGGAACTGGGGCCAGCGCACCGAAACGCTCGCGCGCCGTCGGGCCGTACCCGACTCCGGCGGGCAGATGGTCGGCCGTCATATGGCGGATCGTGCCCGGCGCCAAGAGCCGTATTCCGTCGAGCTCGCCGCCGTTCAGCAGCATCTGGCAGAACCGTAAATAATCGGCGGCGGTCGCGACCAGCCCGCCGCCTCCCGAGGCCCAGCGATGCGGGCGGCTGACGTCACGCATCGGCGGTCGTATCCCGGTAGCCGGATCGGCCTGCGGTTCGGCGGCTCGGGACGCCCGCTCGCCAACGGCTGCAAAAGCGGTATCCACCATCCCCAGCGGCCCGGTGATCCGCGTGGCGAAGAAATCCGCGAGGCGTTGACCCGATACGACCTCAACGACCCGTCCGAGAACATCGGTGGACATACTGTACTCCCAGGTAGTCCCCGGCTCGAACATCAGCGGCAGACGGGCAAGCTTGCCCACGAGCTCCTCGTTGGTCTGGTCCTCCATCATCAGATTGGCGTCGCGCCAGATCATCTGCACTGGCGTGTCGCCGAACGCGGCGTAGGTCAGGCCCGAGGTGTGGCGCAAAAGGTCCTGGACTGTCATTGTGTGCTTGGCGCGGCCGCGCTCTGTGCCGACGGTCCGATCCCGGAGCTCCGGCAGGTAATCGGAGACCGGAGCGGCGATCTGCAGCTTACCCTCTTCGGCCAGGATCATCGCGGCGACCGAGGTTACGGGCTTGGTCATCGAGGCGATCCGGAAGATCGCGTCGAGCCCCATCGGCGACTCTTTTTCGCGATCTCGCCAGCCAAACGCCTCGGCGTAGCCGATCCGCCCGCCGCGGGCGATCAGCAGCACCGCGCCAGGGATCAGCCCGCGCTCGACATCGTCCCGGAACGTCGCCGAGATGCGCTCCAGCCGGTCCGACGACAAGCCGAGTTGCTCCGGACGCCCTACTTTTGGCAGTCCCAAACCGGCCATCCCCAACCTCTCATCGTCCTGTCGCTCGCCGCCCCGCTACTCCGCGAATGCCGGTTCGGCGACTTTCACTTGGCTGAATTCCGGCATCACCTCGGTGGCGAACCATTCCAGCTGCTCGAGGCAGACCGCTTTCGGGACGCCGACCGACAGGCTCACGGAGACCCGGTCGAGGCCCGGGTAGCGCTTTTCCAGCGACTTGAGGTGCTCGATGACCTGCTCGGGTGAGCCGCACAGAACACCGCCATTGGCGATGGCGTCCTCGATCCGAGGAAGCTTAGCGGTGGGAGCGCGGTTGCGATCGCGCATGATTTCGATTTGCTCGTCGGAAAGCGCGCGCACCAGTCGTAGCTCGCCGAACATCTTCATGTTCTCTTCATAATATTTCGCCGCTTCCCGAATCCCCTGCTCGCGGGTCTTGGCGAGGTAGAAGTGAAAACCAAAGCAGAGCCGCTCGCCAAGCTCCAACTGCTGACCGGCTCGGGCATGCGCCTCTTGCCACGCCATCACGACCCTATGCATGGCCCCGCCTTCGGCCGACCCGCCGCCGATCAGACCCTGGATCCCATGCTTTGCCATGAAATCCAAGGCCCGGGCCGTGCCGCCTTGAATCGGCTGCCAACACTCGACCGGAAGTCGCAACGGACGGGGGACGAGGGTCAGCTCTTTGAGGTCGTAGCCGCGATACGGCACTTCGGGAGGCAAGGTGTAGTGTTTGCCGTGGTGCGAGAACGACTCTTCGTTGAACGCTTTGAAAATGATGTCGACCTGCTCTTCGAAGAGTTCGCGATTGGCCGGTTGATCGAGCAGCGGCGCGCCAAAAGTTTCGACCTCTCGAGTGTGGTACCCACGTCCCACCCCAAAGATGATGCGACCACCGGTAAGAATGTCCGCCGTGGCGAAATCTTCGGCCAGCCGCAGCGGATGCCACATCGGGGTAATGTTGAAGCCGCAGCCGATCTTTATGCGCTCGGTGACATGTGCGAGGTGGAGCGCCATCATCAGCACATTCGGAATGCACTCGTAGCCTTCGCGCTGGAAATGGTGTTCCGCCATCCAGAACGCGCTGTAACCCAGACGGTCCATCAACTGCGCCATCGCCTGGGCCTTGTCGAACACGGTGGCCAGATGCTCGTTGGGAAAGCGGCGGTCGTTCACCGGGAGCCCGCGATAGCCGACTTCGTCCATGTCGACGTGTCCGGCGAAGAGACTGTCAAATTTTGTGATCATGTTGTGGCCTCCAGGGGAGAATCGCCGATCGATCCGTAAGCCACCATCTTAGACCACCGTTCATGCCTGGCAACCGGGAACGCCGCGCGGCGGCTCGCGAAACCGCGAGGGTCGCTGCACAGCTGCCCGCAATTTGTTGAGATTTAGCGGTCAAACTTAGGATCTCTCGGTCGGCTTGGGGACTTGGGAAATGTGGCTCAGTGCCGACCAGAGGGGCATCGGAAAATCGAGGTCCAAGTCCACAAATACGACCAGGTTCCGGGCGTTGTCATGCAGTTGCGTTACACGATCACTCCGCCGCCCGGCGGCTGCAACCGAGCCGCCAGACCCGGAGATTTGTCAGAGAGAGCACGCGGCCATCTGCCGATGGCGATCGTCGCTACGCGCCCCCTCACCCCCGTCACGGCTGGTAGGTCAGGGTCAGCTCCGCGATGCCGCCGGCGACATTGAGACCGGTATTTCCCTCGATGCTGACCGGCTGCAGCGAGATCGAGTTGCCGGAGCCGCCGACCAGCACGTTGGCGCCGACCCCGACCCCGACCGTGGCGCTCGCGGTGGCGCCGACGTAATGGCCGGCCAGCGAGCCTGGCCCCGGATTGGTGGTCGGCGCGAGCACCGCCCAGACGACCACCGCGCCCTGCACATAGCCGATATCGACGCCGAACTTGTTGATCGCGCCGCCATAGTGTTGCGGGGGGCCGCCCCCCGGAGCAAAGGTGCAGTTGACCGCCCGCGAGGATCCGAAGATGAAACCAAAGCCGCTGGATACGTTGCAGTTCAGAACACCGGCCTTCACGGCTTGCGCATGCGCCGGGGAATTCAACCCGACGGTACCAGCCGCCAAACCGAGCACAAAGATCGCGATCGCGAGTTTTTTGGGCATCCTATCAACTCCTGCTTGCCGAATTCCGCTGGATCGAGGGCGCGAAGCCACGACGGCGCGTCATATAGCTTGGTTCCGCGGTTAGGCGCTATGGTTTCCTTCACCTGCCGTTTCACCAGGGAGCGCCTTATCGACCGCACGTTTCGCCGCCGCCACGGCACCGGAAGTTTGACTGACGTTGGGGCTCCGCAAAACGGATTTGGACTGCACCGCGACACGCAACCGGAACCCGCGGTCAGCGCGGCGGCGCGGACAGGCGTCCGTCTGTGCTGCGGGCGGATAGTGCCGGCGACCTCGCTCCCCTTGCTCTCGAGTCATTGTCACAATTAATCCGCTCGCGCCCGCGTCGTTTTTTTGGAACAATCAACTTCCGCGGTCCCGACTGGGCCGTGAACCGATTCGACAGGAAGCTGACTTGATCAGAGACAGGAATTTTCGTCAGAGCCGACGTCGCGATTTCGACGACGACGGTTACGACCCGCATCTCCGCGAATTTGGCGCCACGCCGCGTTTCACCCCGCCTCGGTTCGAAACCCCATCCGGCCCGCCCGTGCGCGCCGTCGTCAAATGGTTCAAACCGGAAAGAGGCTTCGGTTTTGTCGAGCTGTCGGACGGCTCGGGGGACGCCTTCCTCCACGCCAGCGTGCTCGAACGCAACGGCATCAGTGCGGTACAGGCGGGCGAAACGCTCGAGATCCGTGTGGCGCCGGGACAAAAAGGACCGCAGGTCACAGAGGTCATCAGCGTGGACAGCAGCACGGCGACGCCCGCCGGGGCACGACGCACACCCTATCCTGCCGCAAGCCGAGGTCCGGCGCTCTCGGAGGCCACCGTCGAAGAGTCCGGCACGGTGAAGTGGTTCAATGCCCAAAAGGGCTTCGGCTTCATCGTCCGAGACGACGGCGGCAAGGATGCCTTTGTGCACGCTTCGGTGCTCGAGCGGTCCGGGATCGACACCCTCAACGAGGGCCAGCGCGTGCTGATAGACATCGCCGAAGGCCGCAAAGGCCCTGAAGCTGTCAGGGTCCGTCTCGCATAGGCTAGAATCCGGCGCTGCGGCGCCGCGCCGGGAGGGCTGTATGGGATTTTGGCGCGGCGATGTTCTTCACCGACTACGCGACGGGGCCCGGCGAGCTCGCGCGGCTTCGAGTCGGTATGGGCGCCCGAACATTCGCATATCCCGACTTCGCGCACGACACCCTTCCCTCAAGAGGGCGAGCTGCCGAAGAAGTACTACGATGCTATGGACCCATTCGTCACGCTGACCGCCGCAGCGATGGCCAGCAAGAAGCTGAAAATCGGGACCGGAGTGTGTCTCGTCGATCAGCGCGATCCAATCCAGACGGCAAAGCTCGTCGCCCCCATCGACCAAGTCTCGGGCGGGCGCTTTCTGTTTGGGGTCGGCGGCGGCTGGAATGTCGAGGAGATGGCCGATCACGGCACTGCGTTCAAGACGCGGTTCAAACTGATGCGCGAGCGCATCGCCGCGATGAAGGAGATCTGGACCAAGAACGAGGCCGAGTACCATGGCGAATTCGTCGACTTTCCCCCGATGATGAGCTGGCCCAAGCCGATGCAAAGACCGCATCCCCCAGTGATCGTCGCCGGCGCCTTTCCCCATGCTGCCCGGCGCACCCTTGCCTATGGCGATGGGCGGATCCCGCACGCTAGCCGGCCGCAATATGGCGACGTCACGGAATTCTTGCGCCGCTTTCGCCAGATGGCGGCCGATGCCGGGCGCGACCCAGGCTCCGTCTCGGTAACTGTCTGGGGGGTGGGGGAAGACCCGGACCGGCTAAAGCGGCATCGTGATTTGGGGGGTGACGCGAGTGGTGGTCAGCCTACTGTCGGCCCCAGCGGTCGAGGTCTTACCGGTACTCGACCGCTGGGCCGAACTTATGGTGCGTGTCCGCGAGGAGTGATTTAGACACGCCGTCCTAGAATGCCGGCGGGATCAACGGTGCCGGCACGAGATGCTCCTCGACGCCTCCAACGCCTGGGACGTTCTCGGCGGCGACGCGCAGAGCCTGCCTCTCTTCGGGGGACCGATCGTCAGAAACCCAGATATGAACCACGCGGTCCCTGACGATGATGTCCGCAGCCCAAGTGTGAACCCATTCCTGTCCTTGTAATTCGGCAAGCAGCTTTTGACGGATCGTCCGATCATCGACAGCGGCGTCGGTCGTCAGCTGGCTTCCCGCTGCCGCCAGCGCGCGCACGAGATTTGCCCGGCTGATGATGCCGACGAGCTTGCCGTCTTTAACGACCGGCACGCGCTTGATCCTTTTTGTCTCGAGCAATGTCGCGATCTCGCCGAGCTCGGTCGTATCGGTGACCGAGACCACCTCGGGCGTCATCACATCCCTCGCCGTGCGGCCGTGAGACTTGACGTAGTCGCGAGCAAGCTCCTCATCGGACGCGATCGTGTCGAGCCACCACGACCGCCGGCGCCGAGTCCGATCCGGCCGCCGCTCGGTCCCCATCTCGACACGATGCAACAGATCACCCTCACTGACGATGCCGACCAACCGATTGTCGGCATCGACAACCGGCACGCCGCTGATACCTCGTTCGGAAAGAGTTTTCGCCACCTCCTGCACCGAAGCACCGGGTCCGACGGTGATCACGTTAGTGGTCATCACATCCATAGCGCGCATCGCATGATCCTCCCTGCTGGACTCTTGCAAGAACAGCTTACCACCGTCGAAGCGCATTGACACCGATCAACCGATGGAAGAAGACGCCGTCGAGGCTGCGCATCCTCTTCGGATATTCGTAGTGCGCATCGACGCCGAACCGCTGAGCAGCAGCGGCGGCCATATTGTCCGCCCGGCCGCGGTATCGAGCAGAGAGGCGCAGTACTCCTATAGACCGTCAGATTGACCGGCGGCAGGTTATGCAGAAATACGACCGCCAGTTCTGCCTGCAGCTTGGGTTTGCAGTCCGCAATAGTGGCATCGGCAGCGCTGGCAAACGGCGCGGCGAGCAACGCAGCGGAATAACCGTGAGATCTTTTCACGGGAATCAGTTGGTTGATGAGGACTGCGATCGATAATTCAGCCGATTACGGCGGTCCCTTGGACCTCTACCAGCAATTCAGGGCGGGCGAGCCCGGCGACGGTAATCAGCGCGCTCGCCGGAAAATTGTCGCGAAAGATCTCTTTGCGCAGCTCGGTAAATCGGTCGCCAAATCGCGCATCGGTAATAAAGACCGTCATTGTCACCATATCAGCGAGGGTGCCCCCGGCCTCCTCGATGGTGTGGCCAAGCCGGGAAAATACCTCGCGGACTTGGCTGTCGAAATCACCGGCGAGCGATCTGCCGGAAGCGTCTGCGGCGGCGACTTGCCCTGCCAGCCAAATGGTCTTGCCGCCCTCGGTGATGACCGCCTGAGAGTAGGCGCGTGCCTGCGCAGCTTCCCGCTTAACGTACCACTTCACTGCCCTTCTACCGGCGGTGCCTTCGCTCATTACCGTCTCCCAAAAAAGCCCGCTATTGCCGAGAAGATCCCGGGTAGGCTGACGGCGGAGATTGGTCGACCGGGGTCGAGGAGTCCAGCGGGCCTGTCGGAAATCAGGACCTCGCATATTGGAAGCTGGGCTGGATGCTTTCGCGTTAATATCGGCAAATATGGCAGATTGCGGGCTGGTCAATGATAGAGAGTCTGAGTGCGGTGACGCTCGCCACGCACAACATGCGGCGCGCTGTCCAATTCTATCGCATGCTGGGATTCCATCTGGTTTATGGTGGAGAGGACGTTGGCTTCACCAGCCTCCGGGCGGGCCCCAATTTTCTAAATTTGATTACTCAGCCCGTGGACCGGCAATGGCGATGGTGGGGGCGAGTAATCTTTTACGAGTCGGATGTCGACGGCCTTCATGCGCGTCTGGTCGCTGCCGGCTATCAACCTGACACAACGCCCCGGGACGCGGAATGGGGCGAGCGATTCTTTCACTTGACCGATCCGGACGGTCACGAACTCAGTTTCGCTTGGCCCTTGGGCAGACGAGAGAGTCAGGTGGGCGACGCCGCAACCCGGCTCAGTGGCCCCCTTCACCCTACCCTCTCCCCCCGGCCGGCAGAGTGGAGAGGGTAAGCGCGGCGATGAAACCGGGGTCGTCGTTGAGACGGGTGCCCCTTCCCGCGCCGCGCCGCAGGCGCACTCATTTTCGGCGACACTAGGCCCGCTTCCATCAGTCTCCGGCGATCGGCCGCGCCTGACAAATGACGCTGGCTCACACCGGGCTGATCGCCACTCGGTAGCTGCCGAGCAAGGCTGACGCACGGACGGAAACGACCGGATCAACGCCAGGATTAGCGCGCCGGTTTCCACGGAGCTCCATTTGCCGACATCCCCGTCCTTGCTCGATTTTGGCAAATGTCGCAAGCGTTGAGTGCGAGAAAAGCGCGGTTCAGCGCCGACGTGAGGCCTGCAGTGACCCACTCGACGACGCCAATGCAATGCGTCAATGCGCCGCGCATTGGCGGTGAACCGCCGACGGTGCAGGTTGGCCAATCTTGCCGAACCTTAAATCAGCCCCTCCCGATGCATAAGAAAATGGCCGGAACCAAGGGCTCCGGCCAAGTTTGAACAGGGAGGCTTCACGTCTGGGAGACGTGCGGCAAAGCCTTCGCCATTCTTCGCCATCTTTCGTGACAACCTCGAAAAGGGATTGAAACGCACGGATCTTGGTCCAATCTCCCTTCATGGACCTTCGCGCTCGTTCGCCGCAAACCGGCGAATTTCGGGACCCCATAGGGACCCCGGACCCGCCGGGGTCCCGGAGAGCGGTGCGAGCGATGAAAAAGCGGCTGACAGATCGTTTCTTGCAGAGCGTCACAGCCCCAGCCTCGGGGCGCGACACTTACGGTGACACCGAGGCGGACGGGCTAGAGTTGCGCGTCTCCCCGCCGGACAAGCACGGCGTCGTCTTGAAGGCCTGGTCGATCCGCTATCATCCGAAGGGTGGCAAACGTCGGCGCACCTCTTATGGCTCCTATCCGAAGATTGGGCTTGCTGAGGCGCGAGCGCGCGCCAAGGAAATAGGCGCAGCCGCTGCGCGCGGGGTCGATCTGCCGGAGCAAGAGGAGCGCAAACGCGAGGACGAGCGCATAGCCGAAAAGCGCCCTCAGACCGTCGGCACCCTGCTTGACCGTTACGTCGAGGACTACTGCAAAACAAACCAGCGACGATGGAAGCTCGTCGAGCGGATGTTTGATGCGCATGTCAAGCCGGTGCTCGGCAAGAAACCGCTAACCGAGCTGCGCCGCGCCGATCTCGTCGAACTGCTCGACGATTTGCAGAACGAGAAAGGGTTGCGTGCGCAGGTCAATCGCGTGCGCTCGCAGGTGGTTGCCGCCCTCAACTGGGCGGTCGAGCGCGAATATCTCGACACCAGTCCGGCCTCCGCAGTCAAAAAACGCAAGATCGAGGCCAGCCGCGACCGGGTGCTCAGCGATGACGAGCTGCGGACGATCTGGAGGGCGGCGAACAGGTTGTCGAACCCCAGCCGATTGCTGGTCAAGGCGTGGATCTTGACCGGTCAGCGGCGAGACGAGGTTCGCTGTATGAGCTGGAACGAGATTGATCTCGGTCGTGCGCTATGGGTCTTGCCCGCGGCGCGCAACAAGGGCAAGCGCGACCACGAGATCCCGCTGTCGTCGGCGATGATCGCGCTGCTCGGCAACCCAAGGCCGGGTAGCCCGGTGTTCACGACAGACGGGCAAAAGCCCTATGCCGGCCAAAAGCGGTTGAAGGCGATTCTCGACCGCGAATCTGGCGTTACCGGCTGGACTTTCCACGATTTCCGCCGCACGGCGAGCACCGGTATGGCGGCGCTGCACATCTCCCAGGATACGATCGACCGGATCCTCAATCACGCGAAAGGCGCGCTCGCCGGCACCTACAACCGGCACGAATACCTCGACGAGAAGCGGCGCGCATTGCAGGCGTGGGCGGAGCGGGTCGCCTTCATCGTTGGCGAGGCGCGCGATGCCGCCAACGTTGTCGAGCTTCGGACTGCATCGTAAATTTTCAAGCTGCGGCAGATAGGACGGCCATCCAATAAGCTCGGCTTCCGCACCGGGTTTCTGCCGCGACAACCCTGCGGGGCGCCAGCGGAGGCGCATTATGCCCGGAGACGGTATCTGTATCGGCGAAATTGCCGAATGGTGCGCCCGCTGCGCGACGGGAGCAAACGCGCCTGCGGAGGAACAGGCTCGCAAACTTGCCTATGAGCGCCTCAGTCGCTCAATGCACAATGGCGACTTCGACGGTCAGATTCTTTACCATCACCCGCGGCACGGCACGGCCCGGCTGACGCGCGACAGCTATGTCTTGAACGGCGACATTCGTGGAATCGCGGCGTTCTGCTGGATGCCTCGCGACTTGGCGCGACGCTGGCTGGAGGCGCACAGCTATCCTTGGCCGGCGCATTTCGACATCGGCGCAGAGGAACCCGAACAGCAGGGATTGGCTAAAACCAAGGATTTCGCGAAAACCAAAAAAATCGATGCGCTGGCAGACTTTATAGAAAGGAAATATCCGTCTGGCATTCCCGCGGGCGTGACCGACAAGATGATCGCGCGAGACTTTGATGACGATAGTGGAATAAAGGCCAGCGAGACCACTGTTCGACGAGCACGGCACGCACTGAAAGGGCTCGGACCAAACTAGGATGCCACTGACGACCCGCTGCACGGGCATCAGGAAGGGCACTTCTTCCACGGCTATTACGACTGCTACCGCTATCTGCCGCTCTACATCTTCTGCGGGCGGCATCTGCTGGCGGCCAAGTTGCGCCGCTCCAATATCGATGCCAGCGCCGGGGCGGTCGCGGAGGTGGCGCGCATCGATCCCGACGTAATCACGATGGTCGAGAAGTATTGGACCTGTGAGATTGACGCATGCCGCGTCGGGTGACGGGTTTCTACGGCTCCGTGCTGCTCGCCGCCAGGGATGACTTGCGGCTGGCCGGACCCTTGCGGCGCCAGGCGGCAGCGAAGTGATCCAAGTCGAATAATCCCGCCCGACCCCAAGCCCGTGATGCAGGTCGCGAGCGCTGATGGTTTGATCGCGAGCCACTCCGCCAGCTCGTCTCGCGCGCGTACGGGCGCAAATGCCTCGTCCAAGACTGAATCGCCAGCGCGAGCGGATCTGCGCGACGGATCGCGCCTATGACCTGTGGCTCGACTGTTACAGCCAGCGCGATATCGCTGAGATCATCGGCAGGGAATATCCGGCGTTCGAGGGTACTGACCACAAAGCCATAGGACGCTGGGTTGATGTGGCATTTTCCGCATCTGCGGCAAACGCCCCACCTGACTCTCGCCAGCACTTCGACATCTGGCAATTCGCGACCGCCGACGAGGATGCCGGCGGCCAATCCTACTTCGGCGCCATGCCGCCGCAGGTGGTGGAGAACTTGCTGTGGTTCTTTACGGAACCCGGCGACATCGTTGTCGATCCGTTTGCCGGTTCCGGTACCACTGTGGACGTGGCGAAGGCGATGGGGAGGCGTGTCT